>LNAP01005498.1_pt1 | contig 11234 bp, 10 predicted proteins | sample 602601 | NCBI WGS metagenome assembly LNAP01 (sample SAMN02440304, study PRJNA202911) | soil metagenome | biome: Subtropical and temperate rainforests or woodlands; isolation source: soil samples (1 kg each in a 20% v/v slurry with milli Q water) were... ...
CCACAAGAAAAACAGCGACGTGGCCGTGTTCTTCGGCGGCCAGACCACCAACAAGTCCAAGCTCTACAACACCAATGAGGCCAACGCCAATGCGCGGATCTCGGCGATGTTGCCGTACGTGCTCGCAGCCTCGCGTTTCGCGCATTACCTGAAGGTGATCATGCGCGACAAGGTCGGCAGTTTCATGACCCGCGACAACGTGCAGACCTACCTCAACAACTGGATCGCCGACTACGTGCTGATCAACGACAACGCGCCGCAAGAGATCAAGGCGCAGTACCCGTTGCGCGAAGCCCGTGTCGATGTGACGGAAGTCGCGGGCAAGCCGGGCGCCTACAAGGCCACGGTATTCCTGCGGCCACACTTCCAGCTTGAAGAGCTGACCGCCTCGATCCGCCTGGTGGCTACCCTGCCGCCACCGGTCGCCGCCTGACCTGCCCCGCTCCCGTCGGCCAGCCCGGCGGGAGTTCCCTGCTTATCTAGCGCGATAACCTTCAGGAGTTTCATGCGATGGATGCAATCATTCTCGACCTCGGCGGCGACATCAAAGGCGACAGTCTGCTCGAGGGCTACAAGGACAAGATCGAAGTCATGTCCTACAGCCACAACGTGGCCATGCAGGTGACCAACGACGTCAGCAACTCGGAACGGACCTCCGGCAAGCCGCACATCGGCGAGTTCACGCTGACCAAATTCGTCGACAGTTCCACACCCTCCCTCAATGAATACTGCTGTGCCGGCAAGCCGATCCCGGAAGCCAAGATCACCATCGGCCGTAACGCCGCCGAAGGCAGCGGTCAGTTGATGCCGTTCATCATCTACACCCTGACCAACGTGGTGCTGTCCAACGTCAGTGTCAGCGGCGGTACGGGTGGCAAGCCAGTGGAAACCCTGTCGCTGAACTTCACCAAAATCAAATGGGAGCTGACCGCGCAGAAAGACGACGGCACCAAGGAAGGCACGGCCGCCTCGACCTGGGACATGGCCGCCAACAAGCTCGTCAAGTAAGCGGGCGCATCGGCCATGGCAGGCTCACTCCTCCCACCGCTGTTCGAGCGACTGGCCGCAAGCGAGGTCGACACGCTGCACGTGTTCGACCTCCAGGACCTGCTCGACTCGGTCCGCACGGAATTGCTGCGCCTGTTCAACACCCGACGCGGCCCTCGTGCCCTGACCTCGCCACCAAGCATTCTCGATTACGGCCTCGCTGACTGGACCGCCCTGCAACAGCAGCGTAGCGATGACCGACGGCAGTTGGCGCGGGAAGTGCGCGAGGCCATCAGCCATTTCGAACCACGCCTGAAACTGGGCGAGGTTCAGGTCAATCCGGTCCCCGACCATCCGCAGCAACTGAGCATCCGCCTGCTCGGCGAGTTGCGCAGCGGCCAGCAGCATTGGCCCGTGGCATTTGTCATCGAGAAGGCCAGCGATGGCCTTGAGGTGCGTCATGAGCGACTCGATTGACCCGCAACTGCTCGATTACTACCAGCGGGAACTGACCTGGCTGCGCCACGCCGGCGGCATTTTCGCCGAGCGCTACCCCAAGGTGGCCAGGCGGCTGGAGTTGTCCCCCGACGAATGCCCCGACCCCCACGTCGAACGGCTGCTTGAAGGATTCGCACTGTTGGCGGCCCGCCTGCAACGCCGGCTCGATGACGACTACGCCGAATTCAGCGATGCCCTGCTCGAACAACTCTATCCACTGGCGATGCGCCCACTGCCGTCCTGCGCCATCGTGCAGTTCCAGCCGGACCCGAGCAAAGGCAATCTCGACGGCGGCTATCCATTGCCTCGCGACACGCCGCTGTTCGTCACCACCGGCAAAGGCGAAAGCATCCACTTTCGCACCAGTGCACCCGTGCGTCTGTGGCCGGTGGAAATCACCGAAGCGTTGCTGCTGGGCAGCGATGAAGCCCAGGCCCTGACCGGCGTTGTCCAGGCGCGTTCGGCGTTGCGCCTGGGCTTGCACTGCCTCGGCGACAGCCAGTGGTCAACGCTGGGCATCGAACAGTTGCGCGTCCACCTGTGTGCATCTCCGGTGGTCAACGCCTGCCTCTACGATCTGCTCGGTGCCCATGCCGTGAAGGTTCTGGCCGGCCCCGTCGGCAGTGTGCCGAAAGCCCTTGCCGGGATGCCGCAAATCGTCGGTTTTGCCAGCGATGAAGGTTTGCTGCCGGACGAGGACGGCGTGCACCCCGGCATGCGTCTGCTCGCCGAGTACTTTGCCTTCGCGGACAAATTCAACTTCTTCGACCTGCCCCTTGCAGGCGCCACCAGCGACAGTCAGGCGCTGTACCTGTACATCGTCTTCGACCGCGCCCCTGCCAACCGCCTGCACCTTCAGGCCAGCGATCTTGCACTGGGCTGCACGCCGGTGATCAATCTGTTTCCTCGAACCTCGGAGCCGCTGCGCCCGGACGGCACCCGCAGTGAATACCGCCTGGTCGCCGACAGCCACCGGGAAAACAGCGTCGAGATCCATAGCATCCGGGCGATGCGTGCCACTTCCAGTCGTGGGGTTCAGCGAGTACCGGCCTACTACGGCAGCCAACATGGCGGCACCGATAAACAGTGCTACTGGCATGCCCGCCGTGTCAGTGGCATGACCCCCAATCGCCTTGGCACCGACCTGCTGGTGAGCCTGGTGGACACTCGATTCGACCCGTTGTCCGAGGCCGTCGGCTACAGCCTCACCGCGGAACTGCTTTGCACCAATCGGCACCTGGCGCAAAGCCTGCCAGCCGGCACACCGTTAGGCTTTGAGCGTCCTGGTCCCGTGGCCTGGGCACGCCTGCGCAACCCGCCCAGCCCGCAAAGTGTGCCGCGACTGGACGGCGAGTCGCGCTGGCGGCTGGTCTCGCAACTGACCCTCAATCATTTGTCGCTGGTCGAAGGGCCACAGGCGCTGGACGCGCTCAAGGAAATTCTCCAGCTGCACAACCTGCGTGACGAGGCCAGCGCCTGGCGGCAAATCGAAGGCTTGCTCAGCCTCGGTTGTGAACGCGTCATCGCCCATGTCGGCGAAGACGCCTGGCGTGGCTGGCGTAATGGGCTGGAGGTGCGCCTGCAACTCGACCCGCAGCATTTCGTCGGTAGCAGCGCGGTGTTGTTTTCAGCAGTGCTTGCGCAGTTCTTTTCACTCTATGCCACCGCTAACCGTTTCGTGCGCACGGTGCTGGTTCAATCAGACAGGGAGGTGAAGACATGGCAACCCCAAGCCGGCATGCCACTCTCCCTCTGAGCCTGAGCCAACGACTGCGCCGGGATCCCCAGGGGTTCGAACTGTTGCAGGCACTGTTGCTGCTGGAGCGCGAACATCCGCAAGCTGAATCACTGGGCTGCGGCACCGCCCCGCAAGCGGAAGCACTGCGCTTGCGCGGCCCGTTGACGCCGCTGTTTGCCGCCAGCGAAATCGAAAGCCTGACCCAGCAACCCGGCCAGCAACCGGTCCTCAGCACCCCGGTGTTCGGCCTCGGCGGTCCCGACGGCCCGCTGCCCTACGCCTATCAGGAATGGTTGCAGCAACGCGCGCGGGCCAAGGATTACGCGCCCGCTGAATTTCTCGATCTGTTTCAGCATCGGCTGCTGAGCCTGCTGTACAAAGTGATGCGCAAACACCGGATTGCCCTGGGGTTCACCGCCCCCGGTGCCTCGGCAGTTCAGGCGCAACTAAGGGCATTGACCGGCCTGCTGCCCAAAGCCTTGCGCGAGCGTCAGGCCGTACCCGATTGTGCCGTGCTGGCGTGCAGCGCGCTGTTCGCCGATGGGCGCCGCTCCCTCGCCGGTTTTGCAGCCATCGTGCGTGAGCAATTCGAACTGCCGGTTGAGCTGGGCGCCTATGAAGGTGCCTGGCGCGAGATCCCGCCCGCCAGTCGCAGCCGCATGATCCCCGGCGGTCGCAATCTGCAACTGGGTCGCACGGCAGTGGCCGGCACCCGGGTCTGGGATGAACACGCCGGCTTCCGCCTGACCCTTGGCCCGCTGGCCGCTGCCCAGGCGGCGCGGTTCCTGCCCGATGGCGAATCTCACCCGGTACTGGCCAGCCTCAGCGCACTGTATTTTGGCCCGGACCTGGATTGCACCCTGGTGTTGCTGGTGCGCGGCGCCGGCCCAATCAGACTCAGCCGCCAGGCACCGCCACTGCTCAGCTGGAACGGTGGTTTGCAACGCCAGGCCAGCCTGGCGGTGCAACGCATCGAAACCCGTCTTCGTCAGCTGGAGATCACCTGAACATGGAACTGGCCAGCCTGATCGGACGCCTCAATCCAGACAACCGCCGCGCCCTGGAACGGGCCGCGCAACGCTGTCTGCAGCGAGGCCACCACTACGTGGAAATCGAACACCTGCTGCTGGAGTTGCTGGACATCGAGGGCGGAGACTTCGCCTATCTGCTGCCGCGCTTCGGCCTGGAGCGCGATGCCTTGGCAGCGGAAATCAACAAGGCGCTGGAGCTCTTCAAATCCGGCAGCACGCGCACCCCGGCATTGTCGTCGCACACCACCGGGTTGCTCGAAGACGCGGTGGTGCAGGCCAGTGTGCTGGGGCTGGAGAGCATTCGCTCAGGGTTGCTGCTACTTGCCTTGATCGACCGCGACGAGCGCCGCAGCCTGTTGCTCAACAGCGCTTCGTCACTGTTGAAGATTCCCCGGGAGGCTCTGCGCAGCAACCTGCTGGAATGGACCGAAAATTCTCGCGAGCACGTCGGCGGTAAACGTGCGGTGAGTGCCGGCAACCCGGCGCCGAAAGAGGACTCGGTGCTGGACCAGTTCACCCAGGACCTGACAGTCGACGCCCACGCCGGGCGCATCGACCCCATCGTCGGCCGCGACGGCGAGATTCGCCAATGCATCGACATCCTGCTGCGCCGCCGGCAGAACAACCCGATCCTGGTCGGCGCGCCGGGCGTGGGCAAGACCGCCGTGGTCGAAGGCCTGGCCCTGCGCATCGCTGCCGGTGATGTACCGCCGTCCTTGCAGGACGTCAGCTTGCGTGTGCTCGATCTCGGCTTGTTGCAGGCTGGCGCCGGGGTCAAGGGCGAGTTCGAGCAACGCCTCAAAGGAGTGATCGACGCCGTACGCAGCGCGGAAAAACCAATCATCTTGTTCATCGACGAAGCCCACACCCTGATCGGTGCCGGTGGCGCGGAAGGCGGCAGCGATGCGGCCAACCTGCTCAAGCCGGCCCTGGCCCGTGGCGAGTTGCGTACCCTGGCCGCCACCACGTGGCTTGAATACAAAAAATACTTCGAGAAAGACCCGGCCCTCGCCCGCCGTTTTCAACTGGTACAAGTGGAGGAACCGGACGAAACCACTGCGGTGGAAATGCTCCGCGGGGTTGCCGCCAAACTCGAACAGCACCACGGCGTGCAAGTGCTCGACGCGGCCATCCATGAGGCGGTGAAACTGTCCCATCGCTACATCTCCGGGCGCCAGTTGCCGGACAAAGCCATCAGCGTGCTCGACACCGCCTGTGCCCGGGTCGCCCTCGGCCAGCACGACGTGCCGCCACCGCTGGAAAGCCTGCGGCACCGCCAGAACAGCCTCAGCGACGAAGTCGAACGTCTGCGCCGCGAACAGGCCACCGGGCTCGATCACCGCGAGCGCATCACCCTGCTTGAAACCGAATCCGTAGCTAATGTGCAAGCGATTCGCGAACTGGAAGTACGCTGGAATGAAGAACGGGTTGCGGTGCGCGAACTGCTGGAAACCCGCAGCGAATTGCTGACCTTGAGCGAACGCGCCGACAGCGACAAACCGGACGAAGCCATCGACAGCCGCATCGATCATCTGGCCGCCGAACTGGTACGACTGGAGGCCGGGCTCGACGCGATCCGCCAGGACGACCCGCTGGTACCGGAACAGGTCGACGGAAAAACCGTCGCCGCCGTCATCGCCGGCTGGACCGGCATCCCGGTCGGCAAAATGCTCGCCGACGAAGCCCACGCCGTGCGCACCCTCGGCCAACGCATGGGGTTGCGCGTCATGGGCCAGAGCATCGCGCTGGGCACCATCGCCCAGCGCCTGCAGGCTTACCGCGCCGGCCTCACCGACCCGCAAAAACCGGTCGGCGTGTTCCTGCTGGTCGGCCCTACTGGCGTGGGTAAAACCGAAACCGCCTACGCCTTGGCCGATGCGCTCTACGGCGGCGAACGCAACCTGATCAGCATCAACCTCTCGGAATACCAGGAAGCCCACACCGTCAGCCAACTCAAAGGCGCCCCGCCCGGTTACGTCGGTTATGGCAGCGGCGGCGTATTGACTGAAGCGGTACGGCGCAAACCCTACTCGGTGGTGTTGCTCGATGAAATCGAAAAGGCCCATCCGGACGTGCTCGAAGCCTTCTACAACGTGTTCGATAAAGGCGTGATGGAAGACGGCACCGGATTGGTGGTGGACTTCAAGAACACCGTGATGCTCGCCACCAGCAACGTGGGTGCCGAACTGTTGCTCGACACACCGGTGGCACAACTTGGAACCGATACCTTTAACGAGGCCTTGCACAAAGTGCTGCTGCAAGCCTTTCGCCCGGCCTTTTTGGCGCGGATGACCGTGGTGGCGTATCGGCCGCTGGATGAGGCGACGCTGGAAGGGATTGTGTTGGCGAAGCTGGAGAAATTGCGTGGCCGGTACAAGGCTGCGACTGGAAAACAGTTCGAGTTCGATGCAGGAATTGTGCAGGCGGTGTTGGCCAAGTGCAGTGCGGCGGGTGCAAGGGATGTAGAGAACGTATTAATGACCCAGGTGACTGGGAAACTGGCGGAATGGGTGCTGGAGTGAATACAGGGTGCAGCCCGCCCCGTCCTTAGGGCAATGCAAACCAATGCAGTGAAAACAAGGAGTGTTTATATGGCATTTACAACCACACAACTGGCCGCGCAGATCACCAACAGCCGTAATGACCTGCAGCTATGGGCGAACTCAACCCCGCAAAATCAGGGGCCCATGGTGCCGGCCTTCACGCTTTACTTTAACAACCTCCAGACCTGGATTACCCAGAACGGCGGTGCAACACCGTTTGGCTGGGATGATGTCACCGGACTTACGTACCCCAATGGCATTCAGGTTGTGTTACAGGGGCCTGCACAAAGGGCACCGTTCAATGATGCGTTCAACGACGTAAGAGCTCACTTGGGAAACCCGGACTTTCGGTTATACCAGGCGGCTGAAGCGAGCCTGAGACTGATCAATGTTCTGGCTCAAATGGGTTGATTGAAATAGGAAATGAGACACCCATTAGCCTGACTTGAGTCCGGTTAATGGGTGTCCGCTTTGTTTCAACATCAAAAAATGGAGCAGCCAAATGAAATGTTATGTTTTCCCCGTCCGAAACGGCGTCGCCTATTGGGGGGTAAAGTCCCTGCTGAACCCTTACAACGGCGCCGCCGCGTGGTGCGCTGGTTTCCCCAGTGTTTTTGGAGGCAATGACGACGACGACAATACCTACGTAACGTGTGCGAAAGAAACTACTGAAGAATCTCACAGAAAAATTGAACTTGATCCCGCTGTCTTCCAACTGCTTTGGACGACCAAGGTTGGCTTCACTCACTATATTTACTATTACGCCAGGGGATTCAACTTTTCCCCGAACGCAGTGTTATCCCTGGCGCAGGCGGCAATGCCCAGCTACCAAGAGGGTACAGGTGATGTTCTTTTGCTCGACATGAATAATGCCCCTGTTCCTGACCTTAACAACCTGGCACCTCTTATCAATTGGATCTTGCAGGAATTCAGACTGCAGTTCCCTCATCCTGGTGCAGGCGATCCGATTAATAACGCTGTGGCACGCCAACAGTTCAATACCTCCGAACATATAAAAGCGTTTGCTCGCCTGGTCACCCAACATCAAGCGAATCCGATCATCTAGTCAGTCGATTTTTCAACGGTGATGCTGAACATTGACCGCTACGGGAGGCTACTCGATGCCCCGAACCACCGACAGCAACACCACCCTCTCCCTCACCGCCGTCTCGCTGTCGGCGCTTTACCCTGAGTCGCTGTCCGGCGAGGAAGCACTCAACGCACTCGGTTCGCAAACCCTCAACGGCCTCAACGACGGCACCTCTGTCACCCTGTCCACCGCCGTCGCCACCCACGTCACCACCACCCTGCACAACGACGCGAAAACCCGGCACTTCGACGCACTGGTCGCCGAAGTCCGCCAGCTTCCTGCGGACGCCACCGCCGAGCGTTATCATCTGGTGCTAAGACCGTGGCTCTGGTGGCTGACCCTGGCCAGCAATAACCGGGTGTTCCAGAATCTCAGCACTTCAGACATCGTCACCACGATTTTCAAGGCCCACGGCTTCACCGATTTCACGCTGAAACTCACCGGCAGCTACACCCCGCGCGAGTACTGCGTGCAGTACGGCGAAACCGATTTCGCCTTCGTTTCACGGCTGTTGGAAGAGGAAGGGATTTTCTGGTTTTTTACCCACGAAGACGGCAAGCACACGCTGGTGCTGGGGGACAGTAACGATGCCTTCCCAATAATCCCGAACGGGCCGAAGGTAAACTATCTCGGCCAGCAAATGGGCGAGCGCGAACTGCATGGCATTCGCTCCGGCCAGGTGTGCATGCAAGCCGTAGCCGGCGTCTATCAGGCGACGGATTACGAGTTCACCACACCGACCACTTCGCTCTACAGCCAGGCCGAAGCCGTCGCCGGACCTCGGTCGATGTACGAGCATCCTGGCAGTTACAACGCCAAGGCCCGCGGAGATGCACTGACCAAACAACGGGTCGACGGGCTGCGCAGTCAGGAGAAGCGTTTTGTCGGCGAAAGCGATTGCCGCTGGCTGGTGCCTGGGCACTGGTTCACCCTCGCCGGCCATGATGATGCGAGCCTGAATATAGACTGGGTAGTGATGTCGGTGACCCATGAGGCCAGTCACGAAAACTATCGCAATCACTTCGAAGCAATCCCCAAAGCCACGCCATTTCGCCCGGCGCGAACAACGCCCAAACCACGCATGCACACCCAGACCGCTCTCGTTGTCGGCAAATCCGGCGAAGAGATCTGGACCGACGAATACGGCCGCATCAAATTGCAGTTCCCCTGGGATCGCGACGGCAAGAACGACGAAGCGAGTTCGTGCTGGGTGCGAGTGGTATTGCCCTGGAGCGGCAAAGGTTTCGGCATGCAGTTCGTGCCGCGGATCGGCCAGGAAGTGATCGTGACTTTTATCGACGGCGACCCCGATCGACCACTGGTGACCGGTTGCGTCTACAACGGTGACAACGCCCTGCCCTATGCGCTGCCGGCCAATCAGACCCAGTCCGGGATCAAGACCCAGTCGTCCAAAGGGGGCGGCGGTTTCAACGAGTTGCGCTTTGAGGACAAGAAGGACGCCGAAGAGGTGTTCCTGCAGGCGCAGAAGGATCTCAAGATCAACGTGCTCAACGACGCCACTGCCACCGTTGGTCATGACGAAACCCTGACGGTGCAGAACGCGCGCACGCGCACAGTGAAGGAAGGCGACGAGACCGTGACCCTGGAGAAAGGCAAACGCAGCGTGACCATCCAGACCGGCAGCGACAGCCTTGACGTGAAGGACAGCCGCACGGTGAAAGTCGGCGCCGACCAGACTCACAGCACTGGAGGCAACTACAACCACACGGTCACCGGCAACTACAACCTGACCGTGGACGGCAACCTGACCATCAAGGTGACCGGCACCCTGACCCTGCAAAGTGGCGGCAGTTTTGCGATCAAGAGCGGCGCAGACCTCGCCGCCGAGGCCGGTACCTCGATCAGCCAGAAAGCCGGCACCTCCCTGAGCAACCAGGCCGGCACCTCGCTGGAAAACAAGGCGGGCACGACGCTGACCAACGATGCAGGGATCAGTCTGATGAACAAGGCCGCCGCCGAGCAAACCGTCGACGGCGGCGGCATGCTGACCATCAAGGGCGGTCTGGTGAAGGTCAACTAGGGGGGGTTACGCAATGACATCAAGCAAACTTGATCTGGAGCGTGGCGACAGCCACCTCGACGGGCGCTTGCTTGAAGGCCGACTGGAAGGCCCGCTGCGCATCAAGGACGCCGGTCGACCTCAGGCGAACCTGAGCTACAGCCAGGGCGAGCTACAGGGCACGAGCCTGCTGTACTACCCCAATGGCAATGTCTCGGCGCAACTGCCTTATGTGCGCGACAAATTGCACGGTGTGGCCAGTTTCTTTACGCCCGAGGGCGGGTTGCAACGCAAGGCGACTTATCGCCAGGGCCTGCTCCACGGTGAAGCGAACAACTACTTCCCAGACGGGCAACTGGCCGAAACGCAGTTTTACCGTGATGGCGAGCGTGAGGGGCGGTATCAACGGTTTCACCCCAACGGAAAAACCGCCGTCGAGGCGCGGTATCTCAACGGTCAGTTACTGGAACCGGCACAGGGTTTCGCTGCCGATGGGCGACCGCTGGACGCCGAAGGCAAGCCGATCTCGAGGGTACGCTGGTGGCTCAGGCGCTGTAGTGATCCTGCCGAGGCCTGAAGCCTTGTATTGACTCAGATGCCCCATCGCGGGCAAGCCCGCTTGTGAGCACTGTTGCTCACAAATACTGCACTCACAGAAGGACCCCAGTGGGAGTCAGGGAATGAGCATCTGCATCTGCCCGGGCATGACGATCTTGATCACCCCGGCCCAGTTGCACATCAACGTGCTGTTGGCGTCAATCGCCGGCATGTTGCCCAGCAGCACCGTAGGTGCCCCGCCCGGTATCCACGGCGTGGCGGTCGCCGGGATGCAGGGCATCGGTGTCAGCACACCCAACGCCGCAGCGGTGGCGGCCGCGACCATCGGGTTGGCCAGGCTCGTGCACACACCGAAGGGCATGATGTTGACCAGCGGGATGTGATCCATGATGTTCGCCGCCGGCAGGTCAGCGGTCAGTGTGCGATTGACCGGCAGCACGTTGAGCACGGCCGGCGCCGCGCCAAAGCTGCATTGCAGGGTGGCGGTGGCACAGACTTGCGGACAACCCATTTCAAACCTCCTTCCTGGAAGCACCATGCCCCTGAACCATAGTCCGCCTGGCGTGTTCTCGCACATCAGGAACGCTGATTATCCTGCAACACGCTAACCTATAAGACCGTGCCACGCTTGTGGCACTCACGTCTCAGCATTAGATTAGCCAATAGTTCAAGGCCTCCAGAATAAGCAGAAGGGATAAGCATGGCGCTTACTGACCAGTCCACCCGTACCCGCACCGGCGAAGAGCTCGATGCCGGCCTGATCGATCCG
>LNAP01005499.1_pt1 | contig 11233 bp, 9 predicted proteins | sample 602601 | NCBI WGS metagenome assembly LNAP01 (sample SAMN02440304, study PRJNA202911) | soil metagenome | biome: Subtropical and temperate rainforests or woodlands; isolation source: soil samples (1 kg each in a 20% v/v slurry with milli Q water) were... ...
CTTTCCTGAGCCCATCACCTTGTCCGCGACTGTAGCCCGCGACCGTGTGCCGTCAAGGCGCGCAGGGCCGTGGCCTCGGGTTCGCCCCCGGGGCCGGGCATGTATCACAATCCACCGCTACTGGCCAATGTGGGCGACACCATGCGCGTAGAAATTGAAGGCATCGGAGTGCTGGCGAACCCCGTCGTCGAAGACACCCGGGCAGCAGCAACACCCAATTAAGAACAGCATAAAAACAGCATCGCCAGAATGAAACTCAGGAGACAAACCATGAAACATATCTTGCTAAATATTGGTCTGTACACGTTAATAGGACTGGGCGCATCAAGCGCCGCCGCGCAGGACGAACCCTATCCGTCCAAGCCAATCACCATAGTGGTGCCATTCGCCGCGGGGGGCAGTACCGATCTTATCGGTCGAACGATAGGCGAAAAACTCTCCACTCAACTCAAAACTACGGTAATCATAGAGAACAAACCAGGAGCCGGCTCCACTATTGGCACCGGTTGGGTAACCAAGTCCAAACCCGACGGATATACTCTTCTGGTAAGCACGATCTCTTTGGCGATCAATGCAAACCTGCAGTCCAATGTGTCGTTCGATCCGATTAAAGACTTGCAACCCATCACCCAGATTTCTTCTCTTCCGCTTGTGCTGGTTGTACCATCGGCTTTAAAGGCGCAGAATTTGCAAGAGTTCATCTCGCTGGCTAAAAACACGCCCAGCAAGCTGAACTACGCCTCGTCCGGAATTGGCACGTCACCGCATTTGGCGGGCGAAATGTTCAAGACAATGGCCAAGATCGACATGGTTCATGTTCCGTACAAAGGCAACGCACCGGTGCTGAACGACTTGCTGGCTGGCCATGTTAATGCACATTTCGGACTTCTTCCGGCAATGTTGCCGCATATTAAATCAGGCAAGCTGCGCGCCATCGCTGTCACAACCGAAGAACGGGCTCCCTCGCTGCCAGACATTCCGACAATTGCGGAATCAGGCTTCCCTGCGTTTGAAATCAACTCATGGCAAGGCATTTTCGCACCTGCAAATACGCCGCCAGAAGTCATTAGAAAGCTCAGTGACACCATGCTCTCGATAATCAACGACCCGGCGTTCAAAGCCGTACTTTTAAAAGAAGGTTCTGAACCGGTTGGCAGCTCCGTCCAGCAGTTCACTCAACATGTGAACAAGGAAGTGGCCAAGTGGGCGCGCGTCATTAAAGAGTCTGGCGCAACAAGCAGTTAAATCACGCTATTACAAACGGACGAAAGATGAAGGCAATCCAGATACATGCGCCAGGTGGACCAGAGGTATTGAAGTACATCGATCTACCGACTCCGCAGGCGGGCCCAGGCGACTTGCTGGTCAGGGCACGTGTCATCGGAGTCGGCAAGCCCGACGCTCTGATCCGTCAGGGAATCTACCGCTGGATGCCTGCACTGCCTGCGATCCCGGGTAACGAAATGGTGGGCGAGATCGTCGAGGTGGGCGCGCAGGCAGGCGCCCACTGGACGGTAGGCGAACGGGTGCTGGTAAGTTCACGCGAACTCACCCAGCGCGGAGGCTGCTATGCAGAAGCGATCTGCGTACCGGCAAATGCTGTCTTCCGATTGCCCGATAGCGTAAGCGACCACGATGCAATCTCGCTGCCCAATTACCAGATCGCTGGCGCACTGTTATTTGAATCGGGTCTGGCTCCCGTGCGGTCCATTCTCGTTCATGGCGCGGCGGGCGGCGTGGCCATCGCCCTTATGCAGTTGGCCGCACAGAATGGAATTACCGCCATCGGAACCGCCAGCACGATGACAAAAACCCAGTACTCGCAACAGTGGCATCAGTTGCCGGTAATAGACCGTTCAAGCCAGGATGTCCGTAAGCAAGTACATCTGCTCACCCAAGGCCAAGGGGTGGATCTGGTGCTTGATCACGTAGGGGGGCCCGACTTTATAAGTAACTTCGAGCTTCTGGCCCCACTGGGAACGGTGCTCTCGTATAACGCGCTGGGGGGGCTGCCCACTGAAAACCTATTGGAAGTGCTGCGCCGGTATGGCGGACGCAGCCTTGGCTTGCGGTGCTATTCCATCCACACGCTCGACGACGTACCCGCCGTACGGCGAGGCCTGATGCAGCAGGCGATCGATTTACTGGCCAGTGGCCGCATCGCGCCTCCTGCCCCCACGGCGCTGCCTTTATCACAGGCGCAACAGGCGCATACGTTGCTTGATCAAGCCCAGTTGCTAGGAAAAATCATTCTGGTACCGGACTCCGGGTCGAATTAACCCCGGACATCCACTTTACTTACTGGCCAAAAACTCAAGCTGCCGCTGGCTCTCGAATCGGCGAACCTTACCCGTAAACGGGTCTTTAAACTCAACCGCGCGAGCCAGTAACTGCAATGGCCGTGTAAAGTCGTCATCGGCCTGATACTCAAGCAGCTCCGGATAAAATCCGTCATTGCAAATCGGAATACCCAATGCACTCATATGCACTCGCAACTGGTGCTTACGGCCTGTGTGCGGACGCAAACGATAATGCCCCAAATGCCCCCATTGGCCAATAAGCTCAATAACCGTTTCGCTATTCGGCTCGCCCTCTGCCTCGAACATCGTAAAGTGCGTTGATTTCGTGTGAATACAACTGCGATGCACCCGGGGCAAATCCAAGCCAGAATGCCAGGGCGCTATAGCTTCGTACTCTTTTTGAACATTACGCGATTGAAACAGGGTTTGATAAGCGCCACGCGCCGAAGGATCGGCGCAAAAAAGCATCACACCCGCGGTGTCGCGATCCAGGCGATGAACAGGAGTTAGCAAAGGAAGACCCAATAAACTGCGCAGACGGGTCAATGCCGTTTCCCGCAAGTAACGCCCTCCGGGAATGCTGGCCAAAAAATGGGGTTTATCGGCCACTACCAGCCGCTCGTCCTGATGCAGCACTGTTAACTCAAAGGGCACGACAGGTTCGTTGGGAACCTCTCTGTAGTACCAAAGCCAGCGCTGCGGCTTATACGTGCCGTCGGCCTTTTGCGCAGCTCCGGCATCATCTACGATCTCACCCCGGACCAGACGCTCAAGCAAGATTTCAGGCGCAATATACTTAAAACGTTCAGACAAAAAGTCGAGCAAAGTCGGCCATTTTCCAGGCGGCAAATACACCCGGCTAGGCGCAACCCCGTTTCTCATGGGCAAAGGCGCATTTAACATCCGTTCCACATTGTTGGGTTTACCCATGATGTAATTCCGTTTCCAAATCAATTGTGAACACGAAGGCGAGTGCAGACAGTACATTTGTACGGCAAGCGAAGCCGACACAGTTCACGGTTGATTTGGAAATGGAATAATTTAAGCGGCCCAGTCCAGAATCACTTTACCGCTTTGCCCCGACAACATCACCTCAAAGCCAGCCTGGTAATCGTCGACCGAGTAGCGGTGCGTAATAATTGGCGATAAATCCAGGCCGCTTTGCAGCATCGCCACCATTTTGTACCAGGTCTCGAACATCTCGCGTCCGTATATTCCCTTGATTTCAAGCCCTTTAAAAATAACCTTGGTCCAGTCCACGCCAAAATCCGCAGGCGGAATACCCAGCATGGCAATTTTACCGCCATGATTCATATGTTCGAGCATGGCGGTAAAGGCACTGGGCACGCCCGACATCTCGAGGCCCACGTCAAAGCCTTCGTTCATATGCAGTTCGCTCATGATATCAACCAGAGACTCGCGCATGACATTGACTGTGCGGGTTGCACCCATTTTGCGAGCCAAATCCAGACGGTAATCGTTGACGTCGGTGATAACGACATTACGCGCGCCCACATGCCTTGCAATAGCAACCGCCATGGCGCCAATAGGCCCGGCCCCGGTAATCAAGACGTCTTCACCCACCAGGTTAAAGGCCAACGCAGTATGGGTCGCGTTACCAAACGGATCAAAAATAGCCGCCAGCTCATCCGGCACATCGTCAGGAATCTTGAACGCATTGAATGCCGGGATAGCCAGGTAATCGGCAAACGAACCGGGACGATTCACCCCCACGCCCGAGGTATTGCGGCATAAATGACGCCGGCCTGCACGGCAATTCCGGCAGTAGCCACAAGTAATATGGCCTTCTCCAGACACCCGGTCGCCGACTTTAAAGCCCTGCACTTCTTGTCCGATCTCAACGATTTCGCCCACGTACTCGTGGCCCACATGCATAGGTACCGGTATGGTTTTGCTGGCCCAGTCGTCCCACTTCCAGATATGAATGTCCGTACCGCAAATGGCTGTTTTTTTGATACGGATCAGGACGTCGTTATGCCCGACCACAGGCCGATCCACCTGTGTAAGCGTCAGACCGGTTGTGGGTGCAAGTTTGGCAAGTGCCCGCATAATACGCTCCTAAGAAATCAGGCCCAAACGATGTCCGGCCCGCTCGAAGGCGGCCACCGCACTGTCAATTTGATCGGACGTATGTGCAGCGCTCATTTGTGTTCGAATCCGCGCCTGGCCTTTTGGTACGACCGGATACGAAAAGCTAATGACATACACCCCTTCGGCCAATAATTCCTGAGCGACACGACCCGCTATTTGCGCATCAAAAAACATCACCGGAATAATCGGATGCTGGCCCGGCACCAATGTAAAACCCAGCTTTTCCATAGCAACGCGAAACCGCCGGCCATTGGCATGAACGCGTTCACGCAGGACCCGGCCTTCGTTGCTTTGCAATAGTTCCAAAACACGTAGCGACGCCGCCACAATGCTTGGCGCCAGCGTATTGGAAAACAAATAAGGACGCGAACGCTGCCGCAGCAACTCAACGACCGAGGCATGGGCAGCCACATAGCCCCCCGAAGCGCCACCCAAGGCCTTGCCCAAAGTGCCAGTAAGAATATGCACGCGCCCATCGACTCCACAGTGCTCCGGCGTGCCGCGGCCGCCGTCACCCATAAAACCCACCGCGTGCGAATCGTCCACCATGACAATGGCCTTGTAGCGATCGGCCAGGTCACAAATGGATTTCAGATCAGCCACGATTCCATCCATGGAAAACACGCCATCGGTGGCAATTAGCTTGAAGCGGGCGCCAGCCTTGTCAGCCAGTTGAAGCTGCGCTTCGAGGTCGGCCATATCATTGTTGTTATAACGGTAGCGTTTCGCCTTGCATAAACGCACGCCGTCGATAATGCTGGCATGGTTCAAGGCGTCGCTGATAACGGCATCATTCTCGTCAAGCAAGACCTCGAACAGTCCGCCATTGGCGTCGAAACAACTGGAATACAAAATAGCATCGTCCATTCTTAAAAACCGGGCCAATGCACCTTCCAGGTCTTTATGCGCCGTTTGGGTGCCGCAAATAAAACGCACCGACGCCAACCCAAACCCCGCTTCGTCCAAGCCTTGTTTGGCCGCCTCAATCAAGCGTTTATCATCGGCAAGCCCTAAATAATTGTTAGCGCAAAAATTCAAGACCTGTGAACCGTCAGCCAGTTTTACCTGCGACGCCTGAGGACTGGCCATAATGCGCTCGGCCTTATAGAAACCATCGGCACGTAATTGCGTGATCTGGTTTTGTACATGATCGAGAAAAGAATTTTGCATGAACAGGCCTTTAAAGAAACAGACCTGTTCAGTGTAATTCCGTTTCTATATCAAACGCGCACTTTGTTGACTTCGCTTGCCTTGCAAAAGCAATCCTGCGCCTCAGGAACCGCCGTGGGAACACTACTTGCTGAATAGCGCAAGGCCCGGGCTGGTAACGGAGCACGGAAAAAGCATGACACCCATGCCACTGAAGGGGCCTTCGCCAGGCGGCGAGCCCATAAACCGGAGTTGCCCATGAAAGCGCTGACCTATCACGGCACCAAAGACGTACGTGTAGAAACCGTCGCCGACCCGAAAATCCATGCGGCTGACGACCTTTTGCTTCGTGTCACGGCAACCGCGATTTGCGGTTCCGATCTGCACATATATCGCGGAAAAATTCCAGCCATGAAACAGGGCGACATCATTGGGCATGAATTCATGGGAATTGTCGAAGAAACAGGCACTGACGTACGCGCTGTGGAACCCGGGGATCGTGTCATTGTCCCTTTCGTTATCGCTTGCGGCCGATGTTATTTTTGCTCTATGAAATTGTTTGCAGCGTGCGAAACCACCAACACCGGCACCGGCGCTATTATCAGCCATAAAAGTGTCCGTCATGGCGCTGCGCTATTCGGCTACAGCCATCTTTACGGCGGCGTGCCGGGCGGGCAGGCCGAATATGTTCGGGTGCCCAAAGCCAATTTCGGGCCCTTCAAGGTTCCTGGCTCTTTAGCCGATGAGCGTGTGCTGTTTCTTACCGATATCTTGCCCACCGGCTATCAAGCTGTCCTTAACGCTCAGGTGGGCCCCGGTTCGAGCCTGGCGATATTTGGCGCCGGCCCCGTTGGCTTGATGGCCGCCGCGTGCGCCCGGATGCTGGGTGTCGAAATTATCTATATGATCGATCGCCACGATTACCGGCTGCAGTTTGCCGCCGACAATTACGGAGTCATTCCCATTAACTTCGAAATCGGGGAAGATGCCGAGGAAACAATTATTGCCCAGACCTCCAACCGCGGCGTGGACGCCGTCATTGACGCGGTTGGCTTCGAGGCCGAGGGCAGCACTGCTGATACCGTAATGTCGACGCTAAAAATCGAAGGCAGCAGCGGCAAGGCGCTACGGCAATGCATTGCTGCTGTGCGGCGCGGCGGGGTTATCAGTGTGCCCGGCGTCTATGCTGGTTTTATTCATGGCTTCCACTTCGGCGACATCTTTGAGAAAGGCCTGATTGTAAAAACCGGCCAAACCCATGTTCAACGCTATTTGCCCGAACTGTTGCGTTTTATTGAGGAAGGCAAGCTAACCCCCGACATTATTATTTCTCATCGACTGCCCTTATCTCAAGCCGCCGAGGGCTATCATATGTTCGACCAGCACCATGATGCTTGCCGAAAAATCGTACTGACGCCCTAAACGACTACTTATCAAGATCGGAGACCTGTGCAATTACTTCCGCGCCATCGGCAACCTGGTCCTCAATAGCCGGGGGTGCTTTGGCGCCCTGGTCGCCAGAAGCGCTGTCCATCTCGATAAGGGGGCTTGCGACAACGACTTCAAGCCGTTCCGTTTCAAAATCGGTATGCATAGGTTCCAGCGCGGGCATGGTTTTATTGGCTTTGGCCGAGAGCTCGTTAAAACGCGAGGCCTTGCCATATAGCCCTTGCTTGCCAGCCAGCGATACAACCGTGCGGTTGTAGTGATTGCTGACTGTGCCAAGCGTATCGCCCAGCTTTTTAAGGTTTTCAGCCACAACCACAACTTGATTATAGATTTCGCCTGCGCGCGCACTTAGCTCGTGCGCCTGCTCGTTGCTACGAGCCACCATCCATAAATTGGCTACGGTTTTAAGAATAGGCATCAGCGTGGTGTGCGATACCAGGATCACATTACGCTCGTAGCCGTAGTTGAACAGGTCTTTATTTTGCTTCATGGCCTCGATGTAGGCCGGCTCGATGGGCATAAACATCAGCACAAAGCTGGGGCTGCGCATGCCGATCAGATTGCTGTAGTCCTTTTTGGACAGATCATCGATATGGTTCTTGACCGCCCTGACATGAGCGTCAAGAGCAAGCTGCATCTCGTTCTCGGACTCCGCGCCAATAGCCCGGTCGTAATCGACCAGCGACACTTTGCTGTCAATAACCATGTGTTTCTGGTCGGGCAGCTTGACCACAAAATCCGGCTGGCGGCTGTTTCCCTGTTCGTCCCTAAAACGTGCCTGCGGCTCGTAATGGTCGCCTTTAACCAGGCCAGCCAGCTGCAGCGTTTTTTCAAGCTGAACCTCGCCCCAATTGCCGGTGGTCTTTTTATCGCCCTTTAGCGCCGTGGCCAGTGTGTTGGCCTCGGCGCTCATGCGCAAACCGATTTCCAGCACCTGCTTGATCTCGGCTCCCAGCGATACATTGCCTTTGACAGCCTCGTCATGAACCTGATTGACCCGTTGCTGAAAACCGTGAATTTGCTCGCGAAACGGTTTAAGCAAGGCATCCAGCGAGCTTTGGCTGTTTTGCGCGAACGTCTTGCCTTTTTCTTCCAGAATCTGATTGGCCAGATTTTGAAACTCGGTTTTAAGCTGTTGCCTGGACTGTTCGAATGACTGTTTGAGCTCTTCGAAATTGGCCAGCTTTTCGACATGTGTGGTGCCCAACCGGGTCAATTCCTTGTCAAGTTCGGCCAGACGCTCTGTGGTGCTTTGCAACTCGCGCTCTTTAAGCGCCAGGGTTTCCCGGCTTTCTCCCAGCCGCTCGCGCAGGCTTTGTGCATCGGACTGCATACGCGCCAATTCACGGTCGAGACGGTCTTTTTCAGCATCCAGATCGATATACCGGCTTCTAGCCTGGTCGAACTCGCCACGCAGCGCGGCCAGCGCCTCGGTACGCTGCTGTTGCGTGGCCTGGCTGACGCTCAGTTCGTTGCGGATCGCGGCAAGCGTCTTTCTGAAATACAGGGCAGCGCCCAATACCCCCAGCAGCAAGCCAAGCAAGGCCAACAAGCCCATAGTTACTTCCGGATTTAACTGAATCACCCTGATTTTCCTTCTGCCCTATTTTTTAACGCCGAAACAATTTTCCAACCCAGGGAATGTGCCGCCGCGCACCTCGTTGGCATACTGCTCGGCCGCTGAACGAATAGCCGCGCCCACATCGGCAAATTGCCGGGCGAACTTGGGAATGCGGTCGCCGCTCAGGCCCAGAATGTCTTCAGCAACCAGGATCTGGCCATCGCATGCTGGCGACGCCCCGATTCCTATCGTCGGAATCGTTAAACGTTCCGTAATACGGCGGCCCAGCGACTCGGCAACCCCTTCCAGGACCACGCCGAAAGCGCCAGCCTGCTCGTGCGCCAGCGCGTCCTGCAGGATGCGCTCGGCGGCCTCTTCGGTCATGCCCTGGGCTTTGAAGCCCCCCATGGTATTCACATATTGCGGCATCAGGCCGACGTGAGCCAACACGGGAACACCACGCTCCACCAAAAACTTTGTGGTCGGCGCAAGCGCCTCGCCACCTTCCATCTTTATACCATCGGCGCCACTGGCCGCGAGCACCTTGGCGCAATTGGCAAATGCCTGCTGCGGGGATTCCTGGTAACTGCCGAACGGCATATCGACAATAACGCACACGCGTTGCGTAGAACGCACCACTGCTGCGCCGTGAGCGGCCATTTGGTCGACAGTTATCGAAAGTGTATTGGGCAGGTTATAACCGACCATGGCCGTTGAGTCGCCCACCAATATCAGATCGAGATAATCGTCGAACAAGCGCGCAAACGGAGCCGTATAAGCAGTAAGAGCCGCAATCTTCTGCTGGCCCTTATATGCTATTAACTGCGGCACGCTAATGCGCTTTACGTCGGTATGTACACTCACTTTTTACTCCTAAAAAATAATCGACTGCCCTGCTTTCCGGTAATTCCCACCGTGGGCAGAATGTTTTTCCACGCTTCCGAACGGCTTTTTAACATACGTATAATCAAATGATCGAACTTCGTTACTGATGGGCTCGAAAGGCCCAGCATACCCTGTTCACAATACGGAGACTTACATGTCCAGCAACATCCCACCCTATGTAACGTTTCACGATGGCAACAAGGCCCCGCAATTAGGCTTTGGCGTCTGGCAAATCGAAACGGATGCTGAAGCGGTCATTAAAACGGCTATTGACGTCGGCTATCGGCTTATTGATACTGCCGCTATTTACGGCAACGAAGCGAGCGTTGGCGACGCAATCAAAAATTGCGGCATAGACCGTGATCAATTATTTATTACCACCAAGCTTTGGAATGACCGTCACGGATACGATGAAACCATGGCCGCCTTCGACGAAAGCCTGGAAAAATTAAAACTGGATTACGTCGACATGTATTTGATTCATTGGCCTGTGCCCAAGACAGACTTGTATGTTAAGTCTTGGGAAGCCATGATTCAACTGCACGACGAAGGCCGCATAAAGTCGCTGGGCGTGGCCAACTTCAACATTAACCACCTGCAACGCCTGCTCGACGAAACCGGCGTTATTCCGGTGGTGAACCAAATTGAACTGAACCCGCGCTTTCAACAAGCAGAACTGCGCGACTACCATGACGACCAAGGTATTGTTACGCAGGCATGGAGCCCGCTGGGCCATGGCGCACTTTGGGACAACCCGGTACTGACACAAATTGCGCACAAGCATCAACGCTCTGTGGCGCAAGTCATACTGCGCTGGCATATTCAGCTGAACAATATCGTCATTCCCAAATCGATTACGCCCAGCCGAATTAAAGAAAACTTTAATGTGTACGACTTCGCACTCGACGACGAAGACATGGCCGCCATTGCGGTACTGGACGACCCAGGTGCACGCCACGGCCCCGACCCCGAGCGCTTTCGCTTACCTAAGGCCTGAAGACCATCAAGCTTGTTCAGAAGCGATTGCCGATGGCGAAGAAAGACGCTGATCATCCTGTTCCAGGGAGATCAGTTCGGCAAGCTTGCGCCTGAAGCGCAATGGGCCGGCATCTTGCGGCAAGTTGATATTGGGTGTGCGTTTATGGGTCATGCCCTGGTGGACCGCGGTCAGCACCGCACGGTCTTCCTCAAAAGCATGACGCACATCTTCCGCAAATTGCTGGGACACATGCTGGTCGCTGGGACTGAAGTTACGCATCTGAAACCAGTAATACCGCGTATTGGACTCGTCGATCGGCGTCATGAAGTTATACGAATCCATAAGGAACACATCTTTGTCTTGCGCGCCGCTGTCCGTGCCGGTACCGGCAGGCGAAAAAATCGCCTTGATAATGGCATGTGCGGGGAAATGAACCTCGTAGTGCTGCTTGCGATCACAGTTGCCCGAAAACCGTACAAACTTGGCATAGAATGGCGCCACTTCCACATCGCGCATCCAGCGCGACACGGTGACCCCATCATCTTTAACGTCGACCTTCAATGGCACGCCAACGATATCGGCGTTGCCGAACGACGATTGATGCACCCACGAAACGTGCGTCGGATCTAGTAAGTTGTCGGTCACGTAAAGGTAATTGCACTGCAGCGTCATGGCATCGCCGCTGTTCATCCCCCAGCTGGGATCGCCCCAATGCTCGACTTCCATGATGTTGGCGGGGTCGGCCTGGGCTGGCATATTAAAGAGTTCGCCCGCCAGGTGAGGCGAACTGCCGACGCC
>LNAP01005500.1_pt1 | contig 11231 bp, 10 predicted proteins | sample 602601 | NCBI WGS metagenome assembly LNAP01 (sample SAMN02440304, study PRJNA202911) | soil metagenome | biome: Subtropical and temperate rainforests or woodlands; isolation source: soil samples (1 kg each in a 20% v/v slurry with milli Q water) were... ...
CGTCGCAAACACGCCGTTCGGAGCGCTGACCGCGCCGGAAGGACGTCCGTCGGCCAGAGCGAACGCGGCGATATCGTTGATCTGCATCGCGGCGCATGCCTCGAACAGGCTGATTTCCAGATGCGTGCCGCGACCCGAACGCAGCCGCTGGTAGAGCGCCGCGGCAAGCTGCTGAGCCGCATAGAGCGCGGTTGAAATATCCGCCAGCAATAATCCGATGCGCCTGGGCGTGTGGTCGATATCCTGGTTGGCGAACATGAGGCCGGTATCGGCCTGCATCACAGAATCGGAGGCCGGCGCCTGCGCATAGGGGCCGTCGGCGCCATAACCGCTGATCGACACGTAGACCAGATCCGCCTTCAGTTCGGCGAGGGCCGCGTACCCCACGCCCAGGCGCTCGGCCACGCCCGGACGGAAGTTCTGCACGAGCACATCGGCCTGCAGCGCCAGGCGATGCAGCAACTGTTTGCCGGCATCCGTGCGCGCATCGAGGCATAGCCCCTGTTTGCCCCCGTTATAGCTGATGGACAATGCGCTGTGGCCGCCGCGCACCACGCCCACATTGCGCCCCCAGTCGCCTTCGGGCGGCTCGACCTTGATGACATGCGCGCCTTGCTGCCACAGAATCTGGGTGCAATAGGGCCCGGCAATACCTTGGCTGATATCGAGTATGCGCAGTCCCGCGAAGGGCAGTTGTTGGCTCATGGCAGCAATGTTCTTTTCTGGAGATGATGACGTTCAAGCATGCTAGCATCGGCCGTATTCATTAACAATGACACGAAACCAACCAACAATGTTGAGTGAAAATGGACAATAGGCTGGATCTGAATCTCATCCAATTGTTTGTCGCCATCGTTCAGTCCCGGACCTTGAGCGAGGCCGCCCGGCGCGCCGGCATGACGCGCTCGAATGCATCGCGCCAGTTGAAGGCCTTGGAACTGGCCATGGGCGCCCAGTTGCTGCGGCGCACGACGCGGCATATGGAAGTCACTGAAGCGGGCCAATTGCTGTATACCCACGGGATCAGGATGCTGGAAGAAGCGCAAGCCGCCCGCGCTTCGATCGACAGCCTGGGCAAGACGGTGCGCGGCGACGTGCGGATACGCCTGCCGACCGGTCTGGGCCATCTGTATCTCGCTCCTGTGTTGCTGGAATTCGCCCGGAGCTATCCGGACGTTACCTTGCGCGTGCTGATCAACGATTTCATTGGCGACCTGATATCGGCGGAAGTCGATGTGGCGCTGAAAATCACCTCCGCGCCACCCGAAGACCACGTCGCGCGCAAGATATGCGACATTGCCTGGTGCCTTTGCGCCGCGCCCGATTTCATCGCGCGCCATGGCCCGATCGCTACGCTGGAAGGCTTGGCGCAATGCACGCTGATCGCTCCCGCGTCAATGGGACGCCGCTTTGACCTGAAGCTCAACATGAACGGCACGCGCGTGCTGTTGCGCGCGGCCCCGCGCCTGCAATCGGGCGACTATCCCTATCTGCTGGAAGCGGTCCTGGCCCAGCTTGGCATAGCGCTGCTGCCGCGATATGCGGTGTGGAAACAGCTGCAGTCGGGCGCTTTGCAAGAGGTGCTGCCCCAATACGAGCCGGAAGGCGTGGGCGACAGCCTGTATCTGATGACTGCCGCCAATCGCTTCCCGACAATGGCCACCCGCACCCTCATGAATTTCATCACGGAACAAATCCGGCTTCATGAATCGAACTGGCGGCGGCCCGCGTGAGCATGCTCACTCCCGATCGAACAATTCCTCCAGGCGCTTCAAGTGGAAGTCGGTATCGCCCAACAGGTAATCGGTATAGGTCAGGCGCTTGAAATAGTCGCCGACCTCCAGCTCTTCAGTCATGCCCATGCCGCCATGCAATTGCACGGCGTTCTGGCCGACAAAGCGTCCGGCCTGGGCTACCGAAACCTTGGCTGAGGAAAGCAGGCGGCGGCGTTCGCCGGCGTCGGGCTCGCCCAGCGCCGTGGCGGCCACATAAGCCATGGAGGCGGCCAGCTCTTTGTGCAGCAGCATATCGGCCAGGCGATGCTGCAAGACCTGAAAATCGGCCAGGGGCCGGCCAAACTGGCGCCGGGTCTTCAGGTATTCGGCGCTTATTTCCACCAGGCGCTCCATCGCGCCGGCGGCATGCGCGCACATGGCGGCAATGCCGTAATCCATGGCCGACGCCAGGGCCGCATCGGCCGCCCGGCCCTTGACGATCAACGCAGCCGCCGGCGCCCGGACGCCATTGAGCTCGACGTCGGCGCAACGATAGCCGTCCATCGTTGGATAGTCCCGCATGGCCACGCCCGCGGCATCGGCCGGAACCAGGAATAGCGCCGTTTCATTATCCAACACCGCGCTGACTATCAGCCTGCCCGCGCTGGCGCCCAGCCATGCCAGCTTCTTCCTGCCATCGAGGACAAAGCCATCGGGCGCGGCCGCCGCCAGCGTGGCGGCGGGCCGCAGTTCGTTGCGTTGGCCGGGTTCGAGATACGCCAGCGCGCATACCAATGAGCCAGACGCCATCAGCGGCAAGCATTCAGTATTGATCTGCTCGTTTGCGCCGCTCAATAACAATGCCGTCGCCATCACCGCGCTGGGTATCACCGGCTCGGAGACAAGTCCCCGCCCCAATTCGAACTGGACCGCGACCAGCGTGGCCGGCGACTCGCCATAGCCTTCATATTGCTCTGGAATCAACAACCCCGATACGCCCAGATCGGCCAGCGACTGCCATGCGGCCTGGTCCAGTCCCGATTGCCGCGAGCGCTGGCGCCGCTTTGCCAAAGTCCAGTTGTCGGTCACCAGCCTGCGCAGGCTGTCGGCCAGCATGCCTTGTTCTTCGTTATACGTAAAATCCATTTTTCACTTCCTGTGGAATAAGAAAGAAACCGTTATCCAGCCTGGCCGCGATTGCTATCCAAGAAGCATCTTCGCGATAATGCTCTTTTGCACTTCGGTCGTTCCACCGTAAATCGTGGTTTTACGCAAGTCGAAATAGCCCGCCGACGCGGCGGCGGCGAATTCCGGCCCGGGCCCGAAAAAGTCGGCGTCCGATTCCATCCAGCGCGCGTCGTAGGGCCACGCGTCCACACCCATCACTTCCATCTGCAGAAAAGCCAGATCCTGCTGGATTTCCGAGCCGCGGATTTTAAGTATCGAGGCCTGCGGCCCCGGCCCCTGATCGCTGCCGGCCGCCACCCGCAGCAACAACATTTCCAGAGCCAGGATATCGATTTCGATGCGGACAATTTTTTCTTTCAAGCGCGCATTGTGCTTGGCCGGCTTGCCGTCGACCATGGTTTCCGCCGCTATTTTCTTGAGTATTTGCAGTTCGCGATGGCAATGGCCTATGCCCGCAATACCCGTTCTTTCGTGGCCGAGCAAATACTTGGCGTAGGTCCAGCCCTCGTTTTCCTTGCCCACCAGATTCTCGAAAGGCACCTTCACATCGTCCAGCCACACTTCGTTGACGTCGGCGCCGCCGTCCAGCGTGCGGATAGGCCGCACGGTAACGCCAGGCTGGCGCAAGTCGATCAGCAACAGGGATATCCCGCGCTGCGGCTTGGCATCCGGGTCGGTGCGCGCCAGGCAAAACATCCAGTCGGCATACTGAGCCAGCGTCGTCCAGGTTTTTTGGCCGCTCACGATATAACCATCGGCGGTCCGGGTGGCGCGGGTCTTGAGCGAGGCCAGGTCCGATCCCGCCCCCGGCTCGGAATAACCTTGGCACCACCAGTCCTCCACCGTCAGCATCCGGGGCAAGAACCGCTCTTGCAATGACTTGCTGCCATACTTCATCAGCACGGGCCCTATCATGCCCAGCCCGAAAGGCAAAAGGCGCGGCGCGCCGCCCTTGAAACATTCGATCTCGAAAATCAGTTTCTGCAGCGGCCCCCAGCCCGTGCCGCCGAATTCAACCGGCCAGTTCGGCGCGCCCCAGCCCTTTTTCGCCAGTATCCGGTGCCAGCGTATGTAGTCGGTATTATCCAGCCGCTGGTGTTTGAATACCTTTGCGCGAATATCGTCCGGCAGCTGCGCCTGTACAAAATCCCGCAGCTCCTGTCTGAAGGCAAGCTCGTGAGCGTTCCAAGTCAAATCCATAGCACTTCTCCTTTTGACCGAATCTAACAAGTTAACGGCCCATTCCACAATATCTTTTTTTGAAAGCCCGTCTTTGCCTGCGCCGAATCGATCGCCGTCATCCCAAGCAAAAGCCCCCCTTAAGGAAAACGGAATTGCCCGCGCCCGGCTTTGCCACCAGACTTGAACACCCTTAAGCCGATACATCGGCACTTAAAAAAACAGGAGACAACCATGAAGCTGCAAGGCCTTCTTCTACTCGCCACCGGGATTTTCTCCGCGGCCAACGTATATGCGCAAGCGCCGTGGCCGGCGCAGCCCATCAAGCTGATTGTCGGATACTCGCCCGGCGGCCCCGTGGACACCAGCGCCCGGACCTTTGCGAAATATCTGGGCGACGAACTCAAGCAAAGCGTGATTGTCGAAAACCGCACGGGCGCCAGCGGCATGATCGCCGCCGAATCGACTTCGCGCGCCCAGTCCGACGGCTACACCATCAATTTTGTCGCCAGCCCCACCCTCACCATCACGCCCTTGATCCAGAAGAACGCCAAAATCAATCTCGACAAGGATTTCACCTACATCGGGACCATCGTCAATTACACCAACGTTCTGGTCATCGACAAGAACATACCCGCGAAGAACATCCAGGAACTGGTCGCATACGCCAGGCAGAACCCGAACGCCGTCACGTTCGGATCGGCCGGCGTGGGGGCGTCCAATCACCTTTCGGCTGAGCTGCTCAAGCAGAAAACCGGCACGCAGATGCTGCACGTTCCCTATCGCGGCAACTCGCCCGCGATGATAGACGTCATCGGCGGCAAAATCACCTATATGTTCGACATCACCAGCACCGCCATTCCTTACATAGAAAGCGGCAAAGTACGGGCCCTGGCCGTGACTTCGCGCGAGCGCAATGCCGGCCTGCCCGATGTCCCGACCATGATGGAAGCCGGCGTGAAAGATTATGAAGTCACCGGCTGGTACGCGCTGATAACGCCCAAAGCATTGCCCGCCGGCATCCACGACCGTCTAGAAGCCGCCTTGAAAAACATCGCCAGGAATCCCGAGTTCGACAAGACCATGAAGGCTGGCGGCTATACCATCAACGTAAGCAACGGCGCCGAGCTGAAAGCGCAGGTCAAGCGCGAATACGCCATGTGGGACGACGTCATCAAGAAGGGCAATATACAAACGAATTGAGCGCGACGGGGGCGGGCCGGCCCCCTCCGGCCTAATCGATATTGATATCGGCTTCTTTGATGACCTTCGCCCACTTCTTGAGTTCATTGTCCAGGAACTTGGCGAAATCCTCCGGCGTTCCCAGCATGGGTTCGGCGCCCGCGGCAGCCATGGCCGGACCTACGGCCGGATCGCTCAAGGCCGCCTCCAGATCGTGATTGAGTTTCGTGACAATGGCGGCGGGCGTGCCCTTGGGCGCCATCAAGCCGGACCACGAGTAGGCCTCGTAATTCGGCACACCCGCCTCGGCGATGGTGGGCACATCGGGCGCCAGGGCCGAACGTTCCGGGTTGCCCACGCCCAAGGCCTTGATATGCCCCGACTTGATGAATGGCAAGGCCGACGGCGCATCGGCGAACATCACTTGCACTTGTCCGCCGACCAGATCCTGCATGGCGGGCGCGCTGCCGCGATAAGGGATGTGCTGCAACTTGACGCCAGCCATGCTATTGAACAGCTCCCCCGCCAAATGCGTGCCGCCGCCGGTGCCCGAAGAGCTGAAGGAAACCTTGCCGGGATGTTCCTTGGCGTAGGCGATCAGTTCCTTGACGCTGTTGACCTGCAAGGAGGGATGCACGACCAGGATGATGGGAAACCGGGCCACCGACCCCACCGGCGCGAAATCGGTTTGTATGTCGTAGCCGAGGTCTTTGCGCAGGCTGGGCAAGATCGCGTGGTGTATGGCGGGGAAGAAGAAAGAATAGCCGTCCGGCTTTTCCTTCATCGCGTATCGCGCAGCGACAATTCCGCCCGCGCCGGCCTTGTTATCGACGATGGCCGGCTTGCCCCACATTTCACCCAGCGGCTTGGTCACAAAGCGCGCGGCTGTGTCGACCGGGCCGCCCGCGGGAAAAGGCACGATGAAATTCACCGCGCGCGCGGGCCACGCGGCATCGGCGCCCCAAACGGCTGACAACGGGGCCGCCAGCCCCAACACGCCCAGGCCCATGCCGGCCAGCATCTGGCGGCGATTGATGGTATTCATGAATTGTCTCCTGCAGTACGCATTTGTTGAGGTATCGTTTTTAGGGCGCTTTGCTTTCCAGCCCCAATTCTTTGAGTATTTCCGCGGTGTGCTGCCCCAGTAGCGGAGGCGCCATGCGGTACTGGATAGGCGTTTCCGAATAGCGTATGGGATTGGCCGTAGTCGGGGCCGAGCCGGCCACCGGATGCGGCAAGTTTTTCCAGATTTCCCGCGCCTGGACCTGCGGATTGTCAAAGACCTGTTCTATCGTGTTGATAGGCCCGCAAGGCACGCCCACTTTTTGCAGTGCCGCGATCCATTCGTCGCGCGTGCGCGTCTGCATGATGGACTCAAGCTCTTTGATGAGGGCGACGCGGTTGACCAGCCGCTGGCTATTGGTGGCATAGTCGGGGTTCGCGGCCAGGTCGGGCCGCGCCATGGCCTGGCAATAGGCGCGGTACTGGCCATCGTTGCCGGTGGCCACGATCAAATGGCCGTCGCTGGCGGCAAACACCTGATAAGGCACGACATTCTGGTGCGCATTGCCGGCGCGCCTGGGGGCGACGCCCGAGGTCATGTAATTCAGGTTCTGGTTCGCCAGCATCGCCACATGGCAATCCAGCAAGGCCAGATCGATATGCTGCCCCAGGCCGCTGCGGTGTCTTTCCTGCAGCGCGCCCAAGACAGCCACCGTGGCATACATGCCCGTAATGATGTCGGTTACGGCCACGCCGGCCTTTTGCGGCCCGCCGCCAGGCAGGTCATCGCGCTCGCCGGTGATGCTCATCAAGCCGCCCATGCCCTGGATCATGAAGTCATAGCCGGGCAGCGCGGCAAGGGGGCCTGTCTGGCCGAAACCCGTGATGGAACAATAAATAAGGCGCGGGTTTATTTCTTTGAGGGTGTCGTAGTCCAGCCCGTACTTTTTCAGGCCGCCCACTTTGAAGTTTTCCACCAGGATATCGCACTGGGCGGCCATTTCCCTGACCAGCTGAGCGCCTTCGGGGCTGGCGATATCGATGGCGATGGAGCGCTTGTTTCGATTGGTGCTCAGGTAGTAAGCCGCTTCGCCGGTATCCGCGCCATTGGCGTCTTTCAGATAAGGCGGCCCCCAGCCCCGCGTGTCGTCGCCCGAATCCGGGCGTTCCACCTTGAAAACATCGGCGCCCAGGTCGGCCAGGTTCTGACTGCACCACGGCCCGGCCAATACCCTGGACAGATCCAGCACTTTAATGCCGTCCAGGGGAGCCAAACGTTCATTCATTCTTTTACTCCTGCGATTCCATTACTTAACACCACAATGTCGCGCTCGGCGACCTTGGCCTGAAACTGGACAATACCAGCTGCGCGGCCCCATATGTCGACGACCAGCGTTTCCCCGGGAAAAACCGGCGCCGAAAAGCGCGCATTCAGATAAGCAAGGCGATCGGGATCGTAGGCGCACAGCGTTTTGACCAGGGCGTGCATGGCGACGCCATAAGTGCACAGGCCATGCAGAATGGGGCGCGGATAGCCGGCCTGCCTGGCGACCTGGGGGTCGACGTGCAATGGATTCGGATCGGCATTCAGCCGGTATAACAATGCCGCCTGCGGCAGGGTCGGCAGGACGCACACATGGTCGGGCGGCGTGGACGGCGCCTTGGGCAAAGCCTCGGGCGCGGCATCGCCCGCCCCGAACCCGCCGTCCGCGCGGCAAAAAGTGGTTTGCTCGACGGTGGCAAGCAAGGCATCGTCGGCCGCGTCGTAGAGTTTGCGCTCCACCACGACCAGCGCGCCTTTATCGGCGCCCTTGTCGACAACATGCGTAACCCGGCTGCGTCCCACGACTTCGCCGGCAACGGGGAATGGCCGGTGAAAAGCCATGCGCTGCTCGCCATGCACCAGCTTGACCCAGGTGATTCCCGCCCTGGGATCCTGCATCCAGAAACCCGGATAGCCCAATACGGCAGCCATGCCGGGAAACACCTTGAGGTTCTTCTCGTACACGAAAGCCAGTTGGGACTCGTCCAGCGGATCCGCCCCGAGCCCGATGCCAAGGGCATACAGGATGGCGTCCTTTTCGGTATAAGCCTGGCGCACGTCGGCAAATTTCCACGCCTTGATCAGATCATAATCCAGTGCCATAAGCGCCCCCTTAAATGGGGTCCCATCCTATGACTTCAGGCGAACGCTCGAGTTTGTAAAAGTCATTCTTCATGGCCGGAACGGCAATCTCGGCAATGCTCTCAGGCGTCCAGCCCGTGGACATATGCACCGAGCGCACAGGGCGCGGCTGGCTGAACAGCATGATTTCATTCGCGCGGACGGCGAAAATCTGCCCGGTGACTTCGCTGGCCGCGTCGCTGCCCAGATACACCACCATGGGCGCGATCTTGCCGGCTTCCATTTTCTGCAGCTTCAGCACCCGCGCTTTTTCTTCAGGCGTATCGGCCGGAATGGAGCTGGTCATGCTGGTCCAGGCAAATGGCGCTATGCAGTTCGAGCGCACATTGAAACGCGACATATCCAGGGCGATGGACTTGGACAGGCCCACAATGCCCAGCTTGGCGGCGGAATAATTCGCCTGCCCGAAATTGCCGATGAGACCGGAAGTCGATGTCATGTGAATATACGCGCCAGACTCCTGCTGGCGGAAATACGGCGCCGCCGCGCGGCTGACATAGAACGAGCCGTTCAAATGCACGTCCAGCACCTGCGACCATTCGTCGCCGCTCATTTTATGAAACAGCCGGTCGCGCAAATTGCCTGCATTATTGACGACGATATCGATTTTTCCATAAAGATCGATGGCATTCTGCACGATATGTTCGGCGCTTTCCCGTGTTGCCACGCTATCGGTACTGGCCACGGCCTGGCCGCCGGCCGCCTTGATTTCATCGACCACCCCTTGGGCGGCGGACGCGCTGATATCGTTGACCACCACGCGCGCGCCGGCCGCCGCCAGCGCCAAAGCAATGCCCTTGCCTATGCCGCCACCGGCTCCGGTCACTACCGCCACCTTGCCTGCCACGATATCGCTCATTCCTGAAATCTCCTGTGTGATGTTTGCCGCTGGTCGTCCACAGTAGAGGAAATCACCATGCGCTTCAACTTCGTTTTCAGAAAGAGCGACTTAACGCGCGATTAAGTGATCGTCGTTTCTACTTAATGAGTGCAAAACACAGGCCTCATAAAAACGAGATTCCCATTTCATCGAGGCTGGGTCGACAATGGACCCCCAAACACAGGAGGCACACAAGCATGTCGGATGCAATATCATCGCCAGCGCTGGGCGCCGATAAGTATTATCGCGAACAGCTGGAACAAGGCAATTTTCTGATTCAACGCTGCCAGGCGTGCACACGCGGTATTTTCTACCCGCGCATGATCTGTCCGCATTGCGGCTCGGATAAGCTTGAATGGTTCGCCGCGTCCGGGAATGGCGTTGTCTATTCGACAACTGTGGTGCGGCGCAAGGCCGAGCAAGGCGGCGACTACAACGTTGCCCTCATCGACCTCGCGGAAGGCCCGCGCATGATGTCGCGCATCGAAGGCCTGGCGCCCGAAGCCGTTGCCATAGGCATGCCCGTATCGGCCCGGGTCGTCGACGGCGCCGAAGGCAAGCTGGTCGTATTCACCAAAGCGGAGGAAAAACAATGATAGACCAGAAACTTCGCGGAGCCGTCGCCATTGCGGGCGTCGGACAAGCCGGATTGGGACAGGCGCATGGCTTTACCGAAATGGAAATCCTGGTTCAGGCCGCCCATCGCGCCGTCGCCGATGCCGGACTGACTATGCAAGACATAGACGGCATTGCCACGGCGAGCGTGTCGGCCACCATGTGGGCCATGCCGGTCATCGAGCATCTGGGCATCAGGCCCACCTTCATCGACAGCACCATGCTGGGCGGCTCGAGCTTTGTCGCCCATCTCATGCCCGCCCTCCAGGCGCTGGAATCCGGCCAGTGCAACGCGGTGCTGGTTTGCTACGGAAGCACGCAGCGCACCTCGACCGTAGGCCGCGCCGAAATCGGCGCCGCCAGGCGCATGCTGGATCCCCAGCCCTACGAAGCGCCCTACAACCCGCTGAATCCATTGAGCTCGTACGCCCTGGTCGCCGCGCGCCATATGCATCAATATGGCACCCGCCGCGAGCACCTGGCGGAAGTGGCCGTGGCCGCGCGGCGCTGGGCCCAGTTGAATCCGGAAGCCACACAGCGCGACCCGCTGACCCTGGAAGAGGTGCTTTCGTCGCGCATGGTGTCGGATCCGCTGACGGTGCGCGACTGCTGCCTGGTGACGGATGGCGCGGGCGCCTATGTGCTGGTGCGCGCCGATCGGGCGAAAGACCTCAAACAAAAGCCGGTCTATGTATTGGGCAACGCCACCGCCGTCTGGAACCGGCAGATCTCGTCCATGGCCGACCTGACCGTCACGGCCGCCCAGCAGTCGGGCCGCCTGGCCTTCGAAATGGCCGGCCTCGCGCCCAAAGACATTGACGTCGTCGAGCTTTACGACGCTTTCACCATCAACACCATCCTCTTTCTTGAAGACCTGGGTTTTTGCAAGAAAGGCGAAGGCGGCGACTTTGTCAGCAATGGCGGCATCGCGCCGGGAGGCCGGCTGCCCGTCAATACCAATGGCGGCGGCCTCTCGTGCATACACCCCGGCATGTACGGCATTTTCATCATGATAGAAGCGGTAAGGCAACTGCGCGCAAGCTGCGGCGAGCGTCAAATCTCCAATACTGAAATCGCGCTCGTGCATGGCAACGGCGGCACGCTTTCCAGCCAATCCACCGCCATACTCGGCACGCAAGCGGCGCTTTAGCCCCACATAACAATATCCCCAGGAGCACAAATGAAATCGATCCGATTCCCGCAGTACCTTGCCGCCATGGCGCTTGCCCTGCCGCTGTGCGCCCATGCCGCATGGCCCGACCACCCTGTCACCATCATCGTCCCC
>LNAP01008882.1_pt1 | contig 11231 bp, 14 predicted proteins | sample 602601 | NCBI WGS metagenome assembly LNAP01 (sample SAMN02440304, study PRJNA202911) | soil metagenome | biome: Subtropical and temperate rainforests or woodlands; isolation source: soil samples (1 kg each in a 20% v/v slurry with milli Q water) were... ...
TTGCAGGTTGCGACGGTTGTTCGGGTTGTAGGTCGGCTGGTTGACCATGGCGAGGATCTCGCCGGTCTTCACGTCCATGATCACCAGGCTGCCGGCCTTGGCGCCGTTCTCGATGATCGCATTGCGCAGCTCGCGGTTGGCCAGGTACTGCAGGCGCAAGTCAATCGACAACGCCAAGGGCTTACCGGCCTTGGCGTTTTTGGTGACCTGGACATCCTTGATCAGTCTGCCGCGCCGATCCTTGATGACCTGCCGCTTGCCGGGAACCCCGGCCAGCCACTCGTCGTAGGCCAGCTCCACCCCTTCGCGGCCATGGTCATCAATGTCGGTGAAGCCGACCATGTGGGCAGTGGTCTCGCCGGCCGGGTAGAAACGCCGAAATTCCTCGATGCCGTAGACACCGGGGATTTTCAGGTCGAGCACGCCTTGACCCTGTTCCGGGGTCAGGCCGCGAACCAGATAGATGAATTCTTTGCTGGCCTGGGCTTCAAGACGCTCTTTAAGGGCCTTGGGATCCTGGCCGAGGGCGTGGGCCAGCTCGGTCCATTTGTCCTTGAACCCTTGCAGTTCCTTGGCGTTGGCCCACAGCGTAGTCACCGGTGTACTGACAGCCAGGGGTTCACCGTTACGGTCGGTGATCAGCCCGCGGTGCGCAGGAATCGGGATATGACGCAGGCTGCGGGCATCGCCCTGGCCGATCAGGAAGTCGCGATCCACCACTTGCAGGTCGACGATGCGCCAGACAATCGCACCCACCATCAACGCGAGCAAGCCCAGCACGACGCGGAAGCGCCACGGGTAGAGTGCGCCTTCGAGTTTCATCATGGCGCCACCATGCGGACTTCCGCCGCGCCAGGAATGTGCATCTTCAGCTGTTCGGAGGCCAGCACTTCGATGCGGCTATGGGCCGTCCAGGTGCTTTGTTCAAGAATCAACCGGCCCCACTCCGCCTGGGCCTTGTCGCGCACACTCAATTCGCCGTACAGGCTATTGAGCAGCTGACGGTTCCAGTGGGCGCTGTAGGACACCGCAATTGCAGACACCAGTACGCCGACGTACAGCAGCATCATAAAGAAGCTGCCGCCCGGCAGGGGCTTGGCGAAAAGCTTGCTCACCGCAACTTCTCCGCAACACGCATGACGGCGCTGCGAGCACGTGGGTTGGCCTTGAGTTCGGCTTCGGAAGCGAACTGCGCTTTGCCATGGATTTTGATTTTCGGCACAAAGGCTTCGAAACGTACCGGCAGGTTGCGCGGCAGGTTGTCGGTTTCGCCCTTGACCAGACGACGCATGAACAGTTTGACGATGCGGTCTTCCAGGGAGTGGAAGCTGATCACCACCAGACGACCGCCCACTTCCAGGGACTCCAGGGCAGCCTCGAGGCCAGCCTCCAGGTCGCCCAGTTCGTTGTTGACGTGAATGCGCAGGCCCTGGAATGCACGGGTCGCAGGGTTCTTGCCCTTCTCCCATGCCGGGTTGGCGACTTTCAGCACTTCGGCCAGGTCGGCGGTGCGTTCGAACGGCTGGATTTCCCGGCGCTCTACCACGGCACGGGCCATGCGGCCGGCGAAACGCTCTTCGCCGTATTCCTTGAATACGCGGGTGATTTCTTCGTGGGGCGCGGTGGCGATGAACTGCGCGGCGCTGATGCCACGGCTCGGGTCCATGCGCATGTCCAGCGGACCATCATTCATGAAACTGAAACCGCGCTCAGGGTCGTCCAACTGCGGCGACGACACGCCCAGGTCCAGCAAAACCCCGGCCACCTTGCCCGCCATGCCCCGCTCGGCGACTTCCGCGCCCAACTCGGCAAAGCTGCGCTGCACAACGACAAAGCGGCCGTCTTCGGCCGCTAGCGCTTGCCCGGTGGCAATCGCCTGGGGATCCTTGTCGAACCCGAGGAGTTTGCCCTCCGGGCCAAGCTGGCTGAGGATCAACCGGCTATGCCCGCCGCGCCCGAACGTGCCATCCAGATAGCAGCCATCAGGGCGCACGGCGAGAGCCTCGACGGCTTCGTCAAGCAGCACGGTGATGTGGTTAAAGCCGCTATCAATAGTCACAGGATCAAATCACGCAGTTCATCAGGCATGGCGCCCGGTTGTTGAATAGCAGCCAGGTCAGCTGCAGACACAGCATCCCAGGCATCTTCGTCCCACAATTGGAACTTGTTCAGTTGGCCTACCAGCATCGCGCGCTTATCCAGCTTGGCGTATTCGCGCAGACGCGGTGGAACCAGGAAACGACCACTGCCATCGAGTTCGAGGTCGACGGCATTACCAATCAGCAGGCGTTGCAAACGGCGGTTTTCTTCACGCAACGAAGGCAGAGCGCGCAACTTGGTTTCAATCAACTCCCACTCATCGAGGGGGTAAACACACAAACAAGGGTCAACGGCATCAATCGTGATGATTAACTGCCCGGAACTTCGCGAAATGAGCTCGTCACGATACCGGCTCGGCATGGCGAGACGGCCTTTTGCATCGAGACTGATAGCGTTAGCTCCGCGAAACACAGGTGCGTTTCTCCAAATTTTAGCGTTTTACGTTCAAAAAACCCACTTTGTGCCACTTTCCGCCACTTGCGCACACTATAGGAATGCGCCTACCACACCGTCAAGGCGCGGATTAAAGGAAAAGCCTTACAGAACGGAGATTTAGGAGCGTAAAAGGAGGAGAAACGAGAGTTCGACGATGTTTTTGACTCAACAAACACAAATAGCTCAAAGAGCTAGAGCTTGAACTTAAAGTAATTTATTAAGAGTAAGATTTTTTCGGTATTACGAAGACGCATCTGCCAATGATTTGGCAGGGAGGGATTCTTGCGCTACTACCTGGTTTCTGCCCGAGACTCGTGCAGAGGGAAAAAGGTGGAGAGTCGATCTATAAGCCGGGTTCTGTCTTGAACAGTCATTCGTCTACGATGGCCATCACTGGACATCTTTAGCAACCTACCCGGTTCCAGCGCGGGCCACGCCTTGGAACCCTATTTGGTCTTGCTCCAAGTGGGGTTTACCTAGCCACGAACTGTTGCCAGTCGCGCGGTGCGCTCTTACCGCACCTTTTCACCCTTACCGGCACCGAAGTGCTTAGGCGGTTATTTTCTGTGGCACTTTCCGTAGGCTCACGCCTCCCAGGCATTACCTGGCACTTCGCCCTATGGAGCCCGGACTTTCCTCCCCCCCCCAGCGACTGTCCAATCGACTCTCCGCCGCGAAGGTTAACGGCACGGCGGCCTTAGAACAAGTATTAAAAGACAGCATTGCCATCATGTTCCGACGCCGTGCAGGTTAAACCCTGGAACTATTCGCTCTTTTGCTTATCAAGCGCGGCCTGATACAGCACGTTCTTGCGCACACCGGTGATTTCTGCGGCCAGGGCTGCGGCGCGCTTGAGTGGCATTTCCTTGAGCAGCAGGTCCAGCACGCGCATGGCTTCACTGCCCACGGCATCTTCAGTCTCTGGCGCGGCCCAGCCCGCGACCAGCACGACGCATTCGCCACGCTGCTGATTGCTGTCACCCTCGACAAACGCGCGCAGCTCTTCCAGCGGCAGGCCCTTGAGGGTTTCAAAAGTCTTGGTCAGCTCCCGTGCCAGCAAGGCCAGGCGTTCGCCACCGAAGACCAGCTCCATATCTTGCAGGCACTCGAGGATACGGTGCGGCGCCTCGTAGAAGATCAGGGTGCGCGGCTCTTCCTTTAACAGTTCCAGACGCGCCCGGCGCCCCACGGCCTTGGCCGGCAGGAAACCTTCGAAGATAAAGCGGTCGGACGGCAAGCCCGCGGCTGACAAGGCGGCAATCAACGCACACGCCCCGGGAACCGGGACTATATTGATGCCCGCCGCCCGGGCCTGACGGACCAGGTGGTAACCAGGGTCGGAGATCAATGGCGTACCGGCATCGGAAATCAACGCCACGTCATCGCCCGCGAGCAGGCGGGTAATAAAGCGACTGCCCTCGTCACGCTCATTATGCTCATGGCAGGCCGCCAGGGGCGTGGTGATGCCAAAGTGCTGCATCAGGCGCAGCGAGTGCCGGGTGTCTTCCGCCGCAATCAACTTGGCTTCGCGCAACACTTTCAGCGCCCGTGCGCTGATGTCGTCCAGGTTGCCAATGGGCGTCGCCACCACAAAAAGCGAGCCAGCAGTGGAATTCAAAGGACCTGGAGCAGTCAAAGCGCACACCTCAAAGATTGGCAAAAGCCATATTGTAGCGCGTAGACGTCAAGAAAATGCGCCAACGGGGTCGTGTCCATCGGGTCTGTTTGCTGCGGTTACTGACGCCCTGCAACATTTAAACGATCTAAATAGACGGTTTCACGCCAGTAACATCGCGCCCGGGCCAGTGCTTGGGTACAATTCCACGCTAATTTGATCGGTATCAGGAACACTTACATGATCGCTTGCCTGCGGCTGTTCTCCGCCCTTTGCCTGGCTGCCCTGTTGGCGGCTTGCGCAAGCTCGCCCTCGTCAAGCCTTGGCGAACTCCCACGGACCCCGGATGCCACCATCGAGCAACTGCTCGAACAGGCGACTTCGGCCAAGACTCCAGAAAAAGCTGCACTGCTGCGCCTGAGCGCAGCGGACATGGCCTTCCACCAGAACAATCCTGGGCGCTCCGCGCAGATCCTCGCGCAAGTGCCGCTGGACAGCCTCAAGCCGGCCGCCCAGGTCTTCGCCAGCACCTTGACTGCAGAACTGGCCATGGGCCGCAACCAGCCCAAGGCTGCGTTGACCGCGCTGAGCCATCCGAGCCTGCAAAACCTCAAGGAGTTGCCGCCGGAACAACAGATCCGCACTGGCAGCGTGCATGCCCGCGCCTATGAAGCCGACGGCCAGACCCTGGCCGCCGCCCGCGAACGCGTGGCCATGGCCCCGTTGCTGACGGGCGATGCTGCCGCCAGCAACCACGAAGCCATCTGGAGCCTGATTGCCGCCGTACCTGGCGAGCAGTTGCAGGCCAGCGGCAATCCGGTCCTCGACGGCTGGATCAGCCTGGCCCAGGCCGTGAAGAACGCCGGCACCCTGGAGCAGCAGCAAGCCGCCATCGACACCTGGCGCGTGCAGAACCCTGCGCACCCGGCGGCGGTGCAACTGCCGACGCCGCTGACCAAGCTCAAGGAACTGGCCAGCCAGCCGCTGAATAAAATCGCCCTGCTCTTACCGCAGCAAGGCCCGCTGGCCAGCGTGGCCAGGGCCCTGCGCGAAGGTTTCATGGCCGCGCACTACCAAGCGCAACAGGCCGGGCAGAAGCCACCTGTCATCGAGTTCTATGACAGCTCGCGCGTCAGCTCCATCGATGAGTTCTACAAAAAGGCCCAGGCTGATGGCGTGCAACTGGTGATCGGCCCGCTGGAGAAGCCGCTGGTCAAGCAACTCAGCGCCCGCCCGCAACTGCCCATCACCACCCTGGCCCTGAACTACAGCGAGGGCGACCAAGCCCCTGCGCAACTGTTCCAGTTCGGCCTGGCTGCCGAGGACGAAGCCCGTGAAGTGTCGCGCCGTGCCCGCGCCGATGGCCTGCACCGCGCAGCGGCCATGGTGCCAAAAGGCGAGTGGGGCGACCGTGTGCTCAAGGCCTTCCGCCAGGACTGGGAAGCCAACGGCGGCACCCTGATCGGTGTCGAACATGTCGACCAGCCTGTGGCCCTCGCCCAGCAGATCGCCGACCTGTTCAAGCTGCGCCAGAGCGAAGGCCGCGCCAAGAGCCTGCAAAGCACAGTCGGCACTGACATCGCGGCACAGCCATCGCGTCGCCAGGATATCGAGTTCATCTTCCTCGCCGTGACACCGCAACAGGCCCAACAGATCAAGCCGACGCTGAACTTCCAATACGCGGGCGATGTGCCGGTATATGCCACTTCCCACGTGTTCAGTGCCAGTGGCGACAAGAACCAGTACAACGACATGAACGGCATTATGTTCTGCGAAACGCCGTGGCTGCTCAACACCACCGACCCGCTGCGCAATCAGGTTGCTACACAATGGCCACAAGCCAATGGCAGCCTGGGCCGCCTCTATGCGATGGGTGTGGACGCCTACCGCCTGGCGCCACGCCTGGGTCAACTCAAGGCGCTGCCCGACACCCGCATCGACGGCCATTCCGGCAACCTGGGCATGAGCCCGAGCCAACGGATCGAACGCCAGATGCCGTGGGCCAAGTTTGTCAGTGGCCAGATCGAACGCTTGCCCGATACCCCGCGCTGATGCCCCCACGCTCCAGCGCAAAAACCGGCAAGGATGCCGAACAACAAGCACTTGAACACTTGCAGCGACAAGGTCTGCGCCTGCTGGCGCAGAACTGGTTGTGTAAACGCGGCGAGCTTGATCTGGTCATGCTTGACGGCGATACAGTAGTATTTGTCGAAGTCCGCTACAGAAAATACGCACAATGGGGTGGTGCGCTCGCCAGTATCGACGAGCGCAAACGTCAAAAGCTGATACTCGCCGCGCAGTTTTTCCTGCTCAGTGAACGTCGCTGGGCCGACTCCCCCTGCCGTTTCGATGTGGTTGCCATAGAAAGCAGCCCCCACGGAACCGCTGGTCTGAACTGGCTGCGCAACGCCTTCGACGGCTGAGCGCCACCGGCACAGATCGGACATCTTCACCGCACACTTTTGCTCTTTGCTTTGCGGGCTGCACATTCGTGTGCCATACAGCCGCGCTACTTAAGGTCACACAGATGGACATGCAATCCCGAATTCGCCAGCTTTTCCAGGCCAGTATCGATACCAAGCAACAGGCGATGGACGTACTTGCACCGCACATCGAGCAAGCCAGCCAGGTCATGGTCAACGCCCTGCTCAACGAAGGCAAAATGCTTTCGTGCGGCAACGGCGGTTCGGCCGGCGACGCCCAGCACTTCTCCTCCGAGCTACTCAACCGCTTTGAGCGCGAGCGGCCGAGCCTGCCGGCTATCGCCTTGACTACCGATTCGTCGACGATTACCTCGATCGCCAACGACTACAGCTACAACGAAATCTTTTCCAAACAAATCCGTGCCCTCGGCCAACCGGGCGATGTGCTGCTGGCGATTTCCACCAGCGGCAACTCGGCAAACATTATTCAAGCGATCCAGGCCGCACATGATCGCGAAATGATTGTCGTAGCATTGACCGGGCGCGACGGTGGCGGCATGGCCTCACTGCTGCTGCCCGAAGACGTGGAGATCCGCGTCCCGGCCCATGTCACTGCACGTATTCAGGAAGTCCATCTGCTGACGATCCACTGCCTGTGCGATCTGATCGACAGCCAACTGTTCGGGAGTGAAGAATGACCGTTAACCGCCTCAGCCTTATGGCCATCACGCTGTGCCTCGCTATCAGCGGCTGCACCTCGGCCATCACCGCGACCCGCGACTCCCCTATCCAGGACGACCGCGGCACGCGCACCTTTGGCAGCAAGATCGATGACTCGCTGATCGAGACCAAGGTCGGCGTCAACGTCGCCAAGGCTGCCACCGACCTGGGTAACGGCGCATCGCGTATCGTCGTGACCAGCTTCAACGGCATCGTGCTGCTCGCCGGGCAAACCCCGCGCGCCGACCTCAAGACCCAGGCCGAGCAAGCTGCTTCGACCGTGCAACGGGTCAAGAAAGTCCATAACGAATTGCAGGTCGCACAACCCATCACCCTGCTGGCAATCAGCAATGATGCTGTGCTGACCACCAAGATCAAGGCGCAGATGCTCACCGACAGCGCGATCCCCGGCTCGCGGATCAAGGTGGTGACTGACAACGGCATCGTCTACCTGATGGGCCTGCTGACCCAGCAGGAAGCCACCCGCGCCACCAACCTGGTCCAGGGTGTGTCCGGGGTACAGAAAATTGTGAAGCTGTTCGAATACATCGACTGATGTAATCGCCAGCCAATAAAAAGGGCGCCGTGCATTGACTGCACGGCGCCCTTTTTATTGGCTGGCGGTTACTGGTACTGCTGGTACGGATTGCCCTGGAACTGGTTGTTCTGCTGCTGTTGCTGCGCAGGCTGGCCGTACTGCTGACCCGGGATCGGGCCGAGGTTGACCTCGACACGACGGTTCTGCGCACGACCATTGACATCAGCGTTGCTGGCAATCGGGTTATCCGGGCCGGCACCACGGGTGGTCAGGTTGGTCGGGCTCACACCTTGGGAGGTCAGGTAGTTGGCCACGCTTTGCGCACGCCGTTGGGACAGGTCCATGTTGAGCTGGCGGCTGCCGGTGCTGTCGGTATAGCCGACAATCTGGATGGTGTTCTGGTTGAACTGCTTGAGCGACCCGGCCAGGTTGTTCAAGGGGGTGTAGAAGCTGCTGGCGATAGCATCGGAGTTGGTGGCAAACGTGATGTTACCCGGCATGATCAATTTGATCTGGTCACCCTGGCGCTGCACCTCGACGCCGGTGTTGGCCATGCTTTCCCGCAGTTTCTTTTCCTGCTGGTCAGCGTAATAGCCGTAACCGGCAGCGCCGATACCGGCCACGGCGGCGCCGATCAGCGCGCCCTTGCCACGGTTGTTGTGGTCAATGGCTGCACCGGCCAAGGCACCCGCCAGCGCGCCGAGGCCGCCGTACTTGGCGGTTTTGCTCATGCCTTGTGAACCGTTGTCCGCCTGTCCCTGGCTGCCATCGTAAGGGTTAGGGGAAGCACAGCCCGACAATAGGGCTACCGCGGTAGCAACAACAAGCAGACGACGCGAAGTGAACATGAGGGAAGCTCCTACTTTTGCATTCTGTGATGCAGAGGACATTGGCAATGGACCTGTGCCGAGTTTGGAACGCGACAAACGGCAAAAATTCCGTGCTCCGCCGCGCACCTGTGACAAAAGATAAACACCGGCACGCTCACCTAAACCCTAGCAGAGCCTTGCCCTGTCAGGCCCTGACAAACACCCTTATATCAATTACATCACCATACATCGAGATTCAGATCTCAAGAGCAAGGCTCTCATAACGGCGTACAACGCGTGCCCCCCCCTCATGCCTGGCGCGCCACAGCACGCGATCAGTGGTTTTGAAGCGGCGGCACTTCTCGAAATGAGCTAACAGTTGCCTGAGCACGCTCACAAGCATCACGTAGCACCAACGCTCATAGATTTCCTAGGTGGGACTGATCCATAAAGACTCCCCCCCGACCGCTCTATTGATACCAGAGCGCAGGGCATACCAGTCGTAACGGTAGGCCCGCGCGTAAGCCGGATGGGCGGAGATCACATTCAATCCTGCCGCAGACAGACGCCGAGACTTCAGGTGTCTGAATGGCTGGTCACGCTCCAGAAGCTCAAGCTTTTGTTGCAACGCGGTCAGATACCCAATCCGTCGCTCCAAGCGTGGCGTCAATGGCGAGCGAGTTTCACTAACACGGGTCTTGCTCGCCACTGTCGCTAGAGCACTGCTGACCTTCCGGCACCGGACAGTATTAGCCCCTTGGCTTGGTGCATACAGGCGTAATGATAGAACGAGCATGAAATACAGCGCCTACTTCCCTCAGTCAGTTCGAAGTCTGCTGCAGCGACCATTGATACCCGTATAGCGGCGGGCGGAACATGTCAAAAACTGTAAAAAAATTTGATTATGACATACTGGCATCACTTAGACTAAACCACTGGCGATTCGATTTCTTTGTCAGGATTAACGCGCAACGATCCCCTGCCTTGAATTGCACCACTAACACGTAATCCACTTGAACATAAGATATTAATCAAAGGTTGGCAGGTGCGGAACTGCAATTGGTTTCTCTTCACTGATCCAAGCATCAAATCCGCCCATGATCGACTTGACATACAGATAGCCCATATTTTTCATTGACGCGGCCGCTAGTGCGGCACGGCCACTTGTCTTGCAATAAACTACAACTTTAAGCTCTCGAGAACTGAGGGCACTGTCGTTAGTAAGTTTAAATTCCAGCATGCCGCGCGAAGCATGTATCGCGCCTGAAATGTGTCCAGCAGCATACTCGTCCGCTTCGCGCACATCGATAAGCACATCTGCATCCTGGATAGCCTGCTCTGCGTCCTTGATGGAGACCTCTTCAATCAGTGCTTTTGCCTCAGTTACTAGGTCATGGGCAGTTTTTATCATGATATTTTTAAAAGTCCAATTAAGTGAGGTGATTACTTCTGTTTGGTGAGTCAGCATTGGAAAACCATCTGGGCATAGATACGCACCATCAGAAAGTTCAGACTGAAGAACATCTATCAAACTGCTCTCACAAGCAGCAGGTAAAACCAATTAAAAACATTGCGATTGTGCGGATGCTGAAAGTAGACGCAACGTTCAGACGGGTGCCGCAATACCTGCACTTTGCCCATCAGTATTAATCATATGATCGGCCATTTCGGAAAACATACGTTGTAGCTTGCTATTTAGCGCTATGTCATTCACCTGTTCATCAATTGCCTGACGCATGCACAGCATCCATTCGTCGCGCTCAACAATACTGACTGCAAAGGGCGCATGTCGCATGCGCAGACGCGGGTGGCCGCGCTCCAGTTGGAACAGCGGCGGGCCGCCAAACCAGCCGCTGAGGAACTTAAATAGACTGTCAGCACTGTCGGCGAGGCTCAATGGATGCATCAGGCGCACCACTCTCGCTTCAGATAGCGTATCCATCAGCTCGTAAAAGCGGTTGACGAGTTTACGGACGCCTGATTCCCCCCCCTAACTGGAGATAAGTACTAGCGCCTTCTTTATATTGGTCACTCAATAGCTCAGTCATATCGTCGGTCCTCAATGTAGAAACTTTGCCCAACCAGCAAGCGCAAGTGCCGCAAAGCAGGTCCAGCCTGAGAAAAGCCAACGCCAGACGAGCATCCGCGGGACAAAACCCACACCTCTCACGAAGGCCACACTCATGGCCGCAAACAACGCAGTAGCCAGCACATGGTCAGCTTTCCCATCGGGGGCTGCCATCATGGGGGGATACAGCGTACATGCGAGCATGATCGCCACAGCGATAAGCAAACTCAGCAAATTAATTTGTGAGGATGGTGGAGCGTTAGCAACACGCGGCATCATGTCCGCGTCTCCTCATTGTCACTCAAGGCTCGGCCGCCCTCGTTCTCGCCCCACATCGCATTCAATATAGCCAGTAGCAATGCAAAACCGACTCCCAGCATCCAGGCGAAATACCACATAGTCTTTACTCCTTTGCTGGCACTAATAGGCTGAATGTTCGTTGGCTTTGATCTGTGCGACGGTGACCTTGCCCCGCATAACGCGATACGCCCACGAGGTGTAAATCACGATCAGTGGCATGAAG
>LNAP01005502.1_pt1 | contig 11229 bp, 4 predicted proteins | sample 602601 | NCBI WGS metagenome assembly LNAP01 (sample SAMN02440304, study PRJNA202911) | soil metagenome | biome: Subtropical and temperate rainforests or woodlands; isolation source: soil samples (1 kg each in a 20% v/v slurry with milli Q water) were... ...
AAAACAGGCGGAAAATGCTCATTTAGAACACCTAGACTCCGCTTTTCCGCCTGTTTTTGCCTTGTCTTGCCTTCGCTCGTGACGTTTTCACACAGCCTGCACAGGGATGTTGGCGTGCCATTTCAAACCACCTGATCCGCCTCTGGCACGGCCTGCTGTTGTTCGCGCGGGCCGGGTACGGCGTGGCTCAGGGTGATCGGGATCGATTTGGCGGCAGGCACTTTACTGCGCTCCGCGTAATGCCAGAGTGGCACCAGCGGATTGCATTCCGGGTAGTACGCAGCGCTGCAACCTTCGGGAATATCGTAGGCGATGATCTGCATCGGCCCGACTTGCCGTTTGGTTTCCGGCTCCACCGCCGTGGTCAACAGCACCCAGCCACCGGGAGCGAAACCCAGGCGGACGATGTCGTTGCGGTTCATGAAAATCACTGTGCGCGTCCCGCTGATTCCGCGAAAGCGATCGTCATAGCCATAAATCGTGGTGTTGAACTGGTCGTTGCTACGGATCGTCATCAACTGCAAAACCTCGCGCCGCTCCGGCGCAAGTTCCACATCGTCGTCTTCGCTGAGCATCGTCGGCGTGATGAATTGCGCACGTTCACTCTCGGTTTTCCAGATCCGTTGCGCCGCAGGCAACGGGCGATGAAAACCGCCGGGTTGCCACATGCGGGTTTCCATATCATGGAAAATCTCCGGATACACCTGGCCAATCACCTCGCGGATTTTCGAATAGTCGCTGCGCCATGCATCCCAGTCGATGCGCTCGATGCCCGACAGTGTTGCCTCCGCCAGCCCGGCGATAATCGCCACTTCCGCACGTAAATGCTCGCTGACCGGTTCGCTCTGGCCTTTCCAGCCATGGATGTGCCCGGTGCTGTCTTCAGTGCTGTAACTTTGTTCGTGGCCGTTTTTCCGGTCGATTTCAATGCGGCCCAGACACGGCAGCAGCCAGGTATTTTTTGCCGTAACCAGATGCGTGCGATTGAGCTTGGTCGCAATCTGCACGCTCACTTGCAGGTTTTTCCAGGCCGGTTCCATGCGCGACGTATCCGGGATCGCCCGCAGAAAGTTACCACCCAGGCCAATGAACCCCTGCATGCTGCCGTCGAGAATGCCTTCGCAGGTCTCCACCGTCGCGCGGCCTTTCTGGGTGGGGACATGAAAACCGAACAACGCTTCGATTTTGCCCACCGGGACTTTCGCCGGATCTTCGGTGATGCCCACAGTACGCTGCCCTTGCACGTTGGAATGCCCACGTACCGGGCAAATGCCCGCACCGGGCTTGCCGATATTGCCGCGCAGCAGCAACAGATTGACCAGCATCTGCACGTTTTCAACGCCGTGGCGATGTTGGGTCATGCCCATGCCGTAGATGATCATCACCCGTTCGCTGCGGGCGTAAACTGTCGCGGCGGCTTCCATGGCGCCACGGCTCAGGCCGGAACGCTGTTCAAGGGTTTCCCAAGTGCAGGCGCGAGCCATGGCGACAAAACCGGCGAAGCCCTGAGTGTGTTCGGCGATGAACGCCAGATCGATGATCGCCTGTTCACCTTTGACCAGCGCCGCCATGTCCATTTCGAACAGCGCCTTGGCGATCCCGGTCACGGCGGCCAGGTCACCACCGATTGCCACTTGATGGTACTGAGTACTGACCACCGTGGAGTCTGGGCCGAGCATTTCCATGGGGGATTGCGGATTGACGAAGCGCTCCAGTCCGCGCTCGCGGATCGGGTTGAAGGTGATGATCGGCACATTGCGTTTGCGCGCTTCCTGCAACGGATGCAGCATGCGCGGGCTGTTGCTGCCGACGTTCTGGCCGAAGAAAAAGATGCAGTCGGTGTGCTCGAAATCATCGAGCGTCACGGTGCCGACTGGCACGCCGATGCTTTCCTGCAAACCCACCGAAGTGCTTTCGTGGCACATGTTCGAACTGTCGGGCAGGTTGTTGGTGCCGTAGGCCCGGGCGAACAGCTGATACATGAAGGACGCCTCCAGCGAGGCGCGCCCCGATGCATAAAATGCCACGCTGTCCGGTTCGATTGTGCGTAACTGGGCACCGATCTCGCGGTAGGCTTCTTCCCAGCTGGTTTCCCGGTAATGATCGGTTTGCGGGTCATAGCGCAACGGATGAGTCAGCCTGCCGTGTTGCTCAAGATCGTAGTCGGGCCATTGCAGCAGCTCGGTGACGGAGTGGCGGGCGAAAAAGTCCGGGCTGGTCTTGAGCGAAGTCAGTTCCCATGCCGTAGCCTTCGCGCCGTTCTCGCAGAATTCCAGGTGATGCGGTTTGCCCGGCTTGGCCCACGCGCAACTGACGCAGGCAAAACCCCCAGGCTTGTTTTGCTTGAACAGCGCGACAGTGCCTTTGGTCAGCGCTTGTTCGCGCCAGAGAATCTGCATCACGGACCGGGCCGAACCCCAGCCACCTGCTGCAGAGGTGTAGGGTCGGTAATGTGCCTTGGGGTGGATGAGCATCGAAACATTTCCTCCGGCCTGCGCGGGAACATGACGGGCGGCGCGGCCACATCCAGCTGTGACGCAGGGCTTCGGATAAAGGTTCGGTCCAGGTTCACCAGCGGTTCATTGGTCCGGCGGCGGGCGCGAAACCGAACTTGCCGGGAAAAAACAAATCAGTTCTAGCGGCAGTTGATAACCAGAGGAGTGAACAGCGTTTTGCCGAATCTCAAGTCCTTCATCGTGCTCTGCGTTCTTTTATGCGCCGGCAACTTCAATCTTCAAGCTGCCGACGCGCTTGCCGCAGTCGCTCCCCCTCCCGCAGCAGACGCGGCGGCACCCGCCGAAGAAGCGCCCGCCGCGCCGGAAATCCTGGTTCAGGGCGGTTTGCTCGGCGCGATCAGTTCAGGTATCGACGAGGTGCAGGACAAACTGGACCTGGATGGCCACCTGCTCGACTCCTGGCGACTGCGCGCTGATCGGGCGGCCAACGAGCTGGACAAGCTGGTCAGCAAGCCGACCTCGCGTTCGCAACGGGGTGTAGCCGGCGACTTCCTGATGCTGTCGGTGGTGTGGATCGGCGCCTTTGCGGTTCTCACCACGCTGGGCAGCTTCCTCGCGATTCGACTCAACCGGCGGCCATTTCTCGTGGTTCGCCAGCGCAGCCAGGCATTACTGAGTTACGTCTTGCCCTACACGCTGCCCGCCATTATCTGTCTACCGCTGACGCTGTATGTCAGCCATTTTCTGGACGCTTCTGTCGGCCGCGCCCTTGCGCTGTGCTTCGCGTATTCGACCAGCAGCGGCATCGTTTCGACCTCGGTGCTGCTGTGCGTGATCGTCATGTTCGATTTCGGCCACAAGCGGGCGGCGGTACGCATGATCCGCCGCTACAGCCCGCGTCCTTTGTTTGTCGTCGGCTTCATGGCCGCCTTGAGCGATGCACTGACCAGCCCGCAGATTGCCCGCCAGTTCGGTAACAACGTCACCACCAGCGTCGCGGTGTTTACCGGGCTGGTAGCGTCGGTTGTGTTCTGCGTTCTGGTGATCAAGATCCGCCGTCCCATTGCGCATCTGATCCGCAACCGCTCTCTGCACAGCCGCTTGAAGCAGCCAGCGTTGCAGGAATCGCTCAAGGTGTTCTCCAACCTGTGGTATCTGCCGATCCTGCTGATGATTCTGGTGTCGGCGGTAAATCTGGTCGGCGCTGGCGAAGACAGCCAGAAAGCCCTGCGTTGTGCGTTGTTCACCACCGTGTTGCTGATTGCTACGGTGTTCCTCAGTACGGTTTTCCAACATCTGTTCAAACCGGCAGTGACGGCAGATCGTAGCGGGCATGTCTATAAAGAACGTTTGCTCAGCCTGCTGCATGCCGTGGCGCGTATCGTGCTCGCTGTCAGCTTCATCGAAATACTGGGGCGCATCTGGGGTTTTTCGCTGTTCGAATTTGCCCAGCGCAATACCCTGGGCCGGGTTATCAGTGATTCGCTGAGCAGCATTGGTTTGATTCTGTTGGTCACCTGGCTGCTGTGGGTGGTGCTGGACACGGCGATTCAGGAAGCGCTGAAAACGCCGATCAATCATCGCTCGTCGCGGCAGCCCAGCACGCGCATCAAAACCATTCTGCCGCTGCTGCGTAACGCGATAAAAATCGTCCTGGTGGTGATTTGCGCGATCACCACCATGGCCAATCTGGGCATCAACGTTGCGCCTTTGTTGGCGGGTGCCGGGGTTGTCGGTCTGGCCATCGGTTTCGGTTCCCAGCAGTTGGTGCAGGACGTGATCACCGGCTTGTTCATCATTATCGAAGACACCTTTTCCGTTGGCGATTGGGTGGTGTTGTCCACCGGGCATTCCGGCACCGTCGAAAGCCTGACCATTCGCACCGTGCGTCTGCGTGATGGCAAAGGCTTCGTGCATTCGGTGCCGTTCGGCCAGATCAAAGCCGTCACCAACCAGTCCCGGCAGTTTGCTTATGCGTTCTTCTCGGTGCAGTTCACTTACGACAGCGACATCGACAGCGCGCTGTCATTGATCCGTGAAACCGGGCAGTTGATCAGTGATGACATTTTGCTCAAAGGCAATCTGCAAGGCCCGCTGGAAGTGTTCGGCGTGGATCGCATGGACCTCAACGGCGTGGTTCTGACCGCGCAGTTCCGTACGGTTTCCGGTGGGCAATACAGCGTGGGCCGGGCGTTCAACGAACGCTTGAAAAAGCTTGTGGATAAAGCCTCTGACGTGCGCTTTGCGCAGACTTATCCACAGACCGTGATCAGCCCGATTCCCGGAATGCCACCGACGCTGGCAATTGAAGGCGAAGGGCCCGCGCCCGCCAAGCCTAATGTGGTGAACCGAGATGGGTCGGAGAGCCCGGCGGTTTAAGTGGACTTCAGGTGGGAGCAAGCTTGCTTGCGAAGACGGTATTCCTGACATGCAGACCTGTCGGACTCACCTGCCCCTTCGCGAGCAAGCTCGCTCCCACACAGTCTGCACAGGTCTTTCAGCGCAACAACCGCTCGCGAATCTGTCCCATGCCTTCACCTTCCAGCTCCAGCCAATACACCGGCTTACCCGCAATGATCGCAGCGGCAGGGATGCCGTCGCGGTAGATCAGCCGATTGCCCACCAGCGCCGGCACTTTCTGGCCGGGCAACAAGGTGCCCAGCAGATTCAATGGATCAACCCCGCTCAAGCTGATCAGGCTGCCATCCAGCGGCCGTTTGCGGATTTCACGCAGCACGGGGATCGCTTCCGGCAAGGCAAATTGCTCGCCCGCCAGCCCGCTGACGAAACGCCCGCCGCGTATCTCACCGCGCGCTTCCAGGCGATGAAACGTGCGCAGCAGTTCGCGCCAGCTTGGCAGCCAATCGGCTTCACGCTCCAGCAGACGCCAGAACACCACGCCATAACGACGCAGCAAGGTCAGCGCAATGTGCTCAAGGACTTGCGGATCGGTCGCTTGCGGCCGTTTGTTGTCGACCACTGTGGGTTCGGTCGTAGCGCGCCGCAGCAGCGCCCAACGCCCGGCGTCGTCCATGCCGCCGATAAACGCGCCCCGATTGCGTCGACTGGTATGCGCCGAGCGTTTGCTGGCGGGCGTGATCAGCGCGCGCAGACCGGCGAAGCTGTCGGCGTTGACCAACCCGGCCGCGACCAATTCCTGCAAAGCGATTTCCAGCTCGGCGCGCAGCAGATGCGCTTCGGTCACCAGCTCGTCAAAAAACATCGCGCCATGGCTGGCCAGTGCGGCGTGCACTTTTTGCGCTTTCAGCGACAAATCCGCCACGGCCGATTGTTCGGTCAAGCCGCTCCAGAGACTTACCTGACTGCGCGGCAGCAATACAATCGGCGTGCTGCGCAACGCCGAGCCACCGGTTTTGCTGCGATTGGCGATCCGCGTCCAGACCACTTTGCCGGAGCGACAGATCTCATCCAGCCAGCCGGGGGAAAAGTCCTTGAGCCGCGCGGGCAACAGATCGCTGTCCCACGCGCCCGCTGCGGCACTGAAACCTTCGAGTTGAGCGATGACTTCCGGCAACGCAGCCTGACCCTGGCTGCGGGTCGCGGTGGACAAATGCTGCCAATCGAACAGAAAACGCATGAAGTCCTGCAATGACACCGGCTCGATTTCCCGGCGCAGGCGTTTGACGGTGTAGCGATGAATGCGCGCCAGCAGATGGCGCTCGCACCATTGATCAGTGGTCGCGCCGGGGCTGAAGCGACCGCGCAGCACGTAACCTTCGCTTTCCAGACGCGCCAATGCTTGCGCCACCTGGCTGGCGCTCAACGCCAAGGGCCCGGCAATCTCGGCCACCGGCAATGGACCGAAGCCACTCAAACGGGCACGCACCACTTCGACAATGGCCTCGTCGCGTTCCCATTCCTGATCGAAACCGGGCAGGGCGACCAGCTGCGGGTGCATTTCAGCCTGTGGATAAATAGCTCTAAGGCAGGTCAAACGTTCCAGCGGCAGCCAAAGCGCCTGATCTGCACTGACCTGCAGGCGCGTCACCCGACCTGAACGCGCGAGTTTTTCCAGCCATGGCAGCCACAACGGCTGCGCTCGCGCTTCGGCACCGCTCACGCAAGCCAGGCTCATCAGCGCTTCGTGCATCTCGTCGCTGTTTTGCGGTTGCGGCCAGGCTTCTTCGCCGACCGCCGTGATGGCTTCGGCATCCAGCGCGCCGAGATCATCCGAGGATTGCGGATCACTCCAGCGTCGGTTGAGCACCGCCTGCGTGCGGCGTTCCTCCAACGGCGCATCGTCGAGAAACGCATAAGGCCGCGCATTGAGGATTTCTGCGGCAAGCGGCGAGGGCGCTGGCAAGTCCCGGGCAATCAGGCGAATCTGCCCGCCTTCCATGCGCCGCAACAGCGCCAGCCAGCCGTCGGCGTCCATGGCTTCGTGCAGGCAGTCGTCGAGGGTTTGCTCGATCAACGGATGATCGGGAACGTCGCGTTCGCCCACCAGATTCTCCAGGCAGGCGATCTGATCCGGGAACACCGTGGCGATCAGGTCTTCGCTTTTCATCCGTTGCAGCTGCGGCGCGACTTTGCGCCCGCCGCTGTAGCGCGGCAAAGCCAACGCGGTGCCCGCATTCCAGCGCCAGCGTACGCCGAACAGCGGCGCATCCAGCACCGCTTGAATCAGCAAATGTTCGGCGCTGTTGGAATGCAGATACTTCCACACTTCAGCCAGCTCAAAGCTGTGGCTGGTGGACAGCGACAGCACGATGGCGTCTTCGCTGGCGGCCGCTTGCAGCTCGAAATTGAACGTGCGGCAAAAGCGCTTGCGCAGCGCCAGACCCCAGGCACGATTGATGCGGCTGCCGAACGGGGTATGAATGATCAGTTGTGTGCCGCCGGTTTCGTCGAAGAACCGCTCCATGATCAACGTGTCCTGAGACGGCAGCGCGCTCAGCACCGAACGGGTGCGGGCCAGGTAATCCACCAGTTGTTCGGCGCTGGCCATATTCAGTCCGAGAATATTGATAAGCCAGTCAATGCACGGCTGCAGGTCGCCGGGGTGGGCGCCGAGCAGCGCGTCGATCTGCCCTTGCAGGCGGGCAACGGCCAGAGACAATTCATCACTGCGCCCCGGCGCTTCGCCGAGCCAGAACGGAATGGTCGGCGGCTGGCCGTGGGCATCCTCGACGCGCACGCGGCCGCTTTCTATGCGCAGGATGCGATACGAGGTGTTGCCCAGCTGGAAGATATCCCCGGCAATGCTTTCCACTGCGAAGTCTTCGTTGACCGTGCCGATGTTCAACGCCTGGGGTTCGAGGATCACGCTGTAGTCGGCGTTATCGGGGATCGTCCCGCCGCTGGTGACTGCTGTCAGCTTGCTGCCGCGTCGGCCGCGCAGGGTGCGGGTCAACGCATCACGATGAATATAAGCGCTGCGCACGCCCTGCCGACCGGTGTAACCCTCGGCCAGCATGCCCAACAACGCCTGGTAATGCTCGGCGTCCAGTTCCGCATACGGGGAGGCCTGGCGAAACATGTCCAGCAGCGCTTGTTCCTGCCATTCCTGACAGCTCACTTCGGCGACGATTTGCTGCGCAAGCACGTCCAGCGGCGCTTTGGGAATCTGCAAAATGTCCAGTTCGCCCCGGCGCACACAGTCGAGCAGCGCGGCGCATTCGATCAGGTCATCTCGGGAGGTGGCAAACAACCGGCCTTTGGGCGTGCCGCCGACGTGGTGCCCGGAACGGCCGACGCGCTGCAGAAATGCCGAGATCGAGCGCGGCGAGGCAATCTGGCAGACCAGGTCCACGTCACCAATATCAATCCCCAGCTCCAGTGACGCGGTGGCGATCAAGACTTGCAGGTCACCGCGCTTGAGACGTTGCTCGGCATCCAGACGCTGTTCCTTGGCCAGGCTACCGTGATGGGCCGCGACAGCTTCTTTGCCGAGGCGCTCACTCAAGTGGCGGGCCATGCGTTCGGCCATGCGCCGGGTATTCACAAAAATCAGCGTGGTGCGATGTTCTCGGGCGAGCACCGCCAGACGGTCGTACACCAATTGCCAAACGTCATTGGCCATCACCGGGCCCAGCGCCACGGGCGGCACCTCAATGCCCAGATCCCGTGGGCGAGCATGGCCGATATCGACGATAGCGCAGGGCCGTTTGAGCGGGTCGGCGCCTACCAGAAAACGCGACACCAGTTCGATGGGCTTCTGCGTCGCCGACAAACCGATGCGCAACAGCGGCACGCTGCACAAGGCTTGCAGCCGCTCAAGGCTCAACGCCAGATGGCTACCGCGTTTGCTGGCGGCAATGGCGTGGATTTCATCGACGATCACGGTTCGGGCGCCGGCAAGCATGCGTCGCCCGGAATCCGAACCAAGCAGCACGTACAGCGATTCCGGCGTGGTCACCAGAATGTGCGGGGCTGTTTTGCGCATGCTGGCGCGGTCTTTCTGCGGTGTATCGCCGGTGCGCACAGCGGTGCTGATGCGCAGTGGCGGCAAGCCCATCCGCGCCAGTTGTTCCGTGATGCCCGCCAGCGGATTTTGCAGGTTGATCTGGATGTCGTTGGACAGCGCCTTGAGCGGCGACACATACACCACAAAGGTTTGCTGCGGCAGTTCGCCGCCGTTTTCCAGGCCGTGATGCACCAGATCGTCGAGCACCGCGAGAAACGCCGTCAGGGTTTTGCCCGACCCGGTCGGCGCAGCAATCAGCGTCGAACGCCGCGCCTTGATCAACGGCCACGCCTGCGCCTGAGCGGGGGTAACCGCCGGGAATGTGCTGCGAAACCAGGCGCTGACCGCCGGATGAAAACCATCGAGCGCCGGATCGGGGATATGCGGAAGATTCATGTGGCAATTAATGAGGGGGCAGGCGGGCGGATGCAAGGGCCTTTGATCGGAGTGGAGACTCAACCCATCATCGGGTCTGGAATGATCGTGGGACCGGCTTTAGCCGGGAAGATGTCGTCTCATCCGCTGCATTTGCATGGTCAGGAACGCGGTCTTCCCGGCTAAAGCCGGTCCCACTAGCGTGCGGGAATGTCGGAAAAATCCCACGATCCCAAACGGTTGGGGGTTAAGCGGCAACGTGATATGTTTGCAGGCGTTTTAACACATAATATTTCATTGAATTTTGATACCGAGCCTGCTGACTCTATGCGAATGCGCCTTATGCTGTTGGGCGGCGGGAATGCCCTCGGGCAGGCGCTGATTCGTCTGGGTGCCGAGGAAGACATTGGTTTCCTCGCGCCGCGTCCGCCGCAAGACGGCTGGGATGCAGCGAGTCTGACGCAACTGCTCGATGACACCCGTCCCGATGCCTTGATCAACCTTGCTTACTACTTCGACTGGTTCCAGGCCGAAACGGTTAGCGAACTGCGACTGTCCAGCCAGGAACGCTCCGTGGAGCGTCTCGCCGAGCTGTGCCAGCACCACAACATCGTCCTGTTTCAGCCTTCGAGCTATCGGGTCTTCGATGGTTCGCGCGCGACCGCCTACAGCGAAAAAGACGAGCCGGTGCCGCTGGGCCTGCGCGGTCAGGCGCTGTGGCGCATCGAACAAAGCGTGCGCGCCACGTGCCCGCAACATGTACTGCTGCGTTTTGGCTGGTTGCTCGATGACAGCGCCGACGGTGTGCTGGGCCGCTTTCTGACCCGGGCCGAATCCCCCGAAGAATTGCTGCTGGCCGATGACCGCCGTGGCAATCCAACGCCTGTCGATGACGCCGCACGGGTGATTATCGCCGTGCTCAAACAGCTCGATTGCGAAGCGCCGTTGTGGGGCACGTACCATTACGCCGGCCACGAGGCGACCACGCCGCTGGCGCTGGGTCAGGCAATCATCACCGAAGCCAGCCCGTTGCATCCGCTGGCCATCGAAGCGCCCACCGCCCAGGCTCACGCCGCACGTCCGGACGCCGCAGAAGAGCCGCAACACGGCGTGCTGGCCTGCAAAAAAATCCTTCATACCTTTGGCATCAAGCCGCGCGCTTGGCGTGCCGGGTTGCCAAGCTTACTGGATCGCTATTACCGACATGTCTGAAGCCCCAATTCTGATCACCGGCGGTGCCGGTTTTATTGGTTCTCACCTCACCGATGCGCTGCTTGCCAAAGGCTACCGCGTACGCATTCTCGATGACCTTTCCACCGGCAAGCGCAGCAATCTGCCCCTGGATAATCCGCGTGTAGAGCTGATCGAAGGCGATGTCGCCGATGCAGCATTGGTGGCCCGCGCCGCTGAAGGTTGTCAGGCCGTTGCGCATCTTGCGGCGGTCGCGTCGGTTCAGGCTTCGGTAGATGACCCGGTGCGCACGCACCAGAGCAATTTCATCGGCACCCTGAATGTGTGCGAAGCCATGCGTCAGGCAGGCATCAAGCGTGTAGTGTTCGCCTCCAGTGCGGCGATCTACGGCAACAACGGCGAAGGTCAGGCGATCAGTGAAGACACGCCCAAGGCTCCGCTGACGCCTTACGCGTCAGACAAGCTATCCAGCGAGCACTACCTGGATTTCTACCGCCGCCAACACGGCCTGGAACCAGTGATTTTCCGCTTCTTCAATATCTTCGGCCCGCGCCAGGATCCATCTTCGCCTTACTCGGGCGTGATCAGCATTTTTGCCGAGCGCGCCGAGAAGGGTCTGCCGATTGCCGTATTTGGCGATGGCGAACAGACTCGCGACTTTTTCTACGTGGGCGATCTGGTCAAGCTGCTGACCCAGGCCCTGGAAATGCCTCAGCCCGAAGAGCGCGCATTCAACGTCGGTCTGAACAAGACGACCTCGCTCAACCAGTTGCTGGGTGC
>LNAP01005503.1_pt1 | contig 11226 bp, 13 predicted proteins | sample 602601 | NCBI WGS metagenome assembly LNAP01 (sample SAMN02440304, study PRJNA202911) | soil metagenome | biome: Subtropical and temperate rainforests or woodlands; isolation source: soil samples (1 kg each in a 20% v/v slurry with milli Q water) were... ...
CGGCACGGTAGGACGCTCCTTTCGGTTTAGAGTCGAAGTTGCAACTAGCCATGAACGAGGCCAGAAATAGGGGTTATCATGTGTGCTCAATCTAGATATACTGGTCTCAGGTCAAGATAATGCCTGGTTGTTGAGTTATACACTTCAAAATGAATGCTGCGGCGGGCTGAGTCAAGAGGCGAGGCAAGGTTGAAACGCGCGCAGGGCAGAAAAAGCCAGGGGGCGGCGCAAGGGGAACCCCGCGCCCACGTCCAGCCGCCGCAAGGCCGAGGCCGAGCGCCGAGCCACGCCGTGACCGCGAAGCGGCTCGACAGGATCGCGTGGGGCCGCAGCGGCAAGGCGGTGGCGAAATCCGAGCGGGCGGTGCTGTTGAAGGTGTTGCGCAAGGCCACGAAGCAGGGCCGGGTGCGCAACATCTCTCCAGGTGATAAGGATGAACCTACGAACTGAAACCCCGCGAGCCACGCGACCCTCAGATAAGTTCAGTCGCCCGCCGCGCCGTTTCAGGGGTCCACGAGAGCCGCCAATCCCTCCGGCGGCACCCGAAAAAAAACCGGCGCCACTCTTACGAAGTGCGCCGGCAAAACTTCATGACCCACACCAATGATTTCACACCACGAACAGACGTGGCAACCCCGCCGTAGGCGAGGCTTGCCATGATCGCCGCCGCCGATCTTGCCGCCAGGATGGGCGGTGCCTCGACCCAATTCGGAGGGGCGGCGCCTTGTCCGCGTTGCGACACGGTCAGGGCCGTCACGCTTTCCCAGGACGGGCGCACGGGCAAGGTGGTCGTGCAGCTTTCTTGCGATTGCCTCCAGGGTGACGTTCACGAGAGCATCGCCAACACCTTCGATGTGCCGCTCGGCGAGCTGATGAGCCCGGCAGAGCAGCGCAAGGCCAAGGCCGACGGCGCCGACGATCCCGGGGCGAGCAGGGCGGTCTTCATCCGAACCGGCGATCTGTGGCGACGCGAGTACAGGCAGCAGGCCTACGCCGTCGATAACTACCTGGTGCAAGGGCAACTGGTGGCGGCCACCGGCAAGACCCAAAGCGGCAAGACCGCCTTCGCGATGGAGCTGGCGGGTTGCAAGGCGAACGGCAAGGCCTTCGCCGGCCACGACTGCCCGAAAGGCCACGTGCTCTACATCGCTGTCGAAAACGAAGTCGATTCGTTGCATCGCTACATCTGCATGGTTGAGACCCAGCCAGGTTTCGACGAAACGCACTTTCACGTGCGAACAGCCAAGGATCGCAAGGCCGCCGGCGCGATCGTTGAAGAATTTGAGCGCTACACCGCCGCGCTCAAGATCGAGTTGTCGATGGTGATCGTCGATACGGCACCCGCGATGTCGCCGGTCGAAGATGAGTTGAACAACACGCAGCAGGGCGACTACGCACGCGCGCTCCGCCGGTTCTGCGCGCTCCCCGGTAACCCCGTCACGGTCGCGCTTTGTCACCCGAACAAGCACCCGGGCAACGCCAGCGAATGCTTGCCGCGTGGCGGCGGCGCGTTCCTGAACGAACTCGACGCCAACCTGACACTGTGGTCGAGCGACGACGTGGTCGAGGTGGCCTTCACAAAGTTGCGCCAGCAACCGTGGCATCCCTTCCAATTCCGGTTCACGCCGATCAAGGCCACCAAGACGAAGGACGCCAAGGGCAACCTGTTGAGTTCGGTCTCCATCGAATTCATCGACGACGCCGAGCGGGAACGCGCAAGCCACCTGCGCACGACCAACATCGACAAGGTCCTTTGCGCGATGAACAAGGGGACGGATGGCTACTTCACCTCCAAGCGCGCAATCGGCGAGGCCGCAGGGTTGGTCATGCCGGGCGCCGGCAAAGACCACGCTTCGGTAAAAGCAGCCACCCGCCTCGTCAACGACATGCTGAGCAACAAGGCCGGCGTGAAGCCCCTGATCCATTCCGAGATTTCGGGCCGCTACAGCCTGACCCCGGCCGGCCGTTCAGTGGCCAAGAAGATGAACGGCGATGCGCGCTAGAGCCGCCTTTTCGGCGGACAACCCCCCTTGTCCGCCGGGGCCTCGGCGGACAAACCCGGACTGGGGACAAATCGATTTGTCCGCCTCTGTCCCCCGTGTCCCCCAACAGCGGGCTAATCGCGTGGCAGCGGCAATATCGCAATTCGGACCCTGTCCGCCGGTTTGTCCGCCAACCACGGTGGGGGGACAAGGGGACACACATAAGGGGGGTACACCCCCCTATGTGTCCCCCCTCCACCCGTGCCGCGATCCGTAATGGACGTCGCCCGCAAGCGCCAGCGGCGTCCGGTCGATAGCCTGACCCCTTGCCAGTGGTGCCGCCAGCCGGTGGGCGGCCGCTGGTACGACACCGCCGCCGTCACCTGCGGCGTCCGTCAGGTGTTGTGCCACGCTTGCTGGCGGCAGATGTGGAGTGGCCTGCGCACCCGGCCCCTTGCGCTGGTGGACCTCCGACCAGGGCGGGAAAATTAACGCGGCGAGGAGGAGACCATGGCCGACCAACCCGAACCGCCGCCCAAGCGACCGCGCGGCCGGCCCCGCAAGTACCCGGTCACCCCGCCGCGCAACCACTGGCCACGCCGATGGCGCCGGCCGAAAAAGAACCCGATCCCGGCCGAGACCTTCCCTGGCGTGCGCGAGCTCGACGTGCCCACGGTACGCTGATTTTCACGACTGCACTTGAAGCAAATTCAGCGCACACGTTTTCGGCCGGATGATCGGGGGTTCAGGAGAACCTACGGCAGATACTAACCTACCCCGTCACATCGGCTTGTCGTACACGCCTTTAGTGTTTTGGAGCAGGTCGCGTGACCGCCGAAGCGCTTCACGAGATTGGGCCTTCAGTTCTTCTAATTGGCTTTCCAATGCGATATGCCGCGCTACCCAAACCGCTCCCTGCTCGCGACACGCAGCAATAAGCTCGTAGGTGTCCATCCGACGCTCCGCTTGCTATGCAGGCGAGAGCGCGGGACATTCTCAACGATGTCACGGTCTCTCAGGCGTCGGCGCCCAGAATGGTGCTCTGCCGACGATGGCGTAGGCTAGGCGCATTACGATCAGGTGTCACCAAGCAGGGCGGGCGTCTCGGCTGCACCCTCGGCCTTTGCCGCGTGCTTTGCCAGCATTCGCCACTGCTTCGCCGCTCCCAAAAGCATGGGGCGGTTATCCGATCGCTGAGCCTGAAAGGCGAGACGTTCGCAAGAGAAGGCTTTTATCAAGCACTCTTCGGATGTCCGCATGGCCAGAGGGTAGACGATGACCGCCGCAAGTGCCACCCGTCTTCGTGGTCAACGGTAGGTCGGTAAATTTGCCCGCTGATGCGGTTGACCGGCCTGTCCGGTGGGGGAGAGGCCGCCCCACGCCGAAGATGCCCTGCTGCCAAATATTGGCAGTATCACGAACAAGGTGTAGCGTGCCGTCGGCTGTATCAGCCACCAGGGGTTTGTCCATGCCCTTCGACTGCACACCGCAACGCCCTGACGACGATCCTGACAATGACAAGTGGTTCAGCCGGTGGCTGGGCGCCAACTTAACCCTACGCGAGATCGTCCAGCTTTACGTCGGGATGGGCCGCCTTCTGCCCGATGGGCAGGTGGTGCTGTGCCGCCCACGACCACGGCCACCCTCGTGAGCACCCTGGTCACCGAGAGCCCGACCAAGGCTCACCTGATGGCCTTGCGGTTTGCCGAACGGGCACGACTGCACGACTTCAAACGACGCCTCGCCGACATGGACCCCGAGCGCCACGGCCGGGCGATGGCCGCGATGGAGCAGGTGGCACAGGCCTGCGCCGACCGGCTGGCCGAAATCGAGGCCAAACTGTCGGATAAGCCGACAAATTTGCCGATTACACGCCACGCCGAGATCAATTGTTCAAATCACAACAATTCGGACGGCGGCGACGTCACCACCACCGCCGAGGCCCAGCACGCGCTGCGCCAGCGCCTTCAACATCTGGCCCTGGTGATCGACAGGCACGCGCCGGCGTCGTGTGCGAGTGCGGCGGCCAACCTGCAGCGCGCCATCACGACCGAACTTCGACGGCTCGAACACGAGCAGAGGGGAAGATCATGAGATTGAGCGACAAACTGAAGGAGGCGCGCGCGACCCTGTTCGACCGCCTGGAAGGACTGAGTAAGAAGGCTGCCGACGAGGACAGGCTGTTCGATGCGGCCGAGAGCGCCGAATGGGACAAGGCCCAGGGTGAGCTCAAGGACCTGGACAAGCAGATCGTCCGGCAGGAGCAGGCCGAGCAGTTGCAGCGTGCCGGTCAGGGCCAGCGCGTCGCCGTCGACGACCAGGGCGGGCGGCACCTGATCCTGCGCAGCGCCGACAAGATCGGGCGCAGCTATCCGCCACGCCATGGCCAGCCATTGTCGCTGGGCAGGACGATCAGAGGGCTGGTCACCGGCCGCTGGGAAGACGCCGACATGGAACGCCGCGCGATGGGCGAAGGCGGTAGCGGTTCGGCGGGTGGTTTCCTGCTCACCCCCGAGTTGAGCGCCACGTGGTGGGACCTTGCGCGCGCAAAGTCGATGGCGATCGCCGCCGGGATGGGCACGATCGACATGGCCACCCAGGTGCTCAAGATCGCCACCATCGAGGAAGACGTGGTGCCGGTGTTCAGGCCCGAGCACGTGGCGTTGCCCGAGGACGACGTGGTGTTCGGGTCGGCCGAGCTGCGTGCCCGACTGGTGGGCGTGCTGGCCCGCGCGAGCCTCGAGCTGATCATGGATGCGGCCAACGCCACCGACATGATCGAGACCTCGCTGGCCAACGCCATGGCCCAGGCCATGGACAAGGCCGCGATTGCCGGCGATGGGCTGGTCGATGCCACCCACGACAACCCGCTTGGCGTGCTCAACTGGCCGGCCATCAACGAGATCCCGGCGGCGGGTGCGCCCAGCAACTACGATGCGTGGCTCGATGCCATCGCCATGATCGAGGCCGCCAATCTCAGTCCCAACGCCACCATCAACAATCCGGCGACCATCAACGCGCTGCGCAAGCTGAAGACCGGGCTGGCGGGCGACGGCACCACGCTGTTGCCGCCGCCGATCTACCTGGACATGGACCACGTGGTTTCCACCGGGATGCCGGCGGGCAACAGCTTGACGGGCCAGTTCGATCAGGCCCTGATCGGTGCCCGGATGCCGATCACGATCGAAATGACGCGAAGCGGCGGCGACAACACTTTCCGACAGGTGCAGGTTTTGTTCCGCGCCGTCGCCCGCATGGACGTCGTGGTGGTGCGGCCCAAGGCCTTCACCAAGCTGACCGGGATCACGACGGCGCCGCTCTCCAGGCAGCCGCAGGCCCAGGCACCGCAGCGGGCGCCAGCCAAGTAAAGATCGCGATGTGGCCGTTCTCTCCGGGCAAGTCACGCGCCAAGGTCAAGGCGGCGGTGGTGCCATGGACGGCCGGCGAGCCGCATGCGGCGGGAAATCCGTGGGGCTCGTTGGCCACCGACGTCACCGCGATCAGCGCGCGCAGTGCCGAAAATCTGGCGGCGGTCCTGGCCGCCGTGAATGCGATCAGTTGCACAATTTCTTCTTTACCCGCATACGTTGTGCGCGCCGACGACAGCCGCGCCGATCAGCCGGACCATCCGCTGCAAAGGCTGATCGACTACGGCGTCGGCGAGGACGAGAGCTGGTCGGATTTCATCGAGGGCTTTTTGGCGAGCGCGTTGTTGCGCGGCAACGGCTTGGCCGAAATCATCACCGACCAGTCCGGCAGGTTGATGGGTTTGCGCACCATCCCGTGGTCGTCGATCAGCCCGTGGGTGGATGACGCTGGCGTGCTGTTGTTCGACGAGGTGCGCACCCTGCCACCGAACGCGGGCAAGCGGCGGCGGCTCATGCGGGCCGATGTGCTGCACCTGAAAGATCGCGCCGATAATGCCCTGATCGGCGTCTCAAGGCTACAACGGGCCGCCGGTGCCCTGGGCATTGCCCTGGAACTGCAGGCCGCTTCCTCGCTGTTCTTCGGCAACGCCGCGCGACCTGCCGGCGCGCTGCAAACCGAACAGAGGATCAACGACGATCTTGCGGCGCGCATGGCGCAGGACTTCCAAGCTGCCTACAGCGGGCGTGAAAGGGGCAAGCTGCCGGTCCTGCAAGGCGGCCTCAAGTTCGAGCGGTACGGGTTGCTCACCTCCGAAGACGCCCAGATCGTGGAACACCGGAATTTCAGCGTGGCCGACGTCAGCCGCATCTTCCAGGTGCCGCCGTTCATGTTGGCCGATCCGAGCCGCTCGACGTTCGCCTCGGCGCGCGAAGGCAGCCGGCACTTCGCCATGATGTGCTTGGCGCCGTGGGTGGCGAAGCTGCAGCGGGCCTTCGCGCAGTCGGTGTTGTCGTCGCAGTATCGGCTGGTGATCGACCTGGGGGACCTACTGCGGGCCGATCCCGAGGCGCGGTGGGCATCCTGGCAACGGGCCCGGCAGGCGGGTGTACTCAGCCCCAACGAAGTGCGCCTCGAGGAAGGGTGGCCCGCGTCCAGCGATCCCACCGCCCATCTGATTTCGCCGCCCGTCTTGGGCGGGGCACAGCCGATGGGTGCCGAGGGCGGGGACGTGAAGCCGCCGCCGACACCATCCGCCGAGGACGACGACCAGAAGGTGGCGCGCCTGCCAGCACGGCGATGACGGCCGGCACCTTGGCTGCCAAATTGGCGGCACGTCCCGACGCCGAGCGCATGCGGCTGCGGCTGGGCACGGCGTTCATCGAGCATGCAGGCGACCTGTGGCCCCAGGGTGAGCCGGCCGCGACGCCCGAATGGATCAGGGCGCACGTGGACGACATCCTGGCCGCATTGGAGCTGATGCTACGCCACGACGGGCGAGACGTGCCTCGCCTTCCGCATCGCCTGCATTGGGTCTTGTGGCTGTTTGCCGAGCTTGAGCCGCTCGATGGTTAGCCCCTTCACGATGGCGGAATAACTGCCTCGTTGCATTCTGGACCGGACATTCCCGCAAACCTACAATGTTGCGAGATGCCGGGGGCAGAAATGGCAAATGCCGATGACAAAAATCGCGCCGTAAGTGGAAGGGCGCTCTGGAATGAATGGGCTGAAGAGTGCTTTGCCAACAATAAAGCGCCCAGCGTCGATTTTTCGAGTGATATGGTCCAAGAACCAAGCTTTGAAGGCTTCGTCTTTCCCGGTCCAGCCGATTTCAGCGGCGCAGAGTTCGTGAATAAGGCCATGTTCACCGATGCCATCTTTCACGGAGACGTAAAGATAGATCGCACGATTTTTCGCGAGGATGCCAATTTCAACGGAGTTGATTTCAAAAAGTCCGCCAATTTCGACCACGCGCGCTTTCATAAGTTCGCAAACTTCAATGGTGCAAAGTGCGACGAGTTCTCTGTCAGCGGGGCCCAAATCACAGGCGAGGCGAACTTCGAGGGTGTGCAGTTCAATCGTTCAGCGTTTGCTGGTGTCAAGTTTAAGCATGCCTTGTCGAGGTTCACCGGTGCTATTTTCAAGCATGTACCTGATTTCCGCGCCGCGACCTTCGAGACACCGCCTCTGTTTCAACGTGTCAAAGTGGACTATGCGAGGTTTCGGGGGCCGGGCGTCTGGCGTCGCTGGATGTCCTGCGCCGCTGGTGATGACGACGCAGTGAAGTTTCGCCGTCTGAAGCAGTTGGCATCCGATTGGAGGGATCACGAACGCGAGCTAGAGTTTTTTGGCAAGGAGCTCCGGGCGAAGCGCTTCTATGAAACGAAAAGTCCCGGCGCCATTTTGCTTAGTTGGGCATATGGAGGGCTTTCCGATTTTGGCCAAAGCGTCATGAGGCCCATCGTCGGACTGATATCTGTGACTGGTCTCGCACTGGTTCTAATTCTTGTTTCGCATTCGGCAATTTGGGAAGTGACGCGGGAGCAGTTTGTGGCAGCGCTGACGCTGTCGCTGACAGACTGGGCGCTCCTCTTGGGCGCAGACAAGTGGGACATTAGAGGCCTCGCGTTCGACAAGCTCTACGGCCCCGGCTGCAGGTTCAGTTTAGCGGCTAACTTAGCCGCCTACGGACAGAGTGCCGGCAGCCTCTTCTTGCTGTTTTTGCTCGGACTTGGCCTTCGGAATAGATTTCGGACCGGCAGCAGCTAGTTCGGGCCCGTAAGCGACGCCTGCAGCAACATCTTGTGGCGCATGCAGTGAAAGCCTACGCGGCGCTTTGGTAGAGCGCGACGGCACACCGCCCACACCATCATGGCGATATGCGACGCAAGGGCGAGGACACATTCACGATGAAGCGGCGGCGGACCCTACGTCGCCAAGATCAAGCGTGAGGACCCGTTCCGGCCAGCCGATAGGCCCCGCATATTTGCCCTGCTAGCGGGGCCGCTTGCTGCAAGCTTTGGGATCGACCGCAGCGTCACCGCCTGAAGCGGAACTCATCGCCGCCGAGATCGTTGCAGCACATGGACCGACGGGCTCTTGAACAGCACCTCTCGCAGCTCAAAGCCGATCTCGTGGTTCGAGCAGCGTACATAGCTCTACAACGTCGAACCGTGGCCCACTTAAAGGGAAGCGATCCGCGCGCTACCGCCGCAAGGCGGTTGCTACAAGAGGCTGAGGAAAATCAGGCAATCTTTGTCGCTGAGGCGGACCGGCTCGTGAAGGAATTGGCGTCGCGGCCTCTAGGACATCCCACGTAATGACGTGAGACGTTCGCCGCGCGCTCATCAAGCCATGGAACGGCGGTGGGCTCTGCAAGATTGAACCCCTCTTGGGAAGTGTGGGCCATGAAGCGATCGGAGAGGTATTTGCAACACGCTCAGGAATGCGAGCGCCAAGCAGAGGCGACCCAATCTAATTCGGCCCGAGAGATGTTGCTGGAGACTGCCGCCCAGTGGCGAAAGCTGGCTGCTAGTGTTGTTGGAACCCCGAGTGACGCGATAAAAATGACTGAACGCCCGCCACGAAATTGATGGCGGGGGATAGGCGGCGGGCGGCTGATCGCCATGGCACAGCGCGTGCCATGGACGCTGCAACCTTGTGCGTCGTTAAGCGTTTATTGCCGACGTGCGGGGGAGGCTCATGATGCGACGGCCTGGTGAAGCGCCCGAATTGGCCCGTGAAAAGCGCGATCTCGCGCGCCGTGCTAGACGGTTGGCCGGAACCCAGCTCAACGAAACCGACAAGGCGCGGCTGCAAAAATTTGCCGATGAGCTAGAACGGCAGGCTGCGGACCTTGAACGCGAAGCCGCCTCGCGTCCCTCGGCCTCCGTCCCCCAGCAGCAGCAGCAAGTGCAGCAACAGCAGCAACAGCAGGGAACTGAACCGCCAGCCGATCCCGAAAAGCCAAAGGGATAAAAGGTGTGCCCAGCGCTTGCTGCTCCTGCTGGCTGAGCTGCCCAAAGGGAGCCCCAAGATGCTGAAAAGGCCGACTGGCGCGCATTGTGATCCCGACGGCTACAAGATTGAGTTGATCGAGCGAAGTAGCGCCTGCGGGAGTCCTGTGGAAAGAGCCAACGAGTTTTAGGTTACGTCGTCACATCGTGTGAAGCCCGGCCAGGAGTGGCGCGACCCCCTGGCGATGGACGCGCGGGGTGGTGGGTCCCTTGGTGGTGGGTCTGATCAGTTCCACACTTTCACTTTTCCCGGGTTATTTCGGGTGACCCAAAACACCTCCCCGAAAGTGTTATCCGCGCCGAGCCGGTAACACCTCCAGACCATCTGTTGTCGATTAGGCGTGACCATTGTGTAACCCGTAGGGGACGCCATTCTGCTTCGCGCTGCGCGCTACGCAGAACAAGTTCTGCCCCAATGATGCGCGAAGCAGAATGCCCTCCGAAGCCCTGGCGTAGGAGGGCTGCCTCAATCCGACGTTGTCCTGGGCCGGTTCGCACTGCGCGCTACGCAGAACAAGCAAGCCGAGGCCCTACCACGTGCGGTAATGCGTGAGCTGCAGGAACTGCCGCAGCCCGACCGACGTGGCCAGCCGGATCGACGGCAGATTATCCTCGTTCACCTGATAGCGTGCGACCAGCTTGCGGCGCTGCAGTTCGGCCAGTGCCGTTCGCACCACGCGAGCGGCGAAACCCTGGCCACGATACGGTGCCGGCGTCACGACGCCGCCGACCTCCCAGATCTGTCGATGGTTCTCGAAGGCCAGACAGGCCGAGCGGGGCTCACCGTCAAGTGCCAGGACGCAGGCAAAGGCGCGGCCCGACGCCATCATGGGCAGCAACCAGTCTCTCGGATGTCCCTGGCTTTCGAACAGGTGAAGCACCCTGTCGGACGCCGACATCGAAACCGGAACCTGCTCGTCGGCAACAAGGACAGAACGCTCGTCGCCGGTGAATGAGAGGAAGCTTGTTGCCCGGTTGAGCGGAAAACTTTCACCGACGACATCCCGATCGCCGTCGCTGGCGAGCTTGAAGACGACATTACCCTCGGCCGGCACGGAACCAAGCAGCCGGCGGGTCAGGCGAGGGTGATCACTCGATATGAGCGCGGCCAATGCGGCCTGCGGATAGCTCTCTCGATCATAGGGGCTGCCGGCCGTGTTCAACAGGACCAGCGTCGCCGTATCGGGTCCGTCGCGGACCTGGGCGGCCGCGACGTGCTCACGAAACGCTTCGATGTGCTTCAGGAGGACGATGTTGCGCAATGGCTGACGTTCCAGCCGACTCACGACCTCGTGCAGATTGTCGCCCTCGCTCGCCATCGGTTCTCTCACGTGGGTTCCATATTGGTGATGTGCCGAGAAGTCTTGAGAAGATCCTGAGGAACACAGTCGGTCGCGTCGGTACGTTTCGGGTGGGGAGAGCGTGCCGCTCATCGACGCGTCAAGCTTCTGATTAACACCGCCGCAAGCGTCCTGCTGGTGGAAGGTTCGACTGTTGTTCTATCCGGCGAATGATAATCGTCTGCAGATACAAATCTGGAGTAGAGGCGACCTGTCATATCGGTGAAGATGTCGGCGCTCTTTCGTGAGCCGCATTCAGCGTTCGACTCTTCACGCAAACGGGGGATATCAGCCATGTCACGGCTTCATCGTCGCGCAACACTGAGACTGCTGGGCGGCGCAACGCTCGCGGCCACGAGCCTGCCGCTCCTGCACTCGACGGCAATGGCGCAGGACGATCTGGTGGTGCCGAACACCTACCAGAACTTCAAGCGCGGTACGATCCACAGCCTCCATCCGGAGCGCCGCATCTTCAACATCGTCTGGGAAGATCTCGGCCGCGTGAAGATGCGCGCCGCCGAC
>LNAP01005505.1_pt1 | contig 11225 bp, 10 predicted proteins | sample 602601 | NCBI WGS metagenome assembly LNAP01 (sample SAMN02440304, study PRJNA202911) | soil metagenome | biome: Subtropical and temperate rainforests or woodlands; isolation source: soil samples (1 kg each in a 20% v/v slurry with milli Q water) were... ...
ATCACGAGCGACGCCCAGCAGTTGTCCGGCCAGAAAAACCAGCGCATCACCCTGGACCAGTGGGACTCCTTCTTGCACTTCAACCACCAAATCAAGGAAGACATGAGCAACCTCGAGGACGACGGAGCTTGTAAGTTATACTATTATATTTTGCTTGTTTTTTGGCGAAGCAATATGTTTGCAATTTCTCCCGGTTAGGCGGAATGAATTCTTTACTCGAAGACAGTTTATGTTTGTAAAATTTTTAATTGTTTGTGTTTCTTTTCATGCAGGGCCTCTGCTGCTGGACGAATACGCAGAGTGGAGGAAGACGGCCGCAAAAGCATAAATGGTTTGTTTGCAATATGAACATTAAAGTCTTCTAGTCGTATGAAAAACAATCTTTGGGAGGAATGATTTCAGCTCAAGCTCAGTGTAAAGCGTGTATATGCGTAGTTTATTTACTTGTTGTTTTTGGTACAAGGTGATAAGAAGGCTTGTGATGATAGTCACCCAACCCTTCTATTAACCCTCTCCTGTGACCGTTTCAGCGCAACAGTCTCACGCATATTTGCCAGCAGTTTGAGCACATACGGTAACATGTCTCTGTTTGACGCGTATTATGACTTACTGCCTCCTCATTGGTCGTATGATGAAGATACACAGCTCTATTTTAACGACATAACTCAAGAAGAGTCCCAAGTGCACCCCATTGCTATTTATATGCGGTGCCGCAACCAAGTCCTAAATTTGTCGAGCGAGGACCATATCAGCATTGAGATAGAAAAATTACAACATAGCGAAACAGATTTGCGTGATAATATTGCGAATAGCGAGACTGCTCCATCACAAGAGGTGGAAGACGTTTCTGAAAATAGTCCAAGTAATCAAAATTGGCCTGAGAGTCCAGCAACCAACAACAACGGAACAGGTTCACTTCCACCCGCTACACCGTCAGACGAGCACCTCGGTAAGGATACTGTAACAGAAGTTGACTTACCAACGGGAAAGTTTTATGAGTACCATTGCCAGTGGACAGAACGCGATTTGTTTGGCAAAGTGAATCTGTATGGCTTGACGCTTCGGTACTATGAAGAAAGTCACAAGACAGTTATTCGATTCGACGGGCTTATTGGCGATTGGGTATATTCTATGATTCAAGGCCCGTACGGACCGCTAGAGCATAAAGACTTCTTTATTGGGGCTAGAATTACAGTCTTTGGGCGCCATCTAACCATCTCTTCCGCGTCCGGATCAGCTATCCGGTGGATTGAACGGGAACGCAAGCGGCTCGAAAAGCAACAAGAAATGTTTCGCGAGAAGATTCTGGCCGTGGGCAAGGTGCCTTGTGTGAAAGGAAAGGCGACAGATATTGTGCGGCACATTACACGTGGTGCACCAACAGAACCAGGTCATGCTGATTTGCGAAAGATTTCAATGATCAATGCACGGCTGGGTGAACAGCTTGCTTCGTTGGGCTTATCGGACCAGTTGTAGCGCTGCACTGTTGTGGAGTGTACCTGCGAAAAAGTCGTTATAGTCCTCATGTTTTGTATTTAATCATTAACTTACGGTGAACTGACACTTGTTGAATTTGCAAGCTATTATTTTCCTCTTTCCGGAGGATAGTACAGTTTTCGTATGTGTTTTTTGACCACATTATAGTCGAAATTGGCAAGCTCCGCAGGGGGCGGGTAGGCACAAGGTTGTGCTTCTATGCTTCCCTCGCCGAGGTCTTCTATGTACCTTTCCAGTATGCACGCGGCCGACATAGAATCTAGACTCGCTATTTCAGAATATATGATCAAATTTGTGAGAATCGTAGAACACCAGGGCTCGGCAGAGCATGTAACAGAAACACGAACTGGAAAGTCCTAACCCTTACCTTTAACATTATCGTGCTTAAGTCTCAACGTCGCTTCCTTCGTTGTGAAACATTCATCAAATAAAATAGTTTTAAACTGGTTCGGATACTCAACGTTACTAATCGAACTGAGCACTTTTGAAAAGTCCAGACATATTCGGCCATTAAAATTTCGAACATCGTAATGGAGCTTTCCGTCACTGTCGAGAGGAATGCCAAGAACAATCTCAGACGCAGTCCATGTTTTTGCTAGTGTGAGTATTTGCCTTGCTACTTGGGGCAAGTTTCCAGTGTTTGCAATGGTTACGTGAGGCTGAACAACTCCGAAATGTGTGCACCTTGCAATTCCGATCATACGTGGTCCGTAGTCAATCGAAAGCCTTGCTCGCAGCGGATTGAATGATGCAGCAAACGTGAATATATAAAGGATGCATAAAAAGAGAAAGTACTGTCGCATTTCATGCTCTTGAGCTCCTCAGATACTATGCTCAAGAGCATCTGCTGAGGAACGAAGTGACCCGTCTTTGTTTATCAACCGGGATTTGATCAGTGTTTATGCGTTTTGTGTGCCTTTTTACCACCCAAAAGCGCTAATTTTGGTGAAGTTCAAGCTTTTCACTTCCACCTGCCCTTGCTCGGATCCGCGGATAGGAAATCTTAACATCCTTGTCATCCAACAACGTTATATTGGAGTCAGTCATCTTGGTTATACTGCGGCCACCATCAGTAACCTACCCAAGTGCTTGCTCCAATGCTCAAAAATCTAGAAGCAATCCAACAACTGAGCAACATTGCTCAAAATGATATGTATTTAGTTATCTCAGGAACGGACCAGTACACCACTGGCTTTCCTCAACTTTGCAATACAATTGTCAGCGCCATAGAAAGCATATTAGATCCTTCCGGAAGTATCGATATCGGCGATCCTCCCGTTCAAACGTTTCTCAAGCAAGCCTTACCGGCACTCACTGAGGCATTTCTACGTCGCAACACCTTGAGGTAATGTTAACATATTCCTGACGTACAAATCCCTTTTTAATCCTCAACTATGTGTATGTTTACTTTAATTGTTGGTACAGAGAGCATGAAGGGGACGTAGCGAAGGTTCTACTTGCAGTGTCGCGACTCCTTGCCAAGCCCGCTTCCCACGACTTTGTGGAGCTGTGCGAGCTCCGCAACATGCTTCTTATTGGCAACATTCCCCAACCCCTGAAGTTCATTGACCCCAAGCAATTCGCAAACAACCAGTATGCTGGCAATCATTTCTCCAATGAAACATTTTATGGCGATTTCGGCACCCCTTGTGTGGCCTATGTTGGCAACAAAACGTTGACTTTCTGGCCCGATGAGTGGCAGAGAGCCCTGGGTGGAATCAAAGCCGTAGGTCACTATGTCCAGTGGTACCACGAAGAACAGCCAGGCAAAGGTCCTGGACACGAACTGGCGGGCTGGCTAGTGGGCCGCGTGGTGAGCTTTACACGAGAGACGGCCGAACATACGATACAATTAGAACCAACAAGTTCTGCGGGTAACAATCCCCCGGAAGGCGACAAATCCAACGCAGAGACTGCCCAAGCAGAGACTGGAGTCAGCAAAGAACCAGCGCAGGTGTTCCGTAGTGTCAATCTGTCCAAAGTCAAGCACCTCTGGATCGACTCGGTATTTCGAAACCGGATCGCTTCACAGCCCATCCCACCCACTTCTGCACAGGTCCCTGTAGGAGATAGCCTATTGGAGTTTGCCAACACCGATGTGGGTCAGTTTATTCGCCTGTGGTGGACGCGCTATAGCAAATACTTCTATGGGCGTGTGGTGCGGTATGATCCAGTGTCCAAAACGCACACTGTGTGTTACGAAGACGGCGACACACGTGCGTATGACATGCTCACAAAGGACTACACGATCATTGTCCCGCCGCATGAGGTGCTGGATGCAGACAGCGAGGCGAATCTCAGTGATGCACAAGCCTCCAAGATCGTTGCCGACTGGCACCGCGCTCTGGAGTCAACCCAAACAAATGCCGCCGAAGCCATTGCAAAGGAAATGCAGCTACACCAAGGAGAAGCTGTACCCTATAAGTTTACTTTCATCCACCGACCCATGTCAGTCAATGCACTGACCGTGTCGATTTACCAGTTGGCAGTGGTGGATGAGTATTTCAAAGAAGGTGGCGCCGATGCGCTGTTTCAGTCGCTCACTGACGCCAGCCAGGCCCCACCTGTGAGCAGAATCATTCTATTGCATCTGCAGTTGATCTTTCTACTGCGCAACTTTCTGGGAACAGAGAAGTTCACCGAGCTGGCCTGGGACCTAAAAGAGGCCGTTCCGTTCGCGTTGCTGCGTTACGAGGATGCCCAGATCAAAGATCTTAATCCGAAAACGTTAAACGATCTGCTGAATGGCCTGCAGGACGTGATGTTGCATCTGGTCAGCAGCAGCGGCACAGGCAGTGGTGCCAACAGTGGACATCAATATACCTCCACCAGCGCGGTGCGTGATGCGATCGACGAGCTGCGCCTGGCCGTGGCGGGGATGCTGCTGGTCTGTTCGCAACTCCAAAAGCGCTATCTTGGCTTGTCGATGATCAAGGACACCCTTGACGTGCTGCTACCGCCGCTGGACAACTACGTGACCAAACGCTACGCGGCGATTGGTCTGTCCCGCTCCATGCGTGCTCCACCGTCGCGTCCGGGCCCGGCGCCACCCAAAAGCCAACGTATCACGAAAGATTATTTCGATAGATGGCTGGTCGAAAATAATATCTTGGAAATTCTCTTTGGGGAGTCACTACACCAGGATCTCGTGGCCAAAAGCGACATATTATTGTTGTATATGGGCAGCCGCAAAGTACTCACCGAAAAGCACCTCGACCTCATTTGGAATGCCTCCCTGGGCGTGCATGAGGCGGTGGTGCGTGTGTTGCACCAACTGTTGGTGCTGATTGTCCCCGTGTTGGGCCCCACTCTGAGGAATTACTTGTTCTCCCTGATGGCCGCGCTGCCGTGCAAGGATTATACGGAGCAGATTCTCCAGTTGATCAAGGCCTTCACCGAGCAGGCGCTGATTGCCTCCAAAGAAGATTCCAATTCAAGTGCACCCGCTTCCTCAGGTACCCTTGCAGGGGCCTCAACAAGTGCGGAGTCGAGCAATAACAATAACAACAACAATAACAACAAGAATGATCTCGACTCGGTCGATGTGGCGCCACCTGCTAGGCTTGCAGCCACAGTGGGCGCCTCCGTCGCTCGCCAGGACCGGCACGGCTCCGAAGACTCCGAGTTTGACAATTACGACAAGCTGCGTGTAGGTACTGCCCCGGTCTACACAGACCGAAATAAGTTCACTCAACCACGCGTGGTGGGATTTGGAAGCAACTCCGCCTGGTCGAATGGGGAAGATACCGCGGAGGACAGCACCGTTGCACCTGCACCGGAGCCTGTTGTTGCCCACCACAGCAGCGAAGGTCACCTCCTTCCAACCACGACAAATCCGAACAACAGCAGCAGCAACACTGTGCTGACCACCAAGCAGCAGCGGTTGTTGCAAGCACAGCAGAGCTACATGAAGCGCTCCGCTGCTGCGGGTGCCGCCAAGCCCAGCAACATCACCGTCACCAGTGGCCCGAGCGGCACTGGCACGGGGAGCAACAACTCAAGCACCAACAACCTTCTTCCCGTGGGACTGAAAGCAAAACCGGGAACAGAAGACTTGAGTGGCAGTGGACCCGTAACATTGAAGCCAATAACAGCTGGGGGGTTCTCTAACCGCGCGGCTCCTTCCAATCACACAAGTGATGTGATGAAGAATTTGGCCGCTGGAAAGATACGCATTCATCCCGTTAAAGCACAAACGAATGGTACGAGTGCCACAATGGATAGTAGAGCTGACGAAATGGTGTGAACAAAACGTTTTGTTCCGTTGTTACTTTGTAAATTTGATCGTGTACGCCACTCTGTAATATACCTGGGATGTAGCACCGACATATATGATAAATATGCGCAAACTGCTACTATATTTAGTTTCAGAAAGAGAAATTATTATCACAATGATGTAGAAGTGATTCTTTAAAGACTGTGTAAAAGCTTTTCTGCGTGGTATTCAGCTTTTTAAACATTTAAGGCAAAATTTTTGTTCCCCTTCTTTCAATTGAGACAACTTTTGTCTGGAAGGTAAATGGATGTTTAAGAAGAATGGCATACCGACTTATTTTATTACGTTAAGAACAACAAACCTTAAACTAATACCAACTAGGAATGATTGGATTTTGATAATACAGGAACATATTGATGGAGATTTGGAATAGGATACAGGAATAGAATAGAATAGGGAGGCTTTTGCAGACTACAAATGAAAAGAGAAGACTTCGTAACGTAGGCAGCAAATAATGAAGGAGGGAGCACACAAAAGAACAGCGGATTGAGATTGCTTTCGCAAGGAAAAGAAAGAAACAAAATATGAACAGCAGAACAGAAGAGGAGAAATGAATTTGTAACGCGTATGTGCGTGACATACAATATCAAATGCTTACGCTTCTTCCAGGTCTGTCACTTGAAGAGGCGTCTGTTTGGAAGCTGCAGGCACAGACATGAATGAAGGCAATGGTGTTGACATGGAGGAGGGCGACGGCGGCACATCTGGCGCGCGGGTCTCTTCTGAGAAAGCTCCATCAAGGCAATCTGGTGCAACGGTTGTGTTAACAACTAGGTCACTGTCATCTGCGCTGGCACGAAAACCATGTGAATGGCCTGAAGCGGGTACTGCTGGCACTGATGCTGGTATTGGAACTGCTGGGGAGAGCACAAAAAGTGGTTGTTTGCACATTGGGCACGCATTCAGAAGCAGCAGCCACTGGGTGATACAAACGCGATGATAGACATGGCGACACGGCAGCTCGGACAGCACCTCTCCTTCCTCGTATTCTACCAAACACACAGAACATTCCGTGGGAACGAAAGGGTTTCCCAACGAAGCACACTCGACGGAGTCGGAAGTCATATCAGCACCGCTTTCACAACGCACCTCGTGGCAGCAGGTGGTAATATGTTGCGAGGTCGTACTGACAGTACTTGCTCTGGTGATGCCCAGTTCGACGTCGTAAGCTTGGATTTGGCATCCTTTCCCTTCGTTCGAATAAGTGTAGTTTCGAATGAGGGTGTCAATTACTTGAGTGGATAATCCTCCCGATCTGGTTAATAAAGTGTCTCCATCAACGGATCCGCCGTAAAATTGCCGTATATACAACCTTAATCGAACTGAATTGGGGCTGTCGGTCTCTCCAGGAGAATGAGGGTGAGCTTGACGTAGCCCATTAAGCCCTTGTCGGTAGGCTCTAATACGACGGAAAAAGTAAGTAGAGACTCCACCGATAAGTAGTATTGTCACAACTGCAGCGGCAGTCTCCAAGTATACATCTTCGGACTCGATAATAATTTGCCAACCGATGGATGCACCGTAGGCTACCGCGCAGAAAATAAAGAATAGAATTATAAATGTACGCGGCGAGTACACACATTCTCCAGCAACTCGCCGCCTATGGGCAATGTTTCGCCTCAATTCCGCCATAAGACTGACGCATCAGCCTTTTTACCGTATTCGTACGGTAACTTAACTTCGACCCCAACCGTTGACTGGCGGTTACCGCCTTGCACGTAACAATAATCGACGCTTTAATGCACTAAATGCAATTATTAAATGTCTTTTTTAATCGCAACAAGTTGACTCTTTGTTTATACGCTGATAGTGTGGTGATTACCCTTATTAAACGACAATTTTACAATTTTATTATTATAGTAAATCCTGTGAGTTAAGCATGGTGCCATCCTTCACTTTTCGGATGGATGCGTCATCACAAGGAAGATTGCTGTGTTCAAAACATTTTTGCCACTATGCCAACCCGATCGACAGTGAAGAAAGAAGACACTGCTGGTGTGGAGGTGGAAACAAGCAAAACAGACACTAGTTCGTCTGGTACTAAGGCTAAGAAAGTTCCATTGACACTTGTAGTTGACAACTCTAATGCCAAGATAGACTTGACCCACTACATGGCTATGGGTGTCTGGCTGGGCTGGCCCTTTTTCTACTTGTGTCTTATGTGGACATTCCCTCTGTTGTGGTGGTATGCCAAGCCACTGCTCTTCACCATCCTGGCCATGCTTGCAGTATCCGCTTTTACCACCGTGGACAGTCGCAAACAACCCAAGGTAGACCTGTTCAGAGACATAGAGACATTGCATTGCTGATTCTATCGCACAATACTTAACTTTTTACTCTTTCTGTACATGTAGTGGGCTATGAGAATTGGAGCAGAGATTATGAAGTAAGTCAACTCAACCCCTCCTGTTGTACTATGCACCGCTATAGTACCTGTATAGTACCATTGTGCTAATACAAACAATTTATATGATGACAGGAAAGCGCCTGCATATTTCTCTCTTCGCATCTACTGCGAGGATACGGAAGCAGTGCTGAAAACTGGTCCTGCTCTGTTCTCGATGGAGCCGCACGACATCCTGCCCATCAGCATTTTCTCCTTTAGCGGCATTTTGAACTATTTTCCCGGACACAATGCGAGAGGATGCTTGTCATCCGCGTGCTTTATGCTACCAGGTATAGTTACTATGTCTATTTACTTCCTTTTACTATTTGACTATGTCGACTTTCCCCTCGCACTTGTGCAGGAATGCGCCACATTTACACCTGGGGCGAGGCGTCAGATGTGAACAAAAAGACCATTATGCGCAATCTGTCGAAGGGTTATTCGCTGGCTCTCTGTCCTGGAGGCGCCCACGAGGTAAGAATAGATTTAGTCTTTCTGGCATACTGTGTAATGTTAATGTTACCGATGAGTTCATCTGTGTCTAATCTTGTTCAATATTACGCTGCATAACTGAACGGCTACAGGTGTGCTACATGACTGACACGAGCAACAAGGAGTGTGTGCTGTACTTAAAGAACCGCATGGGCCTCATCAAGATGGCTGCGGTGAACGGTGTTGCCATCATTCCCACGTTCACCTTCAACCAACGCAAGGCCTTCTGGTTCTACATCCCCCAGTGGCGGTGGCTGCACAAGCTGGGCCGAAAGATCGGCTTTATCCCCCTATACTTCAGTGGTCTTTTCGGCCTGCCCTACGCCATGCCTGCGCCGACACCTCTTACTTTAGTGGTGGGTGCACCGATTCATGTGCCCAAGATGGAGGGTGTCTTAACTGAGGAAATGCTCAAGCCTTATCAGAAGCTTTTCATCGAAGCGACGGAACGCATCTTTGAGAATAACAAGGAGCAGTTTGGCATGGGCGACATTGTTTTGAAAATCATTTGAACTAATTATTTTTTTTAATATTCATTCTTGTTAATTAACAAAGAGATAAATATAAAAAACAAACAAACATATTACATGAATGAATTACTCGTCGTTAGACGAACCATTCATGCAAATTTAGTTTGCTGATCGCTGCATACTGTGAGCATAAATTGTGGGCGTTTATGTCGTATTGCAGTATTAAATAAACTGTGTATGTCTTCCTTTTAAATTTTGTCCCTGAGTTGCTGTATTACTATAATTTAATATGAAATCTAATTGCATTCATAATTATCTTCGCATTATCAAAAATTACTCTCAGCTGTACAAAGTATAGTAGAGTACTGTTGGAGAGAAGGTAAAGTAGCAGCCCATTAAAACTGAAAAGTAATTAATTAGTTTCGCGTCTCTCACACATTTGCATGTATGTTTGTACTTTGAACTTATACTGCGAATTGTAAAACTTGGTCTGTATTCATACCCTATACCTTAACCCTTTCCGGTGCGATAGTGCCCGCTGCTGCTGATGACGTGGTTCACGTTCACAATAAATGCTTAAAATGACCAACAAGCCCGTTCTTGCAGTCGATGTAGATGAGGTCATTGCGTACTTCATTCCCGCACTCGCTGAATTTCATAACGAAGCGTACGGTGGCACTCTCCTAACTGCACAGTCCTTCCACAGCTACGACTTTTGTCAGGTGTGGGGAGGTACAATTGAAGACTCTTACGTAAAGATGGATGGATTTTATGCGTCTTCTCATTTCGTAAATTTAAAGCCTATCCCTCATGCATTTGAGACGTTAAAAAAGCTCCAAGATGATTTTGAATTGCATATTGTCACGTCCAGACAGTTTGCCATCCAGGACCCGACCCTTAAATGGGTGGAGCAGCACTTCCCCAACGTCTTCACCGAAATTCACTTCGGAAACCACTATAGTCGAGAAGGGAAGGTTCGCTCCAAGCCTGAGATCTGTCGCGACATCGGTGCGGTGCTTTTGATCGACGATTCTTTGCAGTACGCTCTTCATTGCTACAAGGCGGACATTCCGGTGCTCCTATTCGGGGAATATGCGTGGAACCAGCGGGAGTCTGTGTGCCCCACCAACTTCGAAAGCTGTGATGTAAGCATTGCGTCATTTGATGCCGAAGCTCACTCTGCGGCGCTCACAAATCCGGATTCCAGTACTTTATACAGAATAAGTCATTGGCAGCAAATCCCGCAAGCTATTCGATTCTTGCTGCCAGATGTATAGCGTTTTTGTTGTGTGTAAGAATATGTATTGCGGTTTGATGTGGACTTAGATTGTGTATTCTTTGAACATGATGAAGCTGTGGTAGAAAGCAAAACTTCAGCTTCTGCTGGTGCACACATCCGCACTGCGAACCTTCGTAGCGTGCTGTAATAAAAGAGGACCTATGATCAAACCATACTTAAATTGAAAGACGGTGATTTACTTTTTGAAGCTACAAGTGGTGATGTTGTGGAGGCTGTAAACAAAATCAGAAAATGTAAAGAATGAATTATACGCTTGCAATTGATTACCGAATATTATCTCATCAAATCAGGAGCGTATAGTAGGCGCTCTGTGGTGGACTCTCAACAAGGCGGGTCGCAGAATACATATTACCACAAAAATAAAAATTGTGACCGAGCAAAGAGAGGCTCAGGGGGGAACGATAGGGGAAAGTGCACAAAATACACATTGGAGACCAAATATTGAAAAATACGTCTTATTCTTTTCTATTCTGACAAAGCGATTTGGATAAGCCGAAGTGTTACACCAGCTCGTCACCGGAGTGGTTGTACTGTGGAACTACTTGGCCATCCTCGTCGCTTTCCATCCCATAGCGTCGGCTTCCGCTGCCACTGCCTCCCTGGTTGTGGCTCTGACTGTGCGGCGCGTAAGGCGAAGGATTCGCACGACTGCTTCCCGGGGTGGTGGCGTCATGTCCGCGCGACTGGTGCTGCTGGCTCACAGGCCGGTTGTTGGCGGCGTCGAGCATATGGGTCACGTGAGCATGATGCACGGTGTCGATCCGAACCCGCACATGTCCCTGTACGCGGCGAAAGCCTCGGGCA
>LNAP01005507.1_pt1 | contig 11222 bp, 10 predicted proteins | sample 602601 | NCBI WGS metagenome assembly LNAP01 (sample SAMN02440304, study PRJNA202911) | soil metagenome | biome: Subtropical and temperate rainforests or woodlands; isolation source: soil samples (1 kg each in a 20% v/v slurry with milli Q water) were... ...
CCGAGATGAAGTAGGAAGCAATTAAAAGCGCTTGCCCAGGCAACAGCCGATCAAGAAGCTCACCATGTAGGTACATTTAACGAATAATATTAGCAATCAACAAAGAAAGATTCTGATTAAACAGTCCACTTGGCAAGAGTTCGCGGAAATTGAAGTTCGTGTACTGAACGCATGTTAAACTATAATTGTTATTACTTGTCAATTTAATGTCACCCAATCACCGAACTAAGCATCACTTTATTAATAAATTAATAATGGATTTGTATTGGAAAACCTCTATAATAGTTAAAGTGTAGTTTTAGACGGGCTTGTAGTAGCTGGTCTCCACGAAAGGTGTCTTGGTGATCTGAAAACATCAAAATTCGACAAGCATATAGTGTCAGAAAGGGGATAATGTTGACCAGTATACAGTAACTTAAACACAACAAACATCCTACAAGCAGGAACAGTACTCTACTGTGGTGGCATTAACACAGCAACGCATCGAATACCTGAGCAGGGATGAGCTTGCCGCGCACGTTGAGCTGCACCACGGTGCCGTCCTTGGAGTGCGCCGTTTCCACGTAGCTAATGGATTGTTGAGATAGTAAAAGAAGATGAGTTTAACATGGTGGATATGAATCAGTCCAACAATGCTAACGCATAATGGGATAGGGGCATACCGGAGAGAGATACCAAGATACAATGCAAAGCAACCAGACTAGTGACAAACACACTCTTTCGAGAAATAAAAAGAATAAGCACAAGATATACAGTACACAATACTCACCCCATGGCGCAGGGCTTGCCGAGGGTAGGTCCGAAGCCACCGGAAGTAATCTCTCCGATCTTCTTGGAGCCATCCTCCGAGAACACTTCGGTGTGGCCTCTAGCGGGGGCCTTCATGCCTGCAATGCCGACGCGCTTCTTGGCCTGGGCCTTGAGCTTGCCGTCCTTCTCGAGGAACTTGTCCGCACCGAGAAAGCCCTGCTCCAGGCGTCTGCGGCTCTTGGGGCCACCTGCGTTGAAAATGGGAAATGGGAAAATGGTGACCATTGTGAATCAATACGAAATTGCAACTTTCGAAGCAAATTTAACATAGAACCACAAGGAATTGCATTTATTTTGAGTGGTTGCTTTTTCTAGTCTGACTTCTCACGCAAATAAAATAAAAAAGAAGAAAACAGCAGGAAAAAACGTACCAATGGTCCAGGTGAGGGCGGCCTCGACGGGGTTAATGGTCTCATCGAGATCGTTGCCATAGAGGCACAGACCCGCCTCCAGACGCAGGGAATCTCTGGCTCCCAGACCAGCAGGCTTCACCTCGGGGAACTCCAGCAGAGCACTGGGTGCAAGTATATGTTGAAAATAAGTCAATAAATGGTCACTTCAGCTAGTTGCATCTCATACATGTTGGATTTATTGCTAAAGAGATTCTTCTGGTTCAGATCTCAGACTACAAAAACACGTACAGCAACTACAATACGTTTCATACCATGTTCAAAAAGCATTAAAAGTGCACTTACTTGGCGAGCTCGACGGCTCTGTTGTAGGCCACGGAGATCTCGAAACCATCCTCACCTGTGTAACCGCAGCGAGTGATGCGGCAGTCTGGAATGCCCGCCACAGTCGCGGTGAGGCCAGACATGAAGTTCAGCTTGGCAAAGTCCACTGTGGGCGCCAGCTTGCGCACCACGTTCACGGCTCCCTTGCCCTGTGGAAAAGAGAGAGATAGAGAAAAACGTACCAGGTGAGAATAAGGTGCAACATAGGCAGATTTTAAAATTGATTTTCGCACAGAACCGTTGAGATTAGACGACAATATCAATCAAAAGTCAAAGAAATGCTATATGACTCATAGTAGATGTCATAAACACAAGCTATTGGGATGTAAAATATTTCAAATAGAAATCACCTGCAGGGCGAGAAGTTGCTGGTCGCCTAGGTACTCCATCTGCACATCCATGCCTGTACTCTTCATGTACTGCTTGAAGTGGTCCATGTCCTTCCACTAAGATTAATTAAGGTAAATTTGTTTAGGCTTGTTGAAATTTTATGCTGGTAGGATTGTATGGAAGTGAAAGCTAACCTTGCAGGCGCCGTTGACAACCATGTATAGGTGGTCGCCGGCATTGCAGATGACAGTGTCATCCATGATGGTGCCCTGCTCGTTCATCACCAAACTGAGCTTGGCTTCACCAACCTTGAGGGAGGCGATGTCACCGACGACCATCTTCTCGACAAAAGCCAGCGCATCCTTGCCGTGCCACTTGATCTGACCCATGTGACTCACGTCAAACAGAGAGGCGCCGGTCTCGGATCTAGTGTGCACGTGCTCCTTCAGCACTCCTAGGCCCTCGTACTGCACGGGCAGGGAGTAACCAGCGAAAGGAACAATCTTTCCACCCAGACTCAAGTGAAGATCGTAGAAAGCGGTTTTCTCCATCTGCTCAGCGGAGAACTTGCGGGCAGAAATGAACTTGGAAGAGTTTCTTGCAACCTTAGAAAACATGGTATTGTCTAGACTTCAAAAAGTAGCGTAAGAAATTAATTCCTTATGGATTGCACTTGATTTTGTGACCAACAACCCCTGAATCAGGTTTTGCACCGACCAGCTGGCATCATTTTCTTGTCCTCCGGGACAAATTATTATTACACGTGATATGTATTGAGTAACGGAAATTGTGCAGGGATGGTCTACAAAAGTGCCATGAGAACTGCAGTCATACTCGTACTGGCCTTTGCATCTGCGCATGCATGGTCACCCTTGCTGGTATCGACATCGTGGTTGAAGTCCAGCACGATAAGTGCATCTAAGTCGCAAGAAAATGTCGTGCTAACGACTTGTGACAACGGTATGTGCAACATTGACCGTGGCTCCAATGCCAGCTCTTTGCACCAGATGGTGTTAGATGAGTGGAAGAACGCTGATGGTATGTCTGAAAATTCTAGGATTAGCACGGACAGTCTCACGAAGCCAGCAGGTACGCAGCAAAGCAGTTACAACAACACTGCTGATGTAGCAACATTGACGGACATGGGCTGGTCCAAGGAAGAAGCAACACAAGCCTTAAGCAAGTGCGACAACGATATCGCTAAAGCTGCTGATTTTTTGCTCGCGAAGGAAGAAGAGACAGATCTGAGGATAGCTCGCCTCGATGAGCTTGTTTCCAGCGGGTGGCAGCAACAAGCGGCGTATGCTGCCTTGGAAGCAAACGATGGCAACAAAACGGCCGCCGAAATGTGGCTAGAAAAAGAAGAAGAGACCGTTGGCCGAAGCTTTCTGGTAGCCGTGGAGGATATGGTAAGTTAACCATGCATGCTTTTGGTAAGAAATAGCAAGTACATTATAAAACTTTATGTATCACCATTCCTTTTCTGATACACAGGTGGCCCACGGCTGGTCTGAATACGTTGCGCGGGAAGCTCTTCTTTCGCAGTTTATGATGAACCAGCGTGCTGCCAATGGAGAGAACGTGGCCGTCGCATCGGAGATTCTTCAGAAGATTCGCCCCACTTTGCGTAAACCTGCCGAGCCGGCTCCCTCAGACATCGCAAAAGAAGGTCCAACTACAGACACCCACGATCCCGCTTCGCAAGACAATGCAGCTGTGTCCAATCACGCTAACAGTGCAAAACCAGCGGAGCCTGCCAAGACCGAGCCTGCACTCCCGACTCCTGCCAAGAAAGAGGATGTGGTGTTTCAAGTAACCGCCGCCAACTTCCAATCACTCGTGCTGGAAAGTCCAGTGCCCGTAGTACTGGACGTGTATGCTGACTGGTGTGGTCCGTGCAAGCAGCTGGGACCAGTGCTGGAGGAGGCGGCGATCAAGGCCGGCGGCGCTTTCCGGTGAGGGCATTCTCGAGTGTAGTATTGGTTGCTAGATGAAAGTGTTGAGTTGAACGATTGTGCCAATAGATCTCCATCTTTTCTTTTTGTTTACTGCGTGTTTGACTTTCGAAACATCAATTACTGTCTGATATAGGCTGGCCAAAGTCAATTCTGACCAAGAACGTGGCTTGTCAGAGACGCTGGGCGTGCAGAGTCTACCCACAGTGTTCACCGTGGACAATGGAAAATTCAACGACAGGTACGAGTCAAGTCTCATTGTTCTAGATCGAAAATCCTGTCCGCTGATGTGATGGATAAACTTTAATGTTGAATCTGCATGTTTTTATCAAAGTTTTTGTTGTTTTTGTTCAACTTATCCTATTTCTCCAATTTGGTCACAGATTTGTCGGTATGTTGCCTCGTGAGCAGCTGCAGAAGTACCTAGTGCGCGCTATCACCGGTACTGGAGAGCGCGTACAAGGTCAAGATATTTCCCAACAGGCACTGGAGCAGACCGGAGAACAAGTCGCCAGTCTCGCAGGTGCGTGTGTGCTTTTATTTGAACGGTAGTTTTCTAAATGAAGGACTGGTTTTTATTTTATCGGGTTATGTTTTTCTTGTTTTGTAGGCGCAGCCTCGCTGACATTTAAGCGCAAGGAGCAGTTGTACACACAAGTGGAAGCAGCGCTAAATCTACCAGGTGCCTTTGTAGAAGGATCACATGCAGTTTTGACACCGGGGATCAAATTGGCGCTGAGTTACATTCAAAAAAGTCGCAAGAATATTCGGGTAAGATTTGACCATTGTTGTTTTGAAATGATGGTTTGATACATTGATAATTGGCCTGAAGTTTGTATTTTGGTATTTAATACTGGTTTTTCATCACTTATTTTTGTTCACAGGACGACACCTTTCGCGTGATCGACACCAAGGCTGCCTTGTATCAAACACACATTACCCGTGCAAGCCCCGCAGCACAGACATTGTTACAAGTAGCAGGTTTTGCAGTGCGAACAGGCAAGAGTCCCAATGATGCAGAAAAGCTGCAGCTTACGCACTTTAATCCGGCCATCTTAAGTTTAGTTTCTCGGGTGAGTCATTCCATGCAAACTTTGCTGCAATATTGAACTTACATTTTATTCCAAATGTATGATATATGTGGTATTTTCTTGTAGAGGGTGGATGAATTTGTACGGGACAAGAAGTTCGCCAAAATGCGTAGCGCACCGACGGCTTCAATTCCGTCCCGTCATACCGCGCCCTCTATTCCTGCTGCAGCTCCTGTCCCTGCACAGGCGAAACCTTTGGTTGTGCCTGAGGTGAAGGCCGCACCAAACAACGCCAAGCTCTCTGCTACATCCAGCACCAACACAGACCACAAGGTGCGCACATTGAAGGCAGATAATAGAACAGTGTCGGAGAAGGAGAAGGTGGAAGTTAAGGTCCAGAGCAAACGCACTGCAGAATCGGTTGCGGCGCCGCTCGCCAGCCCCCGCAGGGCTGAAGCTCCCTCGAAAAGTCCACCAATGAGCACAAAGAAAGGCATCGCCATGCCGAAGAAACCACTGGCCAAGGCGTCCAAAGTGAACACAGTGTTTAGCACGGGTATCGTGGTACCGAAGAAAAAGAAGTTTAACGAATACTTTGGTGGGGACTCCACGGTGGTCAGTGCAGGTGACGAGAACGAAGATGACGATGATGAAGAAGGAAAGGAAAGTAAATAATGCACAGAAAATGTGTGTGTGGTATTGTACTTGTAGAAGTCCTAAACTGAGTTTTAATTACTCGAAGTTAAATTTCATAAAGTTTATTTATTTAGTGAAAAGGTTCTACATAAACTATAAATACTGAAGATAAACGCCCATTGAAAGAATTAATAACGCCGTCAGGAGCGCAGGGGTGCGCAAAGATGTCGCAGAGTTAAAATCTGAGTAGCAACTCGATTGGTCGCGAAGCCACGGACGCTCATCCTTAAATGGGCAAGATCTCAAGCATTCTTCTTGTAACTGCTTATACATGACAGAAGTCTCACATCCTTGCCTTTTCATGCATCGCAGCGCTTCTGGATAGGCTGACCCACTGTATTGCAAATTAATCACTCCGTACTGGTTGGTAAAAAACTTTGGACAGCACGCATGGTCGTAGAAATTTTTTACTGCGTTAAGTTTACACGATGGTGCCACATTATACGATTTGTTTGTTCGCATGTCATCGATACAAGCGGCTGCTTCTTCCACAATACAGCCCACACAGTCGTAGTAAGGTGGAATGTTTCCTCGTTCAATCAGGACACAATTGGAGCCGATTAATTTCCGCAAGTGTCCTTCTTCGGCAGGCACTATGAAGCCCGAAATGATGACCAAAGAGAGCATACACAGCAATGCCGCGAAAGAAAGATATAAACTTGACATGATCACGTTCACGTTCACAATGTTACTCAATGTTGGCAATGTGCGCAAAGCGCCCGGAAAGGGTTATGTTTGTAACCGACAACATGGAGCATATTCACATACTGAAAGACAACTCATATTCTTTAAACGCAATTCGAATATTAACAAAACTGGGTAAGAAAAGAAACTACTCATCACACTTTGCACTCCCAGGTCCGGCAAGCATATAGTCGACAGCCTCTGCGAGTCCTTCGCTACTGCTGTCCCCACAGTCGGCCAGCTCGCCATCCAGCTGCTTCAAAAAGACGCCCATGTAGTCCTGGCGCTCCTTAGCCAGCTGCTTGCCACGCACAGTGGTCAGTCGTGGCGCAATGGTGAGCAATTTGTCGAAAAAGTGATCCACCGCACTGTCGGTGGTGCTGTCTTGAGCCTTCATGTACTCTGCGTGAGTGATACTCTCAGCCTGTGGAGTCCGTGAGAGGCCAAATAATTTTCGGTTCTTTTTCCCACTATAGGCCATGCATCTGGCAATGCCGATGGCGCCAATGGCGTCAAGTAGATCCGCATCCTGTACACAGCGGTACTCTACGGGAAGTTTGAAGGCGTCGTATCCTTCCTTAATGATGTTCTTATAGCCTACATTTTTGATGATAGTAAACACCTTTTCTACCTCAGACTCCGAGAGAAAGTCTTTCTCGCTGCTTAGAATTCGTCTCAACTGATCCTCTGCAGACAGAGAACCACTAGCATCATGCAGTTTCGAGTCGAGAACGTCGTGAAGCAGACCTGCAATGTAGGCCAGCCGAGGGTCAGCACCAGCTTCACTTTCTGCAATAATTCTCGACGAAATTGCGACACGGTAGCAATGAGCTTCGTCATGCGTGCAGCATTTGAAGCTGGCCATAGTGGCAGATATGAAGGCAGACAAAGCATCTGGGACCTCAATCTTTGGCAGAGTGGAGAATTTCCGCTTTGTGTTAGAACTCATTGTTGTAACCTATTGTGCAAAGAAGGGAACAAGTGTGATATACTCGTGGTATCTTACGCTCCTCCTGTCTTCACGCTTGGACCAATGCTTTGAATTTGAAGGTGTAGATAACCCTCTCCAACAAGACTTGGTTTTTGTACGTACAATATCTGCCGTTACGTTTTTAACGGTGCCTCCGCTGATGAGCCTTGATCTTTGGTGGCATTTTAGATTGTGAGAAGAACTGTACTTGGCTTGATAATGACCAGTCCATTTGCGAGAAGATCTCAGACCATTATCGCGCTCGACGAGCTGAAGAGGCGAGATGATCTGGAGTCGCTTCGTCCCTATCTTATTGAGGAGCAATGCTTCCCAGCAACAAAGAAACCAGAAACAGCTCCTATTACTATGGAGGAATTGAAAAAGTTGGCCAGAATGTGGAAGCTGAACGAAAGAAGAAACTTTTGGAAGACGCACGGTGAAAGAAATGAGATGGTTGTTGCTTTGTTAGAGCATGCTGAACAGAACCTGAACTATTCGACAAACAAGATCAGTCTGGAGACACAGTCCGAGTTCCAAGCAGCACCACCGACAGAGAGCAGACCTTCAAATCTGACGGCCAGACAATTTCTTGTAAATGTGCAGTTGAAAAACTACTGCGGAAAGAAGGTGCGTATGATATATATTTTCTTGTGTCTCGATACGATACTAACGAACGTTTTTTTGTTTTGGTATCTTGATACAGTACTTCAACCGTCAAATGAATGACAATGAGCTCATTGTAAACTCACGCTTCTTTGGATTTCCCACACCGGAGTCAAAGATTGAGAATGTGGTGGACACGTGGCGCGACGAAGACTTCAGTCTGAAAGATGACCAAGCACTTGAAGATGGCAATCATCCAGCCTCTCAATCCGGTTCCACCCACACCAAATCATCCACTCGACAAAGCAAAGCCGGCGGTGTGTCGGGGATCAAAAACAAAGCCAAGATTGTGAAGCACCGCAACCTGGCCTCGCATTTGATGAATTACAGTGCCAATCCCGACCTGGCCAAGGCGTCGATGACCCTCAAGTCCATCCAGACGTTCATCAATGTGGCCGACAGTGACGATCCGGTCACCGTGTCAAACTCGATGATTGCCATTAGCAATGTGGCCTCGAGTGACCACGTGCGTGGCTTGCTGTTCGAAGTCAACGCGTTGCACAAGTTTACCAACATGTTGCAGCACATCCGTGGCAAGGCGGCGCTCCGAGCAGCCGGTCTACTCTTTTACTACTTCTCTTGCGACAAGGAGACCGAAGACCGTGTCTACAACTCGTGTTCTTCATTCCTGCAAGCCAACGGCGCCTCCAAGGACGCAGAGACCAGATTGCTGTCCCTTTACAGTCTCAACAATCTCATGCCCTGTATCGAGCGCACCCGCGTCGCGGATATCACCATGCGTATTATTCACGCCCACTTCGAGAACTGCTTGCTCACCGGGGAGAAAGCCCTGATGAGCACGTTTTTGCTGATCATGCAGAACATGACGTGTTTCTCCAACGTGCACACGACGCTGCTGGGATTGAATATCTTGGAGCTCATTGCCCAGGTGGCGTTGTACAGCGTCGAAGAAAAGAACTCAGGTACACTCTTGTTTTGGTTGTTCTCGATTCAATGTGTCGAAGAAGGGCACTATTTTGGATTTCGATCATTTATTCTCATTTATTATTTCTTCTTGTTTCTTCGTTGCAGAGCTCGCGCTGGGAGTGCTGAAGATCATGCAAGCCTTTCTGCAGACTCCCGAACAGGCGTCCAACCTGGTCACCATCGAGTACATTCAAATCCTCATGACGTTACTCGCCGCCGAAAACGAACAAGTGCTGATTCAAAGCGTGCGTGTCGCCGTGACGCTGACCACGCTTGCCCCGCTGCGCCAATTGCTACAACAGTCCAAGATTGTACGTACAATGTCGCGCATGGTGAACGAAATCCCCGTGATTTCGAGCCGGCTCTCGAAAGAAGTGGCGAAGTTCTTTGTGAACATCACCCTGGACGATGCGCCGGAGTCGATGGAGATGCTGGCTGAATTGGACATGCCCACAGCCATTCTGCGCTTGATGAAGGACATCAACACGACGAACCAAGTCAAAAGCATTACGGTGCGCGCGTTGCAGAACCTGCTCTCTGTGCCCACGGTGGGGGTCAAGCTGGCCAGCTCGTTCTTCGAGCAGTTGGTGAAGTTTCTCCGTGAGGCCTCGGACATCGGTGCGGCAATGGCGTTGTACAACATCAGTTGCATCCCGCAATGCCGCACGGAGCTTGTGGAGAACAAGATTCACTTAAGCCTGCTGGAGTTTTTGGTGCTCAACAAGGACGCTGCGATGAAGAGTGCGATTCTGCAGGTGCTAGTGCAGATGTCCTCCTCCAATGTGTGCGTGTTGGAGCTGCTCCAAAAGGAACTGATCACCAAGATGGAAGCACAGATCCGCGGCGGCAGCAGCATTGAAGTGTGGAACGATGTGTCGTTGATGCTCCTCGCGGTGGTGGCCTTTGCGGCAAAGGACCTGAACGAAGGTGAAGAAGCCAGTATTGTGAAGATTCTGCAGATCATCTGCGTGCCTGGTGTGCCCGAGAAGGTCCTCGAAAACTGCTCCAACGTGCTAAAGTACGTCAGCGTGCGTTTTGCGCCTTTCGAGAACCTCAGCCCGGTGGTGCGTTCGATCCTGGAAATTTCCAGTGCGGAGAACGAAGACGTTGTGGAGAACATTTCTAATGTGCTGTACAACATGACCTGCAGCGGGGACAACGTTCCTTTGATGCTGCGGAGCAACGAGTATGTGGACATTATGATTCGCATCATGCGCAATGGCAACTTGGAAGTACAAGAAAACATTGCGCAGTGCATGCGCAATCTGTGCGCCAACCCGACGTGCATTGAAATTCTTCTGCATACGGATATCCTGTCCGATTTGATCGTGATTGCCCTGCTGCGCACGTCCAGTGAGGATATCAAAGTGGTGTGTAGCGAGACCTTCTACAACATGCTCTGCCACGCTCCCACGCGTTTGAAGCTTCTCCGTGGAGACCTTTGGTGGGCTGTGATGCGCCTGTGCCGCACTGACTCTCATCAGGTCCGCAACACCTGCGCCCGCGCGTTGTTCGATCTTTCCACCGACGCGGTGAATGTCGGTCCCCTGCGCACTCACCACGTGCTGTCGTTCGTCCGAGACATTATCAGCACGGGCACCGAGGAGTTCCTGGAGATGTGCCTGCGTTCGGTGCACAATCTCATGGGCCGGTATGGCAAAGACGGAGAGATGGCAATCGCTGCGCATGAGGTCGTTGCCGCCGTGCGCATCGGTACGGAGATTCTGCCGCGCCTGCAGAATGTCGAGTACGTGCGGGACGTCATCACGCTGCTATTGCACTGTGCCCAGCAGGATCATTGCGACAGCGCCGCGCACGAGTTTGTGCATCTGTACATTCTTGAGGTGCTTGACCACTCCAAAGCCGCCTGGAGCGGGGACAAGCAGTGCCGGCTGTATGTCTCCCGGATGCTGTGGGAGCTCAGCAAGAGCGACGCGTTCACCAAGGCAACCCTCTTGACGGACCTGGATTCCATCATGTGTGCCTGCTACCAGCACGATCCGCCGTTTGAGATCTGCGACAACCTCTGCGGCGCGTTGCTGCAGCTCGTGTTGAAAGAGAAGGTCCCGCCTGCCCAGATGATTGCTCTGCCCATTTGGAAGATCCTCCTTACCGAAGGATTGAGCTCGGATTCCAAGGTGTTAACCGCCAACACCCACGCGATTGGAGCCTTTGCTACCCACAAGTTGAGCTCGGCGACCAAGGCACTCAGCCCGCGCAACGGATCGCACATTGTCAGCAGCCGCGAGCGCAGCGTGGCCAACATTGACCACCGGGACCTGGTGGATCCCCGCACCGAGCGCATGTTTGCCACCCGGAGCAGCGTGCTCTCGTTGCTGGCGGCGCTGGAACAACGGCCAGTCAAACCGATGCTGTGCATCATCGGCGAGCCGACCGAGCTGAAACCGGTGCTCGGGCATAA
>LNAP01007490.1_pt1 | contig 11222 bp, 12 predicted proteins | sample 602601 | NCBI WGS metagenome assembly LNAP01 (sample SAMN02440304, study PRJNA202911) | soil metagenome | biome: Subtropical and temperate rainforests or woodlands; isolation source: soil samples (1 kg each in a 20% v/v slurry with milli Q water) were... ...
CGAAGTCGGCCTCAGCGCCTTCCTCGTCTTCACCGCAACCTATCGCTGCAGCGAGCCGCCCATTATAGGGCAATTTCCAGGTCCGTCAACACCTCGCCAGGAGGCCTTGCGAACCACCACCGCAACCGCCTCAGTCCAAACCGCTGAACCGTCACCGCCGAAGCGAGCCGCCCATTATGCAGGCCTTTGACCATCGGTCAAGCGCCTCGTTCAAAGCCGCTGACCAACCCCCCTCCAGCCTCACCAGCAGAACCGGTGCCGTGGAAAGCGGGGGCGAATTATGCAGGCTTCAAGTCGTTGGTCAAGCACTTGCGGAAGCGGTGGCTACGGATCCTCTCACTGAAGCGAAGACTGCCGAGTGTCGTTTGATGCGGCCACTTCGGCAGCAGGTTGCGGCATTTGCCTCGGTGCGGCAGTAACGCTTTCGGCCGCCCTCGGCAAGCGCACAGCTGGTGAGGCGAGTTTCCGTACAACCTGGAACACGCAGCAGACTTCAGCAGCAGAGGTTGGACCGGCAGGTCGCGGCGGGCCGATACTGGTCACCCCTCCTTCCAAGCCACGGCCATGTCCCGGCCTTCCACCCCTGGCCTGGGTGCCCGCCAGGCACCTGCCTGCGATGTCGCTTGCGGCGCCGAGCTGCCGCTGCCGATGGCGCGCATTCGCCTGGCCCTGTTCCTGGCAGGTTTTGCGACCTTCTCGCTGCTGTATTGCGTGCAGCCGCTGCTGCCGGAGTTTGCGCGCAGCTTCGGGGTGAGCGCGGCGGCCAGTTCGCTGCCGCTGTCGCTGGCCACCGGCGGCCTGGCGATCGCGATCTTCTGCGCCGGCGCGGTCTCGGAGAACCTGGGCCGGCGCGGGCTGATGTTCGGCTCGATCGCGCTGGCGGCGCTGCTCAACGGCATCGCCGCCTTCCTCCCGCACTGGGAGTCGCTGGTGGTCGTGCGGGCGCTGTCGGGGGTGGCCCTGGGCGGCGTGCCGGCGGTGGCGATGGTCTACCTGGCCGAGGAATTGCCCGCACACCGGCTTGGCGCGGCCACCGGCCTGTACGTGGGCGGCAATGCCTTCGGCGGGATGATGGGCCGGATCGGGATGAGCTTTCTGACCGACCAATTCGACTGGCGCACCGCGATGGCGGTGCTGAGCGGCTTCGACCTGCTGGTGGCGATCGGTTTCGTGCTGCTGCTGCCGCCTTCGCGGCATTTCGTGCGCAAGGCCGGGGTGAACCTGCGCTTCCACCTGCGGGCCTGGGGCGGGCACCTGCGCGACCGGCAGCTGCCCTGGCTGTTCTCGATCCCGTTCCTGCTGATGGGCACCTTCGTCAGCGTCTACAACTATGCCGGGTTCCGCCTGGGCGGGCCGGAGTTTGGCCTGAGCCAGAGCCAGATCGGCCTGATCTTCAGCGCGTACGTGTTCGGGATCGTGTCCTCGTCGGTGGCCGGCGCGGCTTCGGATCGCTTCGGCCGCGGGCCGGTGGTGCTGGCCGGGATCGGCTGCGCCCTTGCCGGGGTCCTGGCGACGCTGAGCCATGCACTGCCGGTGGTGGTGGCCGGCATCGTGCTGCTGACCATCGGCTTCTTCATCGCCCACTCGGCTGCCAGCGCCTGGGTTGGCCGGCTCGGCCGGGCCAGCAAGAGCCACGCGGCCTCGCTGTACCTGCTGGCGTACTACGTGGGCTCCAGCGTGGTCGGCTCGGTCAGCGGCTGGTTCTGGGAACACGGCGGCTGGGGGGCGCTGGTGGTGTTCTGCGTGGTGCTGCTGATGCTGGCGCTGGTTGCCGCCCAGGTCCTGCGCCGTGGTGCCGACGATACCCGGCCCTACGGCCGCTTCGGTCCACAGCCGGCGCGCGGGGAGTGAGCATGCAGATGCAGTGCCTGGGCCATCTGCGGCCGAACCTCGCCGGGAGCGTGGCCAGCGGTGATTTCCATGCCCGTGGAAGGGCAGCGGGCGGCGCGTTCGTCACGGGGGCCGCGGCGTGAGCACGCCGGCGCAGCTGCAGGATTTCGTCGAACGGCACGAGCGGATCTTCGTGCTCACCGGCGCCGGCTGCAGCACCGATTCGGGCATTGCGGACTATCGCGATGCCGATGGCCAGTGGAAGCGCGCCCAGCCGGTGACCTACCAGGCCTTCATGGGCGAACACGCCACGCGCCAGCGCTACTGGGCGCGCAGCCTGGTCGGCTGGCCGCGCTTGCTGGCGGCGCGTCCCAATGGCGTGCACCACGCGCTGGCGGCGCTGGAAGCGCGCGGGCAGACCTCGCTGCTGCTGACCCAGAACGTGGATCGCCTGCACCAGGCCGCCGGCAACCGCCAGGTCGTGGACCTGCACGGGCGGCTGGACCTGGTGCGCTGCATGGACTGCGAACGGCGCACGCCGCGCGCGGACTTCCAGGCCGAGCTGGTCGCGCGCAATCCCGGCTGGGACACGCTGGACGCCGGCATCGCCCCGGACGGCGATGCAGACCTGGAGGCCGATTTCGATGCCTTCCATGTTCCGGCCTGCACGCACTGTGGCGGCATCGTCAAACCCGACGTCGTGTACTTCGGCGAGCACGTGCCGCGCGAGCGCGTGCAGGCCGCCCAGCACGCGCTGGAGACCAGCGATGCGCTGCTGGTGGTGGGTTCCTCGCTGATGGTCTATTCGGGGTTTCGCTTCGCCCAGTGGGCGCACAAGGCCGGCAAGCCGATCGCGGCCCTGAACCACGGCCGCACCCGTGCCGACGCGCTGTTGACGCTCAAGGTGCAGCACGATTGCGCCCAGGCGCTGGCCTTCCTGCTTGGGCCACCGTCGCGCGCGCAGGATGTGGGGCGTGAGGATTCGCAGCGCGCTTCGTGACGCAGTGATCCACCGATCCGGTTGAGCGGGCCGCCGGCAACCGCTGCAATGGCGGTCTCGACCGCCACCCGGATTCCCCGTGAGCCAGCTGTTCTCCCCCATCGCCCTGGGACCTGTGTCCCTGCCCAACCGGATCGTGATCGCGCCGATGTGCCAGTACTCGGCCGATGAAGGTCGCGCCACCGCCTGGCACGCGCAGCACCTGGGCAGCCTGGCCCAGTCCAGCGCCGGCCTGCTGATCCTGGAAGCCACCGCGGTGGAACCGCGCGGGCGCATTTCCTGGGCCGATCTGGGCCTGTGGGACCAGGCCACCGAAGACGCGCTGAAGGCCGTGGTCGATGGCATCCGTGCCTGGTCGCCGATGCCGCTGGGCATCCAGCTGGCCCATGCCGGACGCAAGGCCTCCACCCACAAGCCGTGGGAACACGGCGGCTCGGCCATCGCGCCTGGGCAGGAACACGGCTGGCAGACCGTCTCGTCCAGCAACCGTCCGTTCAACGCGGGCGACCCGCCGCCGCAGGCGCTGGACCAGGCCGGCATCGAGGCGGTGATCGCCGCCTTCGCCGACAGCGCGCGCCGTGCGCACCGGCTCGGCTTCGAGGTCATCGAGCTGCATGGCGCGCACGGCTACCTGTTGCACCAGTTCCTCTCGCCGCTGAGCAACGACCGCAGTGATGGTTATGGCGGCGTCCTGGAAAACCGCCTGCGCCTGCCGCTGCAGGTGTTCGATGCGGTGCGTGCGGCGGTACCGGACAGCGTGGCCGTCGGCATGCGCATCTCGGCCAGCGACTGGGTCGACGGTGGCTGGGACGTGGCCCAGAGCATCGCCCTGGCCCAGGCGCTGGAAGCACGCGGCTGCAGCTATCTGCACGTCTCCAGCGGCGGCCTGGATCCGCGCCAGCAGATCAAGCTGGAAGCCGGCTACCAGGTACCCTTCGCCAGCCAGATCAAGGCCCGGCTGACGACCATGCCGGTGATCGCGGTCGGCCTGATTACCGAGCCCGACCATGCCGAGCGCATCGTCGCCGAGGGCAAGGCCGATGCGGTGGCCATCGCCCGCGGCATCCTCTATGACCCGCGCTGGCCCTGGCATGCCGCCGCGGAACTGGGCGCCACCGTGCGCGTCTCGCCGCAGTACCTGCGCTGCCAGCCGTACGGTGCCAAGGGATTGTTTGGCTGACGGGGGTCCAGGCCAGGGCCCTGACCAAGGCCAGCGCGCGTCAGACCGGGGCGGGCGTCAAGTGGCCCACGCTTACGTGCAACGCCGCTTGAGCATGGGCCGGTGCTGCGGCTAAGGTGCAGGCGCGCGCCACAGGTGTGGGCGGCACGGTGTCAACGGAGGGCACGATGCAGGCTGGTTCCAGGCAATCCGCGCATGCGCCTTGCTGGCGCGGGAGTGACTCATGAGCGCACCGGCACCGGCGCAGCCGCATTCGTCCGAGCTCATCGGCCCGGACCATCCCGAACACCCGGAGCATCGGCTGTACCAGCAGATCGCCCGCGGCGTGCACCGGCTTGATGCCGAGGTCGGTCGCACCCCGGACCAGGCCAGCGCGCGCATGATCGCCCGACTGTTGCCGCTGGCCCGCGAGAAGGGTTTCCGCCGGGTGGACCACGTGGTGCTCAGCCGCCACATCGGCCTGGTCGAACAGGGCGAGAACGTGTTCCTGGTCCAGGGCAGGCTTGACGATCCGGCCCACAAGCGCGCCTTCATCAGCACCGACGAGGCCACGGCCACGCCGGTGGCCGATTCACTGGAGCGGCTCGAGGCAGTCAACGCGCAGCGCCGACGTCGACGCAGGTCCGGCGCCCAACACGACGACGACTGAAACCATCGTCCCGCAGCGGCCGCAGGGTTGCGTAAGATGCCGGCCCCATGCGCCGCGACCACATCCTCACCCTCTCCTGCCCGGACCGCACCGGGATCGTCTACCGCGTCAGCGGCCTGCTGTTCGAGGCCGGCTGCAACATCCTGGATGCGCAGCAGTTTGGTGATGCCGATAGCGGGCGGTTCTTCCTGCGCGTGCATTTTGATGTGCCGCCGGCACTGGAGGCGCAGGCGCTGCGCGCGCGCTTCGCGCCGCTGGCTGCGGAATTTGCGATGGACTGGCAGATCCACGACGCCCACGCCAGGGCGCGGCTGCTGGTGCTGGTGAGCAAACACGGCCATTGCCTCAACGACCTGCTGTTCCGTGCCCACAGCAGGCAATTGAAAGTGGACATTGCCGCGGTCGCCTCCAACCATCCCGACTTCGGCCCGCTCAGCCAGTCATACGGCGTGCCGTTCCATCACCTGCCGGTGGATGCCTCCAACCGCGCCCAGCAGGAGCAGGCCATCATCGACCTGGTCGAAGGCGAGCGCATCGACCTGGTGGTGCTGGCGCGCTACATGCAGATCCTCTCGCCGGCGCTGTGCACTGCCCTGGCCGGGCGCGCGATCAACATCCATCACAGCTTCCTGCCCAGCTTCAAGGGCGCCCAGCCCTACCACCAGGCGCACGCGCGCGGGGTCAAGATCATTGGCGCGACCGCGCACTACGTGACCGCGGACCTGGACGAGGGCCCGATCATCGAGCAGGACGTGGCCCACGTGAACCACGCCATGACCCCGCGCGACCTGATCCGCCTGGGCAGCGACATCGAGTCGGTGGTGCTCGCGCGCGCGGTGCGCCGCCATGTCGAGCACCGCATCCTGCGCAACGGCCACCGCACCGTGGTGTTTCGCTGATGGGCCCGTGGCTGGGCCTGGTGCTGGTCGCGCTGGCGCTGGGCCTGGTGCTGGCGCTGGTGGCGGTGGGCGTCAAGCTGCTGCTGGAAAAACGCAGGCGCTGAGCCGGATTGCAGTTGCCGCGCGCCGGTGCGCTGGTCGATGTGCAAGCGCTAGGCTGGTGTTTCCACAGACGATGCGGGAGGTCACATGAGCGAGCCGGTCTATCACGTGGTGGGCAGCTACCTGTCGCCGTACGTGCGCAAGGTGCTGGTGTGCCTGGGCCACAAGGGCCTGCGCTACACCATCGACCCGATTGCGCCGTTCCTGGGCGGCGATGAATTCGAAAAGCTCAGCCCGCTGCGGCGCGTGCCGGTGCTGGTCGACGGGGCGCGGGTGATCAACGATTCCAGCGTGATCTGCCAGTACCTGGAAGACCGTCACCCCACCCCGTCGCTGTATCCGGCCGACATCGGCCAACGCGCGCAGGCGCGCTGGCTGGAGGAATACGCCGATGCGCGCCTGGGCGAGGTCATCATCGCCAGGATGTTCTATCAGCGCGGGCCCAAGCGCTTCCTGTTCAAGGAGGAAGTGGACGAGGCGTCCTTCAACCGCGCCCGCGACGTGGAACTGCCCGCCTGCCTGGACTGGCTGGAACCGCAGATGCCGCAGGAAGGCTATTTGCTCGGCGCGCTGTCGATCGCCGACATCGCCATCGCCAGCTTCTTCCGCAATGCCGCGTTGGTGCGTTTCGAAGTCGACGCCGCCCGCTGGCCGCGCACTGCGGCCTGGCTGCAGCGCATGTTCGCCCTGCCCGAATTCGCCCGCCTGGCCAGGATCGAAGACACCATCGCCCGGGTGCCGCTGCCGGAACAGGCGCAGGTGCTGCGCGCGCTGGGCGAACCGGTCACCGAAGCAACCCTGGGCACCACCACTGCGCGCAAGGGCGTGATGCGCCTGGATTGAGCGGGCGTGCGGCGGATTTTCCCGGCTCGCGCGTGCGTCCGGGCCCGCCGGCGTCGGACCCGATCCACCCTGACCCAGCCAGAAATGGAGCCGGGCGCGGACGATGGCCCGGCTGGAAGACAACCTGGGCGCGCGTGAGCTGCAGCTCACGCGCGCGCAATGCGCACGGCTGGACGATACCCGCATGGGTGCGGCACCGTTTTCCGCAGGACGCGCCACGTGCGCCGCTGGCGCCTGGCAACCTGTTTGCCACCACGCGGCTGCAGCCGCCCCCTGATCCCGTTTTGCCGCCAAGGAGTATCGACATGAAAACCCGCACACTGGGCCGCACCGGCCCGAGCGTTTCGGCCATCGGCCTGGGCTGCATGGGCATGAGCCACGCCTACGGCCACTACGACGACACCGAATCGCTGGCCACGCTGGACCGCGCGCTGGAGCTGGGCATCAACTTCTGGGACACCGCCGACATCTACGGCCCGCACACCAACGAGCAGCTGCTCGGCCGCGCGCTGCGGGGCCGACGCGAGCAGGTGTTTTTGGCGACCAAGTTCGGCTTCGTCGCCAACAGCGGCCAGTTCGGCAGCGCGCAGGGGCCAAAGGTGAATGGCTCGCCGGCATACGTGCGCCAGGCGGCGCAGGCCAGCCTGCAGCGTCTGGGCACCGACCACATCGACCTGTATTACCTGCATCGGCTGGACCCGGCCACACCGATCGAAGACACGGTCGGGGCGATGGCGCGGCTGGTCGAGGAAGGCAAGGTCCGCTACCTGGGCCTGTCCGAGGTCTCGGCCCAGACGCTGCGCCGCGCCCATGCGGTGCATCCGATCACCGCGCTGCAGAGCGAGTACTCGCTGTGGACGCGCGAACTGGAAACCAATGGCGTGCTCGATGCGGTACGCGAGCTTGGCATCGGCCTGGTGCCGTTCTCGCCGCTGGGCCGTGGCTTCCTGACCGGCACGATCACCGCCCAGGACGACCTGGAGGAAGGCGATTTCCGCCGCAGCAACCCGCGCTTCCAGGGCCAGGCGCTGCAGGCCAACCTGCGCCTGGCCGAGACCGTGAAGGCGGTCGCGGCCGAGCTGGGCGCCACCCCGGCGCAGGTCGCGCTGGCCTGGGTGCTGGCCCAAGGTGAGCACGTGGTCCCGATCCCTGGCACCAAGCGGCGCAAGTACCTGGAAGACAACGCCGGCGCGGTCGCGCTCACACTCCCGGCCGATGTGCTGGCCAGGCTCGAGGCAGTCTTCCAGCCCGATGTCGCCGGCCCGCGCTATGGCGCCACCGAACTGGCGCTGGTGGACCGCGGCCGGTAGCGCCCGCAGTCTGCAGCGTCGGTCGAAGGCCGATCATGCGGGGCGTAAAATCCCCGCATGAACGCCCCCCAAGATTCCCTGCTGGGTCGCACGGTCGCCTATCCCGCGCAGTACGACCCGGACCTGTTGTTTGCGATTGCGCGCGCCGGTGCGCGGGCCGAGCTTGGCCTGGACCATGCCACCCTGCCTTTCGTCGGCCATGATCGCTGGCATGCCTACGAGCTGGGCTGGCTGGACCTGCGTGGCAAGCCGCAGGTGGCCACCGCGACACTGACCGTGCCGCAGCACTCGCCGAACCTGATCGAGTCCAAGTCGCTCAAGCTCTATCTCAACTCGCTCAACGCCGCGCGCTTTGCCAGCGCCGAGGCGGTGTGTGCGCAGATCGCGCAGGACCTGTCCGCGTGCGCCGGAGCGCCGGTGACGGTGGCGCCGGGGCTGCCGCGGTTTGGCCACCACGCCGATGCGCTGCTGCTCGATACGCTGGAGCTGGACATCGACGACTACGGCCCACCCAATCCCGCGCACCTGGCGGCGAGCGGAAACGTGGTCAGCGAGACCCTGGTCTCGCACCTGCTCAAGTCCAACTGCCCGGTCACCGGCCAGCCCGACTGGGGCAGCGTGGTGCTGCGCTACGAAGGCCCAAAAATCGACCACGAAGGCCTGCTGCGCTACCTGGTCAGTTTCCGCGAGCACGCCGGCTTCCACGAGCAATGCGTGGAGCGGATCTTCGTCGACCTCAGCGCGCGCTGCGCTCCGATCAGGCTGTCGGTGGAAGCGCGCTATACCCGGCGCGGCGGCCTGGACATCAATCCCTGGCGGGTCACCCCGGGTTGGGAAGACCACGCGCCGGCGCCGCTGCGCGAGCTGCGCCAGTAACCTCGCGCCGACAGGGGCGCGATGCCTTGCCCCGGCGGGCTGTGCAAGGGTGGGAATGCACGGAGGGGCTTGCGGCTGGCGTTTGGCTCCGAGCCTGGCCGGGGCGGCGTATCGAACCCTTCCGCGCCGGCAGAGAACACGCCGCCGCAGAGCAGTCGGCCTGCGGACAAGTAAGCCGCATCATCATCGGAAGGAAAAGACAAAGGGCGCGGTGCAGACCGCGCCCTTTTCGTCATCGGATTTCCGTGCATCGCGTGCGCCCGACCCTCACCCCAACCCCTCTCCCGGTGGGAGAGGGGCTTAGAAGCCATGGCTCCAACGCGCTAGCTAGGAGTCTGTCGGGCTTTGGCGGTCGAGGCGAAAATTCGGCTGCGCGAGGACAGATTTTCGGCGATTCGCCGCCCCATAGTGGTTCTATGGGGCAATGGACCGCACAGCCGGATTTGCAGCCCGGCCGGCCAAAGTCCGACAGGCTCCTAGGGCCTGGCACCGGTCTTGCCGCTGCGCGCCATGCTGGAGAACACCCCGTCGCGCCGCACCCAGGCATGGAACAGGGCCGCGCCCAGGTGGCCCAGCACCGTGGCGAACAGGACGTAGGCCAGCACCGTGTGCGCAGGCCGCAGCAGCGCATACAGGTCCGGGCTGTGCGGGGCGATTGCCGGCAGGTGCACCCCGCCGAACAACACGACCGGGTAGCCGCCGGCCGAGAGCATCGACCAGCCGATCAGCGGCATGGCCAACATCAACCCATACAACAGCCAGTGCGAGGCGTGGGCGGCCCGCTTCTGGATCGCCGGCAGGTCCGCGGGCAAGGGCGGCGGCGGGCTGCGCAGGCGGTTGACCAGGCGCACGATCGCCAGCAACAGGATCGCGAGACCGAGCGGGCGATGCAGGTCCAGCAGGGTCGGGCGCCAGGCCAGCGATACCACCATGCCGGCGCCGATGAACAGCATCGCCAGGATCATCGCGGCCATCAGCCAGTGCAGCGTGCGCGCCAGTGCGTCGAAGTGTCCGTGGCGGTTCATCTGGTCTCTCCCTTGGCGCCGGTCGCCGCGGGCGCCTGACCGGTACCGATCTCGTGCATGCGCCGGTTGAACGACACCGAGTACACCGCCGCGCGCGCGGCCAGGATCGGGTCCTTCGATGGCGCCATGCCGTCGGGCAGCACGGTCGGGTCATAGTTGATGTCGCGGCAGGCGCCGCTGTCCTGCGGCGTGGTGCCGGTGAAGGTCACGGTGCCGGCCACCACCTGGGTGCGGTCGGCGGGCCAGGGCTGCGAGGGATCATCGATGGGGTCGCCCTCCCTGGCTTGGGTCACGACCAGGTCCCACTTCACCGGACCCCTGGCCAGGCGCGCATTGAACTCTTCGCTGAGAAAATCGGCATCGGCCTGCGCGCGCTGCCCGGCGCTGAGCTCCTCGAATGGCGCCTGCGGCCGCAGCGACCAGCGCACCGCATGGCGTTCACCGGCGGCGTTGGTAAACCAGAAACTGTTGACGCCGTTGAACCGGGTGTTGGCCCAGCTGTTGGACCACGGCGCCGACTTGGCCCAGGCCATGAACTTCTTCGCTTCCGGATACTGGTCCAGGAACGCGGCCATCCTGGCCGGGTCGGGCTTGCCGGTGGCCGGGTCCGGCGCCGAGGCGAGGTTCTGCGCCTGGAAGCCTTCCGGCGTGGCCACCACGAAGAACGGAAAGCTGTTCATGGCGGTGCGCCATTGCTGGCCGTCATCGGTCTTGAGCAGCAGGGCGACGCTGCGCACGCGCGCCTTGGCGTCGGCACCATGCGGGTCGCCGCCGCCGATCGACAGCCGGCCCAGGATCGGCGTGTTTGCCTGGGTGAACACGCGCGCCCTGGACAGCTGCGGCGCCTGCGCGCTGGGGGTAAAGCTGCCGGCGACACACACGCCCTTGGCGTGGGCCCGGCGGAAGCCGGGGTGCGGCTTGCCGGCTTCGATGGTGTTGGTCATCTGCTGCGCCGTGAGCCGCGCGCCGAACCCGCCGCCAACCCAGGCAAAGGCGCCGGCCAGGGCGGCCAGAAGCGCGACGATGCCCAACAGGGCCGGCACCGGGCTGGGTTTGCCCGGCGCTCGGGATGAGGAAGATGGCTGGGACATGGGGTTTGCTGGCGCTGGGAGTCGAAGGTGGGACGCGGCGGGCGTGGAGTTATTCCATCTGCCTGTGGCGGCCAAGCTGCGGCCGCGGCGGTGATGGCCTCGTCAGACCCAGGGAATACCCTGTCGCCTCGCCCGTCCCACCCACAGACCCGTCCGGCATCGCGCCCATGACCGCTCCCGCCACCGACCTGGATGACGCCACGCTGCACGCGCTGATCCCGCGCCTGCGCCGGTTCGCCCGTTCGCTGGTGCACGAGCCGGCGGCGGCCGACGATCTGGTCCAGGCCACGCTGGAGCGCGCGCTCGTCCATGGCCGCAGCCGGCACACGCCCGCGGCGCTGCAGGGCTGGCTGTTCTCGGTCCTGTACCGGCAGTTTGTCGACGAACACCGACAGGCCCGAGTGCGCCTTGGCGATG
>LNAP01027589.1_pt1 | contig 11222 bp, 12 predicted proteins | sample 602601 | NCBI WGS metagenome assembly LNAP01 (sample SAMN02440304, study PRJNA202911) | soil metagenome | biome: Subtropical and temperate rainforests or woodlands; isolation source: soil samples (1 kg each in a 20% v/v slurry with milli Q water) were... ...
AAAGAAACGGATATGTACTCAACCCAAAAAAATGGTCGGCCCAGAGGCCGCCATCGGGGGCAAGCCCCCTCCCACATTTGGAGCTAGGTGAGCCCAATTTCGAGCGAGGTGAGCCCATTGGATATCTACCCGCTGTAGGACCGCCAGCAAACCAGCTCCCACAGACGGAGCCATGCACACCCGAAGAACGCCCACACGGAGAACAATAAAAAATGATCTTCACCCAGGAACACCAGGCACTGCGCCGCACCGTCCGCGCCTTCGTCGACCGCGAGATCAACCCCCACGTCGACGAATGGGAAAAAGCCGGCCGCTTCCCCATCCACGATATCTTGCGCAAGGCCGGCGACCTCGGCCTGCTGGGCATCTCCAAACCCGAGCAATTCGGCGGCATGGGCCTGGACTACAGCTACTCCATCGTCGCCGCCGAAGAATTCGGCAGCATCCGCTGCGGCGGCATCCCCATGTCCATCGGCGTACAGACCGACATGTGTACCCCCGCCCTCGCCCGCTTCGGCTGCGACGCACTGCGCGAAGAATTCCTGCGCCCGGCCATCAGCGGCGAGCAAGTCGGTTGCATCGGCGTCTCGGAAGCCGGCGCCGGTTCCGATGTGGCCGGGCTGAAGACCCAGGCACGCAAGGACGGCGACGACTACGTGATCGACGGCAGCAAAATGTGGATCACCAACTCGCCGAGCGCCGACTTCATGTGCCTGCTGGCCAACACCTCCGACGACAAGCCGCACCTCAACAAGTCGCTGATCATGGTGCCGATGAACACACCGGGGATCAGCGTCAGCCCGCCCTTGGAAAAACTCGGCATGCACAGCTCCGAGACCGCCCAGGTGTTCTTCGACGGCGTGCGTGTGCCGCAACGCAACCGCATCGGCCATGAAGGTGCGGGGTTCATGATGCAGATGCTGCAATTCCAGGAAGAACGCCTGTTTGGCGCGGCCAATATGATCAAGGGCCTGGAGTCCTGCATCGACAGCACGATCGAATACTGCAAGGAGCGCCAGACCTTCGGCAAAGCGCTGATCGACAATCAGGTGATTCACTTTCGCCTGGCCGAACTGGCCACCGAAATCGAATGCCTGCGCGCCCTGGTCTACCAGGCCACCGAGCAGTACATCAAAGGCCAGGACGTGACGCGCCTGGCCTCCATGGCCAAGCTCAAGGCCGGGCGGCTGGGCCGCGAAGTCAGCGACAGTTGCCTGCAATACTGGGGCGGCATGGGCTTTATGTGGGACAACCCGGTGGCCCGCGCCTATCGCGATATGCGCCTGGTGTCGATTGGCGGCGGCGCCGACGAAATCATGCTGGGCATCATCTGCAAACTGATGGGCACCCTGCCGGGGAAAAAACCATGAACACCCTGCTGCTCGAACCCCATAACGGGGTGCTGCACATCACCCTCAACCGTCCGCAAAGCCGCAACGCGATGAGCCTGGAGATGGTCAATGAACTGCGCGCGGTGCTGGCGCAGTTGGACGATCAGGTGCGCGCGCTGGTGATCAGCGGCGCGGCCGGGCATTTCTGTGCCGGGGCGGACGTGAAAGACCTGCTCGGCGCCAGCGACAAGGCGCAATTGCAGGCGCTGAACCGCGCGTTCGGCACCTTGCTGCAGGAAGTTGAAGCCGTGCCCCAAGTGGTGATCGTGGTGCTGCAAGGCGCGGTGCTGGGCGGTGGCTTTGGTTTGGCGTGCGTCAGTGATATTGCGCTGGCCGATCACCAGGCGCAGTTCGGCTTGCCCGAGACCAGCCTGGGCTTGCTGCCGGCGCAGATCGCGCCGTTTGTGGTCAAGCGCATCGGTCTGACGCACGCGCGCCGGCTGGCGCTGACGGCGGCGCGGTTCGACGGGGTCGAGGCTGAGCGCTTGGGCGTGGTGCATTTTGTCGAGCGCGATCCGCAGGCGTTGGCCGAACGCCTGGATGAAGTGCTGGGCCAGGTATTGCGTTGCGCGCCGGGGGCGAATGGGCGGACCAAGGCCTTGCTGCTGGCCAGCGCGGAGCAACCGCTGGGGCCGTTGCTGGATCAGGCCGCCGCGTGGTTCGCCGAGGCGGCGACGGGCGAAGAAGGGATCGAAGGCACCCAGGCCTTTGTGCAACAGCGCAAGCCACGGTGGGCCGAATGAACAAGATCCTGATCGCCAACCGCGGCGAAATCGCCTGCCGCATCCAGCGCACCGCCCAGGCCTTGGGCTACGGTCTACAGCGACGCCGACGCCCAGGCCGCGCACGTGCAGATGGCCGACGAAGCCGTGAATATCGGCCCGGCACCGGTGCAGCAGTCCTACCTGAATATCCCGGCGATTCTCAGCGCAGCCCAACGCACGGGTGCCGACGCGGTCCACCCCGGTTATGGCTTTCTCTCTGAAAACCCCGATTTCGCCCGCGCCTGCATAAACGCCGGGCTGACCTTCATCGGCCCCAGCGTCGAGGCCATCGAACTGATGGGCAGCAAGCGCCGGTCCAAACTCGCCATGCTCGAGGCCGGTGTCCCGTGCGTCGCCGGCTACCAAGGCAGCGCCCAGGACGACGCCACGTTGCAAATAGAAGCTGAACGCATCGGCTTCCCGCTGATGATCAAGGCCAGTGCCGGCGGCGGCGGCCGAGGTATGCGCCTGGTGCATCAGCGCGAACACCTGCAAGAGCAACTGCGCAGCGCCCGCTCCGAAGCCCTGAATGCGTTCGGCAGCGACGAACTGATCCTGGAACAGGCGCTGATCGAGCCGCGCCACGTCGAAATCCAGCTGTTCGGCGACAGCCACGGCAACCTGATCCACCTCGGCGAACGCGACTGCTCGGTCCAGCGCCGCCATCAGAAAATCATTGAAGAGGCGCCCTGCCCGGTGATGACCCCGGCCCTGCGCCAGGCCATGGGCGACGCGGCGCTGAAGGCCGGGCGTGCGGTGAATTACGTCGGCGCCGGCACGGTGGAGTTCCTGCTCGACCGCGACGGCCGGTTCTACTTCCTGGAGATGAACACTCGCCTGCAAGTCGAACACCCGGTCACCGAACTGATCAGCGGCCTCGATCTGGTCGACTGGCAACTGCAAATTGCCGCCGGCCAACCGCTGCCGTTACAGCAAGCGCAGGTCAGCCTCAGCGGCCACGCCATGGAAGTGCGCCTGTACGCCGAAGACCCGGCCCAGGGCTTTCTGCCGCAAACCGGTGCGGTGCTGCGCTGGGAACCGGCCGCGGGCGTGCGGGTCGACCACGGCGTTCTCGAAGGCCAGCGCATCAGCCCGTTCTATGACCCGCTGCTCGGCAAGATCGTCGCCCATGGCGCCACCCGCGAGGAGGCGCGGCGCAAGCTGCTGCGCGCCGTGGAGGACACGGTGCTGCTGGGCGTGGCGAGCAACCAGCAGCTGTTGACCGACCTGCTCAAGCACCCGAAGTTTATCCACGGCGATTTCAGCACCGCGTTGATCGCCGAACACTTCAGCGAGATCCACCGCCCCCGCGCATCCGCCGAACAGCTGGCCCTGGCCGCCGCGCTGTTTTATCAACACAGCGCTCAGGCCCATGCCCCGGCCTTATCGGGGTGGCGCAACGGCGCTGACGTGCCGTGGAGCTATCAGTTGGCCGTCGACGATGCGGTCCAGGACATCACGGTCAGCGTCCTCGCCGACCATCACCTGCAGGCCAACGGCATCGACATCCGCCACCTCAGCAGCGACGGCCGCTGGGCCACCGCAGTGATCAACGGCATCCGCCGCCGCAGTGCCTACCACCTCGACGGTGCCCAGCTGTGGCTACCGGGCGTGAGCGTGACCAACCGCAACCACCACGTTGCCAACCGCCAGCCCCCAACCGGCGGCGGCAGGGTCGAGGCGCCGATGGACGGCGCCATCGTCGATGTGCGCGTGCGCGCCGGTGAACGCGTCACTCAGGGGCAACTGCTGCTGGTGCTCGAAGCGATGAAAATGGAGCATCCGCTGAAGGCCGGCATCGACGGTGTGGTCAAGGCCGTGCAGGTCATGGCCGGCGATCAGGTGCGCAATCGCCAGGTGTTGCTGGAGATCGAATAAAGCCTGGGCGGAACTACGCGGCCGGGCTACGCTCTATCCCCATCAGGACGGGAAGAGTACGGGAACCTGCACGATGCCTCATTGGCTGATTATTGACCTTGAAGCCACAACGGATGACGGCGGCTGGCCCGTGACGGAGATGGAAGTCATCGAGATCGGCGCAAGCCTGGTCAACCGCCAGGGCCGCGAGTTGGATCATTTCCAGCGTTTTGTGCGACCGCAGCGGCGTCCATTGCTGACGCCCTTCTGCCGCAAGCTGACCCATATCAGCCAGGCGAACATGGACAGCGCCGCGCCTTTCGGCGAAGTGTGGGCGCTGTTCGAGCGCTGGCTGGGCCAGCATCAGGCACACCTGGAAGGTTGGGCCAGCTGGGGCGACTACGATCGCCAGCAGCTCGAGCTGGAGTGGCAGCGCCATGGCCTGAGCAGCGCGCTGGCCCAAACGCCCCATATCAACCTCAAGCAACGCTTTGCCAAGGCCAGGCGCCTGGACAAGCCAACGGGGCTCAATAGCGCCCTGCAATTGGCGGGGATGCAGTTCAATGGCCAGCAACACCGGGCGCTGGAAGATGCGCGCAACACCGCACGCCTGTTACCGCTGATTTTGCCGGTCTAGGCAGCTCCCTTGCCCTTGGGCATACTGGCCGACCTTTCCAGACCCTTTTTCCGAGGATTCGCCCATGTTTAAAGTCAACGAGTACTTCGACGGCACCGTCAAGTCGATCGCTTTCGGCACCGCAGAAGGTCCGGCGACCATCGGCGTCATGGCCCCGGGTGAATACGAATTCGGCACCGCCCAGCGTGAAATCATGCACGTGGTATCCGGCGCCCTGACCGTCAAGCTGCCCGACAGCAGCACCTGGGAAACCTTCGCCGCCGGCAGCCTGTTCCACGTTCCGGCCAACAGCAAGTTCCAGCTGAAGGTCGCCGTGGACACCGCTTACCTGTGCGAATACCGCGGCTAAGCAATTCCCGCGCGAAAAAAATGCCCGTCTCGCAGGAGACGGGCATTTTTTTTGGGGGCGCATTATTCGAGGACAGTCACCGGCATGCCCACTTCCAGGCGGCCCACGCCATCGTTGACCAGGTTCTGGCCGAACATCGCGCCGTCTTCGGTCTTGCGATAGGCCTCCAGCGTCACGAAGGGTTCGCGGTCGGCACTGCGCTCGCCGGTCGATGGTGGTCAGAATGCAGCGTGAGCACGGCTTGACCACGCGAAACTCGACATCGCCGATGCGCAGGCGTTTCCAGCCGTCTTCGGCGAACGCATCGCCACCGTCGATCACCAGGTTGGGGCGAAAGCGCAGCATTTCCATGGGCCGACCGACGTGCCGGGACAGGTCGTCCAGGGAGGCCTGGCCGATCAGCAGCAACGGGTAACCGTCGGCGAACGCGACCTGATCATCGTCCTTGCCATAACCGGCTTGTGTGGTGCGCGCGCGCTCCAGCGGGATGTGGACCAGCCGCGTCGGCTTGCCGATAAAGTCGCTGACCCAGGCGGCGGCGGCATCGCCCGCATCCGGCACGCGCAAGGTGTCGCGCCAGATGGTCACACCGCGCAGTTCAGCCTCGCTGCCGGGCAACGCCACGTCCAGCGCTGCGTAGCCAGGCGAACTGAGGGTCAGGCCACCGCTGCGGTTCCACAGGGCCGACAGCTGGCTCATCGTCGCCACGGCGCGCTGCGTCAAGAAACGCCCGCTGGCTTCGTCCACCAGCATCCAGCGTCGATCGCCATCCAACCCGAGCTTGTCCAGGCCGATCTGCTGCAACGTTTCGGCCTTGCCGGATTTCAAAGGGTAACGGTACAGCGCGCTGAGACGGAGCATGAGCCTGCATTCCTGAGGGGCAAAACCGTCACCCTAAGGTCAAGCCGACGCTTCGTCCAGCATCAGTCGCTGACGCACCACATCCACCAGCTTGTCCGGCTGGAATTTGGACAGGAAGTTATCGCACCCGACCTTCTTCACCATTGACTCGTTGAAACTGCCCGACAGCGAGGTGTGCAGCACCACGTACAGCTCACGCAGGCGTGGGTCATTGCGGATCTCGGTGGTCAGGCGGTAGCCGTCCATCTCAGGCATTTCGGCGTCGGTGAAGATCATCAGCAATTTGTCGGTCATCACCTGGCCGCTGTCGGCCCAGGCCTTGAGCATGTTCAGCGCCTTGAGGCCGTCACTGGCGATGTGCATCTTCACGCCCAACTGGCCCAGGGTGTCGCGCAACTGCGACAGCGCGACATTGGAGTCGTCCACCAGCAGCACTTCACGGCCACGGGCGCGCTCCAGTATCGGGTCATCGAGTTTATCGCGGGAGACCTTGGCGTTGTATGGCACGATCTCGGCGAGGACTTTTTCCACGTCGATGATTTCCACCAACTGGTCATCGACCTTGCTGATGGCCGTGAGGTAGTGCTGGCGCCCGGCGCTGGTCGGCGGCGGCAGGATGGCTTCCCAGTTCATGTTGACGATGCGATCGACGCCGCCCACCAGGAACGCCTGCACCGAGCGGTTGTACTCGGTGACGATGATGGTGCTGTTGGGCCCCGGCACCAGCGGGCGCATGCCGATGGCCTGGGACAGGTCGATCACCGGCAGGGTCTGGCCCCGCAGGTTGACCACGCCGCACACAAACGGGTGGCGCTGAGGCATCAGGGTCAGCTTGGGCAGTTGCAAGACCTCCTGCACCTTGAACACGTTGATCGCGAACAGCTGCCGCCCGGCCAGGCGAAACATGAGAATCTCCAGGCGATTCTCACCCACCAATTGCGTGCGTTGATCTACGGTGTCGAGAATGCCGGCCATTAAAAAGCTCCTGATATGCGCGCAAGTCGCGCTAAGGGATTATGCAGTTCACTAGGCTTGTTATCGGCGGCAAGCGCCAGACCTTGACCCCTGTAAAATGCCACGTAAATCCATTGATGTCACACTGACATCATGCTTTACTTCGCTGGCCTCTTAATTCGGCAGAATAGCGACATTGCGCGACACTCACATCGACGCAAGGTTCCGCTATATAAGGGATTCCCCTAGGCACAATCAGGCCCAACCTGATATTCGCGATATCTAATTGCCATTAATGTGACGCCATTCTCATTGCATGAATGGAGTCAGGCTTTTGTTTGCCATCGCAAGCCCACGGCCCACGGGTCTTCAAGACACTCACCTGTCGGCAATCGAAGTTGCGCAATCGGCCCCGATGACGAGGGCAGTGTGCGCCTCGCATGATCATTCAAATAAACGTCCTACTAAAGTCTCAGAAGCGCCCTACAGATTTCAGTCATCTTTCAGCGGTAGTTTTACGCTATTCACGCAGTGCGACATCTCATCGCGGAGACTTGCATGATGAATAGCGCGAACGAGTGGCAAGCTGCACTTCCCGAATTCTTGCTCGAGGCCGAAAAGCTGCTGAACAAGTCGGAGGAGTGCCTGAGCCATCTGCATTTGATTCGTAACGACAGCGATGCCATCGAATGCATGAACTTCAGCCTCGCGACGCTCGCCGAAAAGGCCGACGATCTGGCGCTGCGGGCGATCAGCGAGTTTTCGCGGCATATCCAGTACCTGATTGCCAACGCGGCGAACCCGCTGCAACTGCACGATCAGGCCCTCGATGCCTTGCACAATTGTCTGACATTACTGGCGTGGCAACTGGAGCTGATCGACACCCGCACCGGTGAATTGAGTTTGGACGAAAGTGAACAAACTTCACTGATTGCGACGGTCACTCTCCAGATCCCGCAAAAGGACTTCGCCAACAAGCCTCAGCAGCGTCTGCACCATGTTTCATGAAAGACTGCGCCGTTAACCGCTAAGGTGTCGCTTTCATCCAGCGTCTTGCCCAAAAACGACAAGAATAACTAATGTGTCCTGCAATAAGTGGCGACAACCAAGTTGCCCGCGCTATAAAGCCAACCCATACAAAACAACCGCCAACATATAACTATTCTTAATAGGCATGCCCCCACTCCGTGCAAATGACGCCTGGCGACCAACGGTAAGCAAAGTGTTACCATGCCGCCCTCGAAGTGACCTAACGTCATGATGCATAAAACGTGAAAAGCATCCGCTATGTACGCCAGCCTCAAGTCACTCCTCGTCAAATCCGCTTCCCGCAGCAATGCCCGTCGACTGGTTCTCGTGTTGTGCCTGTGCTCACTGCTGCTGGGGCTGTGGGCCTACGCTCACTCCGCGCCCTTGCCATTGATGGTGTTGCTGATCAACGTGGCCACCCTGGTGCTGATGGGCCTGCGCCAGTGGAGCTCACGTAAATCGATCAAGTTCCAGCCCCAGGAACTGGCCGATCGCCTGTTGCAAGTCCAGGAAAACGAGCGGCACCGCCTCAGCCGTGAGCTGCACGACGATATCGGCCAATTGCTCACCGCCGCCAAGCTGCAAAGCGAATGGCTCAAGCGCCGCCTGCCGGAATGCACAGTGCTGTGCAACACCCTGAACGAGACCTTGGCCAAGGTGCGCGACGTGTCCGCCATTCTCAACCCGCGTCAGTTGGCCAGCCTCGGCCTGGAAGCCAGCCTGCGCGCGCACCTGCTCAAGACCCTGGGAAACACCTCGATTCATTGGAGCCTGGAATGCCAGCAACGGCTGACCGGCATTCCCGAAGAAATGGCCGTGGCCGCTTTTCGCATCACCCAGGAAGCGGTGACCAACATGCTGCGCCATGCCCAGGCGCAAAACCTGCTGGTTCGCCTGCAACGCCTGCCCCAGGGCCTGTCGCTGTTTATCAGTGATGACGGCCAGGGCTTTTCGCCCGCCAGCAACCCAGGCCTGGAAGGCCAACGGGGCATGGCGGGCATGTCCGAGCGGATTGATCAACTGGGAGGCACCTTGTCCGTCAGCAGCCAGCCAGGCAAAGGCACCCGGATCGACGCGCTTTTCCCCTGGGCGCCGCGCGCCCTCGAACGGGCCAGTCCCCTGAAGGTTCTCGAGTGACCCGCACTTTACTCCTGGTGGATGACCACGCACTGATCAGGGCCGGCGTCCGCGCGCTGGTCCTGGACATTCCCGGCTACACGGTGATTGGCGAAGCCAGCGATGGCGCGCAGGTGCTGGAAACATTCAGCGCCCTGCTGCCGGATATCGTGCTGCTGGACCTGTCGATGAAACACACCGGCGGCCTGGATGCGTTGCACCAGCTCAAGACGGCCTACCCCAAGAGCAAGGTGCTGATCCTGTCGATGCACACCGACCCGGAGCTGATCATGCGAGCCCTGGAGGCCGGCGCCCATGGCTACCTGCTCAAGGACACCAGCGCCAACGAACTGGAGCAGGCACTGCTGGCGCTGAGCAATGACGAGCGCTACCTGAGCCCGGCGATTGCCCACACCGTGATCAGCCAGGCGCTGGTACGCAATCAGGCCCCGTCCTCCCCGGTCGTCCACAACCACAACCTCACCGCTCGCCAGTTGGAAATCCTGCGCCTGGTGGTGCGTGGCAAATCCACCCGGGAAATCGCCCACGGCCTCGGGTTGAGCATCAAGACCGTGGAAGCCCATCGCTCGCAAATCATGAAGCGCCTGCAGATTTTCGATGTGGCGGGCCTGGTGTTATTTGCCGTGCGCGAGCAGATCATCAGCCTGGACGACTAAGGGCGAACCCGGCGGCAGGTGGACGCGCAGGGCCTTGGGCACGACCTCGAAATGCAGGTCATCGCCTTGCAGCGGTTCGCCATCCAGGTTGATATACAAACCTTGCGCGACCTTGATCTTGACCCACGGCAGGCGCGCGCGGACAAACATGGTGTCCAGGCCCCAGCCATTGTTCATCAGTTCACGCAGGGTGCCGACCACTTCCTGGGGGGCCGGCAAAATGCTGATGTCCAGCAGCCCATCGTCCGCCAGTGCGTCGGGGCACAGCACATGCCCACCGCCCGCCTGGCGGCCATTGCCGATGCCCAGCGCGAGCAGCTCGCCTTTCCAATGGAAATCCGGGCCTTCCAGCTCGCCATACGCGGCCTTCAACTCACTGAAGCGCGACAAGCCGGTGAACAGATAGGCCGCGCCGCCCAGCACTTTCTTCAGTTCTTCGGAGGTATTGGCGGTGACCTGGCTGCCGAAGCCGCCGGTGGCCATGTTGAGGAATACTTGCCCACCGACGCGGCCGAGGTCGATCGCCCTGGCCGGCACGTCCAGCAACGCCAGGGCCTGGTCGGGCTGCAGCGGCACACCGGCGGCACGGGCAAAATCATTGGCGGTGCCCAACGGCATCAGCACCAGGCTCGCGTCGGTCCCGGCCTGGGCCATCGCCTCGGCCACATCGCGCAAGGTGCCGTCACCGCCGCCGGCAATGATGTGCGTGTACCCGCCGTCCAGGGCCTCGTTGACCAGCCGCTGCGCGTCGCCGCCCTCCCACGTCACCCGCACCGCCAGCTCCCAGCCCTGCTCACGCCGAGCCAGCACCGCAGCGCGCACGTCCTCGTTGAGGGCTTGCTTGCCGTGGAGGATCAACAGGGCTTTGTGGGTGGTCATGGGGGGCGTTCTCCTGGGGTCAAAGGTGCTTGAAGGATGTTGACCTTTGAGGAGATAAAAAAAGCCATCGGGTTTGCAATTTAATTGGCCAGAGGCGACGCCAGGCTGCTTTCCTGTAAGCGCGGGCAAGCCAGCGCCTACAGTTGGATCGCTAGATACCCATCAGCGCGCAATCAGCTTTTGTGCAACTTGCTCATCAACTGCGCCTCAGCCTGGGTCAAGCCGCACGACTGCGTCAGCTCATCCACGGTCGCGCCCATGCCGACCAGCTTCGCCGCCTGGGCAAAAGACAGGCTGGACGGGTCACGCTGTTCAATCTGCGCCAGCTTGTCCGGCAACGGCCCGAGGATCGCGCGCAGTTCATGCACCTCATCCCCGACCCGCACCGCACTTTGCTGGAAGTGATCGACGCGCTTGGCCAACTCGACCACGCGCCGGTCACGCACGGCGTCGCGTTCGGCCTGTTGCACCGCCCACTCGCGTTGCTGGCGCACATAGCGCAGCAAAAACGCCAACGTCCCGGCCCACAACAGGGCCAGGACGATCACCGCTGCTTCAAGGAACAATCAGATGTTCTCCAGATCCGACCATTCTTCTTCGCTCATCATTTTGTCCAGCTCGACCAGAATCAGCAGTTCGCCGTTCTTGTTGCAGACGCCCTGGATGAACTTGGCCGACTCTTCGTTACCCACGTTCGGCGCGGTTTCC
>LNAP01007335.1_pt1 | contig 11221 bp, 10 predicted proteins | sample 602601 | NCBI WGS metagenome assembly LNAP01 (sample SAMN02440304, study PRJNA202911) | soil metagenome | biome: Subtropical and temperate rainforests or woodlands; isolation source: soil samples (1 kg each in a 20% v/v slurry with milli Q water) were... ...
GCCGACACCCGGTTGCACCGAGATCGCACCGATGCGGCCGTGACCGCGCAGCGGCCCGCCATGCCGTGGCCAGCGCCGACACATCGGTCGCGATGCGGCATCATCGCCCGCCACGGCCCCCGCCAGGCATGCACCCGGCGTCCTCCCGACATCACCGCCCCGCACCAGACACCACGCCGCCCCGCCGCCGTCAGGACGGCCGAAGCCGCAGAGGAATCCATCGCATGACCACCAACACAGACAACGTACGCATTTTCGACACCACCCTGCGCGACGGCGAGCAGTCTCCCGGTTGCAGCATGTCGCCGCAGCAGAAGCTGGTCATGGCCCGCGCCCTGGCCGAGCTGGGCGTGGACATCATCGAGACCGGCTTCCCGGCCAGCTCGCAGTCCGACCGCGAAGCCATGGCCCTGATCGCGCGCGAAATCCGCAGCCCGACCCTGGCGGTGCTCTCGCGCTGCCTGCCTGGCGACATCGAGGCCTCGCTGCGCACGCTGGAGGCCGCCGCCCGGCCGCGCCTGCACCTGTTCCTGTCCACCAGCCCGCTGCATCGCGACCACAAGCTGCGCATGACCCGCGAGCAGGTGCTGGAATCGGTGGACCGGCACGTGCGCCTGGGCCGGGCCAGCGTTGACGATGTCGAGTTCTCGCCCGAGGACGCCACCCGCACCGAGGAGGACTTCCTGGCCGAAGTGGTCAAGGTCGCCATCGCCGCCGGCGCCACCACGATCAACCTGCCCGACACGGTGGGCTTCACCACGCCGGAGGAGATCCGCGGCATGTTCTCGCGCCTGATCGCCACCGTCCCGGGCGCCAGGGACGTGGTCTTCAGCACCCACTGCCACAACGACCTGGGGCTGGCCGTGGCCAACTCGCTGGCCGCCATCGAGGGCGGCGCGCGCCAGGTGGAAGGCTCGATCAACGGCATCGGCGAGCGCGCCGGCAACTGCGCCATCGAGGAACTGGTGATGGCGCTGAAGGTACGCAACGCGTTCTACCGGCTGGACACGCGCGTGGATACGCGCCGCATCGTGCCCACCTCGCAGCTGCTGCAGCGCCTGGTCGGCATGCCGGTCCAGCGCAACAAGGCGATCGTCGGCGCCAACGCGTTCGCGCACGAGTCCGGCATCCACCAGCACGGCATGCTGCGCCACAGCGGTACCTACGAGATCATGCGTCCGCAGGACGTGGGCTGGCCGGACACGCAGATGGTGCTGGGCCGTCACAGCGGCCGTGCCGCGGTCGAGGCACGCCTGCGCGCGCTGGGCTACCTGCTGGAGGAAGACGAGCTGAAGCTGGTGTTCGAGCAGTTCAAGGCACTGTGCGAAAAGCAGCGCGTGGTCAACGATTCGGACCTGCAGACCCTGATGCAGGATGCCAGCGTGAGCCAGGGCTATCGGCTGGCGTCGATGACCATTTCCGATGTCGGCGGCCGCGCCAACGCCCTGGTGGAGCTGTCCGATCCGGAAGGCAAGCGCGTGTCAGAAACCGCGCAGGGCAACGGCCCGGTCGACGCCCTGTTCGGCGCGCTGTCCTCGGCCACCGGCGTGCAGATGACCCTGGACAGCTACCAGGTGCACAGCGTGGGCATCGGCACCGATGCGCGCGGCGAAGCCAGCCTGTCGGTGCGCGCCGAAGGCGTGGAGTACGAGGGCACCGGCACCGCGGCGGACATCATCGAAGCCAGCGCGCTGGCCTGGCTGGACGTGGCCAACCGCCTGCTGCGCCAGCGCCAGGCCAGCCCCGCGCGGTCTGAAACCGCCGCCGCCTGAGCCCGCCACGCGCATGACCGCCCGCGCCGGATCGACCACGTTCAGTGCCAGCCAGTCCCCGAGCGTGCGCCTGGTCGCGCGCCCGGCCATTTCCGATTCCAAGCAAGGCCATCCGCAATGAGCCCAGCCCCAGCTCCCCGTACACTTTTTGACAAACTGTGGGACGCGCACGTCGTCGTGCCCGAAAGCGACAGCGCACCTGCGGTGCTGTACATCGACCTGCACCTGATCCACGAAGTCACCTCGCCGCAGGCCTTCACCGAACTGCGCGCGCGCGGCATCGCGCCGCGCCGTCCGGACCGGACCAAGGCGACGATGGACCACTCCACACCGACCCTGCCGCGCGACGCCGATGGCCGCCTGCCCTACTCCAGCGCCGCCGCCGAGAAGCAGGTCCAGACACTGGAAGCCAACTGCGCCCAGTACGGCATCGAGCTGTTCGACATGGGCTCGGACAACCGCGGCATCGTCCACGTGATCGCGCCGGAACAGGGCTTCACCCAGCCGGGCATGACCATCGTCTGCGGCGACAGCCACACCTCCACCCATGGCGCGTTCGGCGCGCTGGCCTTCGGCATCGGCACCAGCGAAGTCGGCCATGTACTGGCCACCCAGTGCCTGCTGCAGCGCAAGCCCAGGACCATGTCGATCACCGTCGAGGGGCCGCTGGCCCCCGGCGTGGGCGCCAAGGACGTGGCGCTGCACATCATCGGCACGATCGGGGTCAACGGCGGCACCGGCCACGTGCTGGAATTCCGCGGCTCCACCATCGAGGCGATGGACATGGAGCAGCGCATGACCCTGTGCAACATGTCCATCGAAGCCGGCGCGCGCGCCGGCATGGTGGCCCCGGACCAGGTGACCTTCGACTACATGGCGGCCACCCCGCGCGGGCCCAAGGGCGCCGACTTCGATGCCGCGGTCGCCTACTGGAAGACCCTGCGCAGCGATGACGGCGCGCACTTCGATGCGCAGGTGGCGATCGATGCCAGCGACATCCGCCCGACCCTGACCTGGGGCACCCATCCGGGCACGGCGATCGCGATCGACGCGCCGATCCCGGCCGCCCACGATGCCGCCGCGCGCAAGGGCCTTGCCTACATGGGCTTCGATGCAGGCCACCCCGTGGCCGGCGCCAGGGTCGATGTGGTCTTTGTCGGCTCCTGCACCAACGGCCGCCTGCGCGACATGCGCGATGTCGCGCGCGTGCTGGCCCGGCGCAAGGTCGCCGACGGCGTGCGCATGCTGGTGGTGCCAGGGTCGGAAATCGTCAAGCGCCAGGCCGAGGCCGAGGGCATCGATGCCATCGTGCGCGCCGCCGGTGCGCAGTGGCGCGAGCCGGGCTGCTCGATGTGCATCGCCATGAACGGCGATCTGGTCGCGCCGGGCGAGCTGGCCGTGTCCACCTCCAACCGCAATTTCGAAGGCCGCCAGGGCCCGGGCTCGCGCACCGTGCTGGCCTCGCCGCTGAGCGCGGCGTGGTCGGCGGTCCAGGGCCGGGTGGCCGATGTCCGTGAATTCTTTGCAGCAACCCCGCAGAAGGAAGTGGCCTGATGCCCAGCCCCGAAACCAGCCAGGCCGCCAGCATGGCCTTCACCGCCACCGTGGCCAGCGCCCTGGCCCGCAGCATCCGCGACACCCCGCTGCGTCCGCGCGCCGAGTGCGCGCCCCAGGCGCTGCCCACTGCGGAAGTCACCGACGTCCCGGCCGAGTTCGCGCTGGACGACGGCGAGGAGGCGGCGTGATGACCACCCTGTCGCCATCCCTGTCGCACAACCCGGCCATCCAGGCCCGGACCGTTCAGATCAGCTCGCGGTCGGTGGTCCTGCGCTCGACCAACATCGATACCGACCAGATCATCCCCGCGCGCTTTCTGTCCACCACCGAGCGCGCCGGCCTGGGCCGGTTTGCGTTCAACGACTGGCGCTGGATCTCCGAGGGCGTGCCGAACCCGGAATTTGCCTTCAACCGGCCGGAAAACGCCGGCCGCCAGATCCTGCTGGCCGGGCGCAATTTCGGCTGCGGTTCCTCGCGCGAACACGCGCCCTGGGCGCTGACCGACCTGGGCCTGAAGGCGGTGGTCTCCAGCGAGATCGCCGACATCTTCCGCGGCAACAGCCTCAAGAACGGCCTGCTGCCAGTGGTCCTGGACGAGGCCGACGTGCAGACACTGATGCAGCGACCGGACGATGAACTGACCATCGACGTGGCCGCACGCGAGCTGCGCACGCCCGATGGCCGCATCTACACCTTCCCGCTGGACGGGTTTTCGCAGACCTGCCTGCTGGAAGGCGTCGACCAGCTCGGCTACCTGCTGGCCCGCGCCCCCGACATCGCACGCTACGAGGCAACCCATGCACGCTGACATCGTCGTCCTGCCCGGTGACGGCATCGGCCCGGAGGTGGCCGCCGCCGCGGTCACCGTCCTCAAGGCCGTGGCCAGCCGCTACGGCCACAGCTTCACCTTTACCGAGCACGACATCGGCGGCATCGCCATTGATCGCCATGGCGTGCCGCTGCCCGAGTCCACCACCGCCGCCTGTCAGCAGGCCGACGCGGTGCTGCTGGGCGCGGTCGGCGGGCCCAAGTGGTCCGATCCAGGCGCCAGGGTGCGGCCCGAGCAGGGCCTGCTGGCGATCCGCAAGGCGCTGGGGCTGTTCGCCAACCTGCGCCCGGTGCGTCCGCACGCCGCCGCGCTGGATGCCTCGCCGATCAAGCCGCACCTGCTGACCGGGGTGGACATCATGGTGGTGCGCGAGCTCACCGGCGGCATCTACTTCGGCGAAAAAACCCGCACCGCCGAGGCGGCCAGCGACCTGTGCAGCTACTCGGTGGCCGAGATCGAGCGCGTGCTGCGCAGCGCCTTCGCCCTGGCCAGGGCCCGCCGCGGCAAGCTCACTTCGGTGGACAAGGCCAACGTGCTGGAAACCTCGCGCCTGTGGCGCGAGGTGGCCACGCGCATCGGCCGCGAGGAATTTGCCGAGGTCGAACTGGAACACCAGCTGGTCGACTCGATGGCCATGCACCTGCTGGCCAAGCCGCGCGAGTACGACGTGATCGTGACCGAAAACATGTTCGGCGACATCCTCACCGACGAGGCCTCGATGCTGGCCGGCTCGCTGGGCCTGCTGCCGTCGGCCTCGCTGGGGCCCGATGGCACGCTTGCGCACCGTCCTATCGACGGTGCGCGTGCCGCCGGGCGCCCGGCCATGGATGGCCGGGCCGGGGTCTCTTCAAGCGACGCAAGCCGCGCCACGGACGGCAGCAGGAAACTGCGGATGGGCATCTACGAGCCGATCCATGGTTCGGCCCCGGACATCGCCGGCAAGGGCATTGCCAACCCCTACGCCACCATCCTGTCGGCGGCGATGCTGCTGCGTCATTCGCTGGGGCTGGAAGCGGAGGCCCAGTGCATCGAGCGCGCCGTCGATGCCGCGCTGGATGCCCACGCCTTCACCGCCGACCTGGCCGGCACAGGCAAGGCCCTGTCCACCGCGCAGGCCGTGGAGGTCGTGCTGGAACAGCTGGAGACTTCCTGCTTCGTGGCCGAGCTGCGCGATTGACCCGGCCGCCGGCGGCCAGGCCGCCGGCGCCTGGGGGACAAGCTGACAGGGCGATGACGGGCGCGCCAGCCGGGGGCGTGAGGCTGTAAATATCGAACCGCCTAGTCTAGTATTGACCCATGGCTGAGCACGCCCCCGATTCCAGGACCGCCGATCCGGACCGCACCGCCCGTGCGCCGTCCGGCCCCGGCCGTCCCAAGGATCTGGCCAAGCGCGCCGCCATCCTGCAGGCAGCCAAGGCCCTGTTCGCCCGCGAAGGCTTTGCCGGGGTCAGCATGGACCGCATCGCCGCCGAGGCCGGCGTGTCCAAGCTGACCGTCTACAGCCATTTCGGCGACAAGGAATCGCTGTTTTCCGAGTCGGTGCGCATCCTGTGCGAGGACATGCTGCCGGACGAATTCTTCAAGGTGCAGGCCGATGGCACCCTGCGCGGCCAGCTGCGCCACATCGCCGAAGGCTTTTTTGACCTGATCGTCAGCGATGAGGCCATCCGCACCCACCGGATCATGGTGACCCCGGGCCAGGCCGACCAGAGCCTGCGCCGGATCTTCTGGGAAGCCGGCCCCAAGCGCACCCACGACAGTTTTGTCGCGTTCCTGCGCACGGCCGTGGATGAAGGGCACCTGGAGATCGACGACCTCGACTGCGCGGCCAAGCAGTTCTTCACCCTGCTCAAGGGCGAGCTGTACAGCCGGATGATGTGCGGGGTCTGCGACCAGCCCGATGCCGACGAAGTGGCCGCCCACCTGGATGCCACCGTCGAGATGTTCCTGCGCGCCTATGCCCCGCGCTGACATGACCGCGTGCCTGAACCTCGGCCTGGCCATGGCCTGCGGTCCGATGACTTCCGGCACTGCGCCCGTCGCGCGGTGCGGCACCATCCTGCCCATGCCCGACCCGCCTGGCATGGCTAGAATGCCCGGCGCTGCGCTCCCAACACCCCCTTCGAAGCACACCCATGACGATTGATTACGCCCAAGCCCGCGAGAACATGGTCGAACAGCAGATCCGCCCGTGGGACGTGCTGGACAACCGTGTCCTGGAAACCCTGGCGACCCTGCCGCGCGAGGCGTTCGTGCCTGCCGCCTACCGCGCGCTGGCCTATGCCGACCTGGAGCTGCCGCTGGGCCATGGCCAGCACATGATGAAGCCGGTGGTCGAAGGCCGCGCCCTGCAGGCGCTGGAAGTGCAGCCAGGCGAGGACGTGCTGGAAATCGGCACCGGCAGCGGCTTCCTGACCGCCTGCCTGGCCGAGATGGGCCGCGAGGTGGTCAGCCTGGAGCTGTACCCGGAGCTGGCTGCGCAGGCGCGCGCCAACCTGGACAGCACCGGCCTGGGCAGCAACGTGCGGATCGAGACCGCCGATGCGATGACCTGGACGGCGCAGCGCCAGTTCGACGTGGTCTGCGTCACCGGCGCGGTCGACAGCCTGCCGCCCGGCTTCCTGCAGTGGCTGCGCCCGGGCGGGCGCCTGTTCGTGGTGTGCGGCCGCTCGCCGGTGATGGAAGCGATGCTGGTGCACAACCAGGCGTCCGGCCCGCACTTCCAGTCGCTGTTCGAAACCGACCTGGCCTATCTGGTCGGCGCCGAGCCGGTCGCGAAATTCGTTTTTTAAGCATTGTAACCCTTCAAGGAAAGCCCCTAGATGATCCGTCTTCCCCTCGTTCTCGCAATCGCGTTGGCGCTGCCATCGACCGCCTCGGCGGCCGACCTGATGCAGACCTACGAAATGGCCCGCAACGGCGACCCGACCCTGGCCCAGGCAGAGGCCGGCCGGCTGGCGCAGAAGGAAGGTGTGGTCCAGGCCCGTGCCACCCTGCTGCCGCAGGTCAGCGGGACCGCCTCGCTGGGGCGCTCCAGCGCCAAGGTCACCGATGGCGGCGACTGGATCGACAGCCCGCGTTCGCGCGACTACAGCGTCGGCGTCAGCCAGACCCTGGTGAACTTCGGCTCCTACGCCACCGTCCGCGCCCAGCGCGCGCTGAGCCAGTCGGCGGATTTCGATCTGGAATCGGCCAATGACTCGCTGATCACCCGCACCTCGGCGGCCTACTTCAACGTGCTGATCGCGATCGAAACGCTGGCCTCGGCCGAAGCGGCCGAAGCGGCCTTCCAGAAGCAATTCGATTACGCGCAAAAGCGTCTGGACGTGGGCCTGGCCCCGATCACCGACGTGCACGAAGCCCGCGCCTCCTACGACAGCGCGCGCGCCACGGTCATCACCCAGCGCAACGCGCTCAAGGACGCCTACGAGGCGCTGGCCGAGATCACCGGCCAGCCGGTTGCCAACCTGCGCGGCCTGCCGGACGACTTCAAGCCACAGCTGCCGTCCGAATACGGCGCCGACGGCTGGGTCGATACCGCCGTCGCCCAGAACCCATCGCTGAAGTCCCTGCAGCTGCAGGTCCAGTCGGCCGAAGCCGGCGTCGCCGGCGCCCGCGCCGGTCACCTGCCGACCCTGAGCCTCAACGGCAGCTACGGTCGCAGCGCCAGCTGGGGCGGCGACACCGACACCAGTCTGGACGGCACCAACCGCCGCGGCGAATATGACTCGCGCGCGGTGAGCCTGTCGCTGAACGTGCCGATCTTCTCCGGCGGCGCGGTCCAGTCGCAGGTGCGCCAGGCCATCGCCCAGCGCGATTCGGCCCAGGATGCCTACGAGCAGCAGCGCCGCGCGGTGGTACGCAACACCCGCAACGCCTACCAGGTGCTGGAAGCGGGCATCAGCGAGATCGAGGCTCGCCGCTCCGCCCTGATCTCGGCCCGCAGCGCCTACGACGCCTCGCAGGTTGGCCTGGAAGTGGGGACCCGCACCGTCCTGGACGTGCTGACCAACCAGAACAACCTGGTCTCGGCCCAGCAGCAGTACTCGCTGGCCAAGTACAACTTCCTGCAGAACCGCCTGCTGCTGGAAGCCGCCGCCGGCACCCTGGACGCAGCCGACCTGCGCGACGTCAACGCCCTGCTCAGCGCCGATGCCAATGCCCGCCTGAACAGCACCGACATGCAGGCCATCGGCACCCCACGCGCGCAGTAGCGGGCCGTCGAGCCGCAGACGAAAGCACCCCGCTTGAAGCAGCTGTTTTTTTGCGCTCCCGCGCAGGGCGCACAGGTCAGGCCGACAGGTCGCTGCCACTGGCTGCGGGAAGCGCCGGCGGAACCTCGGCTTCGCCCAGGCTGACATGGGCGCGCGGGAACCACAGGGTCATCACCGTGCCCACGCCCACCGCGCTGTCCACATCGATGAAACCGCCAGCCTGGCGCATCAGTGCGTAGACCTGGGCCAGGCCCAGTCCGGTACCGCGGCCTTCGGGCTTGGTGGTGAAATAGGGCTCGAACAGCCGCGACATCGCGGCCTGGTCCATGCCGCTGCCGGTGTCGGCCACCGACAGGGTCACATAGTCGCCGGCCGCGCGCAGGTGGGTCGCCCAGTCCTGGCTGACCTGGCCCTGGTCGCAGCGCAGGGTGATGCGGCCAGTGCCCCCGCAGGCGTCGCGGGCGTTGATGCACAGGTTCATCACCGCCTGGCCGACGCTGTGCCGGTCGGCGATCACCGGGAATGGCTGCGACTGCCGTTCGACCACCAGTTGCAGGTCCGGCGCCAGGCTCTGCTGCATCAGCTCGGCCATTTCCAGCGCCACCTCCTGCAGATCCATCGGCTCGGCGCGCACTGGATGCTGGCGGGCGAAGCCGAGCAGCCGCTTGGCCACCGCAGTCGCATGCCCCAGCGCCTCGTTGCCGCGCCCAAGCAGCTTGCGCTGGATCGGAGTCAAGGTCTCCGGAGCGTCGGTGACCATGCTGATGGCGGCCACCGCGGTCTGCAGCATGTTGTTGAAATCGTGGGCGATCCCGGCCACCAGCTGGCCCACCGCCTCGCCCTTCTGCGCCTGCATGGCGGTGTGTTCGGCCATGGCCTCGGCAATGTCGCGTTGTTGCAGCGCGGCCAGCTCCAGGTGACGGCGGCGCTCGCTGATGACCTGGGCCTGGGTCAGGGTGGCTTCCAGGTATTGGTTGTGCTGGCTGGCGGCCATGACCTGGCTTTCGGCACCCTGCAGCTGCGAAGACAGGCTGGCGTTGAGCGTGCGCAGGGCCTGCTCGACACGGCGCATTTCGGTGATGTCGCGACCGACCACCACCAGCGATTCGACCCGCCCGGCGGCGTCGCTGAGCGGGGCGATGGACACCGACCACTGGCGCTGGGCCCCACGCAGCGTGGTCAGAGTTCCCGTGTATTGGCTGGACTGGCCTTCCAGCCCGCGCCGCAGGGCCTGGTGCACCACCGGATGCAGGGCCGGTGGCCAGAAGTCCTGCCAGGCCCGGTGCAGTACATCGCTGCGCTCGAAGGCCTGCAGCAGGTCCAGGCCATGGCGGTTGACCGAGGCAATCCGGCCGGTCGCGTCCAGCTCCAGGATGCAGTCCTCGGAGAGCTCGATGATCTGGCGGTAGTGGTCGCCCGGTGACATCTGACGCCATTGTAGGGGCAAGCGATGACAGACACGCACGGGTCACTCCGATTTCACGCCGCCGCTGGCAGGCTCGGGCTGTCCTTTGTCTCCGGTACTCCCATGTCCACCGCCACCATGCCCATGATCCTCGTCGTCGAGGACGATCAGGGCGCCAGGGAGATTGCCGCCATGATCCTGGAAGCCGAGGGCTACCGCGTGCTGGCCGCCAATGGCGGCATGCAGGCGCTGGACCTGCTCTCCGGCAGTGAACAGGTGGACCTGATCTTCAGCGACATCAACATGCCCGGCGGCATGGATGGCATTCAGTTGGCGCGCCGGATCGCCGATCTCGCTGGCCACCTGCCGGTGGTCCTGACCTCGGGGCATTCGCTCCACAGCTTTCGCGACTTCCCCGCCAACGCCGCATTCCTGGCCAAGCCCTACAACCGTCAGGCACTGCTGGGCGCGATGCGCCAGCACCTGCCCGCCTGACAAGCAACAAGGCAGCGCGAGGACCGGCCCATGACGGCGCCGGCGCAAACCTCTACGCTCCCGGCGTCAGGAGGGGGATGATCTGGATGCTGACGTTTGACCCGGCGCGCCGGCGCCTGCTGCCCAATGTGCTGCGTGGTTTTGTGCTGACGGTGTGCCTGGCGTTTGCCGGTGCCGAATACTGGCATGGCCTGGAGACCCGCGACGAAGCCCGCGCCCAGATCCGGCTCGATGCCGCCAACCTGGCCCGCGCGGTCAGCCAGCATGCCGAGGACTCCTTCCAACTGGCCGATGCCACCCTGTCGGGCATTGCCGAAAGGCTGCACGTCTACGGCACCGGACCGCGCAACCTGGAATCACTGCGCCAATACATGGGCCGGGAAGCGGCGCGGTCTCCACGCATCCATGCGCTGTACGTCTACGACGCCAGCGGCAGCTGGATCGCCTCCTCACTGGCGACGCTACCGGCGCGCAAGAACAACAGTGACCGCGCCTACTTCCGCCATCATCGGGAGGTGGACGATGGCTTGTCATGGCTGGGGCCACCGGTGCGCAGTCGCACCGACAACAGCTGGATCATCACGCTCACCCGCCGCTACAACGATGCCCGGGGCCGATTCAGCGGCGTGGTCCTGGCCAGCATCCGCTCGCGCTATTTTTCCGATTATTACCGCGGCTTCGAACTCGGCAGGGAAGGCGCCGTGGCGCTGGTCAACGAGGCGGGCATCGTCTGTGCCCGGGCGCCAAACGATGAAGCCAATGTTGGCCGCGACCTATCCAACACGATGCTGTTCGCCGACATCAAGGCCGCCCGCAGCGGCACGCTCACCTATGTCTCGCCGGTGGACAGGATGCGCCGGATCAGCGGCTTCCACCACGCCGACCACTTTCCCCTGATCGCCGTGGCCGCGCTGTCCGAATACGAAGCGCTGGCTGCCTGGCGGCGCTC
>LNAP01005509.1_pt1 | contig 11220 bp, 9 predicted proteins | sample 602601 | NCBI WGS metagenome assembly LNAP01 (sample SAMN02440304, study PRJNA202911) | soil metagenome | biome: Subtropical and temperate rainforests or woodlands; isolation source: soil samples (1 kg each in a 20% v/v slurry with milli Q water) were... ...
GTGCGCACGGTATCGCCCTGGCTTTGCAGCACGCTCGCGGTGCTTGCGTACGCTTCGCCAGAGAGCATCTTCAAGGCCGAACGCGCTTCGCCCGGCGTCATGGAAAGGACGGCCATCGCTACCTGGCCTGCGCCCGTATTCCTGGCCGCCGCGTTGCCGCTTTCGACCACCGGCGATTCACTTCCGGCGGTCGGCGTACCGTTGGCGCTCGGGGGCGTTGCAGCGCCTGTCGACGTTGCGTCGCCCGTCGCGGGTGATCCGCTGCCGGTCGACGAGGAGCCACTGCCGGTCGTGGCCGAGCCGCTGCCGGTCGACGAGGAACCGTTGCCCGCCGTGGACGATCCGCTGCCCGTCGACGATGACCCGTTACCGGTCGCCGGCGATCCATTGCCCGTCGACGGCGATCCGTTGCCAGCCGCGGGAGGCTGCTCCTGATCCAGCGCGCCGCCCACGCTGCTTTCATTGTCGGTGCCGCCGACACTGCCAATCGGCACGTCGTTGCGCGTCAGCGTCATGAATGCATTTTTGGCGTCGTAGCTGAGCGTGGGGGTCAAGAACGCATACGCGCTTGACGCGCCGGTGAACCTGCCCTGTATGCCGCCGTCAGCGGTCAGGATGTTGTAGGTGGTGCGCGGCGCATAGTTGCCGTCGGGGCCCACGTGCGCCACGCTGCCATCCAGGTAGGCGACGCCCGTCACGTGGATGCGGTCGCTTGCGTTGCTGGCCGGATTGGCGTGCACGCGATAGATGGTGTTTTCACCGAAGGTGAGGTTGCCATTGATGGTGAGCGTGCCGATGGGCGAACCGTCATTGCCCGGAGACACGACGGCGGTCGGGTATAAGGTGGTGCTGCCCAACTGGCCGACGCCCGCCAGCACGACTTCGCGGCCGATATCGACCGGGCCGTTCAGCTTGCCGTCGATTTCCAAGGCGCCGTCGGCGATCAGGATGGGGCCGGTCAGGCCGCTGCTGTCGGCGGTCAGGATCACGGAACCGGGGCCGGTCTTGACGAAGCCCTGCGTGCCCTGCAGCGGGTTGTCGATGGTGTCCACGAACTGGCCGGAGGCATAAGTACCGTCGCCCACGACAATCGCCGGCGGGTTGCCGCCGCTGCCGACCAGGGTGATGGGCGCGCCTTGCAGGCGATACCGGTCGGTGGCGAACTGGATGCCCGACACGCGCACCGGGCCGGCGCTGCCGTCCACGGTCACCGTGCCGGTCGCGCCGGTGAAGATGGCATAGCCGCCATCTGGCAGGGCCCCCGTGGCATTGCTGGGGCTGTTCCAGTTGGTGCTGGTGGCGCTCCAGGTGCCATTGCCGCCACCCGAACGGGTTGCGGATGCTGCGCCGTTGCCATTCCACAGGTTGGTTGTGCTTGGGCCCAGGATCAGGTTGATCTGCTTGTCGCCGGTCAGCGTCTGGATGGTCGCCGCAGGTGCGGAGTCGCCGGTGACGGTGCCCAACGACAGGCCGTTGCCGCTCAAGGTGCCGCCATACGACAGGATTCGGTAGTAGCCGGCGTTGACCCCCAGGGTGTTCACGGTGACGTTCAGCGTCGTGTTGTTGAGGGCTGCGTCGCCGCGCACGGTGATGTTGTCGCCGGTGCCTGGTTGCGTGATGGGCAGCCCTGCATAGCCGGTCTCGAAGGCGAATACGGCGTTGTTCATCGACAGGTTGCCGTTGACGACGAGGTTGCCGTTAGAAACCCCGGTCGGCGTTCCGACGGAATACCCCGGCGCCACGCGCGCGTTGCCCGTCACGTTGAGGTCGCCATTGATCGCGCCGAAGCCCGCGACGGTGCCGCCCGACGCGGCATTGACGTTCCCGTCGATGGCTACGCCTGCTCCGCCTCCATTGCCGCCGATCACCAGCGTGCCGCCGTTGACATCGATCCCGCCGGGGAAACGGGCCGAACCGTCAAACACTTGGGTGTCGCTTGGCGCAACGGTCAGGTCCGCCGCCGTGACGCTGCCGCAGTAGGTCGTACTGAGCGCGAGCGTCGCCGTCAGCCACTTATTCGTGCCGTATCTCAAAACGTGGGTCCTTTATATTTCGATTAATAATTCGATGTCGAAACATTGCTGATTTGCTGCAAAAGTATGGCTACGTAACAGGCCAACCTGCATGAACGTAATCAGCCGTCGAAAAAAAAGGACGCAATGTAAACCAGTTTTTTTGCAATACCAAGAATTAATAAAGGGATACCATCCAAGTGATATGACACCGCAAAATGGATACCATCCGCCATTTTGTTTCCATGCTGATGGATACCATCTGAATTATAGAAATGACGCGAATTGATACACTAAATAATGTTCGCGGGTTCGCGGAATAGGGCGGAGGGATAAAAAATGCCGCTATTGTGAACTGACCCCCGAAAGTTTGGACGAGATCCAACCTTCGGGGGTCAGTTCATTGCTAGCGACTTTTTTTTGATTCCGGGCGGGCGTCAAGCTTGGGCAATGCGCGGTCAAGGGGGGGAGAGCGTCAGTACGGTAGATCCGGAAAATTCACCCGGCTTGACGATGCCCTTGGTGACCAGCGTCGACTTCAAGGAGATGCGGGCAGGCAGGCCGTTGTCGACCTTGATCAACACGCCGCTCGAGGTCTTTTTCCCGTCGATCGTCAGGTTGGAATACAAGCCTTCGCCAGCCCGCAGCCTGACGCCTAGCGCATCGTCGGCGTCGGTGGTCGCGGTGACGCTGGTTGCTCCCGTGCAAGTCAATTGCAGCTGGGTTTCCGCTTCATTGCCGTCAATCGCATCACTGAAAATCTCGCGATGGTTGATAGTGGTATTGCCTTGTATGTCGCATTGCAATGCCGGCATCGTCACTTTGGCGCATGGACCTATAGGCGATATCGCGCCGCCGACGCCTGACCAAGCGTGCCCGGCGGCAAACGTAATGCAGAAACTATCGGATATGCGTTGGTTTTTACGAACTAATAATGTGCCATGGAAAGGGATGGAAAACCCCGTCATTTGAGCAAGCACGCCTGCCATCGTTCTAGACGGCTTGACATGCCAGTAGTGATTGCTGCCTATCATCCATTCAGACTCTCCGGGAGCTTGTGTTCCGTAGAGCTGTATGGAGCAATGTACGGCGCTCATGTCGTCGCAGAGCTTATCTCCGCCACTATCCCAGTCGGAAACGGTGAAGTAAAACATGATCCCTTCGGGCACATATTCGCTTTTCGTCGACGTTATTGCGATCGCGTACGAGAGATTTGACAGCGACAGCAGGAAAATAAGAAAGATGATCTTGTATATATGTAAACGCTTGAACATTAATGGCTCCGCCCAAAAAAGTAACAGAATATGCGGATCTTTGCTTCCGGGATGCAGGGCGTTACGGCAAGGCCTGTAGGGAATTTCCGAGTGATGCGGTGCCGGATGGTCCTCAAGACAACGTGCGCGTTTCCGTGCCCGACAGGTCGTGCAGGCTCAGCCCGCAACTGCGGGCGCGTTCGGACAGGGATTCGCTTTGCGCCAGCGCGCGCCGACTTTCTTCCAGCAGCACGTCCAACTGTTCCTGCAAGGTCGCCGCCATGAGCCAGGCCCGTTCCGCGAACAGTTCGGCAAACTGATCCACGCAGGGCTTGCAGATGGCGGCGCCGTTCTTTTCAAGCAGCGGCGCGCCTTGGGTCAATGTCGAACGGCAAAAGATACAGGCGAGTATGCGGTTCATGCGTAGGGCGGCTCATCGTCGGGTTGGCGGACGGCGCCTGCGGAAAGGCACCTTACCCATAGACAACGGCCACATAGGCCAACTCTTAAGCTGGCGGAAAGCCCTAGTCCTTCAGGTGTCCGAGGCACCTTTAGGCGGAGGCGGCCTAGTCGACGACGAAACCGCTTGGTCCGCTATGGCCCAGCAGTTCGCGCGCGCATTGCATCGCTTCGCCGGGGGTGGCTACCGCCAGGAACGGCATGCCGAACGCGCGGGCCATTTTTTCGCCCTGTTTGCGGACCTTGTCCAGCGCATCCGTGTCGCGTTCGACGGCGATAAAGGCCCGGCAGCGCGCCTTCAGCCGCAGCATGTTGGTCGTCTGCCATTCGATCATGGCCTTGCGGTCGTCGTGGCCGGCTTCGTGGCGCATGTCGGGCACGACCATGACGAAGGTCTGGGGGTTATTCACCAGCAGTTCCATTTCGCGGATCCAGCTTGCCGAATAGCCTTTGGGCGCGCCGCCGTGCTTGGCGGTGACGATCGGGAACTGGGATAGGTCGTGGAAGAAAAATTGATCGCGGTTCATTCGAATTCTCCGTGGGGTTGAGCGGGCGCGCCGGGCTTGCAGCCGCAGCCGCCGTAGAGCACCAGGCTGTAGGAATCCAGCGTGAAGCCGCTGCGTTTGGCGATCTTTCTGACCAATTGCGCCATGGCGGGATCGCTGGATTCCAGGATCTGCCCGCAATGCGTGCAGACCATATGGTCGTGGTGCCCTTTGTCGTTGAGCTCGAATACGGTGATGTGCGCATCGAGCTGAGTACGTTTGAGTAGCCCGGCGTCCTCAAGTTGCGTAATCACGCGATAAACCGTCGCCAGGCCGATGCTGCTCCGGTCCGAGATGAGACTGCGGTAGACGTCTGCCGCGCTCATGTGCTGATTGGCGTGTTGATAGAAGATGTCCAGGATCTTCAGACGGGGGAAGGTGGCTTTGATGCCGGCGTCGCGCAGCCGCGTGGTGTCCATGTGGTTTCTCCGTTCGGGGGGCTGATGCCCGACTGATGAGAATGATGTACATTTTCAACTGAACCCGCTAACGGGAACCCGTCAACCTGTAGCTCAAACCTGCCAACCATGCTTCATGTGGCTATCGCCGACCCGCTTCCCGACGTGCTGCTGACCCCGTTCCGCGTGCAAGGCCGCCGCGAAACCAAAGGCATTGCGGTGCCCTCGCACGTCCATGACGAGGGCATGCTGGTGCTGGTGCACGAAGGGCTGGTGTTGGTGCAGGCCGGGGCCGAGGTCTGGACGGTGATGCCGGGCAGCCTGGGCTGGATCCCGCCGGGCACGCCGCATGGCGCGCGCTGGTTTGGCAATGCGCGGGGCTCATTCCTGTATGTGCGGCGCGACGTCTGCGGCCGGCTGCCGCCACACTGCCGTTCCTGGCCGTCGTCCAAACTGATCGAAGCCCTGATCGACCGGTTCACCAGCAACCAGGACGGCGTGGTCTCGGGCGCTTACCAGCAGCAGTTGTTCGACGTGTTGCTGCAAGAGCTGGCGCAGCGCGAGCATGCGCCCCAGCTATTGCCCATGCCCGACGATCCGCGCTTGCAGGACCTGGCCAATACCTTGCTGGACACGCCGGACGATACCGCCGGCATCGACGAATGGGCGCAGCGCTTGAACATGTCGTCGCGGACGTTGATGCGCCGGTTCCGGCAAGAAACCGGGGTGACGCTGGGCCAATGGCGGCAGCAGGCGCGATTGCTGCGCGCCCTGGAGATGCTGAGCCGCGGTGGCTCGGTTACCGAGGCCGCGCTGTCGGTGGGTTACGAAAGCACCAGCGCCTTCATCGGCAGCTTCCGCAGCGCTTTCGGCATGACGCCGACCCGCTACCTGGCGGACCGCTAGCCGCGCGGCCGTGCCGCCTTTACGCATCTTCACGTTTCTCCGACATTTTTGCGGATCTTCATTTGCGCCCGGTCCATAGTATGGCGGCACGGGGTGGGTAAGGGTTCGTTCGTCCACCCGAGATGTTCTTGAGGTGGGAAATGAATGACCTTTTGAGGCCGCGGCGCACCGGCGCGTTGCTTATCCATGGGTTGGGCGGTACGGAATTCGATATGGGCGGGCTGCATAAGGTGCTGGCGCGCGCCGGCGTGGAGACGCACGGCGTGACGTTGCCCGGCCACGCCGGCCAACCGGAAGACCTGCTGGACGTGCGCGTGGAAGACTGGATGGACGTTGTGACGCGGCGTTATCGCGAGCTGTGCGCGCAGTACGAGGTGGTCCATGTGATCGGCATGTGCCTGGGGGCGTTGCTGGCCGTGGAACTCTGCAAGCGTGAATCGCACACGCGCGGCGCGCTGGTGGCGCTGTCGGCCCCGGTGTTCCTGGATGGCTGGAGCACGCCGTGGTATCGCGGCCTGCGGTATCTGCTGTATTACGTGCCGGGGGTGCCGCGGCGGATCCGGGTTCAGGAAGAAGACCCTTACGGCGTGAAAAGCGACCTGGTGCGTGCCTTCATCAAAGCGGGTTTCGCGCGCGGCGACGGGTTCCATTACCAGTGGGTGCCGCTGGCTTGCGTGCGGCAGGTGGACCGCCTGCGCGGCATGGTGCAGCAAGGGCTGCGGCAACTGGATTGCCCGACGCTGATCATGCACGCCGAAGAAGACGAGCTGACCAGTCCGCGGTCGGCGCGCTTCCTGGGTTCGCGCATTCCCGGCGCGACGGTAGTGATGCTGCAAGACAGCTATCACATGATCTGCGTGGACCATGAGCGCGACCGCGTCATGCGCGACGTGCTGGCCTTTCTGGGCAAGGATCCCGAGCTGGTGCGGGTACGCAAGCGGCCGGCGATGGTCAGCGCGCCGGATCAGGCCGCGGCGGGCTGGTCCGGAAGCAGCGGGCCTTGCGGATCGTTTTCCGCATCCGGGCGCGGCGGCACCGGCGGCAAGCCCAGCCCGATACGCAGGCGCTGGCAATCAGGGTTGGGCGAGCCGTCCGGCATCCAGATGTCGAATTCCCGGCAGGGCGTGGGACGGTTCTCGTAGATGGCGCAGTGGATGCCGGGCTGGCCGAGTTCGCCGCGCAGCGATATGCAGCGGCCGCCGCCCATCTCGGTGCCCTTCATGCAGGCGCGCAGCGGACTCATCTGGGTGACCAGTTCCACGGGGACGTGGCCGCCGTTCTCGCCAGCCAGTTCCCCGCAATAGAACGACACCCTGAAGTGCGAGCAGCAGGCGCCGCAATCAAGGCAGGGGTTTGCGTCGGGATGGTCACCGGCCAGCACGGCGGGTGACACGAACGTCAGGACAGCGGTCTCGAGCAGGGACATGGGGAGCAATTCGAAAGCCTGTCCAGGCCGCGGCCGGCGCGGGATCAGGGCGCAAATAGTAGCGGGATTCGGACTGCGGCCGCTACGACTTTTTTCGGGGACGTTGCTGGGGTAGCATCGGTGACCTGACTGCCGCCTGGAGCAACGCCTTGAACGCTAAAACCGATTTTCCCGACGGCCTGGCCCGTTGCGGCTGGGTGGATACATCCGCCGAATACATGGCTTATCACGACCACGAATGGGGCCGTCCGCAAGGCGATGACCGCGCCTTGTTCGAACAGCTTTCCCTGGAAGGGTTCCAGTCGGGCCTTAGCTGGCGCACCATCCTGAACAAGCGTCAGGCATTCCGGCGCGGCTTCGCCGATTTCGACCCCGCCAAGGTGGCGCGGTTCGGCGAACCGCAAGTGCTGGCTTTGCTGGCCGACGCCGGCATCGTCCGGCATCGCGGCAAGATCGAAGCCGTGATCAACAACGCGGCCCGCGCCCTGGAAATGATTGAAAAAGAAGGCTCGCTGGCGGCGTTCTTCTGGCGGTTCGAAGCCCCAACCGGCGCCGCCTCGACGTTGGGCGCTTCAACGTCCGAGCAATCCGTCGCCTTGTCCAAGGCGCTGAAGAAACTGGGCTGGAAGTTCGTGGGGCCCACCACCGTCTACGCGTTCATGCAGTCGGTGGGCATGGTGAACGATCACAACCCGGGGTGCCATTGCCACGCGCTTAGCGAAAACGCGCGGCGGGACTTCAAGCGGCCGGCGGTCCGGCGGCCGGCGGACCGGCGTTCGGTGTAGTGGTGGGCGCGGCGGCCTGCTCGGGCACAATGCCCGGCAAGCTGTAGCGGCCTTCACGGTAGGCCCAGCTGGGCCAAAGCGCGTGCGCCAGCGCTTCGGTCGCCAGCTCGGGGTTCAACGCCACGGGCGCGTAGTCTTCCGGGGCTGTGTAGCGGTATTGCAAGGGCGTCTTGTTGGGCGCCAGCACCAGCAGATCGTTTTCCTTCAGATAGCCGTAGGTGCTGTCGTACTGCATGATGGCGCGGCCCGGCGTGCTGCGCGTCAGATCGTGGCCGACCATCGGGTGTTCGGTATCCACGCCAATCAGTGACAGCAGGGTCGGCGGCAGGTCGATCTGGCTGATCAGGCGGTCGTCGCGGCGCGCTTCGATGCCCGCGCCCAGGATCACGGCGGGGATATGAAAGTGGCGTACCGGCACCAGGCTGGCGCCAAACACACGGGAATCGTGGTCGGCGGCCACCAGGAAGACCGTATTTTCCCAATAGGGCGATGCTTTGGCGCGTTCAAAGAAGCGGCCCAGTGCCCAGTCCGCGTAGCGCACGGTGTTTTCCACCGTGGCCGGGTTGCCTTCCGTCTGGATGCGGCCGGCGGGGTATTCCCAAGGCGAATGGTTCGATACGCTGAACGCCAGCGTGAACGTGGGCTGGTCGGCGTCTTCGCGCAGCAGCCTGTCCAGTTGGTTGAACATGTCTTCGTCCGACGCGCCCCAGGTGCCCACGAAGGCGGGGTCGACGAAGTCGGCACGGTCAACGATCTGCTTGAAACCGTTGCCCAGGAAAAAGCCCTTCATGTTGTCGAAGTGCGATTCGCCGCCATAGATGAAGCGCGAGTGGTAGCCGTGGCGGCCCAGCAGGTCGGCCAGCGAGAAAAACCCGCGCTGCGAACGGGGCAGCTTCAGCACGGCTTGCGCCGGGGTGGGCAGGAACCCGGTCACGACCGCTTCCAGCCCGCGTACCGAGCGCGTGCCGGTGGCGTAGGCGCGCGTGAACGTCCAGGACTCCCGCGCCAACGCGTCCAGCTCGGGCGTCAGGTTGGCGCCGCCCAGGTCGGCGCTGTACTGCGCGCCCAGGCTTTCTTCCAGGATGATCACCAGGTTAAGCGGGCGCGGCGTCTTGCGCGTGGCGGGCTGGTGGTGCAGGCTGGGGTAGTCGGGGTTGGCGGGCGGATTGGGCAGCCCGGATTGCGCCAGCACCAGATCGTGCATCTTGGCGTCATCCATGCCGCCGTAAACGTCCGATGCCGACTTCTCGTTCTTCATGCTGTAGATGGCATAGAACACGTTGTAGAGCGAGTTCAGGGCCAGCGTGTTGAGCATGCCGTCGGAGCTGTAGGCGACCGAGGACGGATTGATGGGGCGGTGGCCCAGCGTGCCGCGGATGGCAAGGATAACGATGGCCAGGATGGCCACGCTGGCAAGCGGCATCTGCCACCACGTCAGTTGCGCATCGGGCTGGGCATGGCCGAACAATCCATACGCGCCCCAGCCGATCAGCGCCACGCCGCCCAGGCCGCCCAGCAGCGCCAGCTTGTATCCGCGCCAGAGCATGCCGGAGACTTCGCGCGGGTGCTTCAGGTATTCCACGAACAGCCGGTTGGGCCGTGTGTCGTATTCCACGATGAACGGGGGCGACGCCACCTCCAGGAAGGCCAGCAGAATGAAGGCCGCCAGATACCAATAGCCCGTGATTGTCGCGGCGATGGCGAAGTGCCCCAGCAAGGGCGACAGCACGGCGGGCAGCGCGGCCAACACGGCGATCTGATGCGCGTCGATGCGCAAGCCGCCCAGCAGCAGTGGGAACAGGCCGCCGGCGTTGCGCACGCGCGGCCATTGCCAGGCGGCCAGCGCCAGGCGGCTCAGCGTCAGCAGCGCAAACGCCGCGACCACGAAAATCAAGGTTGAATGCCGCATCAGGCCTCCAGGTTGTTCTGCTATCCGACCCGGTGGGGCGGAATCGATCGTCCGCGCATTGGAGCAGGGGGCGCGTTGAAAATTCAGTGAGCTACTGCATTCCGGTCACTGTTCCGGCATTCACAGCCATTTCGTTTTGTAACTGCCGGGCTCGGGGGCCGGGAACACGGCGTGCTGCGCAAACCCCCAGGCGGCGATGGGTCGCAGCGCGGGGCGAGCCGCACGCCCGCCTGGCTGGCGGAAAGATCCGCACACATTATGGGGCCGGCGAGCTTAACCCTTGCAGTGGGCCGCGATACCCTTGCAGGTAACAGAGGGCCAGCGGCCGTAGGCTGGCCACAACGCCAAGGATAATAACCATGACGCGCACAAGAAAAATAGCGATCGGGATTGTAGGGGGTCTGGCCCTCGTCGTGCTGGTGCTGGGAGTGGTGATCGCCACTTTCGACTGGAACCGGGCCAAACCCATGATCAACGAGCGCGCCAGCGCTGCCATCGGGCGTCCTTTCGCCATCAATGGCGACCTGAGCGTCAAATGGGAGCGGCAGCTTGATGAAGGCGGATGGCGCGCCTGGGTGCCATGGCCGCGCATCATCGCCAACGACATCTCGGTAGGCAACGCGCCTTGGGCCAAAGCCCCTGAATTCGCCACCCTCAAGCGCGGGGAGTTCAGCCTTGCGCCGCTGCCGCTCTTGAGCCAGCGGGTCGTCATCCGCCGCATCCAGCTGACCGAACCCGCCGCCGACCTGGAACGGTTGGCCGACGGCCGCGCCAATTGGGTCTTCACCATGCCGGATACCGGCGAGCCCTCGCCCTGGGTGCTGGACATCAACGAAATCGGATTCGACAAGGGGCGAGTCGGGCTGGTCGACGAGATCCTCAAGGCCGACCTGACCGTGCTGGTGGATCCGCTGGGCAAACCGGTGCCGTTCGCGGATGTGGCGGGCGCCGCATTCGTGCCGGAAGACGGCGCGGCGTCCGCGCCCCGTGATTACGTGTTCGGCTGGAAAGTGGATGGCAAGTTCAAGGGGCTGGCCACCAAGGGAGAAGGCAAGGTGGGGGGAATGCTTGCCTTGCAGGATGCCAGGCAGCCGTTCCCGGTGCAGGCGGATGTCGCCATCGGAGGCACCAAGGCGGCCGTGACGGGGACGTTGACGGACCCGGCCAATCTGGGCGCGCTGGATTTGCGGCTGAAGCTGTCGGGCGCGTCGATGGCGCAGCTGTATCCGTTGACGGGCGTGACGTTGCCGGACACGCCGCCATATTCCACCGACGGGCATCTGGTCGCCAAGTTGCAGAACCCGGGCGGCGCCGTGTTCGACTACAAGGATTTCAACGGCAAGGTCGGCAACAGCGACCTGCATGGCGACATCACCTTTGCCCTGGGCGCGCCGCGGCCGAAGCTGAGCGGCAAGCTGTCGTCCAAGCAACTGCGCATGGTGGACCTGGGCCCGTTGACCGGCGTGCCCGCCGGCGGTACGTCGGCGGCGCCCGCCGACCGCGCCAAGGACGCGCCCGCCAAGCCCA
>LNAP01005512.1_pt1 | contig 11218 bp, 8 predicted proteins | sample 602601 | NCBI WGS metagenome assembly LNAP01 (sample SAMN02440304, study PRJNA202911) | soil metagenome | biome: Subtropical and temperate rainforests or woodlands; isolation source: soil samples (1 kg each in a 20% v/v slurry with milli Q water) were... ...
GATCTGGGCCCAGCAATTGGGCGTTTCATACAGGACCGTCCATGGCTTGCACAAAGTAATGGTCAAAGGCCAGGCAGGCGTACCTGTCGCTTTTACGAGATCATCCGCAACTGTTCGGTAAAACCGAACAGTTGAATATAACGGTGTCGACAATGCTTGCGATCATCAGGGTTGACCGGTCAACGCCTTCAACTTGTCAATAAACTGATGAACATCCTCGTGAATTTCATCTGCTGTCATGCTTAGCGCCACCTGTTCACGAATGAGTTGCACAGGGGGCTCTCCCTTTCTAAGTTGCTGGAAGAGAGACTCGTTGTTTTCAAACAAAATGCGCTTGCCATCTACCACGCTGAACACGTTCGCACCGACATTTCGCCAAGTTTTTCCTGGCGGCAGCGTTAGGTTTTCCCCGGCAAAAAACTCGTCAATAGATTTCAGAATCGGCTCAGCGAACAACTCATCTTCGGCGTATCCGAGTTGCTGCAGTGCAGCCCGCTTCCATGCGTCAGATACGAGCAGATAATTTTCAATATTCTTGCGCTTCCACTCGGCAAGCGACGGGTTGCCGGGCTTTGGATGAAACGCATCGTTGGCGTCGTCAAAGTCGAACAGCATGAGTCTCGACACCACGGGAATGATTTGCTGCAGAGCGGCATAGTGCAGATCAGCCCGTTCCTTCATGTTTTTCTTTCCGCCACCGCCCATAGTCTTAAAGCAGATTTTGTCCATCGCCTCCTGCGCTCCACACGACTCGGCCCATGCACGAAGAATGCGTTCGTCACTCTCGCCTTCCACATAAAGGATGTATGGAGAGGCCAGCAATCGTGTCACGTCCTCGTTGGACACGTCTGCCATAGCCTGAAGTACGGCTGGGGTCGAATCGATTCGCCTGGGTACCCGGTTTAGTAATGAGATGATTTGACTTGCATCCACACCACGCGCAAATTCTTCCGCGTGCGTGGCAATCAGGAATTGCGTACCAAGTTCGAGTGACTTGCGTTTGAAAAAATCGAGAATCTCACGTTGCAGATTGACGTGCAAGTGGGCATCTGGTTCGTCGAGCAAGATGGTTGTCTTGTCATACCCATACAAAAAAGCCAGCAAAGTCAGTGTTTGGTGAAACCCGCTCCCCCCGGCGATGATGTCGTAGTCCTTGCTGTTTTGGCGATATTCGACCGTGATGTAAACATCTTTAGCTGAGTCATATTTCGGCTCGCTAATCTTGACCGAAAACCAGCGTTCAACAATGTTAGCCAGCTCTTTCCAGTCTGCGGGTGGGTGTTCATACCCTTTGACAATGCGTCCGTTCGGATCACGCGGTGGTGCTGGGCATACCCGCAACAACAAGTTACGCAGCACGCTGCCGGGTTGACCTTTGCCAACCTGCTGGCGGATGGGTGAAACATCCAGCGCTTTCTCTGTCGGCTCAAGGCCGGAAAACGGGGGCACATAGGCGATTATGGGCAGATCACCCCTGTGTTCACAGGCGCGAAACTGCGTCCAGCCACCGCCAGGAATGGCGTAAATGGTTTGTGGTGAGTGATAGCGCAAATCCACACCAAACGTTCCGGTCTCACCGCTTGCACGCTGCCATTCCACATGAATGCCTATCAGGATGTATTCCTGCTTTTTGTTAGGCGAGTGGCGTATGTCTCTGTCCTTCCAAAGCAGATTGAACTCCGGCACCGGCAACGCCGTGAAGTTGGGCAGTACGACTTGGATGCCCTTGGAGCCGCTGCGCTTGGACCGATGAAACTCATCCACACAGAACTGCCAGATGGCCAGCGCCTGAAGCACGGTGCTCTTGCCACTGTTGTTTCGTCCAACCAGCAGATCAAACTGTGTGAAGTCATAGACTTGTTCACCAACGCTCTTGAAGTTGCGCAGGGTCAATCGGGTAATCATTCGGGGACTCCGTTCTGGCTGGCTATTGCCACTTTTTCTGGGTTCTTGCTCATATCACACAATCTTATTCAGGAAGTTGCCCCACTTCGCGTGACCCAGCCGGTATTGAATGTCACGGGCATCATCCAGCACAAAACCTTTGACGATGTACTCCTTCAGCTTGTCATTGGCCCACCGACGAAAGCGCACCCCCACGGGGCTGCGTACCCGGAAGCCCAGAGCCAGCACCATGTCAAGGTTGTAGTGCGCCACCTCGTACTGTTTGCCATCGGCGGAAGTTGTTCGGAAAAGCCGAACAACTGAATTTTCATCCTGCTCACCATCCTCAAAGATGTGCTTGATGTGCTCGCTGATCGTCCCCTTGGCCTTGCCAAACAGCTCGGTCAACTGCTTCTGGCTCAGCCAAAGCGTTTCGGCATCCAGCATCACGTCGATGCGGGTGGAGCCGTCTTCGCTTTGGTAGATTAGGAATTGTTGGGGGGTGGTCATATCTTCATCTTTCTCATGGTGTTGATGGACTTTTCCACCTCGCCGGTGAAAGTATCTGAGATGTGAAAGTTCATGTCAGGTCATTGGGTTCTCAAACGCGAACAAGCATCACGCGCTCGTGGGTATGAACCCTCTTCTTCCCTGACTGGCGCCCGTGAACCTGATGACATTCGTAGACTGATCGAGATTAGCGGGCGGATCTTCATTCTCGAAAATGATCACCTGTGAATGCTTGAACTGCTCGGCAACCGACTGGTAAAAAGCATCTTTGACGTCGCGTGAGAAACTGCCCTCATCGGTATCGGGCTCGCGATATACGACCAGCGGCGAGTCGATCAATACGAGCCCGGGATGTGGCCTCGACTGCCTTAGGCAATAGCTCAGTAGCGCTAGATTGAATGCCGCATGCACAATGGCCCGAACGCCCTTTCCATGGCTCGCCCGCTTGCGGCCAGAAATCACAACATCCTCATCCACCTCGCTGAAAGTGACGCGATCAAGGTTAGGGAAGTGCCACCTCCGAAGCAGAGATTCAACTTCCTTGCTGAAGTGATCCGCTTCGTCTGCGCGCACCTTTACCGAGGGCAGGCTGGTTCCCTTCTCGGTCTTCAGAGTCCCAAGCTCACTCAGCAGGCCCTGCAATTCATCCACACGGCCAGTCAGCTCAACAGCGCGCCGGTACGTGTCACGTTGGGCCTGATTTTCACGGAACCGCAACAGCGCAGTCTTGATACGCGGCTTGAGACGTTCCTGCAGTTCTTCGCCAACTACTTGCAGCTCACGTCTTGCCTTTTCTCCGTCTGAGAGCAGGCGGAGAATATCTTCATCGTTCTGCATCCTTGTCAGGTGAAGATCAGAAAGCAGCGCCTTGATTTTGCTCACCTCAGCAAGGCATGCTTGGGCAACGTCTTCGGGCGCTGCCTCCGGCTTCTGGTGATCATGCTCGTGATGCTCAGCCAGCGCGCCGCACACGGGGCAGCGTTCTTCGTTCATTTGACCAAGTCGTGTGCCAGCCTCTGCAGTACTCTCCAACCGGCGCATGTCAGACAGGTACTGTTGCTGAAGAAGTTCAAATCTGCCCTGTAACTCGGACAAAACATCCGTCCGCGATTCCACTCGGCGGAGTTGGTTCCAGGCGATGCGTCTGCGCTCTTCCAACTTGGCAGCTGACTGTTGTTCCGTCGCCAGTTCTTTCTCGGCCGCGTCATATTGGGACTCCGCCTGCTTCAGTTTGTCGCGCCATTCAACAGCATCATCTGGTAGCTGCAACTCTGCAAGTCGTCCTCGTGTCCTGTTCAGAAGGAGTTCGAGCATCTCAGCCTTCCCCGCTTGCTTGCCCTTGGCCATCTTTGGATCTTCGCTTGCAACCAGCGAGGCGTCGTCAACGCCAGTCAGAAGAAGTCGAAAGACCGCACTCTCCACGGTGGCGTTGATGACCTGCCCTGAATGAATCGGCGACTTCTCGCTAATCACTGCCTCCTCGTCGATCAAGACTAGACGCGCGAGATCACGAAAGCTGACCTCGCGAGTTTTACCTTGCTGATTGGTGCGTACTTTCTTGTCCGTCATTCCCGAGAGGTTCAGCAGGTACTGTGAGATGTTGTTTTTGTCGTCTGCCTTGTGCTTCGCACTCAGCGTACGATCAGCTTGTCCTTCCACATACAGAGTGAAGTCGCCGCCTCGGAGGGATCGCTCCAACTCGATCTCCGGCGCACCATTGCCTTGGCGCAGACTCAGACGGACCGACTCATATCGCTCCGACTCAGGTATCGATTTTGGTTCTTTGCTCCCGCCAAGCATGTAGTCAATGCATTGAATGATGAAGGTCTTCCCGGTATCAGACGGGCCAGAGATCACATTGAGACCGGCGCTGAATCCCATTTCGGCGTTCGGCACGCCGCGTCCAATCAGAGTTAGGCGGGAGATGCGGAAGCCTGTTACTGCCATGTTTCTTCCTTCAATTTGAGTACAGATTCCATCGCGAACTCCGCGCCCCATTCACCAATGCGTTTGGTCGCAATCTGCACCAGTTGGGTATCACTCATTTCGCCAAACGCCAAGACCAGCCATGCCGCACGCTCCCTCAGCACCGACAGGTACTCGGAGCTCAGCGCATCGAGAAACGAAGCGGATCGCTCTGTTGCCGCGTACATCAGGCCGCTATCCGTGTATCGCCGCTCCACCAGGCTGCGACTTTGGTAGAGAAGTAACCCTTGTTCAAGCACAACCCGTCGGACCAGCATTTCGCCCCCGCGATGCGGCGTCTTGGGATGCAACCCAGTCGGGCCGCCCGGCATATCGTCTGAGTGCACCACCAAGTAGTCAAACACGACGAGGCGCTGCAACGAATAGCAAGCAGGAAAAGCCTCGTTCAGCAAAGCCAATGCACGTAGACCGATCTCAACCGGACCGTTGAACGGAGCAAGAGGCGTGAAGTTGTCGGCAACCGTCACTTAATCCACCTAACTTTCTTGTCATTAGCTAATTGGTGGCAGATACCCCCGCGGTCAAGCTGGGACAACCGCTCCTTGAGCGCATGGTCCGTGATTGGCAACAGCCGTGCTGTCTTGACAACGGCCATTACGCGCCGGTAGCCGTCCGCATGGACGCCGCGGAACTCATCCCTGATGCCACTGTGAATCTCGTCTTGCAGATGCTCGAACGCGCCAGGTGGAAGCGTATCGCGCGAGAACACCCGCAAGGACTCAGCGCTGTAAAACTCCAACCGTGAGTCGTTAAAGTGCCCATGAACATCACCATGGCTCGTCAGGTCTTCGACCGTCCCAATTTGACACTTCAAATGATCGCCATACGCATCGAGCAGTTCGCGAACGTAGTTCACTTCGTGATCCGCCAAGGTCGCTGGCGGCGGCTCCAACGCCGGTCGAGCTGGCAGTCCACCGCCAAACCGCGTGGCATACCAGCGAGTCTTCGCGTGCTGGTCAATGAGCTGCAGCGGTGGAATCGCCTCGAAGATCGAGAAATTCAGCCCGTCGATGTACAGCCGGAGCGTGTCGTCAAGATCCACAACCTCTGTGGACGTGACACCCGTTCGACAATGTTTGTCCCAGTTCTCGAAGAGCTGCGCCTTGAGTTTCTCAGGCTTCCTGAGGAGATTTGATAACGTTGTGCCAGCTCCTTGCGGGGCCACGAAGACATATCGCCGAGGGTAGGTGTATTCATTGCGGCGCGTGTAGTACACCAGCTTGCCAAGCTCAACCCAGATGGCACTAGGAGTCAATGCGTCCTTGTAGTGTTTGCACTGATAGTTGTCCCACACCGTGTTGTCGGACGTATCAAACGCCACGACGTCACGCCCCATGTCGCCAGCACCACCGCAGCGATCAACACGACCATATGTGTCACGCAAAGAGTCCGCCCATTCGAGAACAAATTCTTCCCACTGCCTAGCACTGAAGATTCGTATCCGCTCAATTGGAGGAATTGGCAGACCTGCCACCACAACGTCAGCCGACACACCGTTTGAAGGTTGCGGCTGCGGCAACGGAATGGTTTGCGCACCCGAACTCATGCGCCGACCTCAGGGAGCATTGCAGCCCGGATATCCCACGGAATACTGGAGCGTTTCATGATGGCACCTCAGTTCACCCTAAAAACCTTCATCACCTCATCCCCCAAGTGATTGATGACTTTCACCGCAATGCGCCCCGACTTCGGCTTGTCGAACGGCCGCGACGTGTCGCTGTTCAGCGTGGCCCAGGCTTCTTCATTGATCTCGGCCTTGAGCGTGGTTTTCAGCGCCTTGTACGGATCGTTGGCACCTAGGAAGTAGGCGTGGCGGACGAAGAAGCTTTCTTCGTTGTAGTCGGTGTCGATGAACCAGCAGGCGATGCCGTCGGCGCCGTCGCTGCGGACTTCGCCGGTGTTGGGGTGGAACACGTCCACGCCGTTGACCTTGACCCGCACTTGGCCGCCCTCGGCGTCCAGGATGTCGATGTCGGGCTCGCCAAAGATCACGAACAGGTTACCCTTGCCGGTGTTCTTGAGGTCTTCGGCCATGTGCAGGTCGGCGTTCATGCGGGCCTTTAGCACCGGGATGCGACCCAGCTTGTCGAATTCGCTGGAATGCGCGTCGTAGTTGAAGGCGCAGGCAATCAGCACGTCAAAGCCGGAATCTCCCGCCTCGCGGGCTGCGGCTACCAGGTCGGGGCGCGAGACGGTGCCGAACTCGGGGCCGATGAAGACGGCGGCGCGCTTTTCTTCGCTGCCTTCCATATAACGGCCATCGGCACAGACCAGGTCGCCTGGCCACGGTGTCAGTGACGTGAAGTCAATCTTGTTGTCCTTGTGCGCCTGCTGCACACCGGCCGTCTTGAGATTTTCCAGAATGATCTGAACGAAATTGCGCTCTGCGTTGTATTCGGCCTGGCGTTCAGCGATTTTGGGGTCGTTGGGGTCGATCAGTTCGTCGTTTTCATCGACGCCCAGCACGCGGTGCGGTGACAGGCTTTCGACTGTGAAGGGGCCGGCCACGCGAACCTTCTTTTTGTCGTCGTAAGGTTTGTCGTAGAGATATTCAAACTCGGCTTTGGCGGCGATGGAGGCGTCAATTTCCTTCTGGCGGGCGATGCGGGCCTCCCACCAGGTTTTTATGAGTGTTTTAGCCTTATTACCCTCGTATTTATTTAATAGTTTGCTATCAATTTTGATATTATTCCAGCCCAGCACATCGTCTGGCTCTGGGAGCCCGCGCGGAATTTCCCACTCTTGCCATGTGGTGCCCAGTGCCGCATTCAGGTCGGTGCGCAGCGCCTCCAGCCCGGGCTGGTACTTGTCCCAGATGACGTCAATCTCGACGTTGTTGGCAATGGATTTGAGCGTGATGTGCGGCACACGCTCGTACACAAAGCCCTGGCGCACATTGCCCCGCGTCGGCGCGCTGGACGGTGCGGTGCGGGTAACTTCGCCTTCCTTGATCTGCCCTTCGCGGCTATCGGCCAGCAGGTAGTAGGGATAGCGCGCACCCATGATGCGAGCGCGGGCCAGCGCGAGGGCGACACGGGAGGTGTCAATGGTGATCCAGCGGCGGCCCCATTGCTCGGCGACGTAGGCGGTAGTGCCGGAACCGCAGGTGGGATCGAGGACGAGGTCGCCGGGGTCGGAGGCCATGAGAATGCAGCGTTCAATCGTTTTTGTACCCGTTTGAACTACGTACACTTTTTCGTCAGTAAAGCTTCCTGTCCCGGTATCTTCCCAGAAGTTGGCAATTGCAAATGCTGGGTAATCTGATATGTAACGTCTATATGCGAGAGAGGCGCCCGATTTTTGAAGTCTGTCCGATTTTCGTAAGCGGTCAAAACCCGCTATGGAGCTTTTCCAAAACCCCTTTCCCGGCGAGTAGAGGCCTCCTTCAAAATCAAAAGAGAATCCAGTTGACGAACTGCCGCTTTGAGATCGAAGGTCACTTAGGCGAAAAACCAAATTGTCTGGGTCTAATAGTCGGGGATCAAGTCGCTCTTCTCTTGACAGCCGACGATGGTTGCCTAAAGGTTGCCGCGTAAATTGATATGTGTCCACGCCATCACCGCCAAGAGCTTTAATACGCAACGGTTGTCTATATTTCGTTTGTTCTTTATTCTTACCGAACCAAAGTAAGTAATCGAAGGACTGCGGAAGGAAGTTCAACCCACGACCTGTTGTCTTTGCAAAGCAAATTTCTGTTATGCAATTGCTTTCGCCAAAAACCTCATCCATTACCGCCCGCACCCGGTGCACATTCTCATCCCCAATCTGCACAAAGATTGATCCCGCGTCCGTTAACAAATCCCGCGCCACCGTCAGCCGATCCCGCAAATAGGTCAGGTACGAATGAATCCCATCCCGCCAGGTATCCCGAAACGCCTTCACCTGCTCGGGCTCGCGCGTGATGTGCTCGGCGTTGCCGTCTTTCACATCGCGGCTGGTCGTGCTCCACTGGAAGTTGCTGTTGAATTTGATGCCATAGGGCGGGTCGAAATAAATACACTGCACCTTGCCGCGCAGGCCTTCACGCTCGGCCAGGGACGCCATCACCGACAGGCTGTCGCCCAGAATCATGCGGTTGGCCCAGTGGCCGTCGTGCTGGTAAAACTCGGTTTTGGCGTCGCTGTTGGGCAGGCCGTTGAAGTCGGCAAACATGTCCACTTGCGGCGCAGCGTCTGCAGTTTTTTCGCTCTGCCGTTTCAGGTCGTCGATCAGCACCTTGGGGTGCACTTTTTCCTGGATGTAGAGCGGCGGTGCCTGCACGATCAAGTTGGACCAGTCCTGCTCGTCCTTGCCGCGCCAGACCAGTTGCGGGTCCAGGTCGCGATTGCGGCGCTCATACTCGACGCGCACCGGCTTCTGCTCGTCCTTGGCCATCACCGACTGGTATTCGGCCGTGGGGATGTTCTTGCGCGTGGCGTCGTCATGCTTCAGCGTTTCGACGGTGAGTGGCGCGTTGGTGGTTTTTTTGGTGGCCATGACTTTGATCAGGAATCCAGTGCGTTGGCTTCGCGGATGATCATTTTGTTGACATCAACAAAATGATTCTTCACGCCAGCGGTGAACCATTTTCCCGGCGTCGGGAAAATGGGTGTGTTAAGGCGGTCAGTTCTCATGGCCTATGCCTTTGGTAAGCGTTTTTTGAGTGGCAGCTTTTTGACGAGGCGGTCAAAGTCTGACTCGTAGCTACGGTCTTGTTCAATACGGAACACGGCGTATTCCTTCTCCGCCAATGCCATGGCGACCGTGTGGGAGATCGCGCCCTTACCCTGAAGAATTTCCTGCTCGTTGAACTGGAGGAAGGCGTCCAGCTTGACGGCCCAATCCCGCATCTTCATCAGGCGACCACGGCTGGCTTGAAACTCGGCATGGTCGAGATACATGTCAACGATGTGGTTGAGCGCCTTCAGTTCGTCGGTGTGAAGGTAATTTTTGGCGATTCCAATATCTGTCTTGAGGACTTTGCCAGCAGGTGCCTTGCGCCAAGTGGTCAACCCCATGCTGGGATGACCGGCAGTTGCGCGCTCTGCAACGATTTCAGCGGCCGTGTGCCCCGTAATGGCGAAGTGAAGCTTGTTTTGCACCGCAGCGAAGAACTGTTCTGCTGCGGCGGTGTGGGGTGAATAGTCGGCCGCTGTGGCGTAGATGTCGGTGATTTTTTGATAGACCATGCGCTCGCTGGCGCGGATTTCGCGCACCTCTTCCAGCAGCTCTTCAAAATAGCGCTGGTCGAAGCGGGTGCCGTGCTTGAAGCGGGTGGAGTCAATCGCGAAGCCCTTGAGGATGTAGTCCTTCAGGCGGTTCGTCGCCCAGGTGCGAAATTGGGTGGCGCGCAGGCTCTGAACGCGATAGCCAACGGCGATGATGGCCTCAAGGCTGTAGAGCTTGGTGCGGTACTTTTTTCCATCGGAGGCAGTTACCGAGGAATCCTCGGTAACTGATGACTCGTCCAACTCCTTGTCCGCGAAGATATGTTTCAGGTGGAGGGAGACGTTGTCCGCTGAGCACTCATAGAGCTCAGCCATGAGCTTCTGGGGTAGCCAGACGTTTTCATGCTCGAAGCGGACTTCCACGCGCGTCTTGCCATCTTCGGTTTCAAAGATGGTGATGTTGTCGAAGCGAGGGGTAGGCCGGTCAGTTTCCATAAATGGTTGCCGTCTGATGCTTCGAGTTGGAACTATCGACAGATTGTCGACAGTTCCACTTCTGTTCGACTTCGTTCCAGATGGAGCGAATCTGCTTGGATTCGAATAGTTTGATATTGCTCATGGCCTTACCCTTCCCTTCCAAGCGTTGATCTGGCTGGAGTGCTGACCATTTTGTTGATGCCAACAAAATGGTGCGGGATATCGCCGGAAAAGCATTTTCCCGATGCCGACAATAGGGTCTTAAAGAAACTGTCAGTCTTCATGGGCAACCCTTTCGATCATCTTGTTGAACTCGGCTTCGACCTTTTTCGCGAAGTCGGCTTCGATCTGGTGCACCTCGGTGAATTCGGCAAACGCCCAGCGGCCATGGGTGCCCAGGTTGTTGACGCCAGGTACCCAGTAAATGTCCATGGTTTCTTTTTTGACCTTGGCGTCCTCAAAGCGAAAGCCCTTGATTTCGACCACCAGATTTAAAAGATCATCTTCGCCGTGACCGTCGTCAACACGGACGATGAAGTCGGGCCGGTACTGGCGCATTTCGGAGCCATAGCGGTACGGCACTTCCAGGCCCAGGTTGTGGTTTTTGACGTAAGCCCGCACGCGTGGGTGCGCCTCGGCCACGCGGCAGAACTCGGCCTCCCAGTCGCTGTCCAGAATCACCCAGTTGAGCTGGCAGTGCTGCGCGCTGGTTTCCCAGCGCTCTGTCTTGGAGGTGTTGAAGTTGACGTGCGCCGTGCTGCCGGTGGGGTTGTAAGGGTCGAGCACGGCGTTGATGGGGCGGCTGCCGACCAGCGTGCGCATGATGCCGGCGGTGATGCGCTCGCAGGCCATGTCAGCCAGCATCTTGTATTTGAGCTGGGCGGGATAGGTACCACCCTTGCAGACCAGGTAGCCGTCGAGCCACTGCCGGGCGATGCGCTTGAGCTGGCCGAACAAGTGCAGCTGCGGCTCGCCATTGGCATCGCGCCATTTGCTCAGTACCAGATGCGAGGTGAGTTCGTACACGACCTGGGACGGGCGCACATCGCCGGTGTGGACGAGGTTCAAGTCCACCGTTTCGCCGATGATGCCGGACTGGCGTGTTTCGGTAGCGCCCACCAGATCGGGCGTCAGTACCAGGACCGAATCGTCATTGAATTCGGCGGTGAGCCGCTCTTCGGGCAGCTCGGCGCGGTAGCCCTGCACGCGTGGGA
>LNAP01005514.1_pt1 | contig 11214 bp, 24 predicted proteins | sample 602601 | NCBI WGS metagenome assembly LNAP01 (sample SAMN02440304, study PRJNA202911) | soil metagenome | biome: Subtropical and temperate rainforests or woodlands; isolation source: soil samples (1 kg each in a 20% v/v slurry with milli Q water) were... ...
GTTGTAGGCATTGAAGAAAAGATTGCCTTCGTAGCCGGCCAGGGAGGCTTTGCTGTCGCCGTTGTGCACCAGCAGCTTGCCGCCTGCAGTCAGCTCTTTCTTCACTGCGGGCCACTTGGCGCCCCACTTGGCTTTGCCGACTTCCTCGATAACCACATCAAGAGCTGGAATGCCTTTGTGATCAGGTTCGAACAGGAAGGCGGCAGAAAACTGCTCCTTGCCTTGCTCGTTGGCCTTGGCCGTGAAGATGTTCGGGAAAGAGATGCGGGCATTTGCGAAAGTGTGTTTCATGTTAAATCCTCAGTTTTATGTCGTTGGTATTTCAGTGGTTTGGCGTTATGCCGGAAAATCAATATTCTAGGTCTACGGTGAATTCGTGTTCGCAAGCGGGGCATATAACCTCTACGTCTTTAGTGCGATCAGTCCCATGCTCCGGAACGTCGAATCGATGCCCGTCCCAGAAGTCGTCTGCGTCGAGCAAGTTCACATCTTCTTTGCAACATGGGCACTCAGTATCAAGACTGATCGACCATGTTGCCGAAATGGCACTCATACCAAGTCTCCAAAATCATCTTCTACTTCCGCCGGCAGCTCTTCGAACTGTTCGGCAATCGCCATGCTCAAAGCGGGACGCTTGTCGCTGGCCGGTGCTACGGATGGCTTGCCATCGCTACGGCCAATCAATGGCTGGAGCTTGTTCCACTTGCGTGGGTTTGCTTCCTTCAAGACCTTCTCCGCCGTTGTGGGGCTGATCAGCTTGAAGTCGTACATCTGATCGACCTTCAGACGCATGGCTTTCAGCGCGGCTTCGGCTTCCTCCTCGCTAGTCCAGCTACGCGCACCCTGCCGACCTTCGACCAGCTTGTAACGGGCGTCGGTGAACTTACCGGCCAGTAGTCGCCGCTCAACTTCAGCGCGTACCGCTTTGGCAAAGCCTTCGATCATGTCGGCCGCGTCCATCAGCGTTGCCAAGCGCTCATCTGATGCGTCCGGCAACTTGGCTTCTGCCGCTTCAAGGCTTGGCCGGATGTTCGGCTTCTTGACGGTGAAGTGCGCGGCTTCGTTTATGTCATGCCCGAAGTCTTCGTGCTGCTCATGGTGATATGTAATAGCCGCGGGCTTAACGCCGAACGATTGTGCCAAAAGCTTTTCAGCCTGCGGCATTTCGACTTTTACGAAGCCCTTGTCAAGGTCCACGAAGTCGGAGCAGATCACTTCCAGCGTGTAGTCCGTCCTTTCTTGGCACCGGTCTGGCGGCACTTTGCAGAACTTGCATTGCTTCTCGCCGGGTACAGCAGGAAGATCTTCTGCTTTGCTGAAAGCGATTCGCTTAGACGCTTGGCGGATCAACTCGATACGAGCTCCCAGCTCTTTGCGAGTCAAAACAGCTTCGTCAAAGTGGTGCAGGCGCGGCTGCAGGATATGCAGGTGGATATCCTCGACTTCGCCAAGGAAGTCGAACTCCTGCAGTCCGGCGTCGGTGTACATTTCCTGCTGCTCGTTATCAACAGCGAAGACCTGGACGCCCATTCCCCATTTGAGATCGATCGAGTGAGCAACACCGCCTTTGATGATCCACACGTCGGTAGTGCCCGTGGCCGGCTCTACATCGTCTTGAGGATAAATATCGCCGTTGTCGAAGTCGATGAACTGGCCGGCGGCATTCTTGAAACAGACCGCGCCGGTGACTTTGTGCCAGTGCTCGCCGGTGATGTGCGCAATGCTGAGCTTCTGTTCGGTGTAGATCGTCGCGCCATCGGCGACAGCCCGAACGTAATCCAAAGCCTTCTGCATTGGGCCAATCATGTCGAGTCCAACCGGGTACTGGCCGGCGGTGTTGAACTCGGTCGCAACGTCCTTCACCTGGATGCGCAGGCCTTGAAAGTCTTTCGCATCTTTGTTTTCGAGCAGGCATTGTTCCATCAGGAAATGCGCTGCGGTGCCTTCATCTGCAAAGCTGCTCGACTGGTCGGGCAACCCGCGTTCCCGGTGCGGCTTAGCTAAGCAGCGAATCGCTGCCGGCATACCGCTTGGGCTGAGTAGTGCGTGTACGCCCATGGTCTAAACCTCCTGCGCCGGCGAATTGCCGTAAAGCACAGCCTGAAACAGCGCAATGCGTTCTTCTTTAAGCATCAGGTTGGCGCGCTTTGCCATGGCCGTAGCGGCAGAGAAACGGTTATAGAAGCGCTCGTCGACGGTGACGATCAGGTTTACGTCGCCGAGTCGATAAGACTGGAAGCGATCTTCCTCGCCGGAATTAAGAGCGTCTTCCGCATACCCTTCGCCGAGTTCGACATTGAATCCTGCGTTCTTCATCCTGCTAACGAAGTAGTCAGCGTTTTCGCTATCGACGAAAACCAATACATCTTGGTCAGTGTCCTCCGGTGGTGGGTTGCACGTAATGCGCGATCCAACCAGTTCGTGGCGGTTAGCGTAGCGAAGCAGGTCTTGAATATTCTGATCGAGCGCGGTCATGTCTCAGCCCTCGAGCGCTTGCAGATCGGCGTAGACGGCTTCCAGCTTCGCCTGGTCGTTCACTGTGCTGAAGTCGTCTTCTTTGTCCAGAAGCACTTTGAGGTTGGCAATACCGTGCTTGGCGTTCAGCGCCTTGATCGCGTCACGCTGCGTCGGGGCCAGCTTGAGCACTAGTGCGCGGACGGTTTCGTATGGAGTGGCTTCAACCGCGGTGTCGACATTTCCTACCACATCCGAAGCTGTGTTTGACTCTTCGACTTTTGGGTCCGGGGTTTTCTCCGCTTTGACTTTCTCTGCCTTCGGCTCTTCAGCGGTAGGTGTACGGCCGGCCAGGGAGAGGGTCAGCAGCTTGACGGCTTCGGTGTTCGCGAGCAGCGCTTCGGTATTGGCTTGGATCAGGGCTTCGATCGACATGTTGCAAGTTCCTTTTTGGTTAAGGTGTGCCGCAGATGGTAGAGAGCGGCACAAGGTATGTCAAGTGGTTTAGTTGCTAATACTTGTAGCTTTATTCTTCGCCGAGCAATTGCTTCATGCGGGCGTAAAGCAGCGGCGCGCGGCCGCTAGGGAATTCTGCTTCGTGCATAGCGGAGAGTTCATCCCAGTTAGCCAAGATAGGTTTGAACCGCTTGCAGGATTTACCGATCTTGGCAAAGCTTTTTCGCAGGTAAGGGAATCGCTGGACGAGTCGATAGCATCGCCCGAAATCGGAAGGATCACGCGGCGCCTCGAAACCCCATTTACCCGGCTTGAATCCAAGCACCACCTTTACCATCGTCTCCGAGGAGATACCGGTGTCGTTTCCACAAAGCCATTCAGCCAATTCTAGGATCTGTTGCTTTTTCACTGTCCTTCTCCTTTTACGTTATGGATGCAGTACCAACCGTTCGATGGGCTGGAGCTGCCTTTGCGGTGGGTGCCGTTGTCGAACGGGAAGCCCGAACACTGGCAGCCGTACTTCTTGTGCTCAGTCTTGAGCCTATACACGTCTACCCGGTACGTGCCGCCGCAGTCACAATGCACGATCGGCTCTATACCTTTTGCTCGTGCTTCCCGGCACGCTTTGCACTTGCAGCCGTTGCGCATGTTCTCGGGTAGCTGGCTTAGGGTTCGCCGGCCATCGCAAGACCGGCACCTGCACGGATAGCGGTTCATTTCATCGGATCTGCTTCGAGATACGCGACGATGTCGTGCGGGTGTCCTAGGTTCTGCTCGCCATCACCGAGAAGCGCTTCATGGTTAAGGTTCTGCAAGTTACGTAGAACCTCCCTGCACTTCGCTAGCCGGTATACGGCGTGCTGGACTTCCTTACGCTTGCGTAGCGCGTAATGGTCTACCGCTGCCTTTAGGGTGGAATGACAATACCGCGAACCTTGCTTGGGAACCCATCGTTTGTTTTTCTCGGGCCAATCCGGAAATACGCCGGCGTATTTGTGGTAGTAGTCCGAGATTACCCAGTAGCCGCACGGCGTTTCACGAAGGACGTGATACTTCGTCAGTTCGACCAGTACATCGCCGCCCTCGGACCATGAGTCAGTCAACCTGTAGTGTAATGGTTCGCTCATACGCCCTCCTTTATCAGTTCAGTACGCAGGATGTGAACATCGCGCGGCGCGGTGAAATTGAGCTTTGCATGTCCTTTGGCTAGGTCCAGAACGGTAACCGTGACGCCTTCGGCGATCTGCATTTCGCCACGGAACCGGACGCGTTCCACCTGGAGGGTGGACAGCAAACGGAATTTGCAGAAGCCGCCGGTCACATCGAGGATCTCGACGTATTCCGTTTTGTCGCCGATCAGAAGGCGCACAGACGTTCCGGCTTTACGGGTCAACACGAGATTGGTCATACGTCTTCCTCAACGATTTCGAATTTGCGGTAGCCGAGTTCTTCAAGCTGCGCGGCCATCCAAGCGGCTTGGCTAGCGTTGATCGGCTGCCGGATATCCCCCGATAAGCTGATAAGAACCTTCGCCAGTTCGATCTGTCCTTGAACACGATTCTCTTCTCGATCGGCGCTAGGTTTCTTAAAGTACCTGTGGGTTTTCGGTTCGGGGATCAGATTCCACTCCCCGAACCCGGCATAGGCGAACCATTTTCCTCCAACCTGCTTTCGCCAAGGTAGGCGTACGCCTTGGGATAGCATGTAATGCGTTGCGCCTTCCGGCGCCTTGCCCCAGTCGATACTCATTTCGCCATCACCTTTTCCAATATGCGTTTAGTTGCGTTCACAGAGTCGAGCATGTGGCAGAAGCGTCTGTCGTCCTTTACACCGTTCGAAAGATCGATCTCGTTCAACGCATACCCTGTTTGTGTGATCCAGTGTCCGGGGCGCCATGGCGCTAGGTCTGATACTGGTGGCTGAAGCATGTTGGAACTCCCTTATGATTAATGCGAATAGATGTAGCCTGGCGCTTCAGACTTTGGGATCAGCGCGTTGACAGCGAGCCGTAGCTGAATAGCCGTATGATAGAACCCGGCGTCTAGCACGCTTTCTGACTTGCCCGCTACAGCGATCATGAATTTAATCTCTTGGCGCTCGCACGCTTCCAGCGACTCGGCCAGGGTCAGTAACGCTTCAGCCTGTGCGCGGGTGATCATGGTTGCTTCCTCTTCGGCAGATCTTGTATCTCAGGCTGCGTCGGGAAACGGCCGGTAGGGGACAGACCCTTCGGAATGTTCTGCAGTTGTGGGCTAGAAGCGCCGAACCGTCCTACTACGCGCGTGTCCATTTCTGGGTACCGGGAGTAGCGTTCGTATTCTTCCTTCGAGCAATCGCGCCAAGGCGATTCACCGATCTCGCGGCATTGATAAGTAATCACGGCTTGCGTACTCCTAGCAGTTGCCCAGGGACGACGCGCATGGTGGTAGACCCTACACTTACGTCGTAGCTCTTCTCAGCGACCTTCACGACACGCGCCAGGCACTTGTGGTACTCGCTCTGCGTGTCGTTAATGCGAACGGTCTGATTGGGTTTGAAGCGGTTCATTCGTACCGGCCTTGCTCGTGCCAATACGTCAGCTCGTTCAAGAGACCGTACGCCTGATCCTTCGGAACGGTTTTGAATATGCGTCTGCACGCGTCAACGGTTGGGTCTTCAGCGGGCGCTTGGGTCTGCTTTAGCACCAGAGCCAAGTTCATATGTGCGGTTAGCGCTAAGGGCCCTTTCCACTCAAGTTCCATTATCGCTTTGAGCAGTTGCCTCGGGACGCTTACTAATTCGGTTTCCATCATCCTTCTCCTATATGCATTTGTGTGACGCAACTATACAACACGAAACTTGCGATTGCTTGTAGGTCCGACGAACGGTTAGGGTTTCGGATCTATGGGTAAAAGTTTCGGCAGCACCTTGGAATCGAAAAAGCCTTCCCTGAATATCTGAGCCACGCCCCACCAGTGGGGATACTCATTATCTGGGTCTGTCCACCAGCGGAGCCATGTTCCTTCAACCTTTTTGAAAAAGAAGATAACAACATGAGATGAGCCACCTGCCTGAACTTTGCTCGAAGCGACGAAATAGTGGGTGGAGCCTTCCGGTTTCTCTATTAAATCTAAAAGGTTCATTTCTTCCGATCTCCTCGGTTCGAATTCACAAGTGGCTTCTGGCCGTCCTTCAACGTCCAGGGTGATTCGGTATGGCAATCCGGACAGTGGATAATGCGTAGGCTGCTCATGCGTATCACGTCCGGGTTACCACACTTTGGGCATTGGAGGGTCATTTAAACCGGAACCTCGTTACCGTGCTCGTCCGCCAAGGTGAACGTAGGGCGCGCTACTAGCCAGGGTAACGCTCGGAGACTTTCAGCGCGTTCTACGGCCGCCTTAACAGAATAGAATTCCTCTTCTTGCTCTTGGCCCGGCGCATCGGGCAATTCGAAACTCAAAATGTAGGTGTTCACGCTATAAATCCCCCTGGCATGGTTTTTACATATCGCTGTGCCGCGGGCTGATGCATCTGACCTTTGGCACAGTCGCTGGTGTTGACTTTTGGCATCTTGGGTTTCTTAGGCTTGCGCATCGGGTTGCTCCTACATCAAATGGATGGCGAGCATTCCGCGATCCATGATCGCCAGTTCTCCGGTGCTGTTCATGATGCGGCGCAGTTCAGCTACGCCCCCGGCGATCCCGGTCACTGCTGCGACAACCTGGAGCTGGCCTTTCTTGTCAGCGCGCCGCAAGGCTTCACGGATATGATCGTCTTGGCGCTTGTCAGTGAGGTTCATAGTCTTACTCCTGAGAAACAGTGCGGGTGTGAGGAAGCTTAGGCGACTTGGCGTCGCGGGTCATGAACAGGCAGAAGATGGCAGGATCTCCAGTTGGTAGTGCCGACAAAGGCCGCATGGCGGCCTCGTTATCAGAACAGCAGGATGAGAATCAAGAGGCCGATTAGCATGGCGCTTGCTCCTGTAGGGTTGATGGGTCCGGCTTGGTGCCGGTGAAGCAAAGATACAAGTAGAAGATTGTATTGTCTAGTGGTTCCGACAGACGGTATGGGTTGTGTTTCTTTAGTGGTTAGTTGTATGATGCGCCGACACCAACCTGAGGTAAAGAAAATGCTAGATAAGAAACGCTGGACTCCCACCGAAGCTAAAGCGCGAGATCACTTCGCCGAACTGGCAATGCTGGAGCTTATGCGTAGTGCGAGATCAGTCGGCTATGACTATGAAGAGGGCTACGAGGAAGCGTTAGGCAAGCAGCGCCGCGAGATTGCGAAACGCGCCTATCAGATGGCCGACGACATGCTCCAACAGCGGGCCCACGCTTTTTACGATCACGAGGCTTAATCCATGGACAAGCGACTCAAAGCACTGACCGAACAAATCATCAACGAAGGCACCCATGGTTCCCTTCTGAATACGGTGATGTCCGCCAAGGCCTACACCGGCATTCTCCGTGCCGTTGTTGCGGCCGGCGGCTTCTCGCAGCTCGCTAGGCAGCTCGGCGTCTCCTACCAGGCTGTGCAGCAATGGCTGACCCAGGGCTACGTCCCCCTGATCCGTGTAACGGAGATCGAGGCGCTTTATGGTGTGCCCCGCGCTGAACTGATGAATCCGAAATACGCTGCAGCCCTAGCCGATCCTAGCTTCTCGTCCGACGTATAGGGGCTAAGCCGTGGAGCCCAAGGCAATGACAGATATTGAAAGCGTCCAGGCGCCGGCAGCACTACGCGCCCTCAAGCAGTGGCTTATCTGGAAGATGGAACCGAACCCCAACGGCCCGAAACCTCGCAAGATGCCCTATTACGCGTGGAGCGCGAAGAAAAGAGGCAAGCACAATACGCCTGATGATATCAGCCAGTTGGTCGGCTTCTCGGAGGCTAAGGCATCTGCAGCGCGTCTCGGCCCTAATTGGGGCGTAGGCCTGGCGATGATTACCGGGTCACCCGTGACTGCGCTGGACTTCGACCGTTGCGTTACGCAAGACGCATACGGCAGCCCGGTAATAGATCCGGCAGTCGATCAGATGATCGTCGGCACCTACGCCGAGATCAGCCCATCCGGTACTGGCGTTCGGGCCTTCGTGGATGGCGCAGTGGGTAACGGTCGTCAGGCTCACCATGACGAATGGGATTATGGTCTGGAGCTGTTCAACGGCACCGGCTTCGTGACCTTCACAGGGAACGTGACTGAGACCACGAAGCTAACCGGCGACGAGAACACCGTCGCTAAGCCGAACGCTTCACTCCTAGAGCATATCGCGAAACGCTTTGGCCCTTCTGCTATTAAGGAGAAAGCGCCAGCCGCTGACGAGGTGTTCACGCTTCCTCCGCCTCGCGTTGGGATGTCGATAGATGACCTGCGGGAAATGCTTACCAATCTCAACCCCAACATGAGCAATAAGGAGTGGCACGACCTCGGCGCGGCTTTGCACCATGAAACCGAGGGTTCACCTGAAGGCTGCGCTCTTTGGGATGAATGGAGCGCCGGCGGCAGCGGTTACCCTGGCACCGATTACTTTGAGCAGCGTTGGGAAGGGTTCGACTCGAGCCACGAGAAAGCTATCCGCGTCGTGTCTTACTTCAAGGCGGCGCAGGAAGGCGCGATCGCTCAAGGCAAGACGTGGGACATTCCGCGCACCAAACCGATCGTTTCTATCGGCCCCGCACCGGACAGCGGCCACTTCGATCTCTGCTCGTTCGCCGATTTCCTGGCCGAAGACATGGAAGAGGAGGATTGGTTTATCGAGGGCTTCTTGCCGAAAGCCGATATGGGGATGCTTTTCGGCGCGTCGGGCTCGGGCAAATCCTTCCTAGCGTTGGATATGTGCCTGGCGATCGCCCGTGGGGTCGAGTGGAACGGTCGTTGGGTCAAGCAAGGCCGAGTGCTATACGTCGCCGCCGAAGGATCCAAGGGCTTCAAGAAGCGCGGTCGCGCCTATTGTCAGCACCATGGCGTCGATCCTAAAGATTTCCCTATGCAGATCATTCGCCGGGTGATCCCCAACCTTACGGACGCTACCAGCGTCGCCAAGTTGGTCGAGGACGTTACTGCCCTCGGCCCCTTCGATCTTATCGTGCTCGACACCTTCGCCCAGGTGACGCCCGGCGCCAATGAGAACAGCGGCGAGGACATGGGCGACGCCCTGGCTAACTGCCGACTGATACGTGCCCCTCATGACTCCATGATCCTTCTCGTTCACCACGTGGGTAAGGACTCAAGTCGTGGCGCACGAGGCTGGTCCGGGCTCAAGGCGGCTGCAGACGTGGAGCTAGAGGTTGTTGCTAATGAAAACGCCCGTCACGTTGAGGTGACCAAGATGAAGGACGGGGAAACAGGGTTCATCCAGGGGTTCTCGCTGGCTACGGTCGTGCTAGGAGAGGACTCGCGCGGCGACGATATTTCTAGCTGCATCGTGGAGTACAACACCCGCGGCAAGGTATCCGAGGCGGAAACAGGGGTTAAGGGTGTCAACAAGAAGATAGTAGTAGGGTCGCTACACGAATTGCTCTCGTTCGATGGCGCCCCGGTCCCACATAGCACGCTTTGGAAGCTGGTAGAAAGCAAACTGCAACGCGGCAACAAAGCAAAAGATCCTCGGCCAAGGCAGTTTGGCGATGCCCTCGCCGGACTCATAAAGGACAAACGTGTAGAAAAATGCGGATTCAACGGGGAAGACCTTTACGGCGTACCGGCAGCGGATGCGTGAGAATTGCAGAAAGCTTTGGTACGGTTGGTACGGTTGGTACGTTTCGTCCTAACCGTACCGTTTGGGTAGGTCAAGGTACTGGTACGGTTGGTACGGTAAGGTTAGAAGAACCGTCCGTACCGTACCATCGTACCGAGGTGAACGCGTTGTATTTTGCAGATTGCTTTCAGAGCCATGAAAGACGCAGAAAATGCAGATTAGATAAACCCGCAAGAATTGCGCGTAATGCAGATCACGACCCCTGGCCGAGACGCCTTCCACGGGTTCGCGGTTTACAGGTACGCTGATCACTCACCACATGGAGCGGAACCCATGGCATGTTCCGGATGCGCTCGACGTCGGGCGAAACTCAAAAAACTATTGGACTTAGCCAATGAACGATTCGAAGAACTCAAGCAACGGATTACTGGTACTCAGAGTGCCGCAGACCCTGGGAAAAGAAATGGTGACCCTGCTAACGGATCACATCACCCCAATAGCTGACCAACTGGGCTTAGAGCCTATGGTCCTCGACGGAGGTGCAGACATCAGGATCGAGAATGGCCGTGACGCTTTGCTGGAGCGCGTCTGCGTGGCGCTAGAGGAGATCGCGGCTCAGGGTAGGGCACCCGAGGTTAGCGAGGCTCAGGAGGCGCTGACGAAGCCTGTGCTGAATGCTCGGCCATTTGCTTCGGGGCTGAACTCCCGTGGCTAAGTCCAGGGTCACGATGCAGTCCACCCGAGCGCGTGAGGTCAGTACCCAGTCGGTGCAGATGCTGAACCCTGATGCATGGCGTGAAGGGCTGACCACGGCGCAGCGTGGGTACGGTGGGAAGTGGCAAAGGTACAGGGCTGCGTATCTCGCTATCCATCCCTTGTGTGTAGCGTGCCAGGCTGAAGGGAAGGTCGTAGTCGCTACCGTGCTCGACCACATCGAGCCCCACCGCGGCAACATGGAGGTCTTCTGGAGGAAGGGCAACGTGCAAGGCCTGTGTGCCCACCATCACGGGTTGAAGGGTATTGAGGAAGGCGGCATAGGCGCTCAGAGGAAGGGATAGATCAGTGGAACACCTTGTAGCCGTGGTACTCACGCAATGCGGATACCACTGAGTAAGAGACATCGTTGTCTGATGCGTCAAGGAACTCCATACCGTAGCCAGTGCGGAAGATAGCGAGCAGTGCTGGTTTGCCTTTGCTGTTCAGTACGACAGCGGACCCGATGTCAGCGCTGTTCAGGTAAGCGCTGTTCAAGGCTTGATCGCAAGCGGTTACGACTTTAGCCAGGAAGCTTGAGGACTTGAGCGAGGTAGAAGTGATCATGGCGGTTCTCCTGTTTAGTTGTTCGCAAGCTTATACAAGCGATAACAAGTAGTAAAGAAGGCGAGCCCTACCGTTCGTCACCCTCCGCTAATCCACATTGCTTGCGGATTCGCCCTACCCAAACGTGAGAACCCTTCTCATATCATCGAAATATTACGCGAATAATGCGCACCGTTATGGTGCGTGTTGCTTTGCGCGTTCTCTCAAGTACCTGATTTCATTGGGTTTTTATTAAATAAATGCGAACTAATCGCACCACCGGGGGGCCATCCTGGTGCAGAATCGGCGCCCCCTCCCTGAT
>LNAP01005516.1_pt1 | contig 11212 bp, 10 predicted proteins | sample 602601 | NCBI WGS metagenome assembly LNAP01 (sample SAMN02440304, study PRJNA202911) | soil metagenome | biome: Subtropical and temperate rainforests or woodlands; isolation source: soil samples (1 kg each in a 20% v/v slurry with milli Q water) were... ...
GTTCCCCAAAACTAGGGTTGTTCCCCAAAATCATTTTGTCGGTTTGACCAATTTGCCCATGCGGTGCCGGACATAATGCCCGGTCATGGCCGCGTTGGCGTGCCCAAGCAAGCCTTGCGCGGCTTCGATTCCGGACTGACTATCGACTTCGGTAGCCGCCTTGGCGCGCAGGTCGCGGAACTGAAAAACCCTTGGGATCAACCTCGGCATGCTCGCGGGCCTTGCCGAAGCGGCCATCGAGAGCGGAGTAGGTCAGCGCCTGGCCGTGCTCATTGCCCACAAGGGCGAAACTACGCACCGTGGTCTTGCGCCGCACGTCCTGGCTGGCCGCGCTGTCGATGGCGGCCTTGCGTGCCATGATCCGGTCGATGACTTCCTTGAGCTTGCCGACAATCTCAATGCGCAGCTTGGCGCCGGTCTTCCCCTGCTGTAACCGTACTTCCATAGGATGCGCTTCAGCCGCCGAAAACTCGTCACCATTGCCACTATCGCAACGGTGTTCATTACGGCAGCAATGGCAAGTCCAGTTCCTTAAGGAACTCGTTGTGCCGCTTGGTTGCTGCATCAATTTTCTGACCTAGCGAAACCAGCTCTGAATACACTGCATTGAGATCGACCTTCTCCGCAACATTTGCGGTGCTCACGTAACGCGATATATTCAGGTTGTAGCCTTCCTTCTCGATTCGCTCCATCGACACACGCATGGAATATCGATCTTCTTCGCGGCGGTATTGGTAGGCGTCGAGAATTTTGTCGATGTGCTCGGGCAGCAGCTTGTTCTGCCGCTTGCCTTTATCGAAATGCTCGGCGGCGTTGATGAACAACACGTCATCGGGTTTTTTGCATTTCTTCAACACCAGAATGCACACCGGGATACCCGTGGAGAAAAACAAATTGGCAGGCAGGCCGATCACCGTGTCGATGTGCCCGTCTTTCAGCAGCTTGGTACGAATGCGTTCTTCTGCGCCGCCACGGAACAGCACGCCGTGGGGCAGGATGATGGCCATCACGCCGTCTTGCTTCAGGTAGTGAAAGCCGTGCAGCAAAAATGCAAAGTCGGCGGCGGATTTGGGTGCCAGACCGTAATTCTTGAAGCGCATGTCCTCACCCAGCGCGTCGGTCGGCTCCCAGCGGTAACTGAACGGAGGGTTGGCCACCACCGCATCAAACTTCGGCATCTTGGCCGGGTTCATTTCGCGCAAGCTATCCCAGTCGTTGGTCAGCGTATCGCCGTGGTAAATCTCGAACTCCGAATCCTTCACCCCGTGCAGCAGCATGTTCATGCGCGCCAGGTTGTAGGTGGTGATGTTCTTTTCCTGCCCGAATATCTTGCCGATGCCGTGCGGCCCCATGCGGTGGCGCACATTCAGCAGCAGCGAGCCGGAACCGCAGGCAAAGTCGAACACGCTTTCCAGTTGCTTACGTTTGCCGGTGGCGGGCTCCTGACTGTCTAGCGTGACAATGCCCGACAAGATGCTGGAAATCTGCTGCGGCGTGTAAAACTCGCCCGCCTTCTTACCGCTGCCGGCGGCAAACTGACCAATCAGGTATTCATAGGCATCGCCCAGCGTGTCTTTGTCGGTAGAGAATTTTTCCAGGCCGTCGGCAATGGCTTTGATGACGGTGCAGAGCGTTGCATTTTGCGCGGTGTAGCCCTTACCTAGTTTCTCCGAATTCAGGTTGATTTCGGAGAACAACCCACCGAAGGTACTGGCGAAGGATTCGTTCTCGATGTAATCAAAGCCCTTTTGCAGGGTGTGCAACAGCTCGCCGTTTTGGGTGCGGGCCATCTCGGCGATGCTGCCCCACAAGTATTGGGGTTCAATCACATAGTGAACCTTGCGACGCATCTGCTTTTCAAACTCTGGAACGTCTTCGAAGTTGCTCTCGTACCAGAGTTGCAAGGGGGTGATAGCCGCTCCATCAGTCTCTTCAGGGAAATCCTTACCAAGCTCTTTTCTCGCCGCAGCCTCGTAGTTGTCCGACAGGTAGCGCAGGAACAGGAAAGAGAGCATGTAATCGCGGAAGTCGTCCGCGTTCATCGCGCCGCGTAAGGTGTCGGCAATGCCCCACAGCGTGGTGCCCAGTTGTTTTTGGTCTTGTTCGGTCATGGTTATTTCTTTCCTGTTTTGCCCGGTTTCGCGGGCAACAATTTCACCGCCCGGTCGAAATCACTTTCCAGTTTGTCGGTGTCGACAATACGTGCCGCGTTGAATTGTTCATACTCGCCTTCGGCAAATGCCTTGGCCATGTCGTGCGAGATTTTCCCGGCATGGCTCAAAATATCGCGGTCGTTAATGGTCAAAAAGCCATGCAACTTGGTGATCCAGTCGTTCATGCTCATCGGCACACGGCGCATGGCCTGGCCTTCGGCGAATACCAGATATTGCTCCACCAGATTATTGAGCGCGGCCAGTTCGTCGGGATTCAGGTAATTCTTGGCGATGCTCACATCGGCCTTGCGCACCTTGCCGCCCCGCCAGTTGGTCAGGCCCATATTGGGCTGATTCTTATCGACACGGCTGTGGATGATCTCCGCCGCCGTCTGCCCGGTGATGGCCCAGTGCATCTTGTTTTGCACCGTCTGAAAAAACGTAATGCTCTGCGGCTGGGTAGGGTCGTAGTCGATGCTAGTGGCGTAAATGTCGGTGATTTTTTGATAAAAACGCTTCTCGCTGGTGCGAATATCCTGAATGCGCCGCGTCAACTCATCAAAGTAGTCAAACGGTAGATCGGGATTTTTCAGGCGTTCGTCGTTGAGCACAAAGCCTTTCACAATGAACTCGCGCAGATGCCGGGTGGCCCACTGGCGAAAGCGGGTCGCCGTGTGGCTTTGTACGCGGTAGCCTACGGAGATGATGGCATCCAGATTGTAGTGTCGGGTGCGGTACTGTTTGCCATCGGCGGCAGTTGTAAAGAAATCCTTTACAACTGACTCTTCGTTAAGCTCTTGTTCTAAAAAAATGTTTTTCAGGTGCTGCCCGACATTTTGCTTGGAGGTGCCAAACAACTCCGCCATCAGCGCCTGACTGAGCCACACGGTTTCATCCACAAACCGTACATCCAGCTTGATTTGCCCGTCTTCACTTTGGTAGATCACAAACTGCGATGAATTACTGTCCGTCATGGTGCTGCTCTCCGATTATTACCTGGCTCGACCATTTTCGTGACGCCACGAAAATGGTCAGAAGACCCATGGCCAGAAGTTGCGCAGGATTCCATGGCGCGCTGCACGGCGGCTTCAAGGTTGTGCTGCAAGTCTTGTAACTGCTTATCCATGGCATGGCCTCCATTGCATTGGGTTTTGCAAACCTGCCGGAATTCCCGACAGGTTTCCATCCGCCGCAGTTGTCAACCATTGGTTGACAACTGATGCCTCGCTCAATTCTTTCTCGGTGAATATGGCCTTCAGGTGTTTGGCAATACTCTGCTTAGTCGTATGAAAAAGTTCCGCCATCTCCAACTGCATGAACCAAGCCATCAAAAATGCTCCCATCTTGGCAGCGCCATAGGAAAAGTGATCTTGTCCGGCACTTGAGAACGGCGAATATTTTCTTCCCGATGCACAGCAAGTGACAAATACGTCATCCCAGCCCTGGCCATTTTCAATATTCTTATCGTTTTTTTGTTTAGCTCTTGCATCGACAAATGAAAAGCCCATTGATCATCAAACAATGCATTATCGGAACGATCCGCATAGTTCCACAAATCATCATGCACTTTAAGATACTTATGCTCTAAATGATTTCGGATTGAGCGCAACTTGTATGCATCAGGCTCCATTGTTTCACCCAAAACGACACTATCTTTATCAGACTCAACAAAGTCCTTGCTTAGCCAGCAAAGCCCTCTCAGGGGTAAATTTTGACGGTCTTGAAAGCAGGCGCGTAGAACCTTTGGTTTACCCTTGGTGCCGTCTTCAAACCAAATAGACTGAAAATTAATCGAGCGCTCTTGCATACCTAGCGACCAGTACTCGTTGATAAAGAACGCGATTTTGTCGAATAGCGAATACGCCATCCGAAATGCAAGTTTGACCTGCTCTACAAATACTGAATACACAGGAAAATCCAGTGTATTAATCAGCAGGGTCTCCTTATCCGAGAAGTGCTTCTTATAGGCTTCAGATTCCGTCATACCTTGCCAGCACAAAAAGCGTGCGGATACATACTCTTGCTTTAGCTGGTTAAAAAAGCCGATAAAGTGCGGCGGCTCTGAAATTGGCCGAACCATTGTGGGCAAATGCAGTACATCATGGGCAGCAATGGGATACGCGCCAAGATCATTGAGAGGTGACAGAAATAATCCATTATCTAATGCCCATGCACGATAATTACGTTCCACTTTCGACCGACCAAGCGAGTGCTCATAAAGTGAAATGTTCTCCAAATAGCTAAAATCGACGTGAGATTCAATGCTTTCAGCCCTGCCCAGCATGCTCTCTATAATTCGCTGATAATCGTTACTGTCCCAAACAACTCCATGCGCGGCGACTGACTTAAGAAAATTACAGGCTTCTTTCAGAATTACAACCTGATGGCCTGGGTCATAAAGGTATTTCGCATAAGCTTCCAGGCCAAAGCCAAGATTGCCAAGCGCCATCGCAAAATTCGGCATTAACCCAAGCGCGCGATTCCAGTATTCAAACGCTTCTATCGGTCGGCCTATATGGCTCAATATATTGCCGGTATTGACAAGTATTTGGCATTGCCTAAACGGTTCATGCAACCCAAACTCGCCAGATCGCACGGCGGTACGCAAACAGAAAATCTCGTGCAGAATCTCAGTCTGATCCCATTCCCATACTTTCGATTCGTCACAGTGCTTTGCATGTCGAATCACCGACCACGCGTTGGCCCGAAAATAATTAAGTTCAACTAATTGCCGTGCAGCGAGACGTTTTTCCAATGCATCACAAAGCTGAAGCGCCTGCTGCGCTTTCTCAGGCAGCGCATTATCAGTAGCGTCATCAATCAGCCTGGCAATATGATGCAATGATTCAAGCGGCGAATTCTCATCCAGTTGCTTACCCATCTTTCACCCCCTAACCCATGGCCGGGAAAAGCTGCTGCATCAGCCCTTTTTTATGGGTCTTGAGCGCTGTGAGTTTTTGGGTTTGGGCGGTGATGCGGTCGTCGAGGGAAGCGAGGCAGTCGGCGATTTTTTGTTGCTCTTCTTTTCCGGGCATCCACAACTCGACAGCCCGCGCCTTAATAGCAGTTAATTGTGGGATGCCGCCGTTTTCAAGAGGCATCTTTGCCGAATAATTCCAAACTTCACGTAAATAACGCGGAACAATATTATTGAGATTGCTAAGAACTAACAATCTCCCTATGCCCACATACTCATGGTCTCGATAGAAAGCGACTCCTAATGTTCCTCTAGCTGTAATGGTTACGCTATTTTTTTCAAATTTTGGATATGTGCAATAACCATACAATCCTTCTTGTGTAACTGAGTTTGAATAGATTGGATAAATATGATCTTCGGTCTTGGTAGGCGAAAAATTCTCAGGATCCAAATCGCCTGATGCATTTACATCAGCCACCTCACATAACCGCTTAATAATCCATCCATCAGCATTCCGAAACTCGGGGAAGCGCAGTTTGGGCAGGGTTTCGCCTTCGGCGGGGAAAAGCTGCTGCATCAGCCCTTTTTTATGGGTCTTGAGCGTGTCGAGCTTTTGCGCCTCCAGGGTGATCCGTTCGTCGAGGGAAGCGAGGCAATCGGCGATTTTTTGTTGTTCTTTCACCGAAGGAAACGGAACGACTATCTTGCTCATTACCCCATTCATCAGCTTTGGATTGCCGACATAGGAAACGTGGCTTCTTGAGACGCTGTTTATCAGTGCCGCAATGCAAGGGTTTGCGTATCCATCGGTGTTAATCAAAACCCCGCAAACGTTCGTGCAGTAAAACTTCCCCGAACGGTAATTCACATCGCCCGCATTCGCACCGTCAGTGGTCCATGTAATGGCGTCTTCGTAAAGAAAGTCCGAGTAGTAGCCAGACAAGCCATTATTCTTAGTCTGGGATGAATAGACTGGGTAGCGGGCTTCATTCGTTTTCTCATCTTGAACCAACGTCATCGAGAGAACTTCCCCACGAGTGACTTTGAAGACTTCGCCGACCTGTTTTTCATCCCACTCCCCCGCCTCCCGAAACGCAGGAAAGCGCAGCTTGGGCACCAATCCGCGTTTCGCCGCCTTATTGCTCATACGCGCCCAGCCCTGAAATCTCGCGCCCTTGGGCAAGTTTTTTGAGCAGGGGAATCAGCTCGTCCATCAGCGCCAGTTCGGCTTTGGTGCGCGCTTTCCAGCCCAGCGCCAGCGGGGCGAACAGGTCGCTGAGTTGGTCGCCGTCGAACACCATGCGGCGCAGGATGGCGTCCACGAAGATTTGCAGGGCGGCGGCATCCAGCATGTGGCGGGCGGCGATGACGGCCAAGGCCTTGGCGTGTTTGTCGGCCATGAAGCGTTCAATCCCGGCGCGGATGGCTTTTTCATCCAGCGCCTTGCCCGCTTCCAGCGTGCTGATGTATTCGGCAATGTCGTCGCGCTCGTCGATGAATTTGGCATCGGACTGCATCAAGGCAATTACCTGCGCACGGCTCGCATTCCATTTTTCGGGCGGCAGGCTGGCGTTGCGGGCAATCAGCGCCATGATGTAGTCGTAGTCGATCACTGCGCTGGCAAACAGCACAAACTCGAAATCGAGTTGCTGCACTTCTGGCGGGGTGTTGTCGTCGCGTTTGTCCTGCATTGCTTTCAGGCGCTGGGCGGTTTCCAGGTAGGTGCCCCTGAAGCTCAGTAGCTGTTCGCGCGGAAGGATGGCATCTATGCGGGCCTTTTGTGCGTTGTCCAGATCGGTGTACTGGTCGAGTTGCGTTTTGAGTCGCTGCACTTCCTTGAAGCGGTTGACGAATTCGATGCGCGCGGTATCGCCTTTCAGGTTGTAAACCTGCTCAGGCTCGCACACCAGATTTTTTTTCTGCATGAAGCCCGCCATGCCAGAGACTGCGGCCTCGTACTTGCGGATGACTTCGGCGGCGGGCTCCACCAGCCAGATTTCCCGCGCCTGCTCGCCGGTCTTTTCCCCGGAAAACAGGCCGATGGCGGTATCCACCGCGTCTTGCTGCTGGCGGAAGTCGAGGATATTGCCGTAGGGCTTGGTGTCGTTGAGCACGCGGTTGGTGCGCGAAAACGCCTGAATCAGGCCGTGGAACTTGAGGTTCTTGTCCACATACAGGGTGTTCAGGTATTTGGAGTCGAAGCCGGTGAGCAGCATGTCCACCACGAGGGTGATGTCGATCTTCTGGCGGTGCGGCAGGTCGGCATTGGGGTATTGCTGATCCTTGATGCGCTTTTGCACGTCCTGATAGTAGAGATCGAATTCGCCTAGCTGAAAGTTGCTGCCGTATTGGGCGTTGTAATCGGCAATGATGGCCTTGAGGGCATCTTTCTTTTTGTCGGGTTCCTGTTCGTTGTCGGCCTTTTCCTGCGGCAGGTCTTCCTGAATCTGCTGCACGTCTTTGTTGCCTTCGGCGGGCGGGGAGAAGACGCAAGCGATGTTGAGCGGCTGGAAGTCAGGGTCGCTCGCCCGCTTTTCGGCCTGCACGGTTTTGATCAGGGCGTGGTATTCGATGGCGTCGTTGATGCTGGCGGTGGCCAGCACGGCGTTGAATTTGCGCCCGGCGGTGGCGGCGTCGTGCTTGGCGAGGATGGCTTCGACGATGGCGCGTTTGGCCAGCGGCTCACCCTGCTTGGGTTGTGCTTTGCCCTCGGGTTTGTAGTAGTCCACATGGAAGCGCAGCACGTTGCGGTCTTCGATGGCGTGGGTGATGGTGTAGGCGTGCAGTTGCTGCTGAAAGATGTCCGCTGTGGTCTTGTTGGACGCCTGCTGGTCTGTGACCTGCTGATAGCTGGCGTTCTGCTCGAAGATGGGCGTGCCGGTAAAGCCGAACAATTGGGCGTTGGGAAAGAATTCCTTGATGGCCTGGTGGTTGTCACCGAATTGGGAGCGGTGGCATTCGTCGAAGATGAATACCATGCGCTGGTTGCGCAATGACTCCAGCCGTTCCTTGTAGTTGCGCTTGTTGGTGCCGTCGAGTGCCAGGCCGAGCTTCTGGATGGTGGTGACGATCACCTTGTCGGCGTAGTCGTCGGAGAGCAGACGGCGCACCAGGGTTTCGGTGTTGGTGTTCTCTTCGACGCAGCCTTCCTGAAACTTGTTGAATTCTTCCCGCGTCTGCCGGTCGAGGTCTTTGCGGTCCACCACGAACAGGCATTTGTCGATGTCGGGATTGTCCTTGAGCAGGGTGGAGGCTTTGAACGAGGTGAGCGTTTTGCCGCTGCCGGTGGTGTGCCAGATGTAGCCATTGCCGCAGTGCTGGTGGATGCACTCGACAATCGCCTTGACGGCATAAATTTGATAGGGCCGCATCATCAACAGCTTTTGTTCGCTGGCGACCAGCACCATGTAACGGCTGATCATCTGGCCCAGCGTGCATTTGGACAGGAAAGCGTCGGCGAAGCTGTCCAGATGGGTGATCTTTTTGTTGTCTTCGCTGGCGAACTGATAAAGCGGCAAAAAGCGTTCGTCTGCATTGAAGCTGAAGTGGCGGCTGTTGTTGTTGGCGAAGTACCAGGTGTCGCTGCGGTTGCTGACGATGAACAGCTGGATGAAACAGAGCAGGGTCTTGGTGTAGCCGTTGCCAGGGTCGTTCTTGTAGTCGACGATCTGTTGCATGGCTTTGCGCGGGCTGATTTGCAGGGTTTTCAGCTCGATCTGTACTACGGGCACGCCGTTGATGAGCAGGATCACATCAAAGCGGTGATGGCTGTAGTCGGTGCTGATGCGCAATTGGTTGATGACTTCAAAGTTGTTTTTGCACCAGTCCTTGATATTGACCAGCGTGTAATAGAGCGGCGTGCCGTCGTCGCGTTCGAAGCTGTTGCGCTCGCGCAGGTGCTTGGCTGCGGCGAAGACGTCGGGGGTGACGACGGATTCCAGCAGACGGGCGAATTCACTATCGGTCAGATGAACACGGTTGAGCGCCTCGAAGTGCTGGCGAAAGTTCTGCTCCAGCGCAGCACGGTCGCGGATGTCGGGCCGGTAGGTGTATTTGATATCTTCCAGTTTGGAGATCAGATCTCGCTCTATTTGGTTTTCTGTTGTCGTCATGAACTGGCCCTCAAGATAGTGACTGTGCAAGGTTCAGGTTCGTGCTCGAATCGTTCTGTGCCATCGTGTTGTTTCCTATTTGCGTGATGGATGCCTTCGCCGCCGGGGCTTGATACCCCGGTGCGAGCTTTGCGTTCTCAACGCCGTACAGCGCCAGCGGATCGCTGAGCCACAGGTGGTACTGTTCTTCCTTGAGGCTATGATCGGGCGACGCGTCAACGCTCCAGCGCAGCAGCATGTAGCCAGCGACCGCCGCGCGAACCCGCATTCGTATCGAGCCATCCTTCATCCCGTAGTCCATCCGGATGATTTCGGGGCGACCGAGGCGGGGGTGCGGAACCAGGTCGAGCTCAACTATTCGCGTCCACTGGATATCGTTGTCCGGTCGTTCGTGCGATTGAGGTTCTTCATTGAGCAATGTCGGTTGCTCAATGCGCGTAATGACGAAGTCGCGGAACTCGCCGGACTTCCGATCAAATGCTCGAACGTGCCAGCGCAAACCTGTATCCACCAATGCAAACGGCACGATGACGCGCTCGGACTCGCCACTGCTCATTGAGTGGTAATGAATTGCCACCGGGCGCTTGGCGTGGATGGCCCGGCAGATCGGAGCCAAGACTTCCATTTGCGGGTTGCTCAAGGCAGCAGGGGATTCGCAGGGAAGTAATGATTTCGTCTCGCTACCTACCCCGTCACCAAAACCCTGCGACAGCGCCGACAAGACGCGCTGTGGCGCGTGTTCAAAAATTGGGGAGAAGGCTTTGCCGATGCGGTAAACCTTGCTGCTTCCGTCGAACTCAATGTTGTGCGGGGCGATCTCCCGGTACAACGCCAAATCCCGGGTTGCACCAGCCGGGGCAACGCCAAATCGACCAGCCAGATCAGGCCGCCCGATTTCACCCATAAAGTAGAGACGGAACTCAACGTAGGCCAAACGCTCCCGTTGGGCGTGGCTCAGACTTTCGACACGTTGGGGGTGCATGGTCAAGCGCTCCTCATCCACAAGAAGCGACGGTAAGACCGAAAGACGCTGATTGATTGCTCATTACACGACCATTAATATCATCAAAGTGATGATATTATGCGCCACTGCTTGTGTCTGAGCAAGTGGTCAGTCCGGACAAATCATCGAAACCACGCCCTCAAGGCCGAAACCTTGCTATCCTAGCGTGATGCGGACGCGGGTTCGGTTCCGTGTTCCACCCCCAGGGACAAATGGTCGAAACGGGGGACTTTCGGCCAAAAGCAGGGACATCTGTTCAGGTCACAAAGGGGAGTCGAACCGTTCTCCGTCTTGCTCCCAGACCAATTCGTACCAGCGTTTGGCAGGTGCCGGAGCCTCTGGTTGGGTCTCTTCTTCATCGACAGCGGCCCCTGCGTTGCCCACCACGCTGTTGGCCATCTCCCATTCCAGGATCGCTGGCAGTGAAAACCGCAGGTTGCCCACCAGCATCAGGTGCGGGACGCGTTTGCGATTGCGATCGGCCTGATCGCGGAACAGGTGGATGGGTAGCGATGCTGCTTCGGCAATTTCTTTGGCGGTGAAGTAGTTGTCTTCAGCCTTGGCGTCGAGGCCCTGCGCCGCTTCCTGCACTTCCGGCTTGAACTCCCGTTTGATGCCGAGCAGCGTCATCAGATGTTGTGAACTGCTGTGCTCGAACTCAAGGACATCAGTCTCGTGGTAGCGAACGTGGCGGAACAACTTGTGCCAGACCGGCCCTTCACCATCGAGCCGCCAGCGTCGCAGCGTCTTGAGACTGACCTGCCAGCGGTCGGCCACTTGCTTTTCGGTCATCACGGGGTAGTGCATCTTTTTCTCCTGAGCAGATGACCCCATGACAACGCTGTTCACCGAAGAAGCCAAGCGGATGTTCAGGGCGTGCCCGCGTCGCCAAGCTCGGGTGGCAGAGGCTTATCAATATCGACTTCGGCACCTCTGACGATTGAGCGGAGGCCGTCAACAAGGTCACCATCGACGGGAAGGTACGGGGTTTCGTAAGCCTGCACGAGTACCACCAAGGCGTTCAGCC
>LNAP01009496.1_pt1 | contig 11208 bp, 10 predicted proteins | sample 602601 | NCBI WGS metagenome assembly LNAP01 (sample SAMN02440304, study PRJNA202911) | soil metagenome | biome: Subtropical and temperate rainforests or woodlands; isolation source: soil samples (1 kg each in a 20% v/v slurry with milli Q water) were... ...
GCTGCAACGCGCTGCCTGCTGCATGTTGTGCGTGACGATGACCACGGTGTAGTCTTCCTTCAGTTCCGCAATCAGCTCTTCGATCTTGGCGGTAGAGATCGGGTCGAGGGCCGAGCACGGCTCGTCGAGCAGCAGCACCTCGGGCTTGATGGCAATGCCGCGCGCAATGCACAGACGCTGCTGCTGCCCGCCCGACAGGCTTGCGCCGCTCTGGCTGAGCTTGTCCTTGACCTCGTTCCACAGCGCTGCCTTGCGCAAGGCCCATTCCACGCGGTCATCCATGTCCGTGGCGCTGAGGCTTTCAAAAAGCTTCACACCAAAGGCTACGTTGTCATAAATGGACATGGGGAAAGGCGTGGGTTTCTGGAACACCATGCCGATCTTGGCCCGGACCAGCGCCACGTCCTGCTTGGTCGTCAACAGGTTCTCGCCATCCAGCACGATCTGCCCTTCGGCCCGCTGCTCCGGATACAGCTCGAACATGCGGTTGAAGGTGCGCAACAGGGTGGACTTGCCGCAACCCGACGGGCCGATGAAGGCCGTCACCTTGTTTTGCGGAATATCCAGATTGATGCTCTTGAGGGCGTGGAACTTGCCGTAATAGAAGTTCAGGTCCCGGACCGTGATCTTGGACGGTCCTGGTGGCGAGTGCTTGAGAGTGGAGGGCATGAAAGTCTTCCTTGCTTATTTCTGCCGGGTCAGGACCCGTGCGAGGATATTGAGTCCGAGAACGGCCACGGTGATCAGGAATACTCCCGCCCAGGCCAACTGCTGCCAGTTTTCATAGGGACTCATGGCAAACTTGAAAATCGTGACGGGCAGGCTGGCCATGGGCTTGGACAAGTCCGAGTTCCAGAACTGGTTGTTCAAGGCCGTGAACAGCAATGGCGCCGTTTCACCCGCGATGCGCGCCACCGCCAGCAATATCCCCGTAATCACACCGGCCCGCGCCGCCCGCAGGGTGATCATGGTGATCACGCGCCACTTGGGCGTGCCCAGGGCATAGGCGGCCTCGCGCAGGCTGGCGGGCACCAGGATCAGCATGTTTTCGGTGGTCCGTATGACCACCGGTATCACAATCAATGCAAGGGCAAGAATGCCGGCGTAGGCCGAAAAGCTCTTGAAGCGCGCCACCACGACGGCATAGACAAAAAGGCCAATCACGATGCTGGGCGCCGACAGAAGAATGTCGTTCACGAAGCGTGTGGTGGATGCCAGCCAGCTGCGCACGTCGTACTCGGCCAGGTAAACCCCGGCCATGATGCCGATGGGGGTTCCCACAAACGTTGCAAGCGCTACCATCACCAGCGAGCCGAAGATGGCGTTGGAGATACCCCCCGCGTCATTGGGCGGCGGCGTCATTTCAGTGAACAGGGTCAGGCTCAGCCCACCAACCCCCAGGCGCACGGTCTCCCACAAAATCCACACCAGCCAGAACAAGCCAAACACCATGGCGGCCAGCGACAAGGCCAGGGCAATCTGGTTGACCCGCTTGCGGCCGTTGTAGCGGGCCTGGCGCGCCTTCGTGGCATCCGCCGCCGAAATAAGACGTTGCGAGGTGGTCATGTGCGGGCTCCTTCATTCTTTTGAAGGCGCGACAGCAAAATCTTCGACAAGGTCAGCACCACGAAAGTGATAAAGAAAAGCACCAGTCCCAGGTAGATAAGGGACGCCTGGTGAAGGCCTTCGCCGGCTTCCGCAAATTCATTCGCCAGGGCCGACGTAATGCTGTTGGCGGCCTCGAACATCGACAGGGAATCGAGCTGATTCATGTTGCCGATGACGAACGTCACCGCCATGGTTTCGCCCAGCGCACGCCCCAAGCCCAGCATGATGCCGCCGAGCACGCCCGTCTTGGTGTAGGGCAGCACAACCTTCCACATCACCTCCCAGGTGGTCGAGCCCAGACCGTAGGCCGATTCCTTGAGCAGCGCTGGTGTGACATCGAAAACATCCCGCATCACCGAGGCGATGAACGGAATGATCATGATGGCCAAAATGATGCCCGCAGACAAAATACCGATGCCTACCGGGGGACCCGAGACAAATGCGCCCAGGTAGGGAACACCGGCGAACAGCGCCTGCAGTGGCTGCTGCACAAAACGCGCAAGGATGGGGCCAAACACCATCAAGCCCCACATGCCATACACGATCGATGGCACGGCGGCCAGCAATTCAATGGCAGTCCCCAGGGGCCGCTTCAGCCAGGCGGGCGACAGCTCGGTGAGGAACAAGGCAATGCCGAAACTCACGGGGACGGCAATCAGCAACGCAATGAACGACGTGGCCAGCGTGCCATAAATCATGACCAGGCCGCCGTACTCGTCTTGAACCGGGTCCCAGACGCTGCGGGTGAGAAAACTCAGGCCATACTGGGAGATGGAGGGCCAGGCGCCCACCACCAGCGATGCCAGGATACCAAAGAGCAACAACAGCGTAAGGATGGCTGCGCCACGCGCCAGCCATCCGAATATGCGGTCTGCCAACATGCCCGATATCAACGACTTATTGGGTGGAGGTGTGGTCCGTTTGATGCCAGAGGCCACCTCGGAGGGCGGGCTCTGGCGGACCGGCATCGTAGTGGACACGTTGGTAGCCTTGAGAAGTTAAATCAAAAGGCCGGCATGGTGCCGGCCCAGGAGATCACTTGAACGAAACAGCCTTGCCGGAGGTGTCCTTGATGTCACCCCAGGATTTCAGGATGCTGCTCTTGACGACGTCGGGCATGGGCACATAGTCCAGATCCGAAGCCGTCTTGTCACCCGACTTGAAGGCCCAGTCGAAGAACTTCAGCGCCGCGGCGGCGTCCGCCGGCTTTTCCTGCGCCTTGTGCATCAGGATGAAAGTAGGATTGGTGATAGGCCAGGTGGCATCACCAGGCTGGTTGGTCAAAATCAGGTAGAAGCTCTTGGGCCAGACAGCGCCGGCAGCCGCGGCCTTGAAGCCATCATCGTCAGGAGAGGCAAACTTGCCCGCTGCGTTTTGCACCAGCGTGTAAGTCATCTTGTTTTGCTTGACGTAGGCGTACTCCACGTAACCGATCGAGTTGGGCAGGCGGCCCACAAAAGCGGCCACGCCTTCATTGCCCTTGCCACCTGCACCCACAGGCCAGTTCACAGCCGTGCCTTCGCCCACCTTGGTCTTCCATTCGGCATTGACCTTGCTAAGGTAGTTGGTAAAGACAAAGGTGGTGCCTGACCCGTCAGCGCGACGCACTGGCGCAATGGAGGCATCCGGCAAGGGCACGGAGGGATTCAGCGCCTTGATGGCGGGATCACTCCAATTGGTGATCTTGCCCAGATAAATATCACCCAGCACCTGGCCGGTCAGCTTGATCTGACCTGGATTAATGCCCTTGATGTTGACCACCGGCACCACACCGCCAATCACGGTAGGGAACTGAACCAGGCCCTTCTTTTCGAGATCTTCGTCCTTCAGGGGCATATCAGAGGCGCCAAATGCCACGGTTTTGGCATCGATCTGGCGCAGACCGGCACCCGACCCCACCGACTGGTAGTTGACCTTGACGCCAGTGGCCTTGTTGTACTCGGCAGCCCACTTGGAATACAGCGGCGCCGGGAACGAGGCACCAGCGCCCGTAACTTCTTGCTGCGCCATGGCGCCGGAAAACACTCCAGCAGAAGCTACACCAGCCACCAGAACTCGAATCACGGACATTTTCATGAAGATACCTTTTGGGTTGAAGGAGTTGGGATGTCGCGACTCTAGTTTTCCCGTATGACATTGTCATGACAACTACCCACGCCTGTCACACACCCATTTTTCCACCTTTTCGACTGGAGATTGAATCAAATCGTCACATCTTTGTCACGGCGGATGCGTAGTCTCCGGCGACCGACATGCGTCGGCCATCTACTTCCAGGAGAATCCCATGTTTCGCCGTTATGCACTTCAATCTGCACTCGCCCTGGTGGCTGTGACCGCCCTGGGCGCCTGCGCCACGCACGCCCCCGCACCCCAGACTTTGGCTGAGATGGTCGCCAAGACGTCGTCGTTGCAGACATTCAACGCCCTGGTTGCAGAAGCCGGCATGACGGAAACGCTCAAGGCTGCAGGCCCTTACACCGTATTCGCGCCCTCTGACGCCGCCTTCAGGGCAGTTCCAGCGAAGACCCTGGATGCAATCAAGGCAGACAAGGCGTTGCTCAAATCCGTGATCAGCTATCACATCGTGCCATCGCGCGTGGCATCCGCCGACGTGAAGCCAGGCAATGTCAAGACGGTTCAGGGCGCGACAGTCGCATTGGCCCGCGCAGGCACGTTTGTGACGGTGGAAGAAGCCCTGGTGGAACAAGCCGACATCGCCGCTACCAATGGCGTGATTCATGTGGTGGACCGCGTGCTGATGCCGCCCAAGAAGTAATGCCTCAGTAATCATTGGATGACCATGCACTTTCCCGATTGCCCTGCGGTTTCGCTGAATCGCCGCCACTGGATTCAATGGACCGCTGCAGCAAGTGCCGTGATGGCAGGCGAAGTGATGGCCCAGCCCCTGCCAGCGAGCGCCTCTCGCAATGCCGACGGGGAACGCCCGCTGGTGGTGGCGCAGGTAGTTGACTTGACTTTTGGCCAGCAAGATATCAGCCGCGACTTTCTGGTCGGGTCCCGATCCGCCTGGCAGGACCTGAACGCGCGCGGCGGTGTGCGGGGCCGCACGGTACAGCATGTCACCATCGAAACCGATGGCACGCCTGCAAGCCTTAAAGCCGCATGGCAAACCGCCTATCGGCAATCCGGGTGCGTGGCACTGTCTGGCTGTGTGGGCAATGCCGCGGCTGCCGGGCTTGTGGCCCTGCAGTCTTCTGCGGGCCCGGCATCTGCCCTGGCGCTGGTGGCCCCCTGGTTGCATAACGCGGTGACCGACAGCGAGGCCGAGACGGTGTTCGAGGTATTTCCGGACCACCAGATCCAGATAGCGCACGCCATCAAGACACATGCCTCCTTGGGCGTGAAGCAGATCGGCGTAGTCTTCGCTACCGCGCAGATACAGCAGCAATCGCAAGCCTATGTCCTCCAGGCCGCAAAAAGCCTGGACCTGCAAGCCCAGATACTGCCGCTTCCGGGCACAGGAGGGCCCGCTGCAACGCAGCTCACCAATCCAACCCAGACCATTATTTTGTTTGTGGGAGGAACACCGGAGCTGCATGCATTTGCCAGCAAGCTGGTCGCCCCACCGGGCCGACAATGTTTTGTCGTGGCGCTGGCCGATGTGAATCTGCAGGTGCTCGCCCAGATGGGCGGCACGCCCAAGGGCACCTCCATCATCGCCACCCAGGCCGTTCCGCTGGTCACTTCCAGCCTGCCCGTGGTGCGCGCTTACCGCGATGCGCTGAGCCGGTTCTTTGACGAAGCCCCCTCTCCGCAGGGCCTGGCCGGTTTCATTGCAGCGCGCTATACCGCCGAGATTCTTGCTGGCATTTCAGGTCCGGTGACACGCGCCAGTGCGCTCTCGGCTTTGCAGCGGCGCGCCGACGTGAATGTCGGCGGGTATATCGTTGCCTACCAAGGGAAAAAGCGGTCCAACGCCTACGTGACGCAAAGCATGCTGACCCAGGACGGTCGCATCATCGGCTGACACCCGCCTGGATACGGGGACGCGGGTGCTATGCTGCCCGCCAGAGATCAAGCGCATCACGCGCAGAAACATGCACAACGGAACACTGCTCGCAGCTGTAGATCTGGGATCGAACAGCTTTCGCCTTGAAATCGGCCGCTTCGAGCACGGCCACATCCAGCGGATGGAATATCTCAAGGAAACCGTGCGCCTGGGCAATGGCCTTGACGAAGAATTCAATCTGACGCGCGAAGCCATGCAGCGCGGCTGGGATTGCCTGGCGCGCTTTGGTGAACGCCTGGCGGGCTTTGAGCGCGCTCAGGTGCGTGCCGTGGCAACCCAGACCCTTCGCGAGGCCCGCAACCGGGATGAATTTCTGGCGCGCGGCGGTGAAATTCTGGGTTACCCCATCGATGTCGTTTCGGGCCCTGAAGAAGCCCGGCTCATCTACCAGGGAGTTGCGCGCCTGCTGCCGCAGTCGGACGAACGCCGACTGGTGGTGGACATTGGAGGTCGCTCCACCGAATTCATCCTTGGGCAGCAATTCAGGCCCCACACCGTGGCGTCTTTCAGGGTGGGCAGCGTGGCTTGGTCCACGCGCTACTTTGCCGACGGTCAGTTCACGCGGCAGGCATTCCTGGCTGCAGAAATCGCGGCCAAGGCCGTGCTGGACGAGGCTCTTGGCACATTCCGGCCCGACACCTGGGATATTGCCTATGGGTCTTCGGGCACCGCTGGCGCGGTTGGCGACATCCTCGCTGCCGCGGGTGGCCCCGAGGGTCTCATCACCGCGGAGGGACTCGACTGGCTGCAGGACCGACTGCTGCGCTCACACCATGCAGACCGCGTTCGCCTGGAAGGACTCAAGGAAGACCGACGGGCCGTGATTGGCGGGGGCATCAGTGTATTGCGGGCGGTTTTTGACCTGCTCGAAATTCGACAGATGCACGTTGCGCAGGGCGCGTTGCGCCAGGGCGCGCTCTACGATTTGCTGGACCGCGAGCAGCCCGAAACCGACCTGCGGACCACCACGGTGAATGGGCTCATGCAGCGCTTCTCGGTGGACATGGCACAGGCAGAGCGGGTTGCCCGTGTTGCATCCGCCCTCTTCACCCAGGCGGCGCCCCTGAACAGCGAGCGCGCCGAACGCAAGCTCGAATGGGCCGCACGCCTGCATGAGATTGGCGGCATCATCTCGCACAGCGAATACCACCGCCATGGCGCCTATATCCTGGACCACACCGATGCCGCCGGGTTTGCCGTGTCCGAACTGCACAGGCTCGGCGCCCTGGTGCTGGGACAACGGGGCAAAGTGCGAAAGCTGGAAATCGAACTGATCAACGACGCTGGCTTTTCACTGCAATTGCTGAGTCTGCGCATAGCCGTTGCGCTTTGCCATGCCCGACGCAACCCGGACGTTGAAGGCCTGTCGATGCGCGCAGTGGGCACGCGCCACACCATCAGCACCAGGCCGGGATGGGCTGCCGCCTACCCGCAATCGGCCTACCTGCTACGCGAAGAGGTGGTGGCCTGGCAAAAAACGCCGTGGGAACTGGAACTCATTCTGGGGTGACTGAATGCGATAAACGGTATAAACTGTTTATACCGTTTTTAATCATTCACCATGACCACTTCCAGCACCACTCCAAGCCAAAACCCCACCCCAAATCCTGCTCAACCGGCAGCCAAACCAGCGGCAGCGGGCACAGTTCCAGCGGCAGCTGTTTCCAAGGTAACGAAAGCGGCGGCCACCGAACCCAAGGCGGCGGCCAAAGCCCCGGCCAAGTCTGTCAAACGCGCCGCTGCCCCCACCACAGCAAAGGCAAAACCGGCTCCTGCACCGGTGTTGCCAGCCAAGGAGGCTCGTGCCAAAAAGCCCAAACTGGTACGCGACAGTTTCACCATCCCCAAAGATGAGTACGCTGTCATCGAGACGCTCAAGCAACGCGCGGACTCGCTCGCCCAACCAGCCAAGAAAAGCGAACTGCTGCGCGCCGGGTTGAAGCTGCTGGCCGGACTGCCGGATGCGGCGTTGCGCACTGCCCTGCAGGCGGTTCCGTCCATCAAGACGGGGCGCCCAAAGGCCGACGCTCCCGCCACAAAGACCGTTGCCAAGGCAGTCCGCAAGTAACGTCCTAAACGGCCCGAGGATTGCGGATCAGAGGAATTCGGGGGACTGGACCGTCATGAGCACGGTCTGGCAATGGTCCAGCCGCTGGCGCTGGCGAAGCCACCAGACGGCCCCCTTGCGCACGGCGCATTCGGGGGCCTGCAAACCCAGCAGGTGGGCAATGCTCTGCCCAAGCACCGGCTGGTGGCCAATGATCAGCACGGCCCCACGGGCGCGCGGCCACTGGGCCAGTTCCAGCAAATCCTCTACGGTTCCGCCGGGCAGCAGCTCGGTACGCATCTTGAACTTGCGGCCCAAAGCTCTGGCCGTCTGCTCGGTTCGACGAGCCGGGCTTGCAAGTACCCGCAATCCGTCCGGCAATTGCCTGTCCAGCCAAGCGGCCATGCGTGCCGCCTGTTTCTCACCGCGCTGGGTGAGGGGGCGAGCCGTATCGTCCATTCCATCAACCGCTTCCTCGGCTTCCGCGTGACGCCAAAGGATGAGGTCCATCATGCGATTCCCTGATCGGCTCGCGATGCGGGCGCGGCGGCACTGTAACGCACCATCAGTGCATTCTGGGCACCCCTGCCGGTGACAGGGTTGCGAGCGCGTTCATAGGTTCCATCCGCCTTGAGCGTCCAGGCATCCTTGTCATCGTGAAGATAGGCCACCAGGCATTCGTCCACGATCTGCTGGCGCAAAACAGGGTCGATGACGGGCCAGGCAAGTTCCACCCGGCGCATCATGTTGCGGTTCATCCAGTCGGCACTGGACAGGTACAAGTCTTCCTGGCCGCCTGAGCGGAAATAGAACACCCGTGTGTGTTCCAGAAAACGGCCAATCACCGAACGCACGCGGATGTTGTCGGTGACACCAGGCAACTGGGCCGGCAACATGCATGCGCCCCGCACGATAAGGTCAATTCGAGCCCCCCGCTGCCCGGCAAGGATCAGCGCACGGATCAATCCTTCGTCCGTCAGCGCATTCATCTTGGCAACAATGCGCGCGTCTTCACCGCGGCTGGCCGCCAGCCCCACCTGCTCAATCTTTTCCAGCATGCGGCGGTGCAGGTGAAACGGCGCCAGCAGCAACCTGCGCAATTTGGGGGGGCGGTTCTGGCTGGCCAGATGGTTGAAAACACCGTCCATGTCGGCAGTGGTTTCCTCATCTGCGGTGAGATAGCTCAGGTCGGTGTACAGGCGCGCCGTACGCATGTTGTAGTTGCCTGTGGACAGATGCCCATAGCGGCGAAGCTGGCGACCTTCCCTTCGGGTGACCAGCAGCATCTTGGCGTGTGTCTTGAGCCCCACTACACCGTAAACCACCTGCGCAGCGCTTCGGCCCAGTTGATGTTGGCCTCTTCGTCGAAGCGCGCCTTGAGCTCCACCACAGCCATCACTTCCTTGCCGCGGCGCACTGCCTCGGTCAACAGATCCATGAGCTCGGAGTCAGAGCCGGTGCGGTAAATGGTCTGCTTGATCACCAGCACCTGGGGGTCATTGACCGCTTCGCGCAGAAAGGCCAGCAAGCCGTCAAAACTTTCGAACGGCTGGTGCATCAAGATGTCGCGGTGACGCAATTGCTCCAGGATGGAAACACCAGGCTGCATCTGTCGCGGCCAGACAGAACGCCATGGCGGAAACAGCAGCGCGGGGTCGTTGACCAGATCCACCAGCTGGGTCAGGCGCACCAGGTTAACAGGCCCACTGACACGGTAGAGCGCGGCGCCGGGCAACTCAAACTGCTCCAGCAGAAAATCCGAAAGAAACGCCGAACAGCCCGCAGACACTTCCAGCCGTACGGCCTGGCCATAGTGGCGGTGCTGCAAACCCTGGCGCAGGGCTGTTCTCAGGTTGCGGACATCTTCTTCGTCGAGCGCAAGATCGGAGTGGCGGGTCAAAACTCGGTGACCTCCCGTCCAGGAAACAGATCGTGCAGGTGCGCCCGCACGATGCTGGAGAGACTGACGAACAAGGCCTCTTTGGGTGCAACCTTGGCCGGCATGCGTACAAGGCGAGGCAAGGCACGCGGGACCTTGACGATGGCAATCTCGTTTTCGCGTCCAAACGCGTCGCGTCCCTTCAGGCGCACGATGAAATTCAAAGATTTGTTGGCGACCTGCGGAAATGGATGGGCAGGATCCAGCCCTACAGGAATGAGCAGCGGTCGCACCTCGCGCATGAAATAGTCGTGTACCCAACGCTTCTGCACTACCGACCGCTCACCATGCGCAACAATGCGAATGCCATGCGCTGCAAAAGCCGGAACCAGCGAATCGTTGTACAGCGCGTATTGCCGCGCCACAAGATCGTGCGCCTGGGCTGACAGGGCTTCGAAGGATGCTTGGGTATAAAGACCTTTGGTCTCACCGCTTTTCGCTGCGGTGATGTGCGGTGCAGCCCTTACCTCAAAGAACTCATCGAGGTTGGAAGAGACAATGCAAAGATAGCGCAGGCGCTCAAGCAGCGGGACATCCGTCCGTAGCGCCCAGTCAAACACACGCTCATTGAACGCCAGAATGCTGTGGTCCCTGTCCAGAAGCACCACGTCCGTTTGCGACACAGCCCGGGCGGTGGGCGGTCGATCTGGCGTGTCAGCCACCCTGGCACCTGCCACAACGACAGACACATTAGCGCACGGTGAGGGCACAACAGCTTCTTGGGACGGTGGAGACATGGGCGCGCAATCAGGGGTTGTACAAAACCGTCCCAGTATTTAACACATAGATGACAATGATGTGACACCCTATATGACAGACACAAGGCGTTTCGGACTGCCTGACCGGGCGGGCACCAGATGCTGAACAAAGAGCTTTGTCGCCCTGGACCATGTGAAGTCCAGCGCCCGCCGGCGCGCCTCGTGGCGCGGCACAGCCAATGCAGCCTGGCATGCCGAAAGCAGGTCGGCGTGCAAAACACCGCCCTGCGCTCCCTGTGACTCGAGCGCACCGAGAACCTCCAAGGGACCATCCACCGGAAACGCCGCCACGGGGGTGCCACAGGACATGGCCTCCAGCATGACCAGTCCAAAGGTTTCCGACCGGCTGGGAAACACAAATACATCCGCGGCCGCGTACAGCGCTGCGAGGGATTGCCGATCCAGCAACCCCATCCAGCGCACCTCCGGATATCGCTCCTTCAACCGCTGCTCCAGCGGACCCACACCACACACAATCTTGGTGCCCGGCATCTTTATCTGCAGGAAGGACTCAATGTTCTTTTCATACGATATTCGTCCCACATACAGGCTCACTGGATGCGCCAGTGCGCCAACCAGAGGGCTGGGTGTAGCCTCGCCCTGAAACGGGAACGCCTGCGTATCCACACCATGCGTCCACTGGCGCAAATTGCCAAAGCCGCGGCGCTCCAGCATCTCAAGAACCCCTTGCGTGGGCACCATGATTCCCGAGGATGGACGATGGAAATGCCGGAACAACGCATAGCCCCACGCCAGCGGGATACGCAAGGCGGCATTCAGTATTTCAGGAAATCGCGTGTGAAATGCCGTGGTGAAAGCCAGCTTG
>LNAP01005518.1_pt1 | contig 11204 bp, 11 predicted proteins | sample 602601 | NCBI WGS metagenome assembly LNAP01 (sample SAMN02440304, study PRJNA202911) | soil metagenome | biome: Subtropical and temperate rainforests or woodlands; isolation source: soil samples (1 kg each in a 20% v/v slurry with milli Q water) were... ...
AGCCAACAAGGCTATGGTCAATTTCGTGCGATTTTTCATGATATATCTCCTATGGTTGTGTTAAATTCACCGATGCGCTCGGTGTAGCGAAAACTCTTTGACTAGTGCATAAATGGCAGGAATCACAATCAGCGTCAGCACAGTGGCGGATACCATCCCGCCCACCATTGGGGCAGCAATACGCCGCATCAGCTCGGAACCTGTTCCGCTACTCACCATAACGGGAAACAGGCCTACGATACTCCCGGCAACGGTCATCATTACCGGACGTATCCGGTACACTGAACCCTGCACCACTGCGGCATAAATATCCTCTTTGGTGAGTTGCTCACTGGCAGCTTCACGTTTTGCTTTGACCTCTTCAAGAGCCTGATCTAGATATACCAACATCACCATGCCGGTTTCGGCTCCGATACCGATTAAGCCAATGAAACCAACTGCTGCCGCGATACTTAGGTTGTAGTCAAGCCAATACATCAGCCAGACGCCACCGATCACGGAGAATGGCACAGAGAGCATTACCATCAACGTTTCGCTGAAACGATTGAAACTCAAATACAGCAGTACGAATACAATCAGGATGGTAATTGGTAATACGACCTTCAGTTTTTCAATTGCGCGCTGCATGTACTCAAACTGGCCGCTCCAAGTGATGTAATAGCCAGGAGGAAACTTAACCTGTTCACGAACTGCTTTTTGTGCAGCTGCAACATAACTACCAATATCTCGATCACGAATATCAACAAAAATATATGCTGACAGCAACGCGTTCTCAGTACGTATACTTGGCGGGCCTTTAACCAGCTTGACCTGCGCAAGTTGTCCAAGCGGTATCATCGTGGCCCCCATGGTTGGCACCAGCACCTGCGTGGCAATTGCCTGCGGATCACTTCTCATGTCTCGGGGATAGCGCACGTTAACGCCAAAGCGCTCACGACCTTCCACTGTAGTCGTGACCATTTCACCGCCAAGCGCCACCGAAACCACATCCAGCAGATCACCAACAGCCAATCCGTAGCGAGATAGTGCCTCTCGGTCTGGAATTACATCCAGATAGTATCCGCCGGTGATACGTTCAGCATAGGCGCTTGTTGTTCCAGGAACAGTTTTAACAACAGACTCAATCTGCTTAGCGAGTTTTTCCATTTCGACGAGGTCTTTACCGAACACCTTAATACCAATCGGTGTCCGAATCCCCGTGGAGAGCATATCGGTTCTGGCCTTAATCGGCATCGTCCAGGCGTTGCTTACTCCTGGCATTTGAACTGCTTTATCAAGTTCATCGATTAACTTGTCGATAGTCATGCCGGGGCGCCACTGATCTTCAGGTTTGAGGTTAATAATAGTCTCCGCCATCTCCAAAGGCGCCGGATCAGTAGCACTATTTGCCCGACCCGCTTTGCCGAAGACAGATTCCACCTCAGGAAAGCTTTTAATAATCTTATCCTGTGTCTGCAACAGTTCAGCCGCCTTGGTAACGGAAATACTCGGCAATGTCGACGGCATGTAAAGCAGCGTGCCTTCATTCAAGGTCGGCATAAATTCCGTACCCAGTTTGAGCGCCGGATAGGCAGTCACCCCAAGCAATATAATTGCCGTCAGGACGATAAATCCTTTCCACCGCATTACCCAGACCATCACGGGCCTATACAACCATATCATTACGCGCACTAATGGATTGTTCTGTTCGGACGGAATGTGCCCACGAACCAGCAACAGTATCAGCACTGGTACCAGCGTAATCGAAAGCAAAGCGGCCCCAGCCATGGCGAATGTCTTCGTATAGGCAAGCGGCAGAAACATTCGTCCTTCTTGCGCCTCCAGTGTAAACACTGGAAGAAATGACACCGTGATGATCAATAAGCTGAAGAACAGCGACGGGCCTACTTCCTGACATGCTTTAATGATCGCATCCGTGCGAGTCATTCCAGGCGATTGGCGTTCGAGATGCTTGTGCGATGTTTCAATCATGACGATTGCCGCATCGGTCATCTCAGCAATCGCAATGGCAATACCACCTAAACTCATGATGTTGGAATTCAGGCCCAAGAACCTCATCGCAATGAAAGCAACCAAAACGCCAATTGGTAGCATAATGATAGCCACCAGCGCGCTGCGTACGTGCATCAGAAATACTACGCATACCAATGCAACAATGATGCCCTGTTGGATAAGAGTCTCGCTGAGTGTGCTGATAGCACGATGAATCAACCCTGAACGGTCATACACAGCCTGAATTGAAACTCCTTCTGGCAGGCCTGATGCAATCTCACTGATTTTAGTCTTTAGATTATGGATTACATCGAGTGCATTCTGCCCATGTCTAGCCACGGCGATGCCGCCAACCGCTTCGCCTTCTCCATTTAACTCTGTAATTCCTCTACGCTCATCCGGAACCATTTCAACACGGGCAACATCGCGTAAGAGCACTGGCGTACCCATGTTAGCCTTAACCACCAAGGTCTCAAGGTCGCCAATCCCACGCAAATAACCTCTACCTCTAACTACATACTCGGTCTCCGCCATCTCAATTGCGCGACCGCCGACATCGCGATTACTCATAGCAATGACATTAGAAATTGTTTTGAGCGATATACCATAAGTCTGCAAGCGTTGCGGGTTGACTGTAACCTGATATGACTTTACAAAACCGCCTATACTGGCTACCTCAGCGACTCCATGTGCCTTAGTCAATTGATAACGGACAAACCAATCCTGAATAGAGCGTAGTTCATCAAGGGTCTTATGCTTGGCTGTAACTACATATTGGTAAACCCAACCTACGCCAGTAGCATCAGGACCTAACGAAGGTGTGATCCCCTTGGGCAATCTTCCCGCAGCAAAATTGAGGTACTCCAGCACACGCGAGCGCGCCCAGTAGATGTCAGTCCCGTCTTCAAAGATGACATACACGAATGAAGCGCCGAAGTTGGAGAATCCGCGCACGACTTTGGATTTAGGTACCGACAGCATGGCAGTAGTGAGCGGATAGGTAACCTGGTCTTCCACTACCTGAGGTGCCTGTCCAGGATATTCCGTGTAGACGATGACCTGTACATCCGAGAGATCTGGAATCGCGTCGATTGGTGTGTTGATGACGCTATATATGCCCCAGGCTACGATAAAAAGTGTTCCGAGCAATACCAGAAAAACATGCCGAACCGACCATTCAATAATTTTATTGAGCATATCAGTGCCCCTTATGTTCAGAACTAACAGCAGGGGTTGCTGGTTTATCGGTCACTGGTTTGTCCTGATTGCCATGAGCAGAATGCCCGAAGCCTCCGATTGCTGCCTTGAGATTACTTTCTGCATCAATCAGGAAATTGGCACTGACAACGACGTTCTCTCCAGCACTTATGCCTTCAATAACTTCGACATATCCATTACCGCGCATGCCGAGTTTGACCTCGCGTGATTCGAACAGGCCTTCAGCACGTTGTACCAATACGATTTGGCGCGTACCACTATCTAGCACGGCAGAATCAGGCACCATTAAAGCATCGGCTTTGCCGTGGCCTGAGGCTAATTGTACGGTGGCATACATCTCGGGCTTAAGTATTCCGTTTGGATTGTCAAGTTCGACACGTATTTTGGCGGTCCGTGTCTCGGGTGTTACTGTCGGATAGATATAGGAAACTTTGCCGGTTAGCACTTTATCCGGATAAGCATTAACGCTGATATTCACTGACTGCCCAACATGCACTAGTGCCAGATCTTGCTCAAACACATCAGCGAGAAGCCAGATTGATGAAAGGTCAGCAATCTTGAATAAAGGTTCGCCTGGCATGAAACGCATACCCGCTACTGCCATTTTCTCCAGCACAACGCCGTTAGCAGGGGAATACAATGTCAGCGTACGGGTTGCCTTACCATCTTTTTTCAAGCGCTGTAGCTGGGAATCAGAAATATCCCAGTTGCGGAGACGTTTTAGAGCACTTTCTGCCAATCGACTGACACCAACCAGCGATTCCTCTGTACCGTTGCTGAGCGATTGGCGACCATTCCAGGCTATCAGGTATTCCTCTTGCGCTGAAACCAACTCCGGGCTGTACACTTCCATCAGTGGCTGTCCGCGTTTTACCGGCTGACCAGTAGCGTTGACATGAAGTTTTTCAATATAACCTTCGAACTTCGTCGTAACTGTGTGCAGACGACGCTCATCTAACTGAAACTGGCCAACCGCGCGTACCGTCCTAACTGATTCTCGTAGCGTTGCTGGCTCTGTCCTCACTCCCAACTTCTGCACTTTCTCAGGGCTGATCTTGATCTGGCCGGGCTGCACCTCATCACCTTCATAGACTGGAATATAATCCATGCCCATTGAATCTTGTTTAGGCTCAGGTGATGTATCCGAAAGCCCCATTGGATTGCGGTAATAGAGAATTTTCTTTGTAGCTGATGCAGCAGTGCCAGTTGAGGTTTCGGTCAATGACTTGTCAATTTGCTTTAAACCCCACCAGTAACCGCCCCATGCGGCAACAGCAATACCGACTAGCGCTAGTGCAACCCATATTACAGAACGTTTCATAACTCTTCCCCAATCATTTTTTCAATCTCTGCAAGGCGCATCTCCTGTTCCACCCGTGCCTTTATCTGGCCTTGCCGCGCAAGTCTTATTGCTTTTTGTGCATCAAGCAGTGTAGCGAAGTCAACCTTGCCATTTTCGTATCCAGCCAATGCCGAACGAAAGGTCAGTTCAGCTTGTGGAAGCAGCGTATCCGAGATAAGTCGCTCTTGTTTTTCTGCTGCCTCGAATGCCACTAGATTTTCCTGCAATTCACCTATCACTTGATTCGCGACTCCCTGCCGACGCTCTTTAGCGGCAGCCAGCATTGCCGTTGCCTCACTTTCTTGAGAACGGCGCGTATCAAAGCGGATGGGAAGGTTGACTTCCACCATTGCCTCCCAGCTACTAATACTGCTGCCCATCTGCGTTGGGGCAATTCCAAGCGTGACGTCTGGGTAGCGGTTCTTCTCTACCAATCGCTTGTTAGCATCTGCCGCCAAAATTTGTGCTGACTCTGTAGCAAGCAGCGGATTAGTTCGTGCTACTTTTTCCTGCAAGACTGCACTATCCAGCTTACCAGCAGGCAAACGACGCAATTCCGGTTTAGTTGAAAGCAACGCATCCTGAGTCCGTCCAAGCGTTGCATTCAGTCGTGCTTTGGCCTGTTGCTGTTCGGTTTCAAGGTTAATAATTTCTGAACGCAACATTGTTTTTTCGACTTGCGCCCGTATTGCATCCTGCTGCGGTACCAGGCCGCTTGCATAGCGTACCCGAGTAACAGCCTCCAAATCCTCTAGCAGACGCAGGATATCCTCGTTAAGCTTTTTCAGCCCTATGGTTTGATAATACTGAGCATAAGCGTTCTTTATCCGTGCGTGAATTTCAGTGACACTGACCAATCTGCGCCCCTTGAATTGCTCCAGTTCTGCCGTAGCAACTTCCTTACGTAAATCGCGCTTGCCCCATAGTGGAATGCTCTGCATGAAAGTGTATTTAGTCCCGCTACCTTTCCCTGGAAACGGGTTAAAACCATTCGGCGCATCTCGCCCGGCAAAATCCATGAACTCAACACGTAACATCGGATCAGGAAGCGCACCTGCCGGGGCGATTCGCTCACTGGCCGCATCAGTTTCGTAGCGCATTGCGGCAAGCTCTGGATTATGTGAGTCAGCCCAATTTAATAATTCCTGCACACTAGCACCCATAGGACTATTGCTAGACAATTCATCTGCCCTCGCCAGTTCCGGTAGCGTCGACACTGCCAAAGCCAACACGAATATCAGTTGTGATGTTTTATTGTTCATCTGTTTACCTGTGTTCATCAAATGTGGCTAACTCGGTAACTTGAAGCCAGCTCAGATGCCTTATTTCAGTGTTTTAATGTGTGTAATCTGTGGTCCACTACCATTGACTTTCACAAACTCGAATTCGACCCGATCGCCGACCTGCACTGTGTCTAATAGTAATTTGTCAGCGACCTTAAAAAACATGGTCATTGCAGGCCATTTAAGCTCCGGAACAGCATCATGCTTCAATTTAACCTTGCTGGAATCCTTGTCCACAGCAACCACTTCACCTTTTGCAGAATAACTTTTTTGTGTCTCGGCGCTTGGGTGGTGGGCATCGTTAGCGTAAACCGGTGCAGCAGCGATACTCAATATCGCTACGAACATACAAATTAATATTCTTTTCATTTCTAATGGCCTTTTTATATTAGTAACGCTGGGTGGGCATTGCCACCCAGCGTTTTATTTAGTGCTTATGCTTATCAGCACTCATACATCCCATTTCTTTTTGCATGTGATGTTCTTTCATCATCTGCCCCATTAAGTCATCCATAAGTTTCTGATGCTCATTGATCCAGTCTTCATGCTCCTGCATTGTCATACCTGACTTCGGTTTCATCTTCTGCATCTGTCCCATGGTGTCATCCATCATTTTCATGTGCTCCTCCATAAGTTTTACTCTCTCAGCCCCTTTGGCTGCTTCTGCCTCTTTAAGCTTCTGCTTGGCTTGCATAACTTTTTGAGTCATCTGCCTTTGAAATTCATCCTGTGCAGCAAATGCGGATGCGGATAGAAAGCTGATACTGCAAACAGCAAGCGTGGCAATCATTCTATTAATGGTTTGTTTTTTCATGATAAATACTCCTAGTTGATAAAAGTTCACTACAATTTTGCTTCACGAAGGAATACCAATGTTATGCACTTGGTTAGCTGTCTATAAAAGACGTGTAAATATTGATACACCTCGCTCTGCAATTCTTTAGAGATGGTTCAGTATGTCGTGAAGGTATGTATATAGGCGTGAAAAGCCATACGCTAAACCTCGAACGGATATAAAACCACCGCTGGGAATACGTGCCGAAGAAATGGAAGTGTGTTAGGTACGATCAAGTGCTCAGATAAGCATCTGAGTTCAAGAGCCGTTTAAAACAAGACGACCTTCGGCACTATGCGAAGGTTTGCCTGGGGGGATGAAAAAGTGAGGGTGGAGCGGTATCCGGAACTTCAGTTATTTCAGCGGCGTACATAGGTAATGCACCACTAAATTCCAGAGGGATGTTAAATGGAATAATTGCCTGAGCTACGCTCAAATGACATGATAGACACTTATCACATGCTACATTTTTAGCAGGTTTTGCACTATCATGGTGATCACAGTGAGTCATATCATCCATATTGCCCATGTCAGCGCCAACCGTCATTTGGTGAGGGTCGTGCATCTGACAATTAGGCATAGCCACTGCTGCCATGCCTTCTAAAGGGAGGCATACCAGCATAATGAAAAGCGTAATGAATTTAATTAAATTGGTCTTCACGAGTAAACTTTACGCTTAAAAAAAACTATTTGCAATTACTTGGACGTTAATTTGGTAAATAAAATATAGAAATTCTATATGTGCGTCCGTAATTGGTTAGTTCTAATTGGACATATGACGAAACGAAGCGTCTGCTTTGGGCATATAGCTGCATAATGATAAATGTATTAGTTTTATCGTACGATTAATTCACTATGTGACTCCTAAGCGGGACTAGGCTTATGATGATTTTTGGCTTCAGAATTTTAGCAACCAACCCAAAGCAGACGGTCCGAAATCAGTTTTAGCAAGTGATATTACGTTCCCTTGAAAACTCACACTTGATGAGCCGATTAAAAGTTTCAAGCGTTCCGCCAATTCTATTACAGCCTTAAACAGGCTTAAATGTATAACAATTGCAAATTCCTCTCCCCCTAACCATGTGCGCCAACGTACAGATATTTACACCAGAATAAATAAAAATTAAAAAATAAATATTGAGGCCGACAGATATTTATTTCACTATGACTTAATAGTTTTTAATCTGGATAAAGGAGATTTAAATGAATCACGAATATCAAGCTTGTATAGATGCCTGTAACAAGTGTGCCGTTGACTGCGACCATTGCGCTGTTGCTTGCCTAAGCGAAGCGAATGTCAGCGAAATGGCACGTTGCATTACTCTGGACATGGATTGCGCTGCGATTTGCAGACTGGCGGCTGGCTTTATGGCACGAGGCAGTGATTACTCGAAGGAAATCTGTGTACTTTGCGCAAAAATCTGCGACGCGTGTGGCGAAGAGTGCGCAAAACATCCAGCGGATCATTGCCAAAAATGCACAGACGCTTGCCGTCAATGCGCATCCGCTTGCGGATCAATGTAAAGAGTATTTGATAATTGGGACTGGAGTGGATAAACATTAAACTTCAGCCCGAGTCTATCGATACCAGTACCTCTGCCGGCAAACTCTTGTTCCACATCATGGGATCCCTGGCAGAGTTTGAACGAGACTTGATCAGAGAAAGAACACAGGCAGGCCTTGAAGCGGCAAGATCACGCGGTCGAAGGGGCGGGCGCAAGAGTACTGATCCCACGTAGGTCGCAGCGGCAGTTTCGCTTTACAAGCAAAAGACGATGACTCTTGCTGAAATTGAAAAGGCAACCTGGGTCAGCAAAAGCGTTCTCTATCGGGCATTGACCATCTGAATTGTGTTAACGATATACAAAATAATTACTCATTAACTGGTTGTGACGCGTGACCCCACGCGTGAATGACGCGTGGCGCACGCATTGGTATTTATCAATAAAATCAACGAGTTGCTAAGAATTAAAATCGCGTGAAAATAACAGGAAATTACCGGAAAATTGAGCTGTTAAACCAGTGAATTGGCTAACAAAATAAGAGGTAAATGCATTACCGCATGCAATGCTTTTTATCGCGATAGGATTGGGGTGCGGCAGTTAAATCTTATAATGGCCTGAAATCTTTCATGACCTCAACCAGATCCCGTTTGGTTCCGCCACCAGAGGACTTCAGATTCTTGATTATGTTAACGATATCATAACTGGATTCATCTGCTTCCAGATCTGCAGCAAGCAAGATGGCCCTTGCCAGTTTCGCAGCGGGCACGTTTATTTTGGGTACCCTGTCCCTTTCAAAAATATTGACTTTGGGATTCACGAAAATGGATATAAGCAGTTCAATAAGTTCCTCTTTTGCTGCGCGTTGATGTTGGCGCGCATTCTGGTTTGCCAACCGCACCTGTTCGGGTCTGCTCAGGTTGCTGGTCCTGGGCCTTCCTCTTTTTTTAGCTGGGGCAGGATCTGGCATGATCACGCGGGAATCTGTGGTATCAAACATGTCGATAGTATCAATCATTGCGGTTTCTTTATTAATGGCATGATTCAAGTTATCACATGACGAATGCAAGGTTAAGGTAATTCTCATGCTGCCCATAATGGGGTGCATCGAATTATGTTAACGATATATAAAATATACACTTTTTAAATGCAGTGACGCGTGACCCCACGCGTGAACGACGCGTGAATGACGCGTGAATGACGCGTGAATGACGCGTGGCGCACGCGTTATATTTATCATAAAAATCAGAGAGTTGTACCGCTGTAAATTCGTGAAAAATTAAGGGGTAAATACTAGAAAAATACGAGATTTTGCTAAGTAAATTACCTGTGAAATTACTGTCAGCAATAATCAGTAATCGCTATTAAGGCGTCCAGGCTTCCCTCTGAATGACACGAGGCCACCGGTCATGAATATAGCTGTATTCCTCTGGAGTATCGGTAGTCACAACATAGACGCGTGGCACATCGTGCTGGATGGTTACCAAACCCTGTATGAGCTCGCCATCCTTTAGATCGAACCAGTGTGATGTCTTATCGTGATCCTTTTCCATGAAGGCTTGAATAGGTAGCAATACAGGACGAGGCTGATAGCGCTGCCACTTGCCTTCCTTAATGGAATCCAGCCTTGCCCAACCACCATTCGGGAATGCCGGCACATTATCTTCCTTGCGTTTACCCCAGGTAATCCATTCAATCTCGCCATCTTTTTTCAGCACAGGCAAAGCCGCCTTAGGGCTTGGGAAATACACCGTCCAGGTCTTGTTTTGCTTGTCTGTATATTTAACGCCGCCGCACATATATGAAGTGTATCAGCAGATGTGACATGATGAATAATTGATGGATAATTTACATAAATTGTTGTTACAATATTCATATGAGTAACGATAAACAGCAATCAACCCGAGGCGGTCCACGCGAAGGTGCCGGGCGTAGAGTAGGCACTGGTAAATTCCGTGAGCCAACCAGCGTGGTACGCATTCCTACCAGCCAGGAACCGGTGATTAAGGATTTCCTTGCCGCCTACCAGAAAAAGCGCTTGAACACTGACCTGGACGCAGTGAGTGAGTTCGAGCTACCCAGCCTTCACCATGTCCCAGTATCCCTGCCGTTGTATTCCTCCAAGGTGTCAGCCGGATTCCCGAGTCCTGCAGAAGAACACGTTGAGAAACGGCTGGATCCTAATGACTTTCTGATTGACCAGGAAGATGCAACATTCTTCGTGACCATTCAAGGTTACTCTATGATGGATGTCGGGCTACTGCCAGGTGACAAGGCTGTTGTGGATCGTTCCAAGACCGCTAATATTGGTGACATCGTGCTTGCCGTCATCAATGGTGAATTCACGATTAAAACGCTTGCTAAAGACAAGACAGGAGCACCAAGACTACTGCCTGCCAACAAGGATTTCAAGCCTATCGAAATTACAGAAGAAATGCAGTTCGAGGTATGGGGTGTGGTGACAGGATCTTTCAGGCGTTTCAGATAAATCATGTCGGAAACATGCGAATTAATTCAGTGGCCGGCCATCATTAAACTGCATGCCGATGATGAACTGATATTTGTCCCAGATGCAGTTCAGTTTGCCAGCGATGTTGCGTTTCAACTGACGCATGTTCAGGCACACGATATATTGATTGATAGCAGCGGTGCTGTTTATCACATCAGCAATAGACCGTCTCTTGAATTAGCTTCCGCAGGAACAATGCTATCGCTTGATCAAGTCGAAGACCTGTTGCGATTGCATCTTTCTAACAATGGCACCTGCTGTGTATCCAAGTTTTATGCACCTTCAATACATGAGGCATTGGTAAGCGTATTTGCCTGAACGGAAAGCAGAAGGCAGCAAACACCTGCCTGATTCCACAGTTTCTGTGGATAACGTTGTTAAGTGTAGAAGGAAATGAAGGCTAAGTGATTGGGGTAGGTATGAAATGTAAATTTCAGTGCAAAAATGCACCAGATCTCTTAGGGATTTGCGTGTAGAAGTGCACCACCCTAGGAGTTGTTAAACTCTCGCAATTTTGCGAGGC
>LNAP01010069.1_pt1 | contig 11203 bp, 8 predicted proteins | sample 602601 | NCBI WGS metagenome assembly LNAP01 (sample SAMN02440304, study PRJNA202911) | soil metagenome | biome: Subtropical and temperate rainforests or woodlands; isolation source: soil samples (1 kg each in a 20% v/v slurry with milli Q water) were... ...
CAATGCCCGAGCCAGCGCGACACGTTGCTGTTGGCCGCCGGACAACTGGCCGGGGTACTTTTTCTCGCTGCCGGTCAGGCCGACCAGTTCCAGCATCTGACCGACACGTTTGCGCACTTCATCGCGACCACTGCCGGCGAGGCCGTAGGCAATGTTCGCTTCGACGGTGAGGTTGGGAAACAGCGCGTAGGACTGAAAAAGAATGCCGTAGTCCCGGGCCTGGGGTGCCAGGTGGGAAACGTCGCGATCGCCGAGGTACAACTCGCCGCTGTCCTGTTTCTCCAGGCCGGCGATGCAACGCAGCAACGTGGTTTTGCCACAGCCGGACGGGCCCAGCAGGCACACCAGTTCACCGGCCGCCACGTCGAGGGAAACATTGTCCAGCGCGGTGAAGGCGCCAAAGCGTTTCTGCACACCGCGCACTTTCATCGGGGCGCCGGGGTTGGTCAGGGCAGTTGCGATCGAGTGGTTCATGGACAGGCCTCATCAAGCAGATGAAGCCCATCCTAGGTTTGTAATGCGTCCGTCATGTGGCAGTGAGGCAAAAACGGCTGATAGTGGTATTCAAGAATTTGGGTTGGATACGTTGGCGCACTGACGGACGCCTTCGCGGGCAAGCCTCGCTCCTACAGGGGAATGCGATCACCTGTAGGAGCGAGGCTTGCCCGCGAAGGGGCCCTCACATTCAACACAAATCTCACGCGGGGGCCATTTCCTGCGCCAAACCCAGGAACGCCGCCGGCAACCGCGCGCCTTTGCGCTCCTTGAGGCAGTACAGATACTCCGGAATCTGCGGCGCATTCTCAATCGTCAGCACGCGCAATTGCGGGTCATGCGGCACTTCCTGTCGGGCAATGATGCTGATGCCGATGTTGCGCAGCACCGCCTCGCGAATCGATTCACGGCTGCCAATTTCCAGCAACGGCCCGAAACTCACCCCCGCGCTGGCCAGTAATTCTTCAGTCAATCGTCGAGTGGTCGAGCCTGATTCGCGCATCAACAAGGTATGCCCGGCCAACGCGCTGAGCGGCACATGATCGTGCGCCGCCAGCGGATGGTTGCGATGCACCGCCAACACCAGCGGATCGCTGCCGAGCACCCGCCGAATCAGCCGCGCATCGTCGAGCAATTGTGACGACGCCGCGACATCCACCCGGTAATCCTCCAGCGCTTCCAGCACCTGCTGGGAGTTGCCGATTTCCACCGACACTTCCACTTGCGGCAAGCGCTCGCGGAAAGTCTTCACCAGGTCGAGGATGTAATACGGCGCAGTAGCAGCAATGCGCAATGTGCCCTGGACCTGGCCGCTGTTGCGCAGGAAAAACTCGATGTCGGCTTCCTGCTGCAACAGCGCCTTGACCATCGGCAACAGCCGCGCGCCTTCATCGCTGACGCTGAGGCGGCGGCCGCCACGGTAGAACAGCTCAACCGAATACTGGCTTTCCAGATGGCGGATCTGCGTGGTCACCGTGGGTTGGCTCAGGCCGAGCTTTTTCGCCGCCAGGGTAATGCTGCCCAGGCGGGCAACCATGTAAAACGCCTTCAGCTCGGCACTCAGCACACCCGTCCCTCATCGCTTACTTGCGCAGCAGGCGCAAACCGTTGAACACCACCAACAGGCTGACGCCCATGTCGGCGAACACCGCCATCCACATGGTGGCGATCCCGGCGAAGGTTACCCCAAGAAAGATCACCTTGATGACCAAAGCGAGGGCGATGTTCTGTTTGAGAATGGTCGAGGTTCGACGCGACAGGCGGATGAACGCAGGGATCTTGCGCAGATCGTCGTCCATCAGGGCGACATCGGCGGTCTCGATGGCGGTATCGGTACCGGCGGCGGCCATCGCGAAACCAATCTGGGCGCGGGCCAGCGCCGGCGCATCGTTGATGCCGTCGCCGACCATGCCAACACGATGGCCCTGTGCATAAAGTGCCTCGATGGCTTGCAGCTTGTCGTTGGGCAGCAGATCGCCCTTGGCCTCGTCGATGCCGACTTGCACGGCAATCGCCTGGGCGGTGTGGACATTGTCGCCGGTCAGCATCAGGGTTTTGATGCCCAGATCGTGCAGTTGCTGGATCGCTTCGCGGCTGGACTCTTTCACCGTGTCGGCCACGGCAAACAGCGCCAACGGGCCGGACTTGTCGAGCAACAGCACCACCGATTTGCCCTGTTTTTCCAGGGCAAACAGCTTCTCTTCCAGCGCAGGCGAACACAGGCCCAAGTCTTCCACCAGGCGATGGTTACCCAAGTGGTAGACCTGACCGTTGATTTCCCCGCGTACACCGCGACCGCCCAGGGCTTCGAAGTTATCCACAACGAGCGGCGCGAATTGTTTATCCACCGCCGCATTGGCGATGGCCAACGACACCGGGTGGTCCGAACGACCGGCCAGCGCTGCGGCAATCGCCGGGGCAGTGGCGTCTGCGGTGGGATCAAGCGACACATAATCGGTCTGCACCGGTTTGCCGTGGGTCAGGGTGCCGGTCTTGTCCAGGGCCAGGTAATCGAGTTTGTGGCCACCCTCCAGATAAACGCCGCCCTTCACCAGGATGCCTTTGCGTGCCGCCGCGGCGAGGCCGCTGACGATGGTCACCGGAGTGGAAATCACCAACGCGCATGGGCAAGCGACCACCAGCAAGACCAACGCGCGGTAGATCCAGTCAAACCAGACGGCGCCCATGAACAGCGGCGGAATCACCGCCACGGCCAAGGCCAGCAGGAACACCGCCGGGGTATAGATTTTCGAGAACTGATCGACGAAGCGCTGGGTCGGCGCCCGTGCGCCTTGGGCCTGTTCAACGGCGTGGATGATCCGCGCCAGTGTGGAATTGTTCGCCGCTGCAGTGACCGAATACTCCAGCGAGCCTGCCTGGTTGATGGTGCCGGCGAAGACCTTATCGCCCACCGTCTTCTCGATCGGCAGACTTTCGCCGGTGATCGGCGCCTGATCGATGGTCGAACTGCCCGACACGACTTCGCCGTCCAGGCCAATCCGCTCGCCGGGACGCACCCGCACTCGCGCCCCCAGTTCGATGGTTTTGACCTCTTGTGTGACCCAGCTGCCGTCGGCTTGCTGCACCGTCGCCTGTTCCGGGGTCATCTGCATCAAGCCGCCAATGGCGTTACGCGCCCGGTCCAGCGACTTGGCCTCGATCAACTCGGCCACGGTGAACAGGAACATCACCATCGCCGCTTCCGGCCATTGCCCGATCAGGATCGCGCCGGTGACTGCGATGCTCATCAACGCGTTGATGTTCAGGTTGAGGTTCTTGAGCGCGATCCAGCCCTTCTTGTAAGTGGTGAGGCCGCCACTGAGGATCGAAATCAGCGCGATGATCGCCACCACCCAGTCCGGCGCGGCACTAGTGAAGTGGATCACTTCTGCCGCCAGCGCACCCACGCCGGACAGTGCCAGAGGCCACCAGTGCTTTTTCTCGGGGATCGGCGCTGGCGCTTCGGCGCCCTGTTCCATCGGTTCAGCCACCATGCCCAGCGACTTGATCGCCTCGATGATCGGCGCAGTGCTCGGCAGGTCATGGGTCACGCCCAGGACCCGATTGATCAGGTTGAATTCCAGTTGCTGCACCCCCGCAAGCTTGCCCAGTTTGTTCTGGATCAGCGTCTGCTCGGTCGGGCAGTCCATGGCGTCGATGCGGAAGCTGCTCAGCCGCGCGCCGTCGGTCGGCGTGTCGCTCAACTTGATCAGCGAAGGCGCTGCCGCCTTGGAGGAACAGCAGGAATCGCCGTGCCCGCCATGGTCATGCTTCTGCACAGGCTGCAGCTTGTGGCTGTGATCGTGATCGTGATCGTGATCGTGATCGTGATCAGCCTCGGGTTTGTGGGTGTGAAGGGAATCGCTCATTGGTTGCGTCCATGAAGGTGCCTGTTGCTATAGGGTCAAGCACCCTTTTGGAGATTGCTGTCATGAAGATTGGAGAACTGGCGAAGCTCACCGACTGCGCCGTCGAAACCATCCGCTACTACGAGCGCGAAAACCTGCTGCCGGAGCCCGCCCGCAGCGACGGCAACTACCGCGTCTACACTCAGGCCCACGCCGAACGCCTGACCTTCATCCGCAACTGCCGCACGCTCGACATGACCCTGGAAGAGATCCGCAGCCTGCTGGCCCTGCGCGACAGTCCGCAGGATCAGTGCGAAAGCGTGAACGCGTTGATCGACGAGCACATTCATCACGTGAAAGCGCGGATCGACGGATTGATGGCGTTACAGACGCAACTGCTCGACCTGCGCCAACGCTGTGGCGAGGGCCCGGACATTGATCAGTGCGGGATTTTGCAGCGGCTGGAAGTGAGTGGCGGGGTGGTGGCGACGGAAGTTGAGCATTCCCATGTCGGCAGGAGTCATGGGCATTAGCCCCATCGCCACATCAGCGACTAGATCAACTTGAATTCCAATATGCCTCGATGCCCCATGCCGTAACCGATGCCCGGGACCATGCCCGAGCCCAGAAAAAGACTGCAGCGCAGGTGAACGGTCTCACCCCGATGCTTTTGATAGACAGAGGGCTCAATCCGAAACTTGAGGGGTGAATCGGGATTGACCGTCAACTTGCGCTGATAGTCTCTCCAGGCTCCGCCCTGCCCGCCATTCGCGCTACTTATCCAGAGCATTTCAATGGCGTTGTTTGTTCGCAGGTTTTCAATCCGCGGAATGGTCAGAACGACGCCATCGGGATGTGGGTCAATCTCCAGAACGCCTTCAGATACACCCTCAATAGAGACCGGGCCGGTTTGAATCAGTGCCGGGGCGAAGGTCATGAGCAACGATGCAGAAGGTATAGCGCCCCCGCCTCTTTCGATGACAAAAATGACCTCGACCCGGTCTCCTTCAAACTGCCTTGCCGTGTCGTCGGGCACAACAAAATGCAACGGCATAAAACTCTGTACGGACTGCGGCTGCGACTGATAATTGCCCCCCGAACCGCCAAACGCCGCCCATTGCACTCGAACCTGATCGCCGATCTGAAATTCTCTATCGTTTACCGCCACGACCACTCGAAGTGAATCGACGAAGATCGGTGCGCCGGTGAAAACCTCCATGGGCACCACGCATCCCCATGGATCGAGGCCCGGAATGAAATGAAAGAGCCCCGACTGGCTTTCACAGCCAACGAACGGTGCTCCTGTCAATCCGCTCCTTAGAGGGTTTGTACCGAAATGTCGCTCCGAAAAGCCGTCCGTTCCACCGGCCGCAGTGTTATTCATGACAAGGCTCCTGAAATAAAAAGAGGGTGTTGCTGACCACGGCCTGATGGCCTCGTGATCAGTCAAACACCCTCTCATTTATTCGCCTACTGGCAGAAATGACAGTCAGGTAGAACCTTTTCTAATAAAACAGCCCTGCCCGTCAAACAATCAGACGGCCATCGGTGCCGTCATCGGCGCGTGATGCTGATACCCCTCAAGCGAGAAATCGCTCGGCTCGATCAACTCCAGCCACTCCGGCTGATACAAGCCGGTCTTGGCAAACTCCGGCACACGGTCACTGATCACCAGTTTCGGCATCGGGAACGGCTCGCGCTTGAGCTGTTCGTTGAGCATGTCCAAATGGTTTTCGTAAACGTGGGCATCACCGATGAAATAGGTGAACCAGCGCGGTGTGTAGCCGGTCAGTCGGCCGATCAGACTCAGCAACGCGGCGCCTTCGGTGAGGTTGAACGGCGTGCCCAACCCTAGGTCGTTGGAGCGGATGTAGAGCGTCAGGGAGATTTCCCTGGTCTCGACATTCGGGTGGAACTGGTACAGCAGGTGGCACGGCGGCAAAGCCATTTCATCGAGCTGGGCGACGTTCCAGCCGTGGAACAGAATGCGGCGGCTGCCCGGGTCCTTGATGATGGTGTCGACGCACTGGCGGACCTGGTCGATCGCCTTGTACAGAACGACATAGGCCTGACCGTCTTCCTCGCCTTCGGCGATCTGACGATAACCCTGGCTCAGGGTCTGTTCGATAGCGGCCTGATTGCTGACCGGAATCTGCTTGTACGCCGGCCATTTGCGCCATTGCACGCCGTAGATTTCGCCAAGGTCGTCTTCACCCTGACGGAACGGATTGGCCAGCCACTGCGCGTTTTCGTTGGCGTTCTGATCCCAGACCTTGCAGCCCAGCGCGCGGAATTCGGCGGCGTTGTTCACGCCACGCAGGAAACCACACATCTCGCCGATGGCCGATTTGAAGGCCATCTTGCGCGTGGTGATCGCCGGGAAACCTTCTTTCAGGTCATAACGCAGCATCGCGCCCGGAAAGCTGATGGTGTTCACGCCGGTGCGGTTGGCTTGCTTGGTGCCGTTCTTGATGACGTGGGCGACCAGTTCGAGATATTGCTTCATGAATTACCTGTGTCCTTGAACCCGGGGCCGTCACCCCGGGATTCGAATTTATACGGCAGCCGCTGGAGTCGCCGGGGCGCGGTGATACGCCAGCCAGATCAGGAACAGCCCGCCAACGATCATCGGTACGCAGAGCACTTGGCCCATAGTCAGCCAGTTCCAGGCCAGATAGCCCAGTTGCGCGTCCGGTACGCGGACAAACTCCACGATGAAACGGAAGATGCCGTAGAACAGGGCAAACATCCCGGACACCGCCATGGTCGGCCGCGGCTTGCGCGAGAACAGCCAGAGAATGGCAAACAGGGCCACGCCTTCGAGCGCGAACTGGTACAGCTGCGACGGGTGACGCGCCAGTTGCGCCGGATCGGTCGGGAAGATCATTGCCCACGGCACGTCGGTCGCCTTACCCCACAACTCGGCGTTGATGAAGTTACCGATGCGCCCGGCACCCAGGCCGATCGGCACCATCGGCGCGACGAAATCCATCAGCTGGAAGAACGACTTGTTGTTCTTCTTGCCGAACCACAACGCCGCCAGCATCACGCCGATGAAGCCGCCATGGAACGACATGCCGCCCTTCCACACTTCGAAAATCAGTGTCGGGTTGGCCAGATAAGCGTTCAGATCGTAGAACAGCACATAGCCCAGGCGGCCGCCGACGATAACGCCCATCGACATCCAGAAGACCATGTCGGAAAGCTTTTCCTTGGTCCAGGTCGGGTCGAAACGGTTGAGCCGGCGCGATGCCAGCAGCCAGGCGCCGCCGATGCCGATCAGGTACATCAGACCGTACCAGTGGATTTTCAGCGGACCGATGGCCAGGGCCACCGGGTCGATCTGCGGGTAAGGCAGCATTGCGACTCCTTGTTGAAAGTTGAAACCAGAATTCCCGGGCGACGCTGCCACCTCAGGATTAAGCCAGCATTGCGAGCTAGAGCAGGAAGCTCAGGCCTACGCAGAACAGCAAAGCCGCGAACAGCCTTTTCAGCAACTTTGGCGACAGCCTGTGGGCCAGTCGCGCACCGAGGCGGGCGAACACCATGCTGGTCAGGGCAATCCCCAGCAGCGCCGGCAAATAGATAAAACCGAGACTATGGGCCGGCAGCAAGGGATCGTGCCAGCCCAGAATCATGAAACTTGATGCACTGGCCAAGGCGATGGGCAGGCCGCAAGCCGACGAAGTCGCCACGGCTTGCTGCATCGGCACGCTGCGCCAGGTCAGGAACGGCACGGTCAACGAGCCGCCGCCAATGCCGAAAATCGCCGAGGCCCAGCCAATCACACTGCCGGCCACGGTGAGACCGAGTTTGCCGGGCACCGTTCGACTGGCCTTGGGTTTGACGTCCAGCGCCAGTTGCGCGGCGATGATCAGCGCAAACACACCGATGATTTTCTGCAGATTCGGGCCGGAGATCGCTTCGGCCGTCAGCGCCCCGAAACCGGCACCCATCAGAATTCCGACGGTCATCCACACGAATATCGGCCAACGCACGGCGCCACGACGATGATGTTCGCGGACGGCATTGACCGACGTAAAGATGATCGTTGCCAGGGACGTGCCGACCGCCAGGTGGGTCAGGATCGACGCGTCGAAGCCCTGCAAGGTGAAACTGAACACCAGCACCGGGACGATGATGATCCCGCCACCTACCCCGAACAGCCCGGCCAGCACGCCTGCGCAGGCGCCCAGCGCCAGATAGAGCAGAAATTCCATGGACGATCTCAATGCTTAGGCAAAACCGGAGCGGCATGGTAACGGATGCGTGGCCTCGGGCTCCACTGCGGATGGCAATGGAACGACAGGCGACGACTGCGTAGAGTGAGCAAAAAACACACAAGGACCACCTTATGTGCCTGATTGTTTTTGCCTGGCGACCGGGTCACGCCCAGCCGCTGATCGTGGCGGCCAACCGCGACGAGTTCTATGCCCGGCCCAGCCAGCCCCTGGCGCAATGGCCGCACGCACCGCATGTCTACGCGGGTCTCGACCTCGAAGCCGGCGGCACCTGGCTCGGTATTGGTGCCAATGGGCGTTTTGCTGCGCTGACCAATATTCGTGATCCGAATCAGTCGCCATCGCGAAAATCCCGAGGTGAGTTGGTGGCGGGTTTTCTCTTGGGCAATATGCCAATTGATGATTACTTAAGCGACGTTGTCGGACGTTCGCTGGAATATGCCGGATTTAATCTGCTGATCGGCAATGCCAACGAGCTGTGGCACTTCAATGCGCGGGAGTCTGAGGCGGTGATGCTGGCGCCTGGGGTTTATGGGCTGTCGAATGCCGGGCTGGATACGCCGTGGCCGAAATTGCTCAAGGCACGGGCGGCGCTGGAGGAAGTGCTGGAGGATCCGCAGCCAGAGGCGTTACTGGCGTTGCTGAAAGATCCGCAAACCGCACCCTTCGCCGAGTTGCCGGATACCGGGGTGGGGTTGGCGACCGAGACGTTGCTGTCGAGTGTGTTTATTGCCAGTCCGACTTATGGGACGCGTGCGAGTACGGCGTTGATTGTTCAGGCGGATGGGACGCGGCGGATGGTCGAACGGAGTTTCGGGCCGTATGGGGGGCATTTGGGGGAAGTGGAGATCTGGGTTTAGATTTTTGGAGTGTTCGAGGACGTCTTCGCGGGCAAGCCTCGCTCCTACAAGGGTCAGGTAATCCCTGTAGGAGCGAGGCTTGCCCGCGAAGGGGCCATCAGCCTTTTAGAGAGCCTTGACCACAGCCGGATTGACCATTCGCGCCAACCCAAGGTTTTTCAGCGCCAATTGCAGCGAGCTGTGGATCACTTGCGGGTTGTCGATGGTCATCAGTTCGGCCAGCAATTCCTGGGCCTTGCTCAGGTTGATCTGACGCAGCATCCACTTCACTTTCGGCAGGTTGGTGGCGTTCATCGACAGGCTGTCGAAGCCCATCGCCATCAACAGCACCGCCGCCGCCGGGTCACCGGCCATCTCGCCGCAAATGCTCACAGGCTTGCCTTCGGCGTGGGCATCTCGCACCACGTTCTGCAACGCTTGCAGCACCGCCGGGTGCAGATAGTCGTAAAGGTCGGCTACACGCGGGTTGTTTCGGTCCACCGCGAGCAGGTATTGAGTCAGGTCGTTGGAGCCGACCGACAGGAAGTCCACCTGCCGCGCCAGTTCCTTGGTCTGATACACCGCCGCCGGAATCTCGATCATCACGCCAATCGGCGGCATTGGCACGTCGGTGCCTTCGTCGCGGACTTCGCCCCATGCCCGGTGAATCAGGTGCAGGGCTTCTTCGAGTTCATGGGTGCCGGAGATCATCGGCAGCAGAATCCGCAGGTTGTTCAAGCCTTCGCTGGCCTTGAGCATGGCGCGGGTCTGCACCAGGAAGATTTCCGGGTGGTCGAGGGTAACGCGAATGCCGCGCCAGCCGAGGAACGGGTTGTCTTCCTTGATCGGGAAGTACGACAGCGACTTGTCGCCGCCGATGTCCAGGCTACGCATGGTGACCGGTTGCGGATGGAACGCGGCGAGTTGCTCGCGGTAGATCGCCAGCTGCTCCTTTTCGCTCGGGAACCTCTGGTTGATCATGAACGGCACTTCGGTGCGGTACAGACCGACCCCTTCGGCACCACGCTTCTGCGCTCGCGCCACGTCCGCCAGCAGACCGGTGTTGACCCACAGCGGCATGCGGTGGCCATCGAGGGTCACGCACGGCAAGTCGCGCAAAGAGTCCAGACCCAGCGCCAGTTGTTTCTCTTCTTCCACCACTTCGGCGAACTGCTTGCGCAGCACGTCGCTGGGGTTGGTGTAGACCTCGCCGCGATTGCCATCGACGATCAATTCGATGCCGTCGACCTTGGCATAGGGCAGGTCGACCAGGCCCATCACCGTCGGGATGCCCATCGCCCGGGCGAGGATCGCGACGTGGGAGTTACCCGAACCGAGGACCGAGACCAGACCGACCAGCGTGCCTTCCGGCACCTCGCCGAGCATGGCCGGCGTCAGTTCTTCACTGACCAGAATGGTTTTTTCCGGATAGACCAGATTCTGCTGACGCTCTTCCTGCAAGTAGGCGAGCAAACGGCGGCCAAGGTCCTTGACGTCCGAGGCGCGCTCACGCAGGTACGCGTCGTCCATCAATTCGAAACGGTTGACGTGCTCGGTGACCACCTGACGCAACGCACCCTGGGCCCACTGACCGGTCTTGATCACCGTGGTCACTTCGTTGCCCAGCGCTTCGTCGGCGAGCATCATCAGGTAGACGTCGAACAAGGCCCGCTCTTCGGGGCGCAGCTGCGAGGCCAATTTGGCGGACAAGGCACGCATGTCGGCGCGAACGCCTTCGATGGCGGTCTTGAACAGCCCGAGTTCGGCGGCGATATCGGAGATGGTCTTGTCGGGCACCACGTCCAGGTCGGCCGGCGGCAGCATGACCACCGCGGTCCCGACCGCCGCACCCGGCGAACCCGGTACACCGACGAACTTGGCTTCCTGGATGCCTTTGCCCTGACGGCCCAGGCCACGGATCGAACCGGTGGCTTCGGCGTGGGCGATAACGCCGGCGAGCTGCGCGCTCATGGTCACGAGGAAGGCTTCTTCACCTTCATCGAACTGGCGGCGTTCTTTTTGCTGAATGACCAACACGCCGACGACGCGGCGGTGGTGAATGATCGGCGCCCCGAGGAAGGAGGCGTAGCGCTCCTCGCCCGTCTCGGCGAAGTAGCGGTAGCGCGGGTGATCCGCGGCGTTTTCGAGGTTCAGGGGTTCTTCACGCGTGCCGACCAGGCCAACCAGACCTTCGTTGGGTGCCATGCTGACTTTGCCGATCGAGCGCTTGTTCAAGCCCTCGGTCGCCATCAGCACGAAGCGGTTGGTCTCGGGGTCAAGC
>LNAP01009896.1_pt1 | contig 11202 bp, 16 predicted proteins | sample 602601 | NCBI WGS metagenome assembly LNAP01 (sample SAMN02440304, study PRJNA202911) | soil metagenome | biome: Subtropical and temperate rainforests or woodlands; isolation source: soil samples (1 kg each in a 20% v/v slurry with milli Q water) were... ...
ACCATCTGTGAATCTCCTGCGCAGAGCCTGTGGTCCCCGCGAAGGGCCTACCACAGCTCACGGTTGGAAATGCCGCATCCCTGGCTGCCCCGCCACCTCGGTTACAACGGCTATTCCCTGGAGCTTCAAACCTGTCCGGGGTTTGATCGGTCGTGATCCCATCTAACAAGCTTAGACCACTGGGGTGGTCGGGCTCGTACTCCGTGCAGGCCAGTGGCAACCGAGCCGGTCGGTGGCTCGAATCTCAAGCAGCCACCCCGAACAAGGCCCCCACGCCCGCGGTCAAGCCCATGGCCAGGGCGCCCCAGAAGGTCACGCGCACTGCGGCGGTCATCACTGAGGAGCCACCGGCGCGGGCTGCCAGGGAGCCGAGCAGGGCGAGAAACACCAGCGAGCTGGCCGAGATGGCCCACATGAGCGCAGACACCGGCACCAGCAGGACGATCAACAGCGGCAAGGCCGCTCCCACCGAAAAGGTGGCGGCCGACGCCACGGCGGCCTGGACCGGGCGCGCCGCCAGGGTATCGGAAATGCCCAGTTCGTCACGCCCATGCGCGCCCAGTGCATCATGCGTCGTCAACTGGGTGGCGACCTTGGACGCCAGCTCCGCATCCAGCCCACGGCCAACGTAGATGGCCGCCAACTCCGCGTGCTCACGCTCGGGGGCAGCCGCCAGCTCCTTGCGCTCCAGATCCATATCTGCGCGCTCGGTATCGGCTTGCGAACTCACCGAAACATACTCGCCGGCCGCCATCGACATGGCCCCGGCTACCAGACCGGCAACGCCAGCGACCAGAATACCCTGCGAGTTCGCGCCGGCTGCCGCCACGCCGAGGACCAGACTGGCCGTGGAGACGATACCGTCATTGGCGCCGAGAACCGCCGCACGGAGCCAGCCGATGCGGTGCGTTTTGTGTCTTTCAGTGTGCCTCATGACGACCACTCCGCTTCAGGGCGATAGATAGCGAGCTCCAACCTTCTAAAGGCAAGGCGTCGACCACAGCGCCAAAGTTGCAATGCTTGCACTCCGATTCATCATCCATTCCCCGGGCAACGGCAAATCCCCACGAGGTGGGAGGATCAGCTGCCCTTGCCGGGATCGACCGGTGGTTCCGCTGTCTCTGGCGAGCTGCTTTCTTCCTTGTGGCGATCGGTGGCGATTTCGACGGCGATGGCGGCGGCCTCCGCGGCGGGCATGCCTTCGGCGCGGCGTTCGTACTCCGCTTCACCGAGCACCCTGGTCTGCACATCGACCGCCTGCTCCTGCTGCCCCGGCAACTCGACCCGCAGTTCCTGGATGAGCATCAGCAGCGCCGACGCCACAGGCAGGGAAAGCAGTGCCCCCGGGATGCCCGCCAGGACAGCCCCCGCCAACAGCGCGAAGAAGATCACCGACGACGGCAGGCGCAGCGCGCGGCCATAGACTCGAGGCACGATCAGGCGGTTCTCCACTTCCTCATAGGCGAGCATCGACACCAGCACGATGAGGATGACGGTGATGCCCTGGGTGAGAACGACGCCCACGACGGCCACCAGGGCCAGCAGGCTGCCGATGTAGGGCAGCACGTCGGCAGCGCCGGCGAAAATTGCGATGGCCAGTGCGTTGGAAACACCGCAGGCCGTCAGCAGACCAAACACGAAGACAGTCATGCAGACCGAGGTGATCGCCTGCCCGCGCAGGTAACCGCCGACGATGGTTTCCAGGCCCAGCATGATCCGCGATAGCCGCACGTGGTGGGAGATGGGCACCAGCAGGAACAGGCCGCCGCGCAACCGATCGCGGTCGATAATGATGTACAGGGCGAGAAACACTGAACTCAGGATATAGGTGAAGATCGCCACGACACTGCTGGAGAACTCGAGGGCCGTCGAGACGCTCACCGTCACCACATCGCCGATGCGCAGCTCGCGGAGCAGGTCCGCCAGGGGGCTGGTCAACTTGAAGCCCTCCAGCCAGTTCGCCAGCCGTTCGCGCAGGACGGGCTCTTGATCGACCAGGCTCGTCGCCTGCTCGATCAGTGCTGGAATCGTCAGGGTGATGAACAGCCCGGTAGCCACCATGATCACACGATGGCGATGCCCACGCCCCGGCGCATGCCCCGCTCTTCCAGCCAGCGAACCGCGGGACTCACGGTGCCGACGATGATGAGCGCCAGCACCAGCACCAGGAGCACCGGCATGAGCCGGCTCAGCACCCACAGACCGGGGATGAGGAGAGTCAGGATAACGAGGGTGCGGGGAGCGAGTTCGATGCGAATCATTCGGCGCCGCGCCTCCTCTGGAGGACGCTCATCGGGTCCGCTAGTTGGCGCCATCTCGCCTCCTGTCCTTGCAGGCCCCTGGCTAACGTCGGCCAGGGCCTCCCACCGAGGCCGAGCCAGGACTTCAGGAACCGCCGGAGCCACCAGGCGTGTCGCAGCTCAGCCGGGCATCTTTGCGCTGGAGCCCCCTCAGGTGCACCCACGCAGGAGGAACAGTATCAACAGGATCGGGATCGGGATTCCCAACAGCCACAGCAGAATCCACCCCATCTTGCCTTCTTCTTTGTTACGCATGGCGATCACCCTTCATCCCGACATGTCAGCGGAATTTGCTGTTCGCACTCCCTCGCCGCCCCCTGGCAGGACATGCCAGGGGAGCAGCTCGGAATGCCACAGCACGCACGCTCAAGGCTTCAACAGTTCAACAGAGCGAGGCCTTGAAAGAGCCGGCTTTCAGCGCTTGATCAGGGAAATCTTGGTGCCCTCGATGCTGACCCCGGCCATCAAGCCTTGCTGGTCGAAGATGAACGCGTAGGCATCGTCCTTCAGCGTCGAGCTGGACAGGTTCTTGGCCACCCCTTCGTCAACCACGACCACGGTCGGGCCCACGCCGATTTCCCAGCCCTTGGTCTCGCGCACGTAGTTCACGGCCTTGTCGGTCATCAGGAACACGGCGTAGGCGTATGACTGGGCGCCCGCCTGCAGTCCCCAGGAGCCGGTCACGGAGTTGTAGTAACCGTCCACCTTGTTGCCGCGCAACATCTCGCCTTCGCCATAGCTGCCGCCAAACACCAAGCCGGCCTTGATGATTTTCGGGAAGATCAGCACCGCCTTGGCACTGCGCGAGATGGTCTGGGCAAACGGATGGGCCTTGTAGAGGATCTGCAACGCCTGCTGGGAGTCCTTGTCCAGGTCTTCGGCGGTTGCGGCGCTGGCGTTGTTCAGCAGGCTCGCTGACGCCAGTGCTACGGTCGCGAGAATGATCGCGATAAAGGATCTCAGTGATTGGGTCATTGTCGTACTCCGATAGCAGTGATGGATCGCATGTGATGAGCCACCGAGCAGTAGCCCGCGCATGCATCGAGCAGAATCCGCTCCCTGCGAGAGACAATCCGGCACTTCACGGGGCTGTCCGCATCAGCCCCTGCGCCCTTGAATGAACTGGACCAGGATCACCACGATTGCCACGACCAGCAGGATGTGAATGAGTCCACCCAACGTGTAAGACGAAACCAGTCCCAACACCCATAGGATTAGCAGGATTATCGCGATCGTCATGAGCATGTCTGTATCTCCGAGCAATGTCTGGCAGCCATCTGCCTGTCGCCAGATTGAGCGTAGCTGCCGGAGCCGGTCTGTTCGCTAGCAAACACAGCATCGGCCACCGCCACTGCGCAGGCCGACCAATGGCGTGCGAATGCAGCTGAACTATCCTTCCTTGCGACGAACGGAAAAGACGTTCCCAGCCAGGCATCCGCCATGACCGAGATGACCACACCGCCACAGAACCACCTTCTGGCTGCCCTCTCCACCGAGGTGCGCAACCGACTGCTGCCTCAACTCGAACGGGTGCCCATGCCGCTCGGCAAGGTCCTCTACGAGTCCGGGGATCTCATGCGTCACGTCTACTTCCCGGTCGACTGCATCGTGTCGATGCTCTACGTGATGGAAAGCGGCGCCTCGGCGGAAATCTCCATGGTGGGCAACGAAGGCTTCGTCGGCATCGCCATGCTCATGGGCGGCGGCGGCACCACGGGGCGGGCGCTGGTGCAAAGCGCCGGTCACGCCTGGCGGCTGCCGGCGGCGCGGCTGCGCGAGGAATTCGAACGTCACGGCGAGTTGCAGCAGCTGGTGCTGCGCTACACCCAGTCGCTGCTCACCCAGATGGCCCAGACGGCAGCCTGCAACCGGCACCACACCATCGACCAGCAGCTGTGCCGCTGGCTGCTGCTGTCGCTGGACCGCCTGCCGGACAACCACTTGACCATGACCCAGGAGCTGATCGCCAACATGCTCGGCGTGCGCCGCGAAGGCGTCACCGAGGCGGCCTGCAAGCTGCAGAAACTCCGCGTGATCGAGTACTGTCGCGGGCATATCACGGTGCTGAACCGGCCCGCGCTCGAGCGGCTGAGTTGCGAGTGCTATGCCGTGGTCAAGCAGGAGAGCGATCGCCTACTGACCTGGGTACCCGTACACCCGACTGGGACGGCAACCACACGCCGGCTACAGCCGTCCCAGCAGCACCAGGACCAGCACGATGATCAGCACCAGCCCTAGGCCGCCCATGGGCATGTAGCCCCAGCTGCGACTATGCGGCCAGGTCGGTAGAGCGCCAACCAGCAGCAGGATCAGGATGATTAGCAGTATGGTACCCAGGCTCATGGCATTCTCCTCGGACTCGTTGAGGCAGGCTGGCTGCCCAAGGGCCACAGCCCCACTGGGCTATTGGCACACTTGCAGAATGGGCGCATGTGCCGGCTCGACTCTGTTCGTCAGCACACACAGGGCGGAGTTTTTGTCGGCAGGTGCCAGCCCTAGCGGACCTCGCTCTCCGGCGCCTGTTGGCGCTGGATTTCCTTGCGCTTCATCTCCAGGTAGGCGCCGCTGGCGGGCTCCTGCAGTTGCAGCGGATAGCGCCGGGCGCTGGCGTGCCAGAGCTCCAGGCGCCTCTCCTGCCGTTGCGCCGGCGGGGTCGACAGAGCCTTGAGGAAGGCCTCGATCGCCAGGTAGTAGCGCATGGTGTTGCGCTCGACCACCGCACGCATGCCGCCGACGTGGATCGGCTGCCCGTCCGCCTGGCGCCCGACGGTAGTGAAACCCACCCGCTTGCGCCCGGCGGTCGCCAGGTAGCTGCGCATGGCCAGCCGCGCCGCCAGACCGTAGCTGTACGCATAGGACATGTGCAGGAAACTGCGCTGGCTATCGAGCGCCACCACCTCCAGCGCCATTTGGTAGCCACTGGTGCCCAGCGGTCCACTCTCCGCGTTCAGCGCCAGGTGCAGGTAGTCGGGGGTGGCCTTCACCACCTGATAGCGAAACTCGAACAGGTAGGCATCGGCCAGCGGCTGCTCGAAGTTGCGGCCGATGTCGAGGCGCAGCCGGTCGCCGGAGGCCGGACGGCAGCTCTTCACGTTCGGGTGCAGGATGAGGATGTCGCACCAGTGCTCGCGGCCCTGCAGCGCCGGGCCGAGCACGGCAAAGGGCTGCTCGAAGCGCGCGTAGATGTCGCCTTTCAGCGTGCCCGCCCTCTGGCTCGACTCGATGTACAGCGGCCGCTGGAACGGGTTGCTCTCCAGCTGGAGGCGCAGGGCGCCATGGCGTGCCAGCAGCGTTGCCGCGTCCTGGGCGCAGACCAGCGGCATGACCAGCAGGGCCAGCACGCAGAACACCACGGCGCGCAGCCGCCCGGGGCATCGGTCGAAGTCTGCAGTGACGCGTTTCATCATCCCCTCCGCCAATGCGCCGGATTACCCGCCGCGTCGCCAAGCGTTTGTTACAGCCAGTACTCCCACAGACGCCCGAGCAGCTCCCTGGCGCGGTCGTCGAGCGGGCGGCGCCGCCACTTTTCGAGGGTGATCGGGTCCGACTGCGCCAGGTCGGCGAGGAATGCGGCGCGCATCCGCTCGCCGAAGCCGTTGCCGAGTACCACCGCATTGACCTCGTGGTTGTGCAGGAAGCTGCGCCAGTCGAGGTTGGTCGAGCCGACCGTGGACCACACGCCGTCGATCACCGCGGTCTTCACGTGCAGCAGGGCGCCACGGCGCTGGTACAGCTTGACGCCGGCCTTGAGCAATTCGCTGTAGTAGGCGCGACCGGCATGGAACACCAGCCACGAATCGGTATGGCTGGGCAGCAGCAGGCGGACGTCGACGCCACGCGCCACCGCCTCCTTGAGCGTCGCCAGCAGCTGCGGGTCGGGCACGAAGTAGGCGTTGGCCAGCCAGATTTCGCTCTGTGCGCTACGCAGGGCCGAGATCAGCGTGACGTAGATCAGGCTGTAGGGGTCTTCCGGCGAGCTGCCGATGGCGCGCACCAGCTCCTTGCCCTTGGCCTGCAGCGGCGGAAAGTAGTGGCGCGCGGCCAGCGGCGGGCCTTTCTCTCTGACCCAGGCTTCGATGAACAGCTTCTGCAGCTCGGCGACCACCGGCCCTTCGATGCGCAGGTCGGTGTCGCGCCAGGGCGTCTCACCGCCGGGCCGTACCTTGGGGTGCCGGCCGAACGATCCGCTCGAATAGACGCTGCTGATGTTGATGCCGCCGAGGAAGGCGACGCGTCCGTCGACGATCAGCAGTTTGCGGTGGTCGCGCTGGTTCACCTGCCAGCCGGTCTTGGCGGTCAGCGGGTTGACCGGGTTGAACTCCAGCACCTGGATACCGGCGTCACTGAGGCGGGTGAAGAATTCGCCCGGCGTGGCGAGGGTGCCGACGCTGTCGCGAATCAGGTTGACCTGCACACCGTCGCGCTGCCGAGCGATCAGCACCTCGGCGAAGCGCATGCCGACCTCGTCGTCGTCGAGGATGTAGGTCTCCATGTTGATGTGGTCGCGCGCGGCGCCGATGGCCGCCATCATCGCCTGATAGGTTTGCGGGCCGTCCTGCAGCAGCTCGACCTGGTTGCCGGTGGTCAGCGGGCTGCCGACGATGGCCTCCTCGACCGCCAGGTGCAGGTCGAAGATGTCGGTGGCCACGCCGCCCGCCTTGATCCGCTCGAGGATGGCCTTGCTGCGCGCAGCCGACAGCGGGCCTTGGGCAGCGTCGAGCTGCACCGGCGGCGCGCCGTGGCGCGCCATGTCCGGCACCAGGGTCGGCAACGAACTGCAGGCACCGAACAGCACCAGGCACAGCAGCACCGCCGCAGTCGCCGCGACAGCTGCCAGCCGCCTTCGCGAAAGCACCGCCGGTATCCTCGGGGGCTTCGGCTAACCGAGCTGGTCGATCATCACCGCGTTGCTGTAGATCAGGCTGCCATCTTTCGCCAGATGTCCCACCAGGTGGAACTGACCGCGCTGGTCTTCTCCGCCCAGATAGACGCGGAACTGGCAGTCGGACAAGGGGCCGTAGCCCTCCGGCATGACCAGGTCCAGCGTCGCCATATCGGCATCGACCATGACTGCGTTCTCCTCCGAACGCACGGACTCTTCTTCCTCATGCACCTCCTTGGCCTTGTTCAGGTGCTCTTCGGCTTTCTCCAGCCGCAGATGGGTGGGCTCGCTGACGTAGAACTCGATGATTCCCACCGGGGTGGACGCTTCATCGTCGCTGCCTTTGCGCCAGCCTTCGATGCTCAAGGTATTCATGGCGAAACCTCCTGACGTGGACTGCGGGGTTCTGTGCCCCGTGTCCGTACAGTTTCAGACCGCGCGCAAGGGACTTTGCTCAATCAGCGCCGCCTCCTTGACTGCGCCTCCTGCCGCGCTAGAACGTCAGACCCTTGGCGTTGACGCTCTTCACGCCGCGCACGTTCTGCGCCAGCTCGACCGCCAGGTCGCGCTCGGCACCGCTGCTCACCGTGCCGCTCAGGGTGACGATGCCGTTCTCGGTGCTGACATCGATGTCGGAGCCGGCCACATTGCTGGAATACAGCAGGGTCGACTTCACCTTGGTGGTGATCCAGCTGTCGGCGATATCGGCCTTGGCCTCTTTTGCGGTGCTCTTGGTGCTATCGACGACGGTCGGCTTGCCACTGTCGACCACCAACTGGTTGTTCACCGAGACCACGCCGCGGGTGGCCATGGCCAGGCGCCCGGCGGTATCCCTTGCCGCTGCGCTGTCGGCGGTACCGCTCAGCGTCACCCGGCCCCGACGGGTCTCGACCTTGGCGGCCAGGCCCTCGGTGTGGCGGTTCCACAGCAGCTTCGACTTGACCGCCGCGGTGATGCTGGAGTCCTCGATGCGCTCGCCATAACTCGGCTCGGTACTCGGTTTGGGTGTGTAGTCACCCTTGACCACGATCTGGTTGTCCACCTCGGTGATGCCGCTGACGCCGAGGGCGATCTCCTTGGCCAGCTCCTTGTTGACCTCCTCCTCGACCGTGCCGGTCAGCGTGGCCTTGCCGTTCTGCACCGACACCTTGAGGTCGAGGGCCCGCAGGTAGGGGTTCAGGGCATAGGTGGTCCAGATCTGGGTTTCCTGGCGGGCATCGGTGATCTCCTGGGACGCCGTGGCGGCGCCGGCCATGCCGCTCATGGCGTTCAGCGCCAGGGCGATGCCGGCGGCCAGGATGAGCTTGCGGGGCTGTGTGAACATGTTGTCTCTCCGCTGGAGAAAGGAACCGCTGCCGGTCGCTGGGCCTGATGGCGCGCGACCGGCATGGGGCCAAAGTCCCGGCGCGGCAGGAGCGGCGGGTATCCCGACTGACCGTGCTACTTGATCTTGTCGAGGAACTCCTTGACCTGTTTTTCCGCTTCCTCGCGGGCGATGGCGTAGCGCTCCTGGATCAGGCCGGCGAGTTTGTCCTCGCGGCCTTCGGCCTGCAGCAGCTCATCCTCGGTCAACTTGCCCCAAGCGAGCTTGGCGGCGCCGACCTGCTGTTTCCACTTGCCCTTGAGTTCGTCTGCACTGGGTAGGCTCATGATGGTTTGTCCTCCGGGCCGGCGACCTCGCGTAATTGCGCAGCGCCGGAATCAGCACAATGGCAGTGAACGAACCCTGCATCGGTGCGCTGGCCCACTTATGCCATTCGGCTCCGAGCATCGCGCACAACTGCGAGCGCACGTCTGAACAGGTTGCTGCCCGTGCGGCGGCGATTTTTTCTACGCTGAGTGAAGGTTGGCGCTCTCGAGGGCGCGCCGGCCGGAGAGCCTGGGCGTCAGCGCCCCCAGCATCGCGTCCTTCGGCCGATCCGGCAGGGAACCCAGATGAGCCCCATTTACGAGCCCCACCACATCCCCCCCATCCCCATGGGCAGGTTCGCGCTGCGCATGCTTGCGCACGCGGGTGTGGCCCTGGTGGTGATCGCGGTCTCGCTGTTGTTCGGCATGCTCGGTTACCGGCACTACGAGCAGATGTCATGGACCGATGCGTTCGTGAACTCGGCGATGCTGCTCGGCGGAATGGGGCCGGTGAAAACCGTCGACCTGAGCCAGGCGGGGAAGATCTTCGCGGGTATCTATGCGCTGTATGCCGGACTGGTGTTCATCGCGGTGATGAGCATCATGCTGGCGCCGGTGGTGCACCGGGTGCTGCACCGGTTTCACTGGGGGTGACGCGGGTCAGCGGTTCGCGTCATTGAGGAACGGGTACGGATTGACCGCCTCGCCTTGCCACCACGCCCTCTCGGGCCCCAAGCGAAAGATCGCGAAATGCAGGTGTGGCGCAGCGACCGTCGCATTGCCGCTGGCGCCGACATAGCCAAGCAGGTCCCCGCGCGCCAGCTTCGCGCCCTCGCGCAAGCCGGGGGCATAGGCGCCAAGGTGCGCGTAGTAGTAGGCGAACCGCTCTGCGGGATCGAACTGGTAGATCGTCAGCCCTCCGGGCACGCTGTCGAATAGCTTGACGACCTGGCCATCGCCCGCGGCGATGACCGGAGTCCCGAGGGACGCCGCAATATCGATCGCTTCGTGTCGGTGCATACCGCGGCTCTCGTCGAAGGAGTCGCGAAGGTTCGCGCGCGCGACGCCTTCGACCGGAATGATCAAACCCGCAGCCGTGAGCAACCGCGCACTCTCCTCGGCCGTCGAACTGTCCGTGGCGCGCTCAGGACTGGCCATTTCGGCAAAGTCTTGCGCATCCCACCCATCGGCATCGCAGGCTCCACTGCCTGCCGCCCGGCCATGGGGCAGGGACAGGCTCAACGCGACGGCCAACAGCAGCGCGCCAGGCGCCGCTGCGCATCGGCGAACGAGGGCATGCATGGCTGAGCGCGGCGTCATCATGGGGGCAAAATCCCTAGAGGTGGCAGATGAACTCTAGATGAGCTCTGCTAGCTGACCTCTGCATTCCAGCAGAACCATGAGTGAGCCGCGCTTGTGCCCCCGGCCACTGCACGTCATCGGCATCTGCCCGCCGGTTGCGCGGATGTGCTGAACTGTCCTTACGGCCCGCAGTGATCGCGACCGCCGACGCCGCAGGACGCTCATGCCCGTATAGACGCGGGAGACAGGCAATCATGTATCACGGTGAACGCTTCAACGCCTGGACCCATCTGGTCGGCGCGGTGCTGGCCAGCATCGGTGCGGTCTGCCTGCTCGCGCAGGCCATCTGGGACGGCGAGCCGCTGAAGATCGGCAGCGTCGCGGTCTACGGCGGCACGCTGGTGCTGCTCTACGTCATCTCCACCGTCTATCACAGCACGCGCGGGCGAGCGAAGGCGGTGCTGCGCAAGCTCGATCACCTGTCCATCTACCTGCTGATCGCCGGCAGCTACACGCCGTTCTGCCTGGTGAGCCTCGGCGGCCCGGGTGCTGCTCGGGGTGGTGTGGGGGATGGCGCTGGTCGGCATGCTGCAGGAACTCAAGCCGCGCTCCGAGGCGCGGGTGCTGTCGCTGGTGATCTACGCGCTGATGGGCTGGAGCGCGGTGGTGGCGGTGGAGCCGCTGAGCGCATCCCTCGGCCCTGCGGGTTTTGGCTGGCTGCTGGCGGGCGGCATCTGCTACACGGTCGGCATCGTGTTCTTCGTCTTCGACGAGCGCTTCCGCCACTGGCACGGCATCTGGCACCTGTTCGTGATCGGCGGCAGCACGCTGCATTTCACGGCGGTGCAGCTCTACGTGGTTTGAGCCCGCGTGACGCCTGACGCTGATGCCGCCCGCGAGGGGCCGGAAACCGCCGCCGGCGCTATGCTGGTTTTCAGCTTCGCCTCCCCCAAAATCACCACGGCGCGCCCATGACCACTGCTGCCAGCCTGCCCAGGAGTGAAAGCGCAAGGGATGCCGACCTCGCCGCCTGGCTCGACGCCACCGCCGCTGATCCGCTGGTGATGGCGCTGATGGCCACCGATGCCT
>LNAP01005522.1_pt1 | contig 11199 bp, 13 predicted proteins | sample 602601 | NCBI WGS metagenome assembly LNAP01 (sample SAMN02440304, study PRJNA202911) | soil metagenome | biome: Subtropical and temperate rainforests or woodlands; isolation source: soil samples (1 kg each in a 20% v/v slurry with milli Q water) were... ...
TCCCTTGGATGAGCGAGATTATGGACTTGAAGAAAGAGAAGAACTTCTTTGAGACTCGGGTTATTGAGTATCAGACTGGTGGGGCGTTGAGCTGGGATTAATACTTGGGTGCGTAGGTTTTCACCACCGAATGAACTTTTTTCACCTTAACTGAAATCCAGCGCACCGCCCTCAGTGAGTCGTTGTTCCATTCTAGACAACGACTCACAATCCTTGCTTTAGCACAATAGAGCAACCGCCTGTAGTGGTGAACAGGTAGTGTTGCTGGATTATTTGGCGAATATTTTTCGGGTGGGTGGGAAGGATCAGTTGGTTGGTACAACAGGAATCTTGGAATTTCCTGATTATCGTCCAATGAAAGCCGCTCATCAGGGCGGCGATCACGTGGCGACTTAGGCGAGCTCACCGGTTAGTCTGAACGTCGATACTCCTCATCGCTACGAACAGTGATTACCACGGTTGGAAGGTGAGGGCCTCTGCCATCATCAAAATCCTCACCTTGAGGTGGTGGGACATTTTCCCAAAGATCGAATTCGTACAACTCCTCCCAACTCCAAAAGAACTCCATAAACGCCATGACGTAGCCTGAACTCCGCATACCGTGAGGATCATTACGTTGTTTCGCTTTGCGCGCCGTCCTCCACTCATCTTCCCCAAAAAAATGGAAAAAAGTTGGTAACCGTCCAGTGCGGCGCGTTAGATCCGAAACGAAATCGCTGAATTTTTCATGTTTGTCGAGCAGTGAGTAGACTAAATTTCGCGCTGAAGCGCTTCTAGCAGAGGTGATTACACGAGCCTGTCCATTGTACCCCTTCATGCTGACCTTTTCGTACTTCCCACGTAGGTCATTCACCATTTTGGTCCAAACACAGTGTTTGGCTGAGGCACCCGTTTTGACCTCCCGCCCCATCGACGGTGTAGTGCTAGATACCATGCTGATAACAGCATCCAAGTAAGAGTCCGGAGGCTTGATCTCGGTCTTTTTTTTGTCCAATGGCCAGCCAACCTGAAGTGGTCCCACGGGTGCCGTAGCGATAGGCCACGACGACTTCGCCATTAATAAGAAGGTTGCACAATCTTCGAGGCCATAGGTTTTAGTAGCAGCACTGCTGCCAAGCTGATAAGCGCCAATTGGGTTTTCTCGATTGACGCCAGGGTACAGCGTAATGTTTTTGTGCCGATTGCAGTCCTCGAACAGCAGTCGTTCTTTCTGCGTCGATTTTCCGCCTGGTAGTTTGTTGTACTTACTCGCAACTTTGGCCTGAATCAGCATTGCTTGCTCGCGCTGGAGCACGCCATTAGGCGATTCCAACCGCACGCAAAGTAGCAGATCAGCCAGTTCACACTGTGGTTTCTGCTGACGCAGCGAATGGCCTTTAGGAGTGAACTCCGCCTGAGGTGTGCCATCGACCCAAATGGATTGGACCCGTACCTGAGCAGAGCGGCCTTGTGCAGCCAACTGGCTTTTGATTTCAAGCGCAAGTGCGTCAATGCTGTGTTGTTTATGCAGATACATCAGGAACCAGCGCTCAAGCGCCCATTTGCCTGTAAAGCTTTTAATCTGGCTACGCCATGCCGGCCAATCGTACTGCTTCATACCTAACGTCCTGACTGTCGAGTTGAGGGTTGATCAGATCGATTTTGGCTTTGAAGGTCAAATTTTCACTAGGGGAGGATGACCAGAGCTGCTGCCAGTCCAACCATGCAAGCAATAGCCGCTAAGCTCACGAGCACACTCAGCCATTGTCGACCACCGTATAAGGCTTTCATTCCAAGGTCGCTATTTCTCCCCGCAAGTCTCAAACAAACTCCCAAAGCCAATAAAATTATAATTATCCCATTTTCATTGCTCGAAACATAGTCGTTAATTATCTGCCCTAGATCCTGATTTAACTTCCAATACCACAAAGCATATACAAAAGCTGTGGAGTAAAAGCTTAACCAGAGTCCCCAGCCAGCAGTGGTCACCAAGAAGAATTTCAAAGGTGGCTCATATAGGTTTGGCAGCCACTTTCGTATGAGATAAATGGCGCACCAGTGGTATCCCCAGCGAAGGCAAGCTATGGCATACACCATTACAATCGTAATGCCGAAGCCGAACCAAAAGTATCGCCCTTCGGTTTGGTGAAGCTGAAAAATCAGATCTGCACACGACATTGCGGGAGAATCCTTGCTCGCCTCCCGCCAGTAAATCCACTGATAAAACGATTGAATTGCAGGTGCTGAAACGCCGGCCACTAACAAAGGCGTATGCCATAGACCTGGCAACCTCGCGTAAGCGGGTTGACTTTGTGAAGGCACCTTAACAAAGGCTAGTGGCCGAATGAACATCGGGCCTAGCATGAGTAACGCGTAGGATGTCGCTTTACTTGTACGTATTAAACGCCAAATTTTCGGCAAAGGAAGATTCATAATCTTGTCGTCCAGTTAGATATTTACGGCTCCAAATTTTTAAGACTTGAATCGCTCCCAATGGCAGTCGCTAATTGCAATAAACTGCCTGATACCCAGTGCCCCACGCTCATTGCGAGCTTTTGAGCCGGGTTTAGTCAGTGCTGAAACAACCGCGTCTCTACTCGACTCATACATCGCAAATGCATTGAAATCCAAATCAAGCAACACCAGTAGTACAGCGTCGAATGGCTTAGCCAAGTCAATACTGCCCAACCGACCAGTCAACTTTGACTGATCCGTGACACACCGTCCCTTGATTTGAATCCGTACTTCTTTCCCATTCCGGATAGCAGTAGCGTCGTAGCCCGCCTGTCTGGCGCAATGCAAATTCAAGCCTAGCTTTTTGGCTGCCTCATACTCAGCCACCTCGCCAGTGATTCCCAGTGGTTTCCCAGTAAGCCGATAAAAACGTCGAGCGAGAATTTTCGCCTCGTGTAATACCTCAAGAATCTCCGCGGTGGAATCAGCAGTAAGGGCTCGCACCTCATCAACAATTGGCATAGTCACAGTTGCACCTTTCAAGGGAGAGTCGAAGGGGCCATTGAAGCTAGCCCACCCAATCGGTCACAGCCTTGGTTCCGAAAACCACTGCTTTGCTTAGGAAGTCAGAAGCTAGTTCTTTGACCTTGCCAGTCATACCGTCCTTCGTGGTACTCACCAACTGCTCGCCCAAGGACGGATCTTTGCGTTCAAGATTTGAAGGCATCGCCTTCAACAGTTCCAACGTCCTGGCAGTCAGAACACAACCCATCACACCACCGTTAACTTGGGAACCGCAGTCCAAATAGCCGTGGTTGCTTAACCAAATAACGGTCGAAACATCAAGGTTCAATCAGCGGTGATCCTCGGTATTGCGCAAGTTTATTTTGATGCGAACTTTATGTGGGGATGGGTACCAAGAAGGGGCGTAGCTTGGCCGGCTGTAACCAGGTTGATCATCCGTTACACCCAGCAGTTCGCAGATACTTTTGAAGTCGGCCTCGGATGCCTTTGGAAACACCTCACGGCTCAAGTCAAATTTGGTTTGGCTCACCATTTCGTTAGTCACCAGGAGCGCACCGGCACGCGCATTGGTGAGCTTCATAAAGCGGTTTACCCATCCGTCGAACGTGATATAGGTCGTTTCGAGTTTTTGCCGACCTGCGCTGAAAAACATTGAGACCAAGAAGTACAGCCCAATGGATGCAAGGTCTTGCATGGCGTTATGAATCCGATTTTCGGCCCGCGCCTCCTTCTTCGAAGGCTTGAGAATTTCATGAGCGTCCTTTTGCTGGTACAGGCAGGCAAGAGCGCAGAGAACGAAAATACTTCCGATCGGCACGCCTAGGCGTCTCGCCTCTTGGGCGAGCTCTTTTTGGACTGTCTTGAGTTGGTCTTTGGCAATAGGTTGGTACAACCTACGCTGCGTATACCTAACAAATTCGGCATTGGCATCCCACCGTTCATTTTGACGATTGACGATCGCAAGCATGTGCTCCGGGTGAGCGATTTTTGCCATGTCATCCGTCAGCGCTAGTTTGAAAAAACTGGCAAGCGCAACAGTGTCTTTCTCAATGGATTCCTTGAGCTGTTCTACTGTCTGCAAAACGCCGATTTGCCCTTCGAAACAAGCAAGAATAGGACTGACACGATTGCCTTCCTGATCAATCGAACGCAGCAGTGCCTCCTCCTCACTGGAAAGCGACTTATCCTTGATCTTAGAAATGACGTTTCGGTCAACACAATAGACATGGCGAATCAATTTAAGCTCCAAACAATCCACGAACGCGAAAGTTGCATCCCCTATACGGCCGAAGCCCAGAAAAGACGGGGCAGATGTACGGGGACGTTTTTGTTATGGCCGAGTGCTGGTGATCTGCTCCCGCTTGAGGATTCTTCCCCATTGACCAGCCCTTCGGAGATCAGCCAACGCTCTTGGCTGCCCTCGACTTCAGACCAGTATGGTTTATCCCTTTTAACCATCAAATGAAACTCCAGCAGCCCTTCCCGGCGACCACGTCGAGGTAGGTCTCAGAGTCCTTAAAAAAAAGCAGCAACCTACCACCCAATTACCGAAATATTTCTCGTACCCTCTGATGTGCGTCAGGTAGGTTGGATCTGAGCAAGTACTCGTTCAACTCAAGACTGTCGCTGACATCTGCGGCATGCCTGACAGGATGCACAAACTTTGACGTTCCAATGAGGCCTGGATAACAGCCAATAGCAACACGCCGGCCATCCCGTTCTACCAGCAAGGGAATCTCTGGCGTTCCGACTAGTGTACAACGGCCCCCCGAGAGCAGTCTTGACATACGCAGGCTACTGACTAGTGCTAGGAAGCAATACACATGGTCAAGTATTACGGCAGTTGGCTTGAAAACCTGACATTTAAGGACAACTAATGCAGCGGACACTTAGTGGTAGCGACGGCAAAGCAATAGTAATCCCCAATGGTTGGCGTGGCCTTCAAGGTAGCGATGGGCGAATGGTTCCAATTCCTCCCGGTGGACGCGGGCTGCAAGGCAGCGATGGGCGTATGGTTGCGATTCCCGCAGGCGGTCGCGGACTTCAAGGGAGTGATGGCCGTATGGTCGCAATTCGAGCCGGTACTAGAGGTCTTCAAGGGAGTGATGGTCGAATGGTGGAGATTCCAGCTGGCGGGCGCGGCGTTCAAGGAGTCGACGGTCGTATGACCGCAATCCGTAACGGTTACCGCGCAGTTCAGGGCCCGGACGGTCGAATGGTCGGCATTGCGCCCGGTAAGCAGGCTGTACCAGATAGCCGTGGCCGTATGCGTGCAAAGTAGGCGACCTCCACATTTGGAGTGAAGTCGTATATCCCTAAGCGTGCACCAGCACACTTGCGTGATTAAACGGGCGCCCACCTGTGCGGTAACAGCCCGGTAATCTCACTCGCACGCTGCGTCGGCAGGCGTGTGGCATGTGCGTCCGCTTAAGAAGGCTAAAATGGTGTCCACCTAAATTTAGGTGGACACCATCATCTCAAGCGACGGTGTCAGGAAGGTGTGTTGGCCGGACGGTTATGAATGGCCAGAGGCGATAACGCGCAATTTCTCCGCCAACCCCTCCAAAGTATCAGGATCATTCTTAAGATGGCATTCCCAGACAATCAAAACATTCCACCCGGCAGCTTCAAGAGCGTCGATGTGGGCTAAATCTCTCATTACATTCTTCTGAAATTTTTCGTTCCAGAATTCGGGTCGTGTCTTCGGAGTTGTTGAATAGATACAACCCGGATGGCGATGCCAGAAGCAACCATGTACAAAAATACAGACTTTCAGACCTGAAAGTACAAGATCAGGTTTACCAGGAAGATCTCTCCGATGGACTCGGTACCGATAGCCTTGAGCATGCAGGAATCTTCTGACCATCATTTCCGGGACAGTATTTTTACCGCGAATACTGGACATCATCCTGGAGCGAGTCGCCGAATCAACTATGTCCATTTCAGCTCTACCTAGAAAACCTCATTGGCAACCAAGATTTTAGCCATCCACCTCATCAGACTAGTCGGTGAAATGGATGGCATCCCTAGGCTCCGATGAAGACTTCATAGTCAAGGTGACCTAGCGTAGATTTTTGGTTTCCACAATAAAATCGCTCAAAGTCATAAGCTTGTCACGCACCTCATCCGGGTACTTCGTGTGCAATGGCCTAGGCACCACCAACTTGACGTTCTCGGCCTTCATCTCGGCAAATTGGTGAGGAGAAACGCCCTCTTGAAGAGTAAACAGATGGATTTTGTCCACCCTGTTGGCTTCATTTAGAACCTGACGCCAGCGGTCCTTGCAGGTTGTCTTGACAGCCAGCATACGCAAATTCTGATCGGGGAACGCAGGGTCATGATAATCGGCGCATGAAGGGAAAATGAAGTCAGGCCGCTTGTTGCCCTCTGTTTTGCATTGAGTACTGAACGCCACAAGCCCGAATTGCCGAAAGAGATGCTCAAGATGTATCTCAAGTGACTTTCCTGACCTTGATTTGCGGCGATTGCTGACCGAGTTCGCCATCTGCATGAATTCCTCGACGGAAACAAATCCCTTCTGGACCTGATGCAGAATGTGAAATTCTTCAATCTGACGGAACAGTTTGTATTCGTTGTCACGCCGCTCGAGGATGAGCTCGTCAGGCGTTGTCTTCCCAGTACGAAACACCGCAAGAAGGTAAGAAATAATCTCTTCGCCACTGGGGAAGTTGTCTTCCCAAGCCTGCGGAATCTCAACACTGCTAGGCTCTTTATCCGGACTCGGAGCGAAGCCGGCAAACAGCCTGTCACCTCTGTCAAAAAGCGAACTACCGGGAATTACTTCACCGATCTTGTTCTCGACAAACTCTTCCTCCTCCAGACTCTTGCATATCCAGATATCCAAAAACTCGGAGTCTCGACCCAAATGGGGCACATGGAACGCAAAAATTGCTAATGCCCCCGTGTTCTCGGGATCTTGGGCGGGACTGTTTTTAACGTCTGTATTCCATCTAGTCAAACGGTGTTCGTTGCGTGACCCTGGCCCATCGAAATGGCGGTTGTTGTAGTAAATACCTCGGCCTGTCCGACACACAAAAGGCGGCGGCGGATGCTGCCTACCGGGCTGAAACTTACAAGAAGGAACGCGCCGCCTGCTCTGTGCGCAAGCGGCCGATGATGTTGGTGCATGTTTTCAGCGCGAAGCTGCGCGACGATCGAGACGAGTGTGATGACGATCTCAAACTTGACGGTCCTATCGTCACGCTTTCCTTCTGCATGCCCGAGACCGGCAAACCCGCCAAAGAGAGAACCTACCAAGTGAATGCTGTCTATCGGCAGCAACTTGAGCACTTTGCCGCAGAAGAAGACGATGACTCAGAAGCGATGATGGAGGCTCAGGATGCTGAGTGAATGGAAAGCGATCGTCCCGCCAACTGACCCAGGTTTCTACAACATTCGACTTGCTGACAGTAGCCATCCGCTCGATTTCAGGATCGGCCGCGACTTTCACGGATGTTTTGTCTTCCAGCTAGATGTCGAGTGCGCGGAGCCAGGGATGCTTGATCTGCCGAAAATGTCGGCAGTGACCTGCGAAGTCCATCCGGTGACCTCTGGGCGTTCAAGATTGATGCTAAGCCTGAATGATGCTGCCAATTTCCAAAACTTCGCCCTTATGTGCAAGAGTCTCATGCTCGCGACCGACAAGCTTGCACCGACACAGTCCGGAAAGGGGCTGCTGCAAGCCATCAAGGAAGTCCACCGTTGGCAGGAGATGCTACGCCATAGGGCCGACCATCTATTGTCAAAAGGTGAGCGAATTGGCCTGATTGGCGAATTGCTGTTTCTGCGAGATGTTCTTGGAGACCGCATCGGCTGGAATACCGCCATCAAATGCTGGAATGGCCCTGGCGGTCATGAGCAGGATTTCGTGGTCGCCAGCACCATCATTGAGGTCAAGACGCAGGTGGTGACTGCCGACCGGCGAATCCGGATTTCTTCCGAAGATCAACTCGATCCGGTTCAGGGACGCATCCTGCTCTGCAATCAGGGCATCGCCCCGCTGCCATCCGCCGCCCCAGCGGCTCGGACTCTCAATACTCTTGTTTCAGAGATTCGAGACGCTTTTGCCGAGGCTGGCACTGACGCGCTGGAACACTTTGAGATCGCTCTGCTGGAAGCAGGATATCAGGAGCAGCCGGAATATAACGAGGAAAGCTGGGTTCTCGTTGATCGCACTTTCTATGAGGTGTCGAGTGAATTTCCTCGTATCGAGCGCAGTGATCTCCGCCCCGGCGTAGAGATGGTTAGCTACAGCATTCGCGTGAGCGACTGCGCTCCCTTCCTCATCAGCCATGATGATGCCTTCGACGGAGTCGAAGTATGAGCGAGTTGCAGCAAACATTCGAAGTCCTACGAGAGGATATTCTTCTAGAAGCAGAGGCGCGGGGCGTCTTCCAGCAAGAGGCCTTTTTCGAGCTCTATGCTGCAGCGGCGTCAGACAACGGTGACACCATCGACTTGGAATACACCTACAGTCACAAAGAAGGTGGACGGCGGCCATACCGAATCGACGGCTTCGGGCTGGATACCGATCGCGGAACGCTTTATCTCGCCATCTGCGATTTCCGAAATGGAACGGAACTGGAACCCCTACATAATGACCGCCTGACCTCAGCGTTCAAGCAAGCCTCTGCCTTCTTTGAGAATGCCGGCTCATCGGTGTTTATCAATTCAATTGAAGAAACAAGCCCAGCGTTTGCCGCGGCCTATCCCATCTACTTAGCACGCGATCTCATCAAGAGAGTTCGCATAATCCTTTTTTCCAACGCCCGGCTGGCGACCAAACGGCCGCCGCAGCTAGACGAGCAAGTAGGCGGGCTGCCTATCGTTTATAGCGTGCTTGACGCGATTCGCTATTTCGAAATTCAGAAAAGCTTTCGAATTCCAGAATCTATCGAAGTCAATATCGCAGACATTGCCGGAGCGCCTATTGCCTGCCTCAAGGCCTCGACAAATACCGAGGAACATCAATCCTATCTTCTTGCCATTCCAGGCCCAGTGCTTGCTGAAATCTACGGTCTATACGGAGCGCGACTGCTCGAACAGAACGTTCGGACCTATCTCCAGGCTAGGACGAAGGTGAACAAGGGTATTCTGGAAACGATCAAGAAGACGCCGGAGATGTTCTTTGCTTACAACAACGGCCTAACCGCGACCGCATCGGCGGTTAATCTCGAGACACTCGAAGACGGGCAGCTAGGAATCGCAGCTATTCATAACCTTCAGATCGTGAATGGCGGCCAGACGACGGCGTCTATCCTATACGCAAAGGATGTCGCAAATTCACCGCTCGAGCGTGTCCACGTGCAAATGAAACTCTCAGTGGTTCCACCTGCCCATATCGAGCAGGTAGTACCAAAAATTTCGCGGTACGCCAACACTCAGAATCGTATATCAGAGGCAGACTTCTTCTCGAGCCACCCGTTCCATCTGCAAATGGAGCGTTACTCCCGGATAATGGCCGCACCGCCTCAGAACGGCGCGATGACGGGCGACAAATGGTTCTATGAGCGCGCTCGCGGGCAGTACCGTGACGGAATGGCGTACGCCTCCGTGGCAGGAAAGAGAAAATATCAGCTGGAGTATCCGAGGGATAAACTTATCGAAAAGACCGATCTTGCGAAATATGTCCTGAGCTTTGAAAGGAAGCCTTACATTGTATCCAGAGGAGCGCAAAAAGCGTTCATGGCCTTCGCTGATCAAACCGCGAAGGCATGGAAGTCCGCACCTACCCAATTTAACGAAGTCTGGTATAGAAATGCTTGCGCGATGGGGCTGATATTCCGCTGGACCGACAAGCATGTTGCTGGCTCTGACTGGTACAAAGATGACCGCGGCTATAAATCCCAGACAGTTGCCTACACACTTTCTTGGATCACCGAGGAGATCGATCTCCAAGGGAAGGCAAGCTTAAACTGGGGGCAAATCTGGAATACTCAATCCGTCCCAGATGAGCTTCAAGAGCTAATCGTCTCTCTTGCCCCACAGGTTGCTGCCGCTTTAAGAAGTACTTCTGCGAATGTTCGGAACGTCGGTGAGTACTGCAAAATGGAACTTTGCTGGCAAAATATCAAGGCTACAGAGTTTAACGTTCCAGCCGTACCCGATCATCTGGTGCTCGACGCAAATGAGATGACGCAAGAGAAAAAGGAAGCCAAGTCGTCTGCAAGGATCGATCGTGAAATCGACTTCGACTTACTCCTTCAAATGCTTGTGCCCAAGGCCGAAATTATACGGCGGACTGCCGAGCAGCGTAGATTTCTATCGCCAAAGGCTGACAGGGCCCTTCAGAAGCTCGGTTCAGGAAACATCAACTTGGCGAGACCGGAGAAGAACGCAGTTAAGCTGCTTGTGAAGCGAATGGAGGAAGAAGGGATGCCCGTCGAAGAGATGTAGGAGAACCAAAACTAAAGTATCCTGCCGAGCAGGAGGCTTGGCTTCTGCGTTAGTTGAACAATGGTCGCGACTAACCTCCAGCAATGCTCACCAACGTAACCTGCCGTAAGCTCACCGCTAGTCTGAACGAGTGGAATGAGGAAGCACATTAGCGCCCGGCAGCACCGCGGCCGTTTTCGACTTCAAAGCTCCAGGCAGCCCCTGCAATTGATGCACCTATCTGCCGTACGCTTGACAGCCCGATACAAGATGAAAGGTCGACCGGCCAGACTCGCCTTATGCCGAGTAATTATTAGTGTAAGCGACCGGCGAACTCACCTATCCGATCTAGCCATAAAGGCGGGACCGCATAAATTCTACTCGCCAAAGGGATTTGTTGCAGTGGGGATGGTACCGGGATTGGGTTGATGCTGCCAATCTCGAGCAGGCTCACTCCCACAGATCCGCATCATCCTGAAAACAATCAGTGCAACCAGCACCACCTCCCTCTACTAATACCCCCCACTCAAGGATCCGAGCCCCACCATGAAATTCGACCTCGCCTACTGCCTCAGCCTCGACGAAAAGCTGTCGATCTATGACGTGCGCGATCTGAATTTCGACGAAACCATGGAGTTCGATTCCGCCAAGGAACACTTCCAGTGTCCCAACGACGCCTGCCGCTTGGCGTTCGATGCGGCGAATGTGTTGACGACGTTCAACGCCAAGAACGTGAACTACGTTCGCACCCCGCACTTCAAGAACACGCCCAGCACCCGGCATGTGGCGGATTGTCCTTATGTCAGTCTCAAGGCGTCGGCGTCAGGTGTGGACGCGGACGGTGCG
>LNAP01005523.1_pt1 | contig 11198 bp, 11 predicted proteins | sample 602601 | NCBI WGS metagenome assembly LNAP01 (sample SAMN02440304, study PRJNA202911) | soil metagenome | biome: Subtropical and temperate rainforests or woodlands; isolation source: soil samples (1 kg each in a 20% v/v slurry with milli Q water) were... ...
CGCGGCCGAGGCGGGCCTGCCGGGCTTCGAGGCGTCGTCGTGGTTCGCCCTGGTGGCGCCGGCCGGCACGCCGCCGGAGATCGTGGCCAGGCTCAACGCCGAAACCGCCAGGATCCTGCGCGATCCCAAGATGGTCGAGACCTTCAACGGCCGCGGCGTGCGCCTGGTCGGCAACCCGGTGGCCGAGTTCACCGCGTTCATTCCCAAGGAGCGTGCGCGCTGGGCCGAGATCGTCAAAGCCTCCGGAGTGAAGATGGAATGAGCCTCTACCAGGTCCAGAAGTTGATCTATCAGCTCAACCGCGATCCGCGCACGCGCGAGCGCTATGGCCACGAGCGCGATGCGGTGCTGGCCGAGTATGAGCTGACGGAGGAGGAGCGGCGGGCCCTGGTCGAGCCCGACATCGGCCTGCTCTACGTGCTGGGCGTGAACGGCCAGCTCCTGATGCACTTCGCGGCCCTGCACAAGGTCGAGTGGAACGCCTATCTCGACGCCATGCGCCAGGGCCTGGCGACGCACGGCCCGGTGCGCGAGGGCGTCTATGCCGCGACCGGCTACGAGGGCGTCGACGCTCACGACGCCCGCTTGAAGCGCGAACGGGAGAAGCTCTGATGCCTCTGGTCTATTGCGGCGCCTGCAGCCACGCCCCAGGCATCACGGCCCGCGCCGAGCGCGCCGACACCCAGACGCGCCAGGCGCTGGAGGGTGCATTGCACCGCATGGGCGACGACATCCGCGCCACGCGGCCCGATGCGCTGATCGTGGTGGCGGCCGAGCACTTCGCCAACTTCTTCATGAACAACATGCCGGCCTTCGCCATGGGCATGGCCGACGCCTATGAGGGCCCGATCGAGGACGAGGCCTTCCTGCGCATCAAGCGCACCACGGTCCCGGGCAACAAGGCGCTGTCGCGCAAGCTGATCGAAGGCGTGATGCAGACGGTCGACGTGGCTTACGCCGAGGAATGGAAGTTCGATCACGGCATCTCCGTGCCGCTGCACTTCCTGACGCCGGACTACGATCTGCCGATCGTACCCGCCAACATCAACTGCCAGGGTCCGCCGCTCACGCCGCTGAAGCGCGCCTGGGCGTTCGGCGAGGCATTGCGTGCTTCAGCCGACACCGTGCCCGAGCGGGTGGCGCTGGTCGCCACCGGTGGCATCTCGCATTGGCCGGCGACGCCCGACTCGGGAAAGATCAACGAGGCCTGGGACCGTGAATTCCTCGCCCGCTGGGCGGCCAACGACCGCGACGCGCTGCTCTCCTACACAGATGCCGAGATCTACAGGAACGGCGGGCAGGGCGGCTTCGAGATCCGCACCTTCATCGCCGCCGCCGCCGCAGCGAAGGGCGCCAAGGGCACGATCGATTTCTGCGAACCGATCCCGATCTTCGCCGTGAGCTGCACGACGGCGCGGATGCAGTTGGCGACCTAACTCATTTCCTCCCCCGTCATACGGGGGAGGGCAGGGAGGGGGAAGGAAGCAATGCTGATCTCACAAATTTCAGATCTGAAATCATCGAGGACGTGGGTGGGGCCTTCCCCCACTCGTACCCTCCCCCGTATGACGGGGGAGGGCGAAGAGAGAGCTAGCAACCCAGCTTCTTCGCCAGCTCGATCATCGAATTGCCCACGGCGTTCCATTCGCCGTCGGCCTTGACGTCGGTCTTCTGGTTCGGCCCGTGCTCCGTGGGCCGCAGCACGAAGCCCGTCGACAGGCCGCACTTCTGCGCCGCCTTCAGGTCGCCATTGTGCGCCGCGCACAGCATCACCTGGTGCGGCTGCAGGTACATGGTCTTGACCACGCCGAGGTAGGATTCCGGGTCGGGCTTGTAGTGCCTGAACGTCTCGCCCGAGAAGCAGTGGTCCCAGGGGATGCCGCCGTTCTTGGCCATGTTGATCAGGAGCGCGACATTGCCGTTGCTGAGGGTGGCCACGACGTACTTCTTCTTCATCATGCCGATGCCCTCGACCGAATCGGGCCACGGCCGGAGCTTGTGCCACAGGCGGGTGAACTCCCAGGAGCCTTCCTCGCCGGGATGCTTCAGCCCGCGCTTGGCGAGAAGCATCTCGAAGGCTTCCTTGTGCAGCTCGTCGATGTTGGTCCACGGCAGCTCGCCCTTGCGCACGCGGTGCATCTGCGGCTGGTAGAGGCCGCGCCAGTCGTCGGCGAAGCTCGTCCAATCGGTGTCCATGCCGTATTTCTTGCCGAGGCCGGGCAGGTCCTGGATCAGGCTGCCGCGCCAGTCGACCACCGTGCCGAACACGTCGAAGATGCAGACCCTGAGGTCGGCGGGTACTTGAGCCATGGGTGCTTCCTCCGTTCGCCGCAGTGTGGCGTCCGCCGGTGCGCTTGGGTAGGGTCCGCGCATGGCAACCAGACCCAGCACTGTGAAAGGCACAGACGGCAAGCCGCGATGCGGCTGGGCGTCCGCCGATCCGCTTTATGAGACATACCACGATCGTGAATGGGGTCGTCCGCTCAAAGACGACCATGCACTGTTCGAGCTCCTGACCCTCGAAGGCTGCCAGGCCGGGCTCTCCTGGATCACCGTGCTGCGCAAGCGCGAGAACTATCGCAAGGCTTACGACGGCTTCGACCCTGCGAAGATCGCCAAGTATACGCCGGCCAAGCTCGCCAAGCTGCTGGCCGATCCCGGCATCATCCGCCACAAGGGCAAGATCGAGGCGAGCGTCACCAACGCCCAGGCCTATCTGGCCCTGGTCGAGCGCGAGGGCTCGTTTTCGAAGTTCCTCTGGAGCTTCGTGGGCGGCAAACCCCTGAAACATCCGCGCAAGAGCTTGAAGGACGTACCGAGCAAGTCGCCCGAGAGCGACGCGATGTCCAAGGCGCTGCAGAAGGCCGGCTTCAAGTTCGTCGGCTCCACGATCTGCTACGCCTTCATGCAGGCCTCGGGCATGGTCGACGACCATGTCGTCGGCTGCCATCGCCACAAAGCCTAGAAATCCGGAGAACATCTTGACCAGACGGGTCTTCATCGCGGCGCTTGGCACCGAGACGAACCAGTTCGTGCCCTTCCCCACCGGCCGGCGCGCCTACGAGGAGCACGGCGTGTGGCGCGGCGACGCCACCAGGAACGAGCCCACCAACTTCACCGCGCCGATGCATGTCTGGCGCAAGGAGACGGAGAAGCGCGGCTGGACGGTGATCGAGGGCCTGGCGACCTTCGCCGCGCCCTCGGGCACCACGGTGCGTTCCGTCTACGAAGGCTTCCGCGACGAGATCCTGGCCGGCATCAAGGCGGCCCTGCCAATCGATGCCGTGCTGATCAACGTGCACGGCGCCATGGTGGCCGACGGCTACGACGACTGCGAAGGCGATCTCTTGGCCAAGGTGCGCGCCATCGTCGGACCCAAGGTGGCGATCGGCGCGGAGTTCGACCTGCACTGCCATCTCAGCGCCCTGATGCTCGACAGCGCCGACGTGCTGATCGGCTACAAGGAGTACCCGCACACCGACACGATGGAGCGCGCGGCCGAGCTGTTCGCCATCATCGCCGACACTGTCGAGGGCAAGGTGAAGCCGGTGATGGCGCGCCATGACTGCCGCATGATCGCGCAGTACCGGACGTCGGTGCCGCCGATCAGCGAGTTCGTCACCCGCATGAAGTCACTGGAAGGCAAGGACGGCATCCTGTCGGTGTCGCTGAGCCACGGCTTCTCGTTCGCCGATGTCGAGGATGTCGGCACGCGCACCCTCGTCGTCGCCGACGGCGACAAGGCCAAGGCCGAAGCGCTTGCCAGGCAGCTCGGCCAGGAGCTGTGGGACAACCGCGAGCGCTACGCCACCAGGTACCTGTCGGTCCCCGAGGCGATGGAACGCGCGGCCTCGCACAATCAAGGCCCGCTGGTGCTGGCCGACCGCGCCGACAACCCGGGCTCGGGCGCGCCGGGCGATTCGACCTTCGTGCTGCGCGCGCTGGTCGACCGGCAGATCGGCCCGGCGCTGTTCGGCGTGATGTGGGATCCCATGGCCTTCCGCATCGCCGAGGAAGCGGGCGAGGGCGCGAAGATCCGCATGCGGCTGGGCGGCAAGTCGGGCGCGGTGAGCGGCGATCCCGTCGATCTCGACGTCACGGTGAAGAAGATCGCCCGTGGCGTGCGCCAGCCCTACGGGCCGGTAATGGTGCCCCTGGGCGACATGGCGCTCTTGTCGTCGGAGCATGTCGACGTGGCGATCTGCACGCTGCGCACCCAGACCTTCCATGCCGACGCCTTCAAGGCGGTGGGCGCCGATCCAGCCGACTATCGCGTGGTCGTCGTGAAGTCGGCGCAGCATTTCTATAACGGCTTCGTCGGGCTCGCGAAGGAGATCCTCTACGTCGCCTCGCCGGGTGCCGCCGACCCCGATGTCGCGCGGCTCCCTTACACCAAGCGCAAGACGCCGTTCTGGCCCAAGACGGCCGATCCCTGGAAGTGAACGGGAGCGCGGGCCCGAGGCCCGCGCTCCCATCAGAGCAGCGGCGTCAGCGCCTCGCGCGTGGTCTTGCCCTCGACCACCGGCACGACCTCGAACTCGACGACCTCCTGCCAGTCTGCGATCCAGCGCTGGAACAGGGTGATGTCGTCGGCCTCCATGAGCTGGAAGCAGCGGCCAAGATCGGCCGTCACGTAGCTCGAGACGAACTTCAGGCCGTCGGGCAGGCCGCGGCCGCCCTCGCGCAGCTTGCGGTAGACCGCCTTTCCATTCTGATTCCTGAACGTTTCGATAACCATAAAGAGCATGTTCGACCCCCTGCGAATTGGATAGCTTAGGCCATGTAGGTCGGAGGGGACGACATGAAGATCGCCGTTGTCGGCGCCGCCGGGCGCATGGGCCAGATGCTGGTGCGCCGCATCGCAGCCACCGAAGGCATGACCTTGGGCGGGGCGAGCGAATCGCCCAACAGCAACGCCATCGGCCGCGATGCCGGCGAGCTTGCGGGCCTTGGTGGTGAGGCCGGTCATCTCGATTGCGGCTTTGCAGTCGATCGGGGCGCAAGGATGGATGCGCCGGAGGCCATCTCATAAGCGCGGATATGGCGCGCTGCGCAGGCCGCCAGTGAGGCGTGGTCCTCGATGAACCGGCGGCCTCGGCTGCCCATGGCGACTCGTCGCACTGGGTCCAGGAGATGAGTGAGGGTGCATTCGGCGATTTCCGCCGGGTTCTGGCTGTTTGCCACATAGCCGGTTTGGCCATGCTCGACCAGCTCACCAATTGAGCCCACCCCGAAACTCACTACCGGCAGATCCAGGGCCATGGCTTCTTCTATCACGGTAGGAATGCCTTCGGAATTCGGGCGCGGCGTCATCCAGAAAACATCCATGGCCTGCACCAGTTCGTGCACCCGACCCGTGGGATCAAGGGTAATCAGATCCTGTCCTCGTGTTAGGCCGAGCTCGGCCGATAGCTGCCATAAACCCTCGATGTAGTCGCGGTGATTCCCATGAGCAGCACCCAGCAATAAAAACTTGGCATCCGGCACTGTTTTCTTGACCAGCGCCGCCGCGCGAATGAAGTTGTCATGGCCTTTTTGGAGATTGATGTTACTGACCGTGCCGATCACCAGGGGTGTATCCGCCAGACCGAGTTCCCGTCGGATTCTGGCTCGAATATCGCGATGGGACTTAAACAACGCCGTGTCTACCGGCGGGTAGAACGTCACGAGCCGTTCCGGTTGCCGGGTCATTCCAGGGTGTTCTTGCGCTACACGAACACCAGTACACATCACCACGTCTGCATAACGGCGCACCAGCGGCGCCAAGGCACGCCGCAGCAGCAACGGCGTATACGTGTCCAGAATCTGCCACACCACCGGAACGCCGACACCGCCGGCTGCGATGGCACCGTGCGGATTGGCCAGACCATTCAACTGCACAAGATCTATGCCCAGGCGCTCAATCAGCTTGCGGATACTGCGGACCTGCCCGGGAAAACCCAGGACCAGGGACGCGTGAGCGCCGATATCCCGGGTTGCCCGAATCCGCCGCAGCGGCAATTGCACGACATCGACGCCGGCATTACGCAAGCGCTCCGCGGCATTGCCCGGCTCATCGGGCAACAGCACCGTCGTCCGTACGCCCTTTTCGGCCAGTACCGGCGCCAGCCGCAAATTCCGGTTGTGCGGGCCACCAAAAACCGGATAGTGAATGATGCTCAGAACGTGCATCACGAATCCGTCGTCGCCGCGTTCAGCACAGACTCATCCTGCTGCTGAAACCATTCCCAGGTCGCCGCCAGGCCGTCGGCAAGCTTCCACTTTGGCTGGAAGCCAAGATGCTCCCGCGCCTTGTCGTAATTGGCGAAATTACGCGCCACCTCGCCGGCCCTCGCCGGGCGGAACTCGATCGGATGATCAGGCTTGCCCGCGACATCTCGCAGGATGCGGGCAAGCTCCAGCACGCTGGTCTCGCGCCCGGATGCCAGATGGAACACCTCGCCGCCGGCTAGCGGCGCATCAAGTGCCGCTGCGATCCCGGAGCACAAATCCTCCACATGGACATAGTCCCGGGAAGCCGAGCCGTCGCCATAGATAACGATCGGTGCGCCTGTCATCAGCGCCTTGATGAACACTGTCACTGCACCTTTTTTGTGCGCGCTGTGGGGGCCGTAGACATTGCCAAAACGCAGGCAGACTGTCTCCAGACCATAGGTTTTGGCAAAGGCGTGGCAATACGCCTCCCCGCACAGCTTGCTGGCGCCATAGGGCGAGATCGGCTTGGGCAAGGAGTGTTCGTTCACCGGTAGCACAGCGTCGCCGATCAGCGCGGCGCGCGCCCACAGGCAGGCGCCGATGCCGGCGGTCTGGTACAGCCAGTCCAAGAACACGGTGTCGGCGAGCCGGCCGCCGGCGTCCACCGTGTAATAGAGCGCGCAGCTCATCGTCCCAAACCTTTTCCAGCAATCAATCGGTTAACGCTCAGAGCAAATCTTAAATCAAGCGGGAATTTCGTTTTTTCTTGGAGACATTTCTCAAAAGATTCGATCAACCGCTGCATAAGCGGCTCTTTGTTCTCCAAAAAAACGATATCAGCCGTGCGCGACGGGCTTGAGATCGTGATCTTGCGGCAATCGGGATGCTCATAACGGGCGATGATCCCTTCGATCTCGGCGTTCGGAAACAGGAAATTCCGGATAGCCAATAAATGGGAGCCAAGATTATGAATGGCCGGGATTTCCAGCCTGTCCTTTTGGGAAACGCTGAATTCTCCAGAGAACTTAACCGACCAGTTCCGGTCGTCGAATTCCTTTGAGATTTTTCTCGCCTTTTCGAGGAAACAATACTGATAATCCATGCCGATCTGAAGTCCCAGCTGTTCGCTTTTCTTGATCAGCGCCTCCGTGGCGCGTTCGTCGCACATCCAGGGTTTTTCCACGATCATGGGCTTTCCGATCTCAAGAACTCGTTCCACAAAAATGTCCTGGTTTCCCGGAGGGACCGCCAACCAGACGATATCAACTTTATCTTTATATGCCTGGAGCGCCTTCTTGACCGTAAGTGAATAGTGCTCCCTGCTCTCACCTTGGGCACGGCGTGACAGATCCCAAACGAAAACGGGCCTGGGATATTCCGTGAGGATCTGATGGATCCTTGCTCCCCACTTTCCGCGGCCGATCACACCGTATCTAAAGCCTTTCACTTTTTACTATTTTCTCCAAAATGATATTGGCCGCTTTGACCGAACTAACGACCTTTCCGGAAAACACATGGAATGTTTTTGGATCTGATTGACTTATTTTCAGAATTCTTCGGTCTTCCGGCGGATTATATTCCACGAGCCGCAGCGTAAATCGTGAGCCCAAATACTGCGCCTTGGAACATAGCGGTACGGCCTTTCTCGCGTCTGCTGCCATCTTCTCAAAATGAGTAAAGCCGATCTTGGTAAATTCCCCGATATTCAACAAAAATCGGTATTGCTTTGGAATGTCTTCATTGGGATCGAAGGTGGACCAGTGATTGGTGTGCTTCGCCGATCCGAACTGGAATCGATCGCTCTTTCCATACGGGTCAAAGGCCGTGAACGGACCGTCGATGATGACCAACGACTGCTTTCGCAATTCCACGGGCAGTTCGACCAGGATCTTTTCAGCCACCTGGACCTGGATATTGTCGTAGAGAAACATATGACTTCCCGAAGTTCCGTAGGTGGCATAAACAACATAGTCGTAGTCCTTCTTCTCTTTTTCCAAAAACGACCGTTTTTCAAAAAAAATCTTCGCCTTATTGATCCTCCGTTCGAGCGATGTTCTGAGCGCATCCGGATCATAGATATACTCATCTACCAGATAGGCTTTTTCGATGTAATCAAAATCGATCCACGCAGGCCTTACTTCTTTTAACGGCAGCGAGAACTTCCGGCAGACCATTTCAAAATCGTCGGGTTTTGTCAAAGAACCTTCATGAGGTATGGCATAATGGCTTTGGACATCGCCCGCGATCGAATCACGGAATTCCTTGATGAATTCGTCCCTTTCCTCAAGCACTTCTTGGATCGTCTCGGGGCTTCGAGGATAATGATAACCGCTATGCACCCGGAGCTGATTGATCGCCGTCGCCGCCCGAACGATCCCCAGTGGGTCATGGAGAACAACTCGTGCTCCTGCCTGGGCCAATTTTAGGGCGATCGTCGTTCCGTAAATCCCCGCACCAGCCACGGCGATGCGAAGTTTCTTTAGGGTAACCATGCCATTCTCCACGCGCGTGCTAGTGTAGTGCACCATTCTATTCTGAATTTATTGATCCGGCCATATGAAGTTTTCCTGCCAAGGGATGGTCGTACCCACTCTTCATTGGCCAGCATCAACCTCCGGGGAAAGGACAAGCCCGTAGCCATCGATCAGCCAGCCGGCATTCCCGCGCGGGCGTGCGAGCAATTGCAGGGCGGTATTCCCGACCCCTGACAGACGGCCCTTGTTGCGCCGGCAGGCGATGGCCTTGGCTCGCTCGTCGCCACCGTAGAGGGGCATCTCCCTGCCCGTCGCGTTGACGTCGTTGTGCTCGATGAGATTGCCGATCAGCGCGAAACCCGGCGCCTGATCGAAGGGAACACGGGTACGGCTGCGGACGCCGGTCCAGACGCCCGGATTGTGCGGCCGTTCCACCATGTTGTGCCGCACCAGGTTGCCCATGGACGTTGGCCATTTGATTGCCCCACGGGTCGCCTGGAAAATATCGGCCGAGACGTTGATGCCGACTGCGGCATTGCGCACGGTGTTGCCCGTGACGGCGTTGAAATAGCTCAGGCCGATGCCGCGGTTGAAACCGGCCTGGTTGTGGCCGCTCACCGGCCAGAAGCGTGGCCGGGTTTGTGGCCCGCCGCTGGCGGCGCTGTGCAGCAGAATGCCCTCACGGCTGAAATCGGCGAGCCGGTTGTCGGCGATCACGTTCTCCACGCCGTTGATCCAAAGCTGAATGCCCGTCATCGCATCGCGGATGTCGTTGCCGACGATCAGGTTGCGGTAGAACAGCTCGGTGAGCAGCACGGTCGATCCGGCATCCGGTTGCAGGCGCCAGGGCCGCTCCAGCCGCAGGGTGCGGCCGTCCCGCGCCACGACGCGCCGCGCCTGCCCTTGGCCCCGTCCGTCCAATACCACGGCGAAGTAGCTTTCGAGTCGTGTGCTGCGAAGCGAGTCGTCGGCATCGAGCAAACTCCAGTCTGGCCCGTCCGCAGGCAGGGTCAGCGAATCCTCTCCGACGGCTTGCGGATGACCAAAATACGGATGGCTGAGCGCGGTCTCCAGGAGAATCGCTTCGCCGCGGTTCTGATTGGTGCCGGGCGGGGGATGGAAATCTGCACCCGTATTCCCCGCGATGTGGTTTTCATAAGTCGAGCCGAACAGCGTGGACAGCCAGATGGCGCGCACCGCCTGGGTAGAGCCGTCATTCTTGCTGAGCAGGCGGTTGTTCTCGATGCGGCTGCGGCGCAGCCCGCCCTCGCGGCCGGTGATTACACCTTCGCTGCCGCCACCCAAGGCATTGCCGATGAAGGCGCTGCCGGCCACATCTTCAAGGAATAGCGCCGGCCCATTGCCCACGAGCACGCTATCGTGCACCGCCAGGTCGCGCACATGGCGCGCCAACACCGCGGCCGTCTGTCCGTGCGTGCCGCCAAACGGACCCAGATGCTCGATCCGCACCCCGGTCAGGTCGACGTGCTCCACCGGCGCTGCTTGGGTGCCGGCAATGGCGATTCCCTGCTGCAATGTGCCCCCGCCATCGATGGCGAGATCGGCAAGGGCAACGTTCGAGTCGAAAATCAGAATACCCGCGGCGGCCGGCAAGCCCGTTTTCCCCGGTACCGGACCTTGCATGCGGGCGGACTTTTCATAGGGCGCACCTTGGTTGACCAGCCCAGGCGTGGGTTTGACGTTGCGACCAAAGCTCAGCGTCGTTTTCGACACGCCGGCGCCGCGCAATGTCACGCCGGCTGGAATACGCAGGGGGTCGTCAAGCGCATAACGCCCCGCCTCGAGGCGAATTTCGCCGCCCGACCCGGCCAGCTCGCGCACCACCTGCACCAACTGCGTTGCCGTGTTCACCTCAACCGTGCGCTGTACCGGCGGGGTCGGGGCAACCACATCCATCGAGACGTCCCCGGCAGGTTCCGGCGGCATTCCCTTGGCGTCAACCCGGAGCCGATAGCGGCCGGGCGGTAAATCGGCCGGCAGCCGCGCTTCGATCCAGTAGGCCGACCGGCCGGTGGGCACCAGGTGGCGCCCGGTACCGTCGGCGGCCTCCAGATACAGACCCGATGCCCATCGCAGGCCGCGCCCGAAAACGCGGACGGGACCTCCCGGCGCGGGCTGCTCGGGATGGATCCACCACGGCTGCGGCGCGTTGAGGCTGAATGCTTCGCTCCAGCAGCCGTCCCGGCCCACCGCTCCGAGCAGTGGGCCGTCCGGCAGATCCGCGGGCAGCCCGGGCGCCGTCCACACCGTGCCCGCTGTCGCGTCGACGGCAACGGTCAGCGGTCCGTGCCGCCACAGCTGCAGGTCGTGATCGTGGTGCCGTCCGACCAGATGAAAACCGACACGGGAGAGCATCGAGTGGACCTGGTCCTGTTTAGCCGGACCCGCAGCGATTCGCAAAGACACGATTCCTTCGAGCGGGGTGCGCTCCGGGGCGGTGAACAGCGTGGGTCCACCGGCGGCAGGGTTCGCGGCAGCGACATAGGCCTGACGGGTCAGGTAGTAGTC
>LNAP01005524.1_pt1 | contig 11198 bp, 17 predicted proteins | sample 602601 | NCBI WGS metagenome assembly LNAP01 (sample SAMN02440304, study PRJNA202911) | soil metagenome | biome: Subtropical and temperate rainforests or woodlands; isolation source: soil samples (1 kg each in a 20% v/v slurry with milli Q water) were... ...
GCCGCCGCGCCGCCGACGGTCGGGTCGGCAAGGCCGAGCGCCGTATGCATCCGCGATATCTCCTGCACAGCCGGCCAAAGCCGGCTCATGCCGAGCGACCCACAGTCGGCCACAAAACGCGCCACAGACGCAGGCGACGCCGGACATGCGGTCACGCCGTTCAGTTCACACCATTTGACGAACATCGGCGCATCGCGCAGGCGGGCCTGCGCAAGCGCCGTGAGCAACGGATGGGTCATCGCTTGGCGTTGCGCAGTGCCTCATGGAGGCTGCCCATGCGCCGGCGCAGATCCACCAGCTGAACGCGCTTTCGCAAGCTGTGAGGGCTCGAATCGATGTCGCCGCCCAATTCGGCATCGAACCTCTCGAGTGCCGCCACGCGCTTCTTCAAACCGTAGAGCGCGAAGTTCTCCGCGATCCGCTCCGGCGACATCGGTTCGCCATAGAGATTGCCGGTGATGGAGGCGGCCCGTTCAATGAAATTTCTTTCGTCTTCGCTCATGGTGAGGTTGCCCTGTCGTAGATTCACTTTGATCGGCCGATAGGTGCGGCCATTAGATCGAGGGAGGTTCCCTATGACTGGAGAAATATTGGTGGCGCGACGCGCCACTCCGGCCTCGTCGTCGCACTTCCCGTGGCGCCGCCATCGGTCGACGAGATCGGCCACTCTTGCCGCGGCTGGGGAAGAGTCTCCATTGGCGGGGCAAACGGATTTGGATAGATCTCGGGATTGAGAGGAGGCAAGTACTGCCGCTCGATGGTGGCCATGATGAGTTCCCCTGGGAACATGCCCATCCGGTCCTGCGATGAACGAATGATCGCAAAAGGATTCGGCTAACGGACAAAAAGCTGACAGCGCGCTGGAACGCCGAACTATTTCAAGTCCGAAAATTGGAGATAGAGAAGCCCCAAATGAATGTTTTGGACGACTTCGTTTCTCTTGCGAGCGTGCCCTTCGTAGATGCGCAGGTAAAGCAATGGCTGAGTAAGCTCGATTGCAGCACGACTTTCCCCGCCTGAAAAATAGCAACAACCGGCACGGCGGCTGCGACCGCCATCGGCATAAACGACCACCTGATGACGACTCGAACGCTGAACGGTGAACGTTATTGTCAGATCCGCCTTGGGCAGGCTTATGCTACAATACTTCTCATACCAGCAGTCTCTCGTGGTCCCCGCTTCGTTGAGCGAACTGGTTGCACCGGCGGCGACATCGTCCCCCCTCGCGCTGTCGAAAGCGTAGGAAACGGTATAATCACCGGCAAATGCAGCAACCGATGGGAGAAGGCCTGTCACGACAAGCATCACTGGCAAGATACGTCTGAGCATGGACATCCTATCCTGCATGCATTACATCGCAATTCAGAGCCAAATGAGGTACATCTTTCCTTCCGGCGACGGTCTAACACGACACACCACTTACCGTCGACCGGCCGCCTTCGCGCGGTGGAGCGCGACGGCGCCGTTGAGATCGCCAGGCAACAAAGCCGCCGCTCAACGTGCGCAGATCATGCCGATCGCGCTCGCCTCGTCCGGTCGCCACTCAAAGCGACCACCATGTGCGAGCCACACTCAACGCCGGGACGCCTTCCGTGCTTGATAAAGAGCCACCGCGTCCCTGAGATCACCGGAGTTCGAGAGCCGAGCATTGAGCGAACGCGCATCCGATTGCTCACGTTCGGTCCGCGTTGCGGCCATGCCCGGTCGCATTACCGGCGGGACTGATTTTGCGACGGCGGCGTCCCTCGCCTTCATCATCAAGCGATACTTGCCGGCGTCGTACATCATCCGCTGGAACGTCGCATTGCGCATCAGCGGCTCGCTATCGAAGAGGCGCCGCAATTCGTCCGGTTCGATGCCACTGGCCTTGGCCGACGCCATGATCTCCTGCGCGACGGCCTGCCTGACGTCTCTCGTCTCGTCCTTGAGCAGCGTCTCCAGCCGGGCATCCTCTGCTTTTGCATAGGTGTGAAAGTCGCGCCGCGAGGCTTCCGCCGTCCGCTGCGCCTCATCGTTCTGCCGGGCGCGCAGCTGCTCGCTACCCGCGACGATTGCCTGGATACGTGCCAGCTTTGCAGGATCCTGCTGCGCCATTTGCGCGAGGGCTTCCGGAAGCCGCTCCGGCGGGAGCCCAGCCAATTCGGGAAACTGACTGACAAAGCTCACTTGCGCAATCTGCATGGCGGCATCAAGTCCGTCGGCATAGCTCCGCCGCGCACGTTCGACCTCGCCTATCTTTTCCTCGAGCGCGAGGCGGACCTGCGGATGCAGCATGAGTTGCTCGATATCGGGATCGAGCTCGGCAGATCGCTTCACTTGATCCGTCGTCGTATCGGTGGGGGCTTCGATGTCCTCGTCACGCCCAACGCCGGCTTCGGGCTGCTCAAATCCGTAGAACTCCGGCGCATCAGGATCGTTGGCGGCCACTTCGGCGCGCAGCTCATCGATCCTTGCAGCAAGCGCCTCCGAAGACTCGCTCTCGGCGATCTGCCTGTCTCCGGCCGCTGCGCTTGCGTAATCCCGCGCCGCGCGTGCGAGGGTTACAGCCTCGTTTGCGGCGGCGGGCTTGCCTTCTGCATCCGTATATCGCCTGACGACGATTTCGGGCTGTGAACCGGATAGCCGGTCGGCGGCGTCGCGCAGCGACGCACCGTCGCTATCGATCGACTGGCGTTCGCGTTCACTGCCCGGGTCGGGCATTTCCGCATAACCTGCATTCGCCAGATCAAAGGCTGCACCAGTCAGTTCTGCATCGGCTTGGATAGTCATGTTTAGCCTCCCCACGTTCCCTTAAAGGGAGTCAGCAGGCTATTGATGCCGCCGGCGATCGTTGCAAACTGCTCAGCCCCGGACTTCTGCTGCGTCCCCGTCGTTGTGCTGTTTCCCTGCGTCCCAAGCTGGGCGATCGGCACGCCGATCTGCGCGAGCAGGCTCAACGCCTGCACGGGAATGCCCCTGCGTTGCGCCTCCTCCGCCAAGGTGGCGTTGGCTCCGTAGTTCTGTGCATCGAGCGCCGACTGCGCGGCGGTTATGCCCTGGCCGCGATTGGCAAGATCGCTCTGCTGCATCTGGGTCAGCGTGTTGGCCGTGGTGTTGCCGGCGTTATACAACGCATTCGTCGCAGCAAGCTGGTTCGCCACGTCCTGATTGTATTGTGCGGCGATCACCGGCGCCTCGGCCGCCGCGACACCCCTTCCATACGCCATCATGTTGGCGCCGCTGAAGTCGCGGCCCGCGGCGGCGAACTGCGAGTTGACGTCATTGCCGACATCCGACCGAATCTGCGCGAGCTGCGCGGTCAAGGCCGGATTGTTGCCGACCATGCTGCCGTTCGCATAGGGCGTCAGCCAGTTGCGATAGGCCACGAGGTTATCCTGCACATTGGCGGCCTGCGCGGTGGCGCCGCCGCCACTCAGCATCGATTGCGCATAGCTTGCGATCTGCCCCGCATAGGGATTGCCCGCCGCAGCGTTGTTCTTCAGCGTGTCGAGCGCCGAGCTCTCCGCCGACGTCAGGCCGGTATTGTTGAGCCCCGTGCCGATCTGACTCAACATCGTTTGTAGCGCAGGCTGCGCGGCGGCCCATGGCGCCGTCTGTGATTGCTTGGTTTCTGTGGAGGTGGATTGTCCGCCCATGGACGAAATTCCTTTTGAACTTGAGTATGTACCGTGCCGAGACGATCGCGCGAGCATAAGCGAGGGCGCGGCCCGCGATTGAGCGATGTGAGATTGTCAGTCATGGATCGTGGATCACGCGATAGGTGCGGCCCAATCGCTTCGCGATCCTATCGACCTGTTCCTGACTGTCGGGGTAGTGCTGGTAGACAACCTTGGCCTTGATGGCCGTGGCGTAATAGCGAGGATTCCAGGTCCACAGGACCGCGGGATACTGACCGGTCGATCGATAGAGGTTCATGAGTGTCCGTCTGATGAATCTGCTCTCCGGCGGCCGCGCGAGGTAAGGGGCGAAGTCCGTCTCTTGTGCCGCTGCAGGGCGACCGCCCGTGCGGATCAACAAGCAGAGCAGCGCAAGCCCACCAAACCATTGGGAGCGCCAGGCGCCGCCTCCACGTGCCAAGCTGTATCGCGATCCATCAACTGTCGTGAACCGCGCGATGCCTCCCTCACTCGGATGACGCTCGAACCACGACATTTTTGGCCCCGACGCCTGCGAACGAACAGCTCCGTCTCATCTAGAACAAATCAAGAACAAACGCAACCCCGGGTGGCACGTGGAGCGCAGAAAATCCCTCCGTGCGGGCGGCGGCGTCAGCAGCATTCCCAGACACACGTCCCTACGCTAGTTCAAGCGCTTGTCGATGATCGCAAAGGTCTCGTTATATCCATCGAGAACGCGGCCCCAGCCTTTCCGTCCAAAGATGCGCACGCACTGGCAGCCCTCCGCCGCGGCGTAGTCTTCGATTCCGCGTATCAGAGATTGCCAGCGCGTCATGCCGACGCCGGCGCATGCCGTGATGACGCAGACCTTGCCCGCCTCCGTCTGCTGGAGGCTGGTCGACGCGGCGGCCTCGATCGCCGTGCCGTTCCAGGCAACCCAGAGCAGCGAGATGCCATCGAGAATGTCGCGTTCAACCGTCGCAAATGCTGACAGTCCCGTCTTGACGATGGCCTGCTTGAGCAAACGACCAACCGTCGGCCAGATCTCGCGTATATGGGCAGGATCGACGCAGACGAGCTGGGTGTCACCAGCGCGCCCATCCTCCCAGAAATGGCCCTTACGCGACATTTCAGAACGGAAAGAAAATTGGCGGCTGTGCCGGCCAAAGCCTCATAGGTTCATTGGTCAGGAGTCCACGCGCGCGATCGTCCGTCCCCTGTGGAGCATCCGGCAAGGGAGCCGAGGACGTCCCCGGCGCGCTCGACGAGGGACTCTGCGGCTGCGCCGCGAGCTCGTCCGGCGTTCCGGTCAAATCCGGCCGGTACTTGGCCAGCATTTCGAGCCATGTCCCACGCAGGAATTGCCCGGCTCCCAGGGCGCTTGAATGATCGTTCGTGGCAGTTGCCCTGCCGCTGCTCTCCGCTCTCACGATCTGGTTGGTCAGCGGCCCCGTCGCCCTCATCGCGCTCGGCCGATAGGCAGCTTGTTGCTGCTGAAGCGCGCGCATTCTGCCCATCAGGCCAAGCGCCGCGCTGCCAAAGGTTTCAGGATCATACGCGCCTGGCTCGCCGGCAATCGGATTGGCTCTATTCGCCACTTGTCCCGTCGCGGTTAAAAGCCTGCCGAGAACACCGCTGGCGCCCGAGTATGTCTCAGGAGCAAATGCACTATCATCGCGGAAGCCCATATTCATCTCCATGTCGGATCTGAAGGAATTCGCGCCCTGCCCACGAGTTGCAGGCGCCGTTGCAATGTCGGACGATCCATCTATAGCTAGGGGATCACCACTCTCGGATGTGACAGATGAGGCTGCTACCCACAGCGCTCGCCCTGATCATGAGCTGCACGGCCGCCCTGGCCGTCGATTTCCGCTGGACGCTCGGCTACGGCCAGGGGACTTTGGAGGCCAACATCGAGAACGGCGCCGGCTCCACCTTCAGCATCTATTGTCCGGCCGGCAGCGAAAACAAGACACCCGGCATGTTCATCACGGTCGCGCGGATCAAGCCGCAGGTCAAAGAGACCGTAACGGCGCAGATCATCGTGGACGGCAAGAACCACCCCTTCCTTCTCGATGGAAGCCAGTTCAAAGCCGAAGGACGCCAGAATCAATGGGACTTCAGAGAGCTCGTCAATGCCTTGGCCGCGAGCAAGCAGAAGTCCTTTGTCGTCGAATTTCCCAAGTATCAGACCCAGGAGACGTTTTCACTTCTCGACGTCCGAAAGACGTTGGGGACAGCGAAGAAGACCATCATCCGGCAATGCGACGACGGGACGTAAGGCGGCGATGGCATGAAGTTGCCTTACGTCGCGGCACCTCCAGTGTCGTCCCGTGGAGCGGCCGGCAACGGCGCGATGCGCTGACCGACCGCAACTGCCATAACAAGCTTCCCGTCCAGGCCCTCCCAACACATCCGGTTGGTCAAGTGCGGTGCAGCCAAATCAGTGATGGCGTAGTCCCCCCGCCAGATAAGGCCCCATTTGGCGCTGCGCGTAACGAGTCCTAGCTGGAACTCCAAATTGCTCTTCAAGACAAAGGGATAGCCAAATCGCCATCGCGCCGAACTCTGCATGCACGTCCTCCACGGCCTCGCCAATCGGTTCCAGTGGGGGCGCATCGATGTCGGGAAGCTGGTTGCTCTTGGATACTCTCGGAACAGAGATGACATATGGTGCGCTAATCCAGGATAATTTCCGTCCCAAGGGGCACGGCCACTTTCACAGATCCTCGACCCGCCAGCTAACCCAATCAATCAGAATTGTCGTGCCCGGGGGTACTTCGGCCTTCGCAAGTTTATACTCGCTCATCCGTCCAAGTTTCTTGAGGCACACTGCTCGGCACACTGCTCGGCTTAACCGTGCATCATCGAGAAAGAATGACTCGTTCATCTCCAGGGATCGCTTCACCACGTGGAGATAGATCGCTTCAGCTTCATTCCAGTAGTTCTGCTCTCTCAGCTAGTGCGCCGCCATATAGGCGGCGGCGAGAGTTCGCCGCTGTGCACTCGGACTGGATCCAAGCTGCCCGATTTTGGCCTGCAGCGCCTCCTCCACTCCGACCAGTCGAGGGATCGCGTCTCCGATCAGATCCCCTCGATGCTCGCGAAGTAGGGCCTCGGCCTCATCGAGCCGTTTGTGGAAAATGAGAGATATGAACTTTTCTGCGACCGAAGCCAATCGAAGCTCCTTTGCTCACCTCGAACTGCTAGAGCGCAACCACTTTCGTCAGCGACACGATCCTATATCGCCTCTTCTGGTGGTTCGTCAGCCAGACCATCGCCTGGACGCCTAGGACGAAACTCGTTGTAACGGTCGAGGACGTTCTTCCGAATGAGGCCGGGCGGAGCCCGGTCAACGAAATCGCGCTCGCGACCGACATCTGGAATTTCCCTTACCAGTTCTAGTGACATGATTTGCTCGAGTACGTCGGACAACTCGTCGCCACGACGCAGCTTAAGCAGGATCCGAGCCTTGTCGCCTAGCGCTTCTCTCCTGAAGAATTTCGTTCGATGCGCACGCTCCAACGCAATATCAATCCACTTCAGAGCTTCCTCAGGTTGATCGAGCGAGTAAAAATAAATGCTCGCGTGGCCGATCGCAGGACGAACATCTTCAGGATAGCGACGTAGCATATCGTCCAGTATCTTCAGCGCTTCAGCGTCTCGGCGGCCCTCGCGCAAAAGCAAAACCAGCTGGCCGCTTAGAAAGCGATGATCCTCGTCATTCGCTTTTTCAAGACGATCCGCAACCAGTTGGACAATGTGACTAAGAGGCTGCTTTTTCCGTAGCCTACGTACCCACAGTTCAAATTCCCATTGTGGACCACTAAACTTTATCATCGCCTGCCCAGCCAGCGCCAAAACTGAGAGCCGACGCTTCTATGGAACAAATTGAGAACATAAACAAGTAGCTTTTTGGCCGTGAAAGCTGACGAACGATCTGAACTCCATGTGCCACCGTTATCGACGCAGACTGGCCGAAGCTTATCGATCAAGGTTTCGATAAACCTCTTCATCTTTCAAGCTCCACTCTTTCGGCTCATCTGCCCTGGGTTTTCCGCCGTTTGCGACACAGAGGTTCCGCCGGTTCGAAGCACGTTCCTTACATGCGCTCAAAAAATCAGGGTGGGCATATTCACCCTGGTTGTAGCGTTGGAAGCAGCGGTCCACTTCTTTGCTGTGTCGCTCTACGCAATCCTCGTCATCGTCGCCACGACGAACGCGGCCATAGCGAACCATCGGATAGATTCGCAGGATATCTTCCAGCGTAGGCCACCAATCCGGCAACTGAGGTTTTGGAAGTTGCCCAGCGGGACCGATTGGGGGAAAAGGAAGGGGCCGCACGAGCTGCCCGAATCCAGCCTCGACAGGTGCCAGTCTAGCGTTCGTCGCGCGGTCCTCTGATAGAGCCATATCCGATTGGCGCCCTTCATTGGATCCGAAGATGTTTACGGAAGAAGTAGGCGGTAACGAATTTTTTCCTGCGTCAGTATCTCGCGATCGCAACGGTGAGACGGTCGATAGCTGCCTGAAATTTGGATCAACGAGAGTGTGTGGCATCTCTCTGCCATCAGCGCGAAACGAACTTGCGCGAAGGCGTCCGCCCTCCTGGGGAAAGACCTGTGCAAACAGAACCGCCGGAGCAGAAGTAGTACGCGCATTGGCCGAGCGAACCGGCGTATCAGCGTTGTCGCGGATTGCGAGGGACCACAATTGGGCCAGATCCCTCGTATCGCGATAAGATTGAGGATCGAATTGAGGGTCGAGAAAATTTGGGTTAGCCATGAATTATCCCTCCTGTATTTGGATTTCGTGATAATGATGAATGAGAGGAGACGCAGGTCTTCGCTGCGTCGACACGCTTTTGCATTGTCGACGACATTCGAAGGTCAAATTACTCAGATAGATTTTACAACTGGCCTAGATTTACGGACTCACCCCACCACCGCATACAAGAACACCCGCCCCGTCGTTGCGGCGTTCGCATGTGTGATCGTGAAGGCGCCATTCGCTACCGCGCTCACATACACGGTCCCGTTACCAACCTCGGCCGCCGCATTCGCTGACGCCGGCACCAGGATCGGCACCGAACCCACCGCGCAGTTCGCGGTCGTCACCGTGGTGCTCGACGCGCCCGTCGTCAGCGTCACGCTGCCGACGGCGTTCGATCGTCCGGCAGCCAGCTGCTGGATCGCGAGCACGATCTTCTTCAAGTCGGTCTCGGTGATGCCGGGAACGTAAGCCGTCATAGCGTGCCGCTCGGTGTGAGATCGGGAACGACACCCGCGCAGAACGACCACGACGTCGCCGCCGGGATCCGAATCTTGAAGCGGGAATAGCGGGTGTCGCGCCTGACGTCGCAGCGGCCGGTGCGAGCATTGACCAGCACCTCCGCACCAGGCATCGCCACGGCCGCCGGCGTGTCGCGCCAGGACACCGAGCCGAACAGTGTTGCGGCGTCGGTTACCGGACGGAAGCCGCGGATGGTGATGCGGTTCTCATCCGTGCCCTGCTCCGGGCTCTCCAGCGTCGCCTCGAGACTGGGGCCGCGGAAGAAGCCGAGCGCATGGGCGTCGGAAAACTGCGCGATCTCCGGCTGCACGGCGGTCGCGTAAGCGTCGAGGCTCAGCGTCAGCGCATCGAGCGATGATGAGATGCTGTCGAGGTTCTCCAGCGTCAGCCCGGTCTGCGAGATGCCCAGCAGATACTCGCCCGTCACCGCGACCGGGAAGAACCGGTCGAGCAGGAAGTCGTAGCCGAGCAGCTTGTCGTAGGTACCGACTGTTCCGGACACCGACTTGTAGGCCCAATAGACCCGCGTGGAGCGCGGGTCGGCCGCCCCCATGAAGAGCTGGAGGTTGCCCTTGTCGAGATCGGCAAGGAAGCTGCGATCGACCTTCTCGCGTCCAATCTGTTGCGGCACGCCGCCCGGCTCGATCTTGTGAAAACCCTGACCGGCGTAGAAGAAGATTCGCTCGCCGGCGCGAATGATCGAGTATGGCGCGTAGAGGCCCTTGTCCTGAGTGATGCGATCGATCTGGAAGATGATCGGCGAACCCGGCACGTAGGACATCCGCCGGATCGCCTGGTCCTGGAAGACGATGCCGGATTCGCCGCCGGCGACGCCGCGAACGATGCCGCCGTCCGGAAAGTCCTGGAAGTCGGACGACTTGATACCGCTGGTCCAGCTGTCCGCGCCGTTGAAATTGTTCAGCCCGGACCACTGAATCCGGTACGGCGTCGACAGCAGCCCTGACAACACCAGGAAGCGTCCGACCACGCTGATATAGGCGGCCTGCGGCGGCGAACCCAGCGCATCGGTGAAGGCCGTCGACGACGAGAGGTCGAAGATTTGCAGCACCGCATTGGCCTGCGTCGCAAAGACGAAGTTTCCGGTCTGGGCAAACTGCCATTGCGCGGTCGCGGAAAGCGCCGAATAGGATGCCCCGCCCTTGGAGACATCGACCCAGGTAAAATCGATGTTGTTGAGCCGGTAGAGCCTGGTGCTCGTACCGGCAAAGGTGATGACCGTGCCGTCGGATTTCAGCGCATAGAACGCACCCCGGCACGGCGCAGGCAGTGCCGAGGTATAGGCCGAGAAGGATGGAAACGGTCCATAGCCGTCACCGCGCGGAATCACGTTGAGGATGTTGCGCGTGGCCCGCCCCTCATAATCGCTGACATCGGGGCGGTATTCGCCATAGGATAGGAGAGGCATTATTCGTTCGTCCATGACTCTGAGTGAACCGCAGCAGCCGCCCAAGGAGTTTCAGCAGCGGCTGTTTCCATCCAGGTACGGACGGAAGGGCCGCAGTCGCTCCACTCGGAAGAGGAAGTCGTCACATCGGGCTGCCACGTCACGGCATCAAATGGTCGTCTGACCCAGGCCTCGAAATCTCGTGCATAGTTCGAAGCCGTGCCGGCGACGGCGAGCACCATCGGCTCGGCGCTGAGCGCTACCCAACCCGAACTTGCGAGGCCCGACAGGATGAGGGCGCCGGGCGCAGCGACCGCATTGAGCGCGTTTCGGCTCCCGATCCCTGCAACAGCAAAGCTCCCGGACGCGGCGGCTTCCGCCACGTTGAAGGCCGCCGTCATGCCAATTAAAGCGAAAGTTGCCGGGCCGCCGGTCGCCCTGGTGTTCAGCGCAGCGGCGTTGGCGACGAAATCGAACGCGCCCGCGCCAAGAGCAAGACTGCCACGGAACGTCGCCGGTATGGTTGCGGCGACGAACGAACCGATCGCCGCATTGAGTGTGATCTGGATTGCGCCCGAAACAACGACAGGCGGCCGCAGTCGCCGATACGCCTTCGACCAGCCACGCCGAAACACATATGCCATGGTTTAGGGCAGCTCCCGCCACTTGACGGTACCGGATACGATCGTCGATGCCGGGACACCGGGAATGTCGAGAACAAGAGCCTCGCCGGCCTGAATGGTTTCGCGATCCTCAGGCGCGGGCAGATATTGCCAGGGGGTGAGGACGTTCCATTGCCAGGCGGCGAGAAGCGCGGGCGTGCCTGACGTCGTCGCCTGCGTCGTGTCGTTGGCGCGCGCGGTGGCGGTCATGCCTATGGTGCC
>LNAP01002946.1_pt1 | contig 11197 bp, 17 predicted proteins | sample 602601 | NCBI WGS metagenome assembly LNAP01 (sample SAMN02440304, study PRJNA202911) | soil metagenome | biome: Subtropical and temperate rainforests or woodlands; isolation source: soil samples (1 kg each in a 20% v/v slurry with milli Q water) were... ...
CAAGCCTTGAAGGCCGATGCCAAGCGGCCCAAGAAGGAGCGGCGCACGGCCAAGGCCTTGTTCACGCAGATCAAGGCAGCGGGCTACGAAGGTGGCTACACGCGGGTGACGGACTTCATCCGCAAGTGGCGCCAAGGTGAAGGCCAACAGGCGGCCTGCAAGGCCTTCGTGCCATTGACCTTCGAGCTTGGCGAGGCCTTCCAGTTCGACTGGAGCGAAGACGGCTTGCTGGTGGGCGGGGTGTACTACCGCATGCAGGTCTCGCACATGAAGCTGTGTGCCAGTGGGGCCTTCTGGCTGGTGGCCTACCCCAGCCAAGGCCACGAGATGCTGTTCGATGCGCACACCCGCAGCTTTGCAGCGCTGGGTGGCGTGGCACGCCGTGGCATCTACGACAACATGAAGACGGCGGTCGACAAAGTCAGGAAGGGCAAAGGCCGCGTGGTCAATGCGCGCTTTGCAGCCATGTGCGCGCACTATCTGTTCGACCCTGATTTTTGCAACCGTGCCAGCGGCTGGGAGAAGGGGCGCGTGGAGAAGGATGTGCAAGACAGCCGCCGTCGCATCTGGGTGGAGGCGGGGCAACGGCGCTTTGGCAGCTTTACCGAGCTCAATGCGTGGCTGGGCGAGCGCTGCCGGGCTCTGTGGCGAGAGCTGCGCCACCCGCAGCACAAAGCGTTCAGCATCGCCGAGATGCTGGAGCTGGAGCAAAGCCACCTGATGCCGATGCCGGTGGCCTTTGATGGCTATGTTGAGAACCCGGCCAAGGTGAGCAGCACCTGCCTGGTGACGGTGGCGCGCAACCGCTACTCGGTGCCCTGCGAATGGGCGGGGCAAATGGTCAGCACACACCTGTACCCGGCGCAGATCGTGGTGGTGGCCGGCGATGCTATGGTGGCCACGCACGAGCGCCTGAGCGATCGCAACCAGACCCGCTACGACTGGCAGCATTACGTGCCGCTGATCGAGCGCAAGCCGGGCGCGCTGCGCAATTGCAGACCTGCCCGAGCCATTGCAGCGCATGCGCAAAGGCTTGCTGCACCAGGAGGGGGGCGACAGGGTGATGGCGCAGGTACTGGCCGAGGTGCCCAAGCAAGGGCTGGACGCCGTGCTGGTGGCGGTGGAGTTGGCCCTGGAGAGTGCGCCGCCATCGGGGCGGGTGGCCAATCGGACCATCCAACTCTGGGACGAGGATGAAAGGCAAACACAGTATGGTCGCATTCGACCCCTATGTATAGGTCTCAGCTATGCACAGTCGCGGCCGGTGGGTGAGCGAACCGTTGCGCTCATTCGATTTGTCGATCTGCATGACTGATCTGCAGCGTAGCCGCCATCAGCAAGATTCGACCGTTCCGAGGCACAGAACATCGGAGTCGTTGAGGGCATCAGACCGCGAGATTGGTGCAATCAGCAAATGATGAGATCCGTGTGCCCGAAGCCCTTGGAGTAGTCAAGGACGGAAATGATCGAAGGCGTTACGCGAAACATCCGCATCTCGTCTGGGCTCGGCATTTTCATTGGAAGAGGCTTCGCCTCAGGGTATTTCAGCGGCAGCATGCGCAGGACTTTCTCCGCTTCGGCGTGATCATTCACCTCCTGCGCACGTGCGGCCATTGACAGGCCGGTGATGGCCATCAGATCCGCAGTGTCGTGATCAATCGTCAGTGACAGTCGATCATCCCGCGCCAGGTTTTTTGCCTTCTGACTGTCCAGCCCACAGAGAAAATACAGGGTCATGCCCTCATTCGCGTAGCCAACCGTCGTTGCCTGTGGCCAGCCATCCGGCCGCAGCGTCGCAACCGTCATGATTCGATGCTGATCCAAAAGCGCCAGGATTTTCCGTCTGATTTCGTTGTCCATGAGTCACCTCCTCAATCGCCAACAGGAATAGCCCAACACATTTTGCGCTTGTTGGAACATGCACCCTTGTCCCTTGCAAGGGCCGAAGACATCGGTTCGATGTCCGCTATTTGGCACGTTCCCTGACCGCCTGCTGCCAGTCTGAGGCAGGCGGCCGTCGCGCCGGGTCGAAAGTCAGCTCCTGGCCGGTAACGACTGTTCCGCAAGTTGCCCTTATCCGAATGGAGCTACGCATCGAGTGTCAGTTGCTCGGTATAGCCTCGTGATCACACTGCCGGCCAGGAGCTATCTGCCACTGATACATGTTGAGTGCCTGGTTCAGGCTGGATGACCTCAGGGCCTCCTCCGTTCCGCTACGACCGAAAGTCTTACGCAAAGCGAGCGATGCAACCCCACGTGCCACCAACGAGCCAGCATCGCCACTGCCCCGGCCACCGCGCATGTTTGGTTTTCGCTACAAGCAAGGGTTATCAGTTAAACGAAGCATCACATTAACGGCATAAACTGTATATACCGTTTTCAATGAAGGAGTGCCCCATGAAATCACTGCACTGGATCGCTGTGTACTGGCAGCGCATTCTGAATGCGAGCTCACGACAGACAACAGACTGCGGTACGCATCGCAATGACGAGCATCGGCTGGGCGTAATGGCTGCTTCGTCCATTTCGTACTCCAACTGGCCGGACGCTGCAAAACACGACTGAAGATGGGCTGATGAAGCCGGCCATGTGCCAGGTGATGTTGCCTGCTGTTTAGACGAAGACAGCGTCTCCCGCATCCAGCAAAGGGGGACGCAAAAGGTCTTCGTCGATACCCATGGTGTGGCTCGCGCGCTCCACCGCCTGCCAAAGCGGGGCGGGCATTTGCAATATCTCTTCTGGCGAGTCTGAACGAGCTATCCACGCGCTGATTTCCGAGTGCTGTGCGTGGGTGAGCAGGTCAAGGTGCAACATCTCATCAATAGTCTTCATCGTTGGTTTTGATCCTGTAAGCAAGTGGGTACCGCCTCAGCTCAGGTACTGCGGTAGTACGGTGAATATCGATTCGTGAAGAGCATCCCTGGGTGCGGAGTCGAACGCGGAAACCGACCCTCAGAACTCCCAGACAAAGCTTTCACGCTCGCGTGTGAACATCACAGCACTGCGACTGGCCTTGCAATACCAGCGCTGCATCGTTGCCTCCAGGGTGGGTTGTGGTGTGAACAGACAGTCGGGATCGAATACCACGGCGCAACGTTGGCCGGGAGCCCTCACGGACTCGTAGGAAAGCCATTGCACGCCCTTCTCCTGGGCAATAAATGCTACTGCGTGGGTCGCGCTGTAATCTGTGCCATCAGTCCAACCAGATCGGGCCTGGACCCATGGCTCGGCCATGAGATCGATGGCAGTGCCGTCGATGTCCCCTTGATGTTAGCGGCGGTCTAAACCCGCGTAAATCTGGCGGCGGTAAGTGGTGACGGAATTTGGTGACGTAATCCGGTGTTCATTTCTGGTGGCGGATTCTGGGTGCGGTTTTCGGTGCTGAGCGTGCCAACAACAAGGGCCCCGTCAGGGGCCCTTGTTGTTGGCGCGGGATACTCGTTGGCGCTCAGAACGGTAAGTCCGTGTCAAAGTCTTCCAGTGAATCAGTGGTCACGCGCTGCGCACGCAGCAGATCCTGGATGACCCCTCCGTAATGGGTCCAGACGCGATCGCGCAGATCATCGAGCAACTCCATCACCGCCATGGCTTGTTCCGGTGTCCAGGTGTCGTCCACCGCGAATGGCAGCCCTTGGCGCAGTCCTGAAGGCGGATGCCACGGTTTCATACGGTCTCCTTTGAAGGCTTGCGCTTTACCGTGCGCGCCCGGGCATGTTCTTGCGCCTCCTTGTGCCGGTACGAGTTGCCCTTGATGCCAACAATTTCGGCGTGGTGAACTAGGCGGTCCACGAGGGCGACCACGCAGGCCGCGTTGGGGAACACTTCGCCCCACTCGGCAAAGGACTTGTTCGTGGTGATCAGCGTGCTCTTGTGCTCGTGGCGCCGGCTGATCAACTCGAACAGCAGATCGGCATACCGGCTGGAATACGACAGATACCCGCCAGCAGCGCGGGTCTGGCGTAGTGGCGCAGTCTTGTACGCAGTGCCGAATCGCTGTCCAGGCTGGCCAACTCGCCCAGCAGCTTGCCGGCGGTGGTGAACATGACGGTGTGCCCTTGCAGCACCGCCTGATGTGCAATGTTCTGGGCAATGGTTGTCTTGCCCACGCCAGAAGGGCCCACCAGGATGGCATTGCTGGCACTGTGCAGGAACTGCAGCGTCATCAGCTCGCTCACGCTGGCCTGGTCAATCTGCTCGGGCCAGCTCCAGTCGTAATCCACCAAAGGTTTGAAGCGCCCGATGCGCGCACTGTGCAGCCGGCGCTCCATGGAGCGGCGACTTCTCTCGTGCTCCTCCCAGTCGAGCAACATGCCCACCCAAGGCTCTGTGCAGCAGGTATCCCAGTGGGACAGCACCCCGTGTAGTTGCAGCGCCTGGGCTCGGAGTTTGAGTGTGGCCGAATCAGTTGCTGGCATCGTCACCCTCCTGCGTGAGGCGGTCATAGCCGTCCAGGCTGTGGGGGCGCACGGCGATGTCGCGCGCGCGCACCTGCGCAGACAGGGCCACGCCCAGCGGGGGCGGGGTTTGCTGCTGGCTCTTGCTCTGACGCTGGCGCTGCAGCGCCAGACGAACCGCATGGGGGTGCGGCACACCGCGGCTCATGGCGTCCGTGACGGCGGCCATCATCTGCGTGCGTCCATACACGTCCAGGAGCTCCTGCAACTCACGGGCGATCCGCCCCAACGGCTCACCCCGCTTGGCCGCCTCTGTCAGCAAATCCTGCACCTGAGGAAGCGCGTGTACCAGGCGGTCCGTGTCGCGGTGCGCTCGCGCGCCTCGCTTGTGCTGCACCAGGTCCTGCACATGGGCCTCGATCTCGATCTGCTGAGCCTTGTCCCAGCAACGCGGGTGCGAGGCCAGCGCCTGCTGGCCGTCCAGAATACGCACCTCACGCAAGCTGGCGTGCACGGTGAGGCTGCGCTGAACGTGGGTGTGGGGGATGGAATAGTCGTTCAGATCGAACCGAACGTAGGGTGTCTTGGCCGCTGTAACGCCGCGGATCTCATCGCAACAAAACGGTGTGGCCGGGATGTCCATCAGGTGCGAGCGCTCTTGGTCAAAGGCCTGCTGCACCGACAGCTGGGAGTCCTCGGGGCAGCGCCGAGCGCTGGCAGGACCAGCCACCCAGGCATCGGCCTGGGCATTGAGATCGTCGATATCGGTGAAGCTGCGTCCCTCAAAGAAGGCGGTGCGGATATAGCGGATGGCCCGCTCCACGCGCCCCTTCTCATTGCCCCGGGCCGGGGCCACGGGCCTGGCCTCGAAACGGTAGTGCGCCGAGAGTGCCAGCAGCGTGGGATTGAAGCGGATGGCCTGCCCCTTGCGTTCGAGCACCGCGCTCTTGAGGTTGTCGTACAAGACGACCCTGGGAACGCTGTGCCAGGATTCAAAGGCCTGGACGTGCCCGCGCAGGAAGCTCTCCATGTGCGCGCCCAGGAAGAAGCGCAGGAAGATGCGTCTGGACCAGGAAAGGACCATCACGAAGGCCATCAAGGGTCGGCGGGCTTGCCCGATCTGGATGTGGCCGAAGTGGCCCCAGTCGCATTGCCCCTGTTCACCGGGCAAGGTGCGCAGGCGCAAGTAGGCCTGTGCTGGGGGGCGCGGACGGTGGCGGGCGACGATGTGGCGAAAGTGGTCGGGGCGCCCCTCGTAACCGCGCTCGGCGGCCATGGTGTGCAGCCGGCTGGCCGTGAGGTTGGGGAACTGCTTCAAGGTCTCCTGCAGGTAGGGGGTCACGCCCGAAGTGCGTTGTGCGGGCACGATTGGGGCCGCGCCGGCCTGGGTGAGCACGCGCATGACGGTCTCGCGGTGCACGCCCAGCTGGGACGAGATGGTTCCCACCGGCCAGCGCTCGGCGTGGTGGTAGCGCAGGATCTGCGCCTTGAGTTCAGGTGAAATGGCCATGTGAGTCGGTACTCCATACGGAAGGTTGGGATGGATGGCGAAAGCGGCATCGCAGAAAGTCCTGACGCACAAAAGCCGAGACCGAACGGCCGCAAAACTGGCACTTGCAGCGCTGGCTTGCGTCTGGATTCAGAGCGGTTGCGTCGCTGGATGGGAGTACATCAGCGCAGGGCGGTGGTGGGCCACCCTGATGCGTCACTATTTGTTGGCGCGCGCGCCATTGCCCCTGGCGTGTGGCGTGAGCGTGGCGGCCCTTACGGCTGTCCTGGTAGCGTTTGGCAGCGGCGCGCTGGGCGCAACTTCTGGCCTGGAGTGAGCAGACTGCGCTGCAGTAGCGCTGGCCGCGGTCGCAGTGGCTGCAGATGAGCACAGGGCTGCGACACAGGGCGCACAGAAAACGTCTGGGCGGTGGTGACGGCGGCTGTGGTGGTGCGTGTTGGGCAGTGGGCATGGGCGGTCCATTCCCATGCGTGGGCCCACGCTGCTGGACAGCCACGCCCGCTTCGTGAATACTGACAGCGGCAACGGCGCCCTCCAAAGCGGTGGGTCTCGGGGCGCGACAGTGGGTTTACCGGAAAGTGACTGTCACTGTCGCGCCTGCTTCTTACACAGGTAGGCGATATGTAACGCAAAACACCAGCGCTGCGCCATACCCCTGCGCTGGCTCAAGCCCGCTCGCCATGGCCAAAGCAGGCACGCTCAGGACACGTCTGTGCCCTGTGCAACGGGCACCCTTCGATTCAAAGGAAATTCAAAGCAGTCAGCTGACTGCCGCGGATGACCGCCACCGACTGCTTGCCGACACCAGATTTACGCGGGTTTAGAGCGCCGCTAACACTTGAAAAAGGGTGTGCTCTGTCAGCACTTCCTTGCTCAACAAACCAGCGCTATCGAGCATAAAACGGTGACGCCAATAGGCGACCTCAGCGCAAGCTGCGAACACACTCTCGGCCCCATACCATTGGCCCTTGGCATTGGGTTGACGGAACCGGCTGGCGTAGGGCGGGCTGTACCTGAACGGCGTCGCCAGAAGGTAGTGCTTTGGACTAGCTGTCGAGGGCATCGCCGGTTTGCTGCCCTCCAAAAGTTGCTCCAGAAGATCTTGCTCGTCAGGCGTGTCCACGAGTCGCATCGTTGAGACGACATGCTGGGCCTCCACGCCGCGCCATGCGGTCATGCGCCGGGGCGCAACGGTCCCATCGAACCACGCTTGATCCCATTGCATCAGGCGGGCGCCCTCATCCCATCCAAATAATTCAAGGTGGCCACAAGTCCCTCGGCCTTCTGTACAAGCTGCAGCGGCTGGCCACCAAGGGCCTTGTTGTGGCTACTCATCCATGCCAGGCGCTTGTTGTCATCCGTACCCACCAGTGCATCAAGCGAGCGGTACACGCGCACCAACAGCAAAGCCAACTCACCCTCTTTCGAGTTGGGAGCAATGGGCTTGTCCCCTTTGAGCAAGCGAGACACTGTGGGCTCGCTCATGCCGATGGTTCGCGCCAATGCGGCCCCCGACAGGCCAAGCAGGGAGCAGGCCCGAATGGTCGCCTTGGCCAGGACCATGCCTGCTTCAGGTTTCGCTGCTTTTCTCTCCATGGGACTACCCCTTTGTTCTTTCATTTGAAAGATTATTGATCGAACACGAAAATATTGCACCAATTCATCGTGCAATCTGTGGGGCTTTGCGGCACCTGTTGGGGGCTGGAGTGCATTGGGGACACGCCCGCGTGCGCGAAGACGTAAACAAGAAGCTATGTTCAGTTGGAATGGAATCGGTGCAAGCCAAAGATGATGAACAGCTCTAACGCTACGCTCCTGGCCATCGTATCGGTCGCCCCCGCGAATCGCATCCAGTGCGAGAACCCAGGCGGTTGCCACGGCGTCTATGCCGCCATCCAGCAAGAACTGCTGGCCGCATTTGAAGACCAAGCCACCGAACGCGAACGGGCTCTCGCCGTGCTGCAGTCCATGCGTTCAGGGGCGGGGCTCCAGCGCATCAATACCCGCCCTGCCCCATCCTTCCCGTCCTCGCAGCGCAGGCCGCAGGCAGCGGATCAGCACACCTCGGCACCAAGTCCATGGCTCTGGCAAAAGGCTGGCACTTCCGTCGCCGTTCTTCGTTCCCCAGCGGTGCAACACTGGGTGCGCGTACAGCACAGGGATGGCACCCAAAAACTGGTTCCCTGGCCGGTATTCGATGGCTGGGAGCATGCCCTGCCCCCCTGCTATCGGTCTGCCTGACGAGCGCCTGCAGGCATATGCCGTTGGGAATATCGTTGCTGCATTGAACACTGGAAGAGCCCATTGCGGAGTAAAAAACTGTATTGCGCTTTAACATCAATGGCGACAGCGTAACGAGAAATGGAGCACGTTATAAAACATACTAAATTGCAGACTGCATTTGCCAAGGCGTGCAATAGGCATCAATAATTGTTATTATTCAACATCTCCATCCGATCAAAGTAAAGAAATGACTGCTGCAAACAGCTACAAAGAACTCCTGGCTCAACGCGAAGTGCTTGAAGCGAAGATTGCTGAAGCCCGAAAGGCCGAATCGGCGTCCGCCATTCAAACGGCACGCCAACTCGTGGCTGATTTCGGCCTGACAGTTGAAGACGTTTTCTCTGGTCGTCGCAAAGAATCCAAGGCAAAGGGAGTAGCCGTTGCACCCAAATACCGCGACCCGGCAACTGGCGCAACCTGGACGGGACGTGGTAAGGCTCCGAAGTGGATTGAAGATCAAGACCGCAGCAAGTATCTGATCGCCTGAGAAAATTTAACTCCCCCATGGGAAAAGGCCCCAAGCGACGGGGCCTTTTTTATTGCAGAAGCTCGGTGGCTATCAAGGTGCTGACACCCGCTTCCATTTGCCGCCGATCTGCTCAAAGATCAAAGGCTTCTCCAAGGTGGACGCCAGGAGCTTGTTGTTGCTCCAGTTGGGATATGCCTTGGCCATGGTATCCCCTTCCATCTTCACTTCGAGATGGAGTCGAGTCAGACCAAAGTGTTCGGATGGTCTTCATGCTTTTCTGTTGGCTTCTTGTCCCGTGATGCGACCCACAGACCACCAACGGCAATCAGTCCAGCGACCAGGCTAAGAACCAGAATGTCCATGTCAATTTCCTTTGGTTCAAATCGCGTCCGCGATGATCAGTGCAAAAACAGTTTGAGAGCGACGGCGATATTGACGACCATCATCGTGCCGAGCATCCACTTGATAAGATTGAAATCGCTACGAACAAGACCGATATCATCGCTGAGTTTCTGGCCGATCAAGGCGATATCGTTTTTCAGTTCTGCTTTATTGGCTTGAGCCAGGGCGGTGAGATTTCGTTCCAGTGTCGCAAGATTCTGATGAGTCGAAACCGACTTACCCAGAACCTCGGCGAGCACCATCGACTGCTGCTCAGCTTGCGTCAAGGGCACGCCAGCTTTCTCAAGCTTCCTGGCGTAGTCGAGCGTGTCGAAAGCAATGGTCATGTTGGCAGTCTAAATCCTTTGAGGATGAATGTGCCAGCACGATTGTTGAGACTGTGCGGGATATGTCGTGCGCACCAAAAGGGCCAGACCTGAATGAACCCCCACCGGGCAGAAAAAGGGGTTCGAAGCGGACCGGGCACACGGGCCTGCGCAACACAATCGGGATTGCCAGCCGATTTCTTGAAGCCGTGCGAGCGAGGATGGCAATCACCTGGCGAGCTTGCCTGGCATCCCGGATTTCTCGCGGCTGCGTTATGAGAATTGCAACAATCATGGGTGTTGGGGGTGGCTCGAACGGCGTAGGCCGATGGCTGGGCGTACAGCCCGGCCAGTCCCGAGCACCCGGCGAGGTGATTCGCAAGGGAGCGTAGACGCAAGGGCGTCCAGCCCTGGAGGCGTAATGCGCGAGTGCGTAAGAAAAGCCGCACCTTGTCCAAAGGTGAGGATTTACAGGGAGTGGCGCAATCTGGCCAAACGGGGACATTTCGCTCATGTCTAAGGCAGGGCGTCACGAATTGGAGGGGGGTTGCACCGTGCAACCCCCCTCCAATGTTCAGTCGGAGCACGCAGGAAAGTTAGCCAAACTCGGACACTTGACCCAGGCCGAGGCGAGCACTACGAGCTGGCAGGGGGGTTCCACCGTGGCCCCCCCTAAGTTCAGTCGAATCTACCCACCTGTTTCAGCCGAACCTACCCACCCCCTGACGTTCAGTCGAGGCACTCATGATCATGGGCACCAGACCGTGCCCAGCAAGTTAGCCAAACCCGGACATTTCATCCAGGCCGAGGGCGAGCACCACGAGCTGGAGAGGGGGTTGTACGGTACAACCCCCCAGCGTTCAGTCGAGGTAATCATGATCTTGGGCACCGACCATTCCAGGCAAGTGAGCCAAACCCGGACATTTGGCCGAGGCCGGGGGCGAGCACCACGAGCTGGAGGGGGGTTGTACGGTACACCCCCCCCGCGTTCAGTCGAGGTAATCATGATCATGGACACCCGACCATTCCCGGTAAGTTAGCCAAACCCGGACATTTGGGCAAGGCCGAGGGCGAGCACCACGAGCTGGAAAGGAGGGGGTTGAACGGTTCAACCCCTCTGCGCGAATCTACCTCCTATAGGCCGATTGATGCTTGACCATGGTGATATGCATATCCAAACCCGGACAATTGCCCCACGGCCATGCCAGCCAGGGCGGGCGTGAAGCGAGCAAAGGGGGAACACCTTTTGGCCTCGCTTGCCTGATATTCACAGATCCTGTGCATAACTCTGGTGACAACCGCCACGGCCATGCCGGGACGTTACGTCACGGCCCCATTCGCTTGCAGTGCCCGCTTTTTAAGCACACCTCGGTCGTGGGTCGAGGGGCGCTGTCCCCGTGCAATCCGGTCATCGAGCGCTTGTAGGAGGCGCGTGGTGGTGCAATCCTTGTGCAAGCCAGTCCGAGAGTGCGGCGAGCATGGAGGCACGAACATGGGAGGCAATCGGTATTCGATGCGAACTTGCATCGAATGCTCGGGCGGTGCCCTCCTCCAAGTCCCTGGGTAGCGCCGAGGCGATGGCATGCGAGCCCGACTTCCACGCCATCGATATGCAAGCCGGTCATAAAGGCTCGTCCTGTTATGCAAGCTTGCCGGGCCGCGTGCAAGCCGTCCTGGCTGAGGGGGTTGTGCAAGCGGACAGCGAACGATGACCAGGAGCTGCGGGCGGCACCGACCCCCGATGGCCAGGTCAAATTCCCCCACCCTTGGCCACCCCAAATTCCCCCAGGCAGGACGACCAGATTATGACGACTCGGGTGTGATGGCGATGCGT
>LNAP01005527.1_pt1 | contig 11197 bp, 15 predicted proteins | sample 602601 | NCBI WGS metagenome assembly LNAP01 (sample SAMN02440304, study PRJNA202911) | soil metagenome | biome: Subtropical and temperate rainforests or woodlands; isolation source: soil samples (1 kg each in a 20% v/v slurry with milli Q water) were... ...
CATGGCTCTGTCCGATATGAAGGTATTCAACGAATACCTGAAGAAAACCACCATCGAAACCCTCGGTCAGCAGATCGAAAAGTTCAACGGCGCCTCTGCAGGCGCCATCCGCCTTACCGCCCAGGGTATCGACGGCGACTTCCTGCAAGAGTCCCTGTGGGCAGGCCTGCACTCGGCTCAGCGCCGGGTTGATCGCTACGCCGCGAACGATGCTCAGGCCGCTACTGTCCTGGCTCAGCTGCAAGCCAACTCCGTCAAGATCGCAGGCGGCTTTGGTCCGATCCTGTGGGAGCCTGCGCAGCTCACCTGGATCGCCAAGAATCCGGCCGAGGCGCTGGAAGTCATCAGCCGCAACCTGTCGGAAGCGATCATCGCCGATCAACTGAACACTGCCGTGGCCGCGCTCGTAGCTGCTATCGGTAACGTGCCTGCTGCGACCAACGATGTTTCGGCTACCGCTGGCATTACTTACTCGGCGATCAATGGCGCGCACGCCAAGTTCGGCGACTCCAGCGGCTTGCTGGTGGCTCAGGTCATGACTGGCGAAGTGTTCCACCGCCTGATCGGCCAGAACCTGGCGAACGCTACCCAGCTGTTCACCTCGACATCGGTCAACATCGTGTCGATCCTCGGTCGCCCGGTCGTCGTGACTGACTCCCCGGCCCTGTACGCAGCTGGCACGCCGAACCTGCAAAAGGTTCTGTCCCTGGCTGACAGCGCCGCCATCGTCCACGACGGTAGCGACCTGATCACCAACGTGGATACCGGTAACGGCAAGCTGCGTATCGAAACCACCTTCCAGGCGGATTACAGCTTCGGCCTCGGCCTGAAGGGTTACGCGTGGGACGTGGCCAACGGCGGCAAGTCGCCTACCAGTGCCGAACTGGCCACTGGGAGCAATTGGGATAAGTACCTGGCGAACCTGAAAGCAACCGCCGGCGTTATCACCATCGGTGATGCTGCCAAGTAATTGATCGGGCGGCCTTCGGGTCGCCCCTTTGGCTGGAGGATGCGGCTGATAATCCGTGGCGCATATGCCAAAGCACAGAATTTACGCCGAAAAGAAACAGGATGACCTATAATAAAACTCGCAAAGCACTGGCACTCGGTGCGCGTTTTATAAATCAGCCTATTTCGGGGTCTAAATGACTGAGCCAGTCTTATGCTCTATTGAGCGGTGCGTAAAAAAAACATTCTGTAAAGGTTTTTGCAGGATTCATTATGATCGAATGAGAAAGCATGGCGACCCACACGCCGACAGGAAAAAGAGAGGCATTTGCAGTGCTGATGGGTGCGGCAGCACTTCTAAAGCTAAAGGCATGTGCGGAATGCACTACGCAAGAATTAAAAGGCATGGTGATCCACTGTTTGTTTCAGGCGGTACGCAGCCAGGTGATGCCATAAGCTGGCTTAAATCACATGCTAATCATTTGGACAGCGTTATCTGTCTAGAGTGGCCGTTCGCGAGAAGGAATGGCGGGGATGGGCATATGCGCGTAAACGGCGAGTACATCGGGGCGCATCGGGTGATGTGCCGCATGGTCAATGGCGACCCGGCAGGCGATGTAGATCACGCGGCGCATTCTTGCGGAAATAGCGGATGCGTAAATCCGCATCACCTTAGATGGTCAACAAGGTCTGATAACGAGGCCGACAAGATTATTCATGGAACTAGCAATGCCGGGCAGAATCATGGCCTATCTAAATTGACAGGCGATGACGTAATAAAAATAAGATTACTTAATGGCAAGTTAAAGCAGAAAGAGATAGCCAAAATGTTTGGCGTAAAGCCGCCTACAGTAAGCGCTATTTTGTCCGGGAAAACGTGGAAACACCTTCTATAGGAATAGTTATGAGCCAGCAAAAGATTGTATATATTGCACACCCGGTGAGCCCTGAGCGCAAGAAAGAGCTGCGCGACAAAGGCTTCAAGATCATCGATGCGCAATTCGATCCAGATCCGAAGCCTGCGAAGGGCAAGCAGGACAAGGCGCCGGAGTAACCCATGACCGACTTCATCACCATCGCGCAGGTTGATAACCTGCTGGGCGTCGAGTGGACGACCGAAGACAAGAAGCCTCGCGCGGTGCTGATGGCTAACACCTGGCTATCTGAGAGGGTGCAGCAAGAATTCGGCGAGGTTCCGGCCGCCATCGTGCAGGCCGGGGCCGAAATCGCGAGAGAGGCGGCGCTGGGCGCCTTGTATGGCGCCAGAGATCGCGAGGTCATCTCGGAAACAAAGACGGTCGACGTGGTTTCGAAGAGCGCGACCTATTCGCGTGGAAGTTCAGCAATTAGCGCTGGCGAGGCTTTCGCCCTGGCGCTACTGAAGCCTTTCATGGGTGGCGGACAAATCAAAATGGTGCGCGGCTGATGAGCGCCTTCTATGACGAGATGGCAGGCGTTGCGCTCGACCTGATAACCGAATTCGGCCAGGTCGGTACGCTCTCATACACACCAGCAGTTGACCCGAACGATTACGACCCGGTTACCGGCACCGGCCCCGTCGCCGTGCCTGTCGCCCAGTCCGGCCAACTGATCCTGCTCGACTACACCGCAGCAGAATCGGGCGTGATCAATGCGTCGGGCTCGCTCGTCCAGCAGGGTGACAAAAAGATCCTGCTTGCCGCTAAGGGCCTGACATGGGTGCCGACCATGACCACCACTATTGATGCTGGCGGCCAGGTCTGGACCATCGTCAACATCAAGTCGACCAATCCGGCCGGCACACCGCTGGTTTACGAAATCCATGGGAGGCGCTGATGAGCTTTGCAGATGATGTTCGTCGATTCAGCGTGAAGACCGAGGCCGCTCATAACAAAATCGTGCGCGCCGCGACCATCGAGCTGTTCAGCAGCGTTATCAAGGCGACCCCTGTCGACACTGGTCGCGCACGCGGCGCATGGGCGACAACCGTTGGCAGTCCGTCAAGCGCGGTAGAAACCCGAGAGGGTGAAGGCGTGTCGCTCGCCGAGGTTATCTCTGTCACCCCGCCAGGCGCAGGGCAAGAGACGTATCTGGCGAACAATCTGCCCTATATCGTCGAGCTCGAAGACGGCAGCTCCAAGCAGGCCCCGGCCGGGATGGTCACCGGCAGCATGGATCGCGTCTCCAAGATCGTTGCCGCAGCCATCGAAAAGAACAAGGTTTGAGCCATGTCTGAAACCAAGATCAACGCGGCTCTGGTCAGCGCCTACCTCGCGAGCGGCCTTTACCCGGCGGACAGGACGGCCTGCGAGGGGAAGGCTTTCGCGCCAGTCACCGGCCAGCCATGGGCGCGTCTCACCGACATGCCCACTGGCCGAGAGCCCGCTGCATTCGGTGACGTGAATCCAGTCGAGCGCACCGGTTACCTACAGATCGACATTTACCACCCGAACAACACAGGAACGGCGCTGATTCTCGCCGATGCCGACAAGGCGCTGAGCTTCTACAAGCCAGGCCTGAGACTCGAATACCAAGGCCAGCGCGTGCACATCCGCAAAGCTGAACGCTCCAAGATCACGCCAGAGGCTGTTTGGACTGGCGTGAGCATCCTCGTTTATTACAGCGCGTGGATTTTTCCGGCCGCCTGAGCCAACCCGAGCATTACCCGCACCCCGCCCATTGAGCGGGTTTTTTCGTTATAGGAGATCCCTAAATGGGCTTAGCTAACGGCTCTGCCGTACAAACGTACTACGTCGAAGAGGTGGCAGGCGCTATTCCTGCAACTCCAGCCTGGAAGCCGATCCGCTTCGTCAGCGCTGGCCTGACGCCGAACATCAATCAGATCGATACGGCGGAAATGAATCAATACCGCCAACAGCAGGCGAGCCGTGGCGGCACCTACAGCGTGGCCGGCGATATCGCGGTCGAGCTGTCGTTCTCCAGCTTCGACGACCTGATCCAGGCTGCCATGCAGGGCACTTGGACGGACAATGTCCTGAAGATCGGCAAGGTCGAGCGCTCGTTCGCCATCCTGGAGCGCCACACCGACATCGGCGTAGATTACGTCTATCACGGCTGTCGCGTCAGTACGATGGCGATCAGCTCCCCGCTGAATGCCCCGGTTGGCGTCACCTTCAGCATGATGGGCACCAAGGCCGAGAAGTACACCGTGCCGGTTGGCTCGACGTACCTGCCGGCGACCGCGACCGACATCATGATCACCACCAACCTGGCGCTGACCGAGGGCGGTGTGTCCGTGGCTTATGCGACCGAATGGAGCGTCAGCCTCGACAACGGTATGGAAGCCCTGTTTGCGCTGGGCAGCCGTGAAGCCTTCGACATTTCCAATGGTGTCGCCAAGGTAACCGGCTCGATGTCGGCCTATCTGGTCGATCCCGTGCTGTGGGACAAGGTGCTCAATGAGACCGCCACCTCGCACACGATCCAATTCACCGAAGGCGCAGACAGCTACACCCTGGAATTGCCAAAGGTCCGCTACACCCAAGGCCAGAAACAAACCAGCGGCCCGGGCGCGATCATTCCTCAGTACACCGTCAGCGCCGGTTACGACGATGTGCTGGCCACCACCATGATGATCACGCGAACCGGCGTGTAATCATCTCGCTGCAATGAGGGGCTTTCGAGCCCCTTATTTATTACTGATCCCTAAGCCCTGGCACTCGCCGGGGTTTTTTGTTTCTGCCGCAAGGCAATCAAACACGCAGCCTAGGCCCGTACAGCCGAACGGCGGATGTCCGCTCATCCATCCGCCCTGGCTGCGTTTCTATTCGACTGGTGAGCGAGGCATTGCCGATGAACAGTGTTACTGAACTGGTTGAATCGCTTGATGTGAGCGTGAAGGCTAACCTTGCCTTTGACAGTCTGATTGACCGGCTGCTCGCTACATTCAGAGCGTGTGGTATGGCTGCTCCGTGCTCGATAATCGATGACCTGGCCGTCTACAGGGCTATTAATGAGATCACCTTGTGCATCACGGCTTCCGGCAACGACCCTAGGGTCGTCGATCTCTGCCGATGCGCACTAGAGTGCTCAGGCATAAGCAAGAATGAAATCAGGATCGATGCGGACGGAATAGTTAAACGCCGACAGATCTATTTCGTGAAAAACAGTAGCGGCCTTATCAAGATTGGTTCGACCATGGACGTGTTATCAAGAGTCAAGGGATTGCAGACTGGAGCTGGAGAGAATCTTGAGGTGCTCGTGCAGATGGACGGGTCCACCGGCATGGAAAAGCATCTGCATAAACGCTTCTCTGGCTCAAACGAGCATGGAGAGTGGTTTAGGCCTGATATCGAAGTACTTGAGTTCATAAAAAGCCAGCGGAAAGACTGCTGACAAAAATCGCTAACCAACACTAAAGAATCCTAAATGCCCGCCACTGAGCGGGCTTCTTTTTGCCTGGAGATTCACCGAATGACTGCTAAAGCCAAAACCACCGAAATCAAGCCATTCGCCCTGAGCGACTTCTTCACCCTGGGCGCTCTGGAGAAAGGCAAGAAACTGCCGTTGACCCTGCCTGATGGCACTGAAACCGAGTATCACCTGATGGTGCTGGGTGCCGATGCGCCCGCGGCGCGCAAAGCCCTTCTGGAAGCGGCCCGCATCCTGCGCGATGAGGGCAAGGAAGGCATGTCGATCGACGAAGAAACCGCTATTCAACAGCGTGCCAATCTTCACTATTGCTCCGCGCTGGCCTTCGACTGGTCGCTGCCGGTGCCATACAGCAAAGAAGCCGTAGCCGAGCTGCTGCTCAACAACCCCGGCCTGGCGAATGATGTCGAGCGACTGGCGAGCGACCGCGCCCGTTTTTTCGCTCCAGAGTTGAAAGCCTCCTAACCCACTGGGAAGGCGAGGCTAAGCTCAACAAGCCGGTCAAGGGATCAACGGCCACAACCCGTGATCACCTGACGCGGGTCTGGAACATGACCGGCCACAAGCCTCGGGAGCTGGATATTCCAGCCATGCCCGAGGGTATGGGCTATCTGGCCGGCTTGTTCTGGGAGCTCAAGCGCACCAGCGATCCGCTGACCTGGCAAGAAATGGACGCCTGGACACGGATGATGGATCGGCAGATCGAGCCGGAAGAGGCCCGGGTGTTGATGAAAATGGACGGCATTCACTGTCGGGTGATGAATGAGGGGTGAGCCCAGCCCTCGCGCTGGGTTTTTTGCGTCTTGCCCACAACGAATAAAATGATCTCCTCGGCGAGGCTTTCCTTTAACCATTCATGAAGGCGGCATACGATGGGCATTCTGATATCAAGGAATGGAGCAAGAAAGTTGACGGACATTTTTGAAATTCGCGAAGCCTATGCAAAGTACAGTCAAGCGCAGAGTGCCTATTGGGACGACCTCAACGAAAAGGTCGTCTTGATTTACAAAGGGTTCACCAAGCACTTAGGGCTGGAGGAAAAATACTTCAGCCTCAATGGGGTGAAGACCCCGTATGTGCAACTGGGCACCTACGAAGACGGCCATTTTGAAGCCGTCAGGGTTGCGGATTTTGAAGGCGACAACCTCTCGATCCCGTTCGCTCTAAAGGTCACGCTGGACGATGATCAAGAAAGCATTTCCAAAGAGCACTTCATCATCCAGCTATCCATCCAGAAGAAAGACGGAATGTATGGCGTGATCGTCAAGCAGGATGTTGGCGTAGCGAAGGCCAGTATTCCCGCCTTATTCGGCGAGAAGCGGCAGTCCGAGCTGTACGAGTGCATGGCTCGCCAGATTCTCGACTATCTGAATCCCGCTGTATTCAGCTGAGCCCCTACTGAAACACGGAGCCTCGCCTCGGCGGGGTTTTGGCCGTCCACCTGGCGGCAGTCAGCTTCAAGCCCGCATACACACGATTCGATATCATTGTATGATGCCGATGCAAAGTCTTCTTTGCGCGACCTGGCAGGGCATAGGCATGGCACACGGCGAGCGACACACCAATCATCATCGACTTGAGCTTATGAGTAGCATCATGAGCGGGCAAGCTGCGCGCTCTCTTGAGCTACTTCGAGCGATTGACGGGACGATTGAGGCGATGGTCTATATCCGCAGAGATATGGAGGCGCTTTCCGAAAGCTGCGAGAGCCTACTAAGTCGCGCAAACACTGAAGACCTGGAGGGTGAGCCATTGGAAAGTGAAGTGGTTCCATCGCTAGAAAAGGTTCAGGATTACCTAAAAGACTCGCATATTGTTCTATGCGAGCGCCTTGATGCTGCTCTTCACGCTCCTGAGCTTGAGGCGGATGACGGGATAGTTGAAGCCTACGAGCGAACCATCGGGTCTGTTGAAGAGCTAAACACGAAGGTCGAACAGCTTCGATGGGTCGTACTGGAGCGCGGGGCTGATTATGAAGTTGCCCACAAGCCGGTAGTCATGCACAACGCCTCCGACATCGACAGCTTTCTCGACGACCTGTGATACTGATAATTGAAAGCCTTGATCTGGGTAAGTCTTCTTTTCAGAATGACTACAAGAGCCTTCCTGATGACATCAAGGTCCAGCTAAAGGAAAGACTGAAGCTTCTTTTGGAAGATCCTCGCCCAAAGAAGCTGCGCCTTGAAAAGCTGTCTGGCTATAAGAAGCCGGGTATTTATACGATCCACATCACCGCCAACCACAGTCACAAACTCAGCTTTGAGCTTGTTGGATCTGTAGCGGTGCTCAGGCGGATCGGTACCCACAAAGATATTGACCGTAAACCATAGCGAACCTGACAAGCCCAGCCCCGCGCTGGGCTTTTTGCATCTAAATCAGTTCGCGAGCCCTGGCCTTTCTACGCAATGTAAGCATACATCGTTGCGCACTACCTTTCCGCCGATCTGGTGAAGGACGACAGAGATATCTTCAATCTCTAGGTGCGTACCTGGCGTACCTCGATAGTCGTCTGAATCGAGGTCAAGATGCACGCCGATCTTTAGATGGGGCAGCGGGCCGTCCGACTCAATGCTGGCGACCTGCTGGTCATCTCCAAGGATAAAAAGGTAGGTGTGCTTCATTTAAGTTGCCTTCTGAGTTCTCGGTGCGGGAAGAAGATGGTTGCAGTTATGCGCGAATCTCTTCCCGATCAGGTGTGAGCCAAACTTCGATCAATTACGGACTCAAGTAACGTAGGTGACGCACCACAAAGAAGCCCCAGCTTACGGCCGGGGCTTCAGGTGACGACACCGACCTCCACGGAAGAGTCGTCACTGAGAATATAGCACTGCGGTGGAAAAGTGCTGTGTCGCTGGGGTAGCCGTTCCAGTTCGCCTCGGCGGGGTTTTGGCCGTTCCCCTCGATAGTGGTAGATTGCCGCTTTAATGGGGAGGGATACCGGATGCGTGGGGTTATTTTGGTTTCGGCATTGGTAGCGCTTGCTGGCTGTGGTGATGACACTATCGATAAGGGCAGGGCGGCCGCAGCTTCTCGCCTCAAGGACCCTGGCTCGGCTCAGTTCAGGGGTGACTACATCACGAGTATTGGATCTGTGTGCGGCGAGATAAATGGAAAGAATGGCTTTGGTGCATACTCAGGGTTCGAACGATATATGTCCTCTAGGGGAAATAGTGGAGACTTCACCGCAATAGTTGCTAGCGAAGACGCGTCAGGGCTTATAGATATCCTGTGTACGAAGCCGGCTAAAAAATAACGGACCACCTGAAAAGTTAATCATCAAACCGCCCAATGAGGCGGTTTTTTTACGCCTGGAGAAAAGTATGTCAGAGACAGCTCGCCTTGTTATTGCGGTTGACAGCACTCAAGCCGCATCGGCTGGCCGTGATCTGTCTGCTCTGGAGCGACAGGCAGGAACCACAGAGATCGGTATCGCCAAGCTGGCGAAAACTGCCACTGCCGCGTTTGCCGCCCTCAAGCTTGGCGGAATTGTTGAGGATGCTGTAACGCTCGCCTCTAGATATGACCAGTTGGGCCTGGTCATGAAGACTGTTGGGGCAAATACCGGCAGAACTACCGTTGAGCTCGCAGCTCTGGATCAGTCCCTCCAGAAGGCCGGCATCTCGGCTATTCAATCGCGCAACAACATCATCAAGATGATGAGTGCAAACATTGACCTTACGCAGGCCACGAAACTTGCTCGACTGGCTCAGGATGCTGCTGTCGTTGGCAATACCAACTCTTCGGAGGCATTCGAGCGCCTGATCAAGGGCATTCAGTCTGCCGAAAAAGAAACCCTCGAAACTCTCGGGCTCAACGTCAACTTTCAACAGAGCTATGAAAAGCTCGCTGCCCAGCTCGGAAAGAATGCCGATCAGCTAACCACCGCCGAAAAGACTCAAGCCGGCGTCAATGCTGCAATGGAGGCGGGGAAAAACATTGCAGGTGCTTACGAGGCCTCTCTCGATAACGCAAACAAAAAGCTTCAGTCGTCGACTCGCTACGTTGAGAATTTGAAGGTTTCCCTGGGCGGCGCAGCTCAACCGGCTTTCGGGGTTGCGGTAGATGGGTATGTCGGATCGCTGAAGATGTTGAGCGACAACGTATCCATCGTGAGCCAGCTACTTGAGACAGGGCTTTATGCGGCGCTCGGACGCGGCGTGGCAGCTGCTTACACCAGCGCTGCCGCCTTCGCAGTGGAAACGAAAGCCAAGCAATCATCCGCAACCGCCGCGCTCGCCCTCGCAGAGGCGGAGGCGATTGAGGCTGCCGCCAATCTCAAGGCCACAACCCAGAGATACGCCGCTTACGCCTCACACGTCGAGGTGACCGCCGCGACAAATGCAGATGCTGCGGCGCAAGCTCGGCTTGCAGTCGCCCAGAAAGCCTCCGCTGTAACCAGTACGGCCCTGATGGGCGCCGGAGGAAGACTCCTCGGACTGATGGGAGGCCCGGTAGGATTGGCGGTTATGGCAGGCAGTGTAGCTCTCTCGTTCCTGGATTTCGGAGAGGAAACGGGAGCTCTGAAAGCCAGGATTGCCGAGCTCGACGGGCCTCTGGACGGCCTTCTCACCAAGTTCACCAAGCTCAGTAAGATTGAGCAGGTCAACCAGATTGAAAGTCTGAGCAAGGATCTGGAGTCGCTCAAAACCGCATACGCCAAAAGCGGTGAAGATGCCGGCAGCGCCTTTGTCGAATCGCTGGCAAAGGGCATGAGCGGGCCCCGTCGAAGCAGCATCACGGTTGCTAGCGGCGAACTCGCGAGCGCTGTGGAGAGCGTCAAGAAAGCATTCCAGGAAACCGGAACGGTTGATTGGTCGTCGCTTCTGGCTCAGCTTTCGAATGTTAACGGTGTAAGCGCTGAGCAACTTCAGATCGTCAAGGATCTGGCTGGGTCTCGCGAAGCGGAAGGTCGAAAAATTGCCGAGGTAGAGGGTAGGCTGAATGCCCTGACCGGCTCCTACAAGGCCAACACGGATGCGGCTACCAATAACGCCATTGTTACGGACACGACCGGCCAGAAATATATTGATCAGCTGAAGCGACAGTCTGACTTTGCAGGAAAGCTGACAGAGGTTGAAAAGGTCAGGATTTCGATCAGCAAGGGATACGCTGGCACGCTTTCAGAGACGGACCAAAAAGCAGCGCTTGCCTATGCTGGCACGGTCGATAAAGCGAACGCAGCAACCGCCGCCACAAAGACACTCACTTCGGAAACAAACAAGCATGCGACTGCTGTAGAGAATCAGGCTAAAGCGCTCAAGGATTTCGAGGCGCAATCCGCCATATCGACCAAGTCCTCAAATGACATGGCCGACGCCTATCTGGCCGGTGCTGACAATGTTCGCGAGCTGACCATCCAGCAAAAGGTTGAAGAGGAACTGCTCAAAACTGGAGCCGCTGCACGCGATGCCGTAACCGCCGCAGTCAATCGCGAGGCCGACGCAAAGGATCGGCTTGATGTTGATCAAGTCATTGCCAGCATGCGCGTCGAGAACGCAAACACTGTTGCTCTGACGGCTGCAACTCTCGAAGGTGCTGACGCTGTCGAAGCGCTCAACATAAAGAAAGCAATGACTGTTGCCTTGTCGGGCAAAAAGATTTCCGTCGATAGTGAGGAGTATAAGCAGCTCAAGCTTCTCACCGAGGAGCAGCTGAAGAACAACAATGCCTTGGAAGCCGCTGGTCGCATTGAGGGCTTGGTTGATCGCCTCAACCCGGAACTCAAGCTTCTAAAGGATTACGAGCAAGCGCAAAAGGATCTAAATGCGGCGATAGGCCTTGGCACAGACAAGACTCCGCTCTACCAAGACGCCCTGGTCAAGCTCGGCAACGAGTACGAGGTAAACCGCAGCAAGGCGACTGTCTGGGGTCAGATGAC
>LNAP01005528.1_pt1 | contig 11196 bp, 31 predicted proteins | sample 602601 | NCBI WGS metagenome assembly LNAP01 (sample SAMN02440304, study PRJNA202911) | soil metagenome | biome: Subtropical and temperate rainforests or woodlands; isolation source: soil samples (1 kg each in a 20% v/v slurry with milli Q water) were... ...
CGGCACATCGGCCGCAGGATTGATGTTCGCCCATTTGCGGGGCTTCCCCCAATTGAATAGTAGGCTCAAAACCTGGACGACGTAATTGGCGAACCGCCGCTTGTGTTTGGTGTAGGCCTTATCGCGCAGTCCGATGACGAGGGCGCTGTCGATATCCTTGACTGCTGTGTCATCAATCTTCTGTAGCCAGTCGAAAACCTTCTGATAGTCGGATCGGGTGAGAGGCGCCAGTCCGAGGAATTCCGGAGATGCGCGGTATGCTGTAATCAGCCCGCCCAGGCTGCCGGCCTTTGCGCTGGACTGGGACGGCAGTCCGTTCAGTCGGTCGATCTCCGCCATGAATTCTGGGGTGCCGGGTGCCGCCAATATCCGCTGCCCGGTTCCGCGGTGATAGCAATACCACTGCCCGTTCGACTTATAGCGCTTGATGCCCTTGACGCGGATGATTGTCATCAGTCGAGCTTGGCCAGGATCTGCTCTCTGGTCTGACTGACCCCCTTCTGCTGGTCGATCCATGCATTGAGATCGTCGAGATCATAGAGTGTCTGATTATTAATCAGCAGCGGCCGGACGATCACCGTGGCCTTGAAGCGGCTGACCGGCAGCGACAGATAGGCAGCCGCAGCATCGGCATCAAGCAGGCGCGGCGCCAGTTGGCTCGGGAGGGCCTTCGATCTCTTGGCGGTTCTCATTGCTGCTCCTCAGAATCAATAGGCCGGCGCCCTGGCCGCGCTGCGATCATCGCCGCATAGATGTTCTTGGCGAATTCAAACGCAGCCTTCTTCGTCTCAAACCAATATTCGCCGGCATCAACCACCGGTCCGCCACCAGGTACGTTCCGGCGCAGCATGCCTTGGTCCGGCCGCACCGGCACGATCGCCAGCCCAGCATCCTCCAGGGCAGCCAGGATCGCCTCCATGGCCGGCATCTTATGGAAGCTGCCATCAATTAGAATCTCGTCCGGCCCAAATGCGTTCTCATCGACGTAGAGATTTTTGAACGAATCCTCGTTGGATTCGGCGCGCAACCGCTCGACTAAAGCTGCCAGCATTAGATCCTTGATCGCGTCACGATCCATTGCCAGGCACCTCTTCAAACGTCCTCATAAACGCAGCATGGTCATATCGCTGTATTCCGCCACTTGGAAACTGGACGAACCATAGCCCTCTCGGCAGTGGCCGATCGCCGTAGGCATCCTTCACCCACTTTGGCCGCTTCCACCAATCTCCACCCTCTGATCGCCAGGCTTCAACGAGCAACGGTCTGCGCCGGTATTGGGTCATAGCCGCCTCACGTCGCCAGATCGTCGTTCATCGCCCACTATGCGCTCCCGCATCAATCATCTCCGCTTCCTCCAACTGGCTGGCATCTCAAACTTTCCCGCCCACACGCCGCGCCGATGTCCGCGCGCATAAGCCTGCTGCGGTTCATAGTCCGGGTGCATGTAGGCCACGGCCCATCCATGTGCCACGAGCCACGCATTCAGATCCATCACCTCGACGTAGCAGATGCCCAGGCTGCGGCGGTAGCGATCAGTGCCTGTGATGACGCACCTGACCGTCTTACTTGCCACAAGCTGCCGCAGGGCGTCCCTGGCCGCCATGCCGCAGGCCCAAGCTTGGCCGTCTGTGTCGTAGCAGGGCTGGGCAAGCTCCGGTGCGTCGATCGATGACAGCCGCACTGGCTTGCCATTGCACCGGATCGTATCGGCATCATGGACCGATAGCGCCCCGCATATCAGGATGATGGCGGCGGTGGTCATGACTATATGCTCCCCTGCCTTAAATTCTTTGACCTAATGCTTCCGGTGCGTCCGCCGCGCCGCCGATGTGCTTTTCCAGAGCGTGACTTCTGGGTGCGGCGCTTGCGACGCTTATGTAGCGTCTTCATTCTGCTCATCTCACATCCTCACATCCTCACAGCACACATGATGGTTGGGGTGGTTAGGAATCCGTTATCGGCGCATAGATCGGGTCATCGCCCCAGTCCCCCGGCATGTCGTCGGTGTTGACATACGGATTATTGTGGTCGGCCGCAGCATCTAGCTTTTTGTAAAGATCTTGGTATGCCCTCAGCTGGCCTCGCACGTAATCGCAATCCGGCTGACTCCTGCACCAGTTGATTGCATGCGATGCGGCCTGCAGGGCGAGTGCCAAATCATTCGATGTCAGCTTCGGTGCTTCACTCATCTCACTTCCTTTCGCATACAGGTTGACGGGTGTTCCAGGCAGCATCAGACTCGGCCTGTGACCGAAAAGAATCATCTATCGTTGCGCAGCAGCGCTCACACATTGTGAGGTAATAACCTGTATATCCGCGCCTGCGCCCCTGCTTTGCCTTGCCGCCACAAAATGGACACGGCAATAATTCATCCATCACACCGCTCCCACCGCTCTGAGTATCAACACAATACCGGCTATCAATAGCACCCACGCTGCAAAGCCCTTGACTGTTTCTAAGTCAGGCATGGGGTGGCTCTGGGAGGGGCATCCAGTGGGTTGCCCAGCTATGCATCCATCCGTTGCTATAACCGCCGCTGCACGTGTTGCTTCTGACGGCAAGCCCCATTTCCATGATCCACGCTGGCGTTGGGTCTGGTTGCGGCGACCACCATCCCAAGAGCAGATCGACATCTGCGGGCGCAGTCTCGATCAGTTGCCATTCCATCACTTCACCCTCTCTATCAGTTCGACAGCATATGCCTTGAGCCTGTTCGGCAGCACGCTACCCAGTATTACTGTCAGTATGTCGCGGCGCATGGAGGCGCGGGAGGCGCCCTGCCATGCCTCGACCGCCTCAGCGATGGAGGTATAGAACGGCGTCAGCACTTCGCCGCACAGCTTGCATTCGATGTGGAAGCCAAGGCAGATATCGGCCGCCCAATCGTCTCTGAACTGCATGCCCTGCTTGTGATCGCACCCATCACTCACCTTCGCCTCCTATGCCGAGAGCGCGGAGAACGGCGAGTGCGCTGCGTCGGTGTTGTTCTGCTAATCTGCTATTGCCCAACTCGTCCCACGGACATACATAACCCTCAGCGTAGAACATCGCTGCGGCCGCCCTCTCCACCATCTCATCGCTAGGCGTGAAGGCGGGGGTGGTGGCGAGCATGGCGCCCCATGTTTCCCGCTGAAATTTGCCCTGCACAGTCACAAAATTCTTGTCTCTGTGTGCGCCCCATCCATGTGTCGCGATCATCTCCTCCGTCGCCAGCTTCGGCACCAACACCCACTCCGTCCCGTCTGCGTGTTTCAGGGTCATGGCTGATCGTCCTTCGGTGCATCTTCTTCCCCATAATACTGCGCCAGGAAGCTGAAGTGCTGTTTCATCTGCTTGTCAGTCATATACCAAGTATGGCTGCACCGATTGCACTCAGCCCGGCCGATCAAGATATCAACCTCGTAATCCCCGTGGTCGCAGTCGTCGTCTAGACCGTCGTATGGCTCGTAATCATCGTCGTCTTCGTTCATGGCTTAGTCCTTTGGCTTGAGTGAACGGATCATCTCTTGCGCATGACTGCGTAGAATCGTGCTCGGCGTCCCCGATTTCTCTGCAATCACCTCAGCCGCCGCCTCTATCGCCTCCTGCCAGCTGGAGGATAGGGCATCAGTTGCGCTGTCTCTTGCCAGTCCCATGCGCACGGTATCCTCGATTAGACACGCATTAACATTGGTCAGCCGCGCCGTCTTTTCCTTCAACCGCTCGTTCTCGGCTTCCGCTGCTGCGAGGCGTTGGGTGAGGCCCGCAATCTGTTCATCCTTGTCGTCGGATATGCATTGCGGGCATCCGATCAGATCGCGGTGCAGTGTTTCAACTTCGCCGCATCCACCGCAGATAGGGCAGCCGTCTATTCCTTCGGCCAGGCGCTGGGTGTCTTGGTCGGTCATGATTGAAACGCTCCGATCACCAGAAGAATGACAACGATCAGTCCAAGCCAGAAACAGAATTTGGCGAAGCGTTCGTCATCTTCGCGCTGCTGTTTCATGCCCTCTTCGTGTTTTTTGTGGAATTCGGTTATTTCTTTCAGGAAATCTCCCATCACCCACCCCCTGTGCGGCTGGCGAGCCATCGGTCGATATACCAATCATCGACGCCGTCGACCTCAGGGTGCTCTTCCATGACGAAATGCAGGAACTCCGTTACGTCACGTCGCGTATATCCGGCCGGCGCGGGAGGCTGGCGGAGGGCTGCTTGCCAACCCTTCAGATAAATTTTGAATGCAGATTCATAAACATCGACACTCTCTTTAGACCAGCACCAAGGTGGCGGCATTCCCGGTAGCATTTCTGCGTCGAAGATTGTCCTTATTTCCTCGCGCTCGACCTTGGTAGGTGTGGTAGGCTGATGGAGTGCTGCGAGATCACGCGTCACAGCTTCGATCTCATGTTGCCAATAGCTTTTGTCATCGTCGCTGTCGGCGAAGTCGCGACAGTTGGTAAGCGCTTTGATAATCGCGTACTCATGCGTCAGGATTTCTGGCAAAGCCTCGCGCTCGGCCTGGGTAGGTGCGTGGGTCATGGGGTCACCTTGCGTGTTGCGTCACAGAGTTTTTTCCACTGGCCCTTCGTTACGGCCATAGTCATCTGGGTGAATTCATCGTGGACCTTGCTGATCAGCAGCGTGTAGCCCTTGTACGAGAGCGGGTGAGTAAACGGCGCGGTCGCCTCAACCAGATCCGCACTCTTCTTCCGCTCGGCCATCAGTTCATCGATGAGCGCGATGATGCGGTTCTGAAAGTGCGGATAATAGGGCATAGATCGAAATTGCACCGCCTCCGCGCGCCACTTCTTCAGATCATCATCCGATATGGTCATGGGGTCAGTCATGGGGTCACCTTTTTGCGGATAATCTCGCGGATCAAAATTAGTCGTGCTCCTGATGCCTTCCGTTCCTCCATCAGCGCATCGATGAGTACAACAGTGCGAGTATATGCCAGGCTGTCAGCAGGCGAGTTGATCAGCGCCAACGCTTTCTTTGCCGCCTCTGCACGCCACTTCTTCAGATCATCATCCGATATGGTCATGGCTGCAGTTTCTCCATCGCCGCGTCGTATATCTGTAGCTCTTTACCCGCCGCTCTCTTGCAAAGCGCAATGATACGGTACGCCGTTTGATGCCGGCCGCCGTATATGTGTCCGCCCTCAAGCAGATCGATCACAGAGTGATACGTGTTCAGGTTCGAATGGGCTTCTGCCGCCGCCTTGGCGTACTTTCTCATCACTTCACCCCTGCAGCAGCACGGAGGACGGCCGCGAAGTCGGGGTCTTCCCAGGTCACGGTAAGGCCGCCGTGGCCGATCTTGTATTTCTCCCGCTGAGCCTTGGCGCCCATGTCGAAGAAGAATTGGGTCACTGACGGAGTAATGTATTCAAAGGAAATACGCCCGTCTGGCATTGGAACTTCGACTACGACGATCCTGCGTTGGCTGATTTCTGTGATCTTCATCGCCTATCCTTCCGCTTCGTTCAGGTGGTGGCTACGAAATCGCCGTATGTGGGGTCTTCGATATCCCAATGACATCCTTCCCCACACGGGTGTGATTGCCATGCGTGACAGTAGCCACATTTACGAAGAGGAGGCGGCGCACCACCAGCATCAATCTTTGCAATCAATTCGACGGCCGCATCGTATTGATTGGCGGCACCTTCCGTTTCAACCATGACCGTATCAATTTGCCTGATTGACCAGCGCAAAGATTCCAGAAGTTGTCTTTCTAAAGACGTTATGGGACTTTTCACTTCTTCCTCTCCTTCTCGCCCTTCGCCTGCTCTCGCTTCATGGCCTTGATCCGCCGTTCCTCGCGCGCCTGGTCGTATGCGGGGCGGTTAACCGTGCGCTGGATGAGGCGATAGGGGGAGATCACTGGATCGCGCCCTTCTCGCCGTGGTAGGCATCCAGCGTTTGGGCGGTGCCGTCAGCTGGGTGAATGTTGCCGCTCCGGCATTTCGGGCAGCCTAGGCCATGAGCGTACTGCCGCTCTGTCGCTGGCAGCATAATGATCTGGCCGAACCGAAAGCGCGACGAGCAATGGAGACAGCACCATTGCTGGTTCATAACATCGTCACTCATCACATCACCTTTCGGTTCGTCTGTCTCTGGATGGCGGAGTAGAGGGTCATTCCTTCCACCGCTTCTGGTGGGCATCGAAATCCCGCAACTCCTTCTTAAGCTGGACCAGCGTCCACCGATTGACGTGTCTTAGGCGACCCTGAAGGATTTCTGCCATTGCGGACGCGCTCTGATCTGCCGCGCTGAATGTTGCTTTCGCTGCGTCCACCGCCGATCTGACATCATCCCAAATGTTGCTCATCTCATACCTTCCTATTCTGCCGATGCGCGCGAGGGGTTAGGCGCGCTCAATTCCTGAAATCTACGTCCGGAACGATCGCCGCCGGTTTGAAGATGACCCGGTAGTGATAGACGTCCACGCCAGCCGAATCGATTTGCTCGGCGAAGTAGGTCACGTTGTCGGACAGGCCAAGAAAGCTCTTCTTATAGGCGTTCGGACCGGTCTTGCATGTGACCGTGACCTCGCGCGCCGCATCATAGTTCCCGAGGGAGCACAAACCCTCGATCACCAGCATGTATTCGCCAGTGATCCCGTTGTAGAAAATGATACGCCGGTTGATCTCGAATTGGTCGGCAGCGACTGAGAGGTTGCGCGAAGCAACGTCGGCGTCGCGTTCGCAGGCCGCCACTAATCCGGCCACCAGGCAAAGTGTTGCAAAAACTTTCGTCACGTTTTTCATCCCTCGTCCTCCTTCTATCTGACCGCCTCAAGCGGCCTCACCGGGCCGCATCCGCCAGGCCTTCAGCGTCATACCTGGATGTTGCTCCATCCACTTGGCCACGTATTCCTGTGCCTCGACATAGGCATAGGTTGGTAGGACGGCATGAGCCGTGAATGGTTGCTGATAGTGGGTGCATTGCTCTGGTGCAGATGCCAAGCATAGGGTGATGGCTAGGGTGTAGATCATGATGTCTGCCCTCTCTCGCGTGCATCCACGCATCGCTCGCTCGAAGCGCTATTGTTGCCGCCTGGATCGCCTTACACGGCTCAAGGCCCGTCCCATCAGGCGACGGTATTCCGTGCGCAGCGCGTCTGCTGCAAAGAGGATTCTCGGGTCTGTCTGCGAGATCTGATGAAGCCGAGCTTGAATATATCCATCGCGCGGCACCCAGCATTCATCAACGACCGGACTCTCCATCACGCAGCCTCCTGTGCCGCCACCGGAGACACCTTGTTGCCAGCCCTTGCCCGATGCTCCTCGCAATACGGACTTCCTGGCTCCGCCTTGGCGGCACAGAAGAGATATGAGGCACCGCTGTTTCCACCCACGGGGAAGCGGCAATCATCGCGGCCGATCTCGACCAACGGCTTTGGCGAGCCTGTACCGGGCCGATGCGTGGAGCAGGGCGTGCCGCTCGACATGATGCTTGCGAGCGCCGCCATCCTTTCCGCCTCATGAGCGGCCGCCCTCACCGGGTCACGCCGCCTGAGGGCCTGCTCCCGCACGGAAATCTTGCTGGCATGAATGCCTGGTGTTGGAGCTATCGGCGCACGCGCACCCGCAACAACCGGCGACGCGGAGCGTGCCGCTTCCGCTTTTGTTTTTGTCTTCGGGCGGGCCGGCAATTTCAGCCGATGCACCTTGCCGATCACCGCGCTGCGGGTGATCGTGCCCCCGAGATGTGCGGCAATCGCTCGGGCTGATGCTCCGTCACTCCACATATCCCGGAGCGCCTTGACGCGATCCGGTGTCCAAATATCAACCGTCTGACCGTGGCTCACTGGGTTACCTCCGACGCTCTGATGTGATAACCATGTCCCGTCCCATCCTTGTGCCAAATCCTCCCTCTGTTGATCGCCATCTTGGCATCAATGACCTCCTGCGGAATCCCGCCGGCAAAGCGGATGATGGCCTTCAGCTTGAGCCAGCAATAGACGAGCTCAGCCTTGGCCCGGTCCCGCTGACCTTGCGCGATCGATAGGCAGAGCTTTGACATGTCACGATTGGCGACGGCCACGGCCGACCAGATATCCTCGCTCGGATCGAAGCTGACCTTTTCCTGCTCGGAAATAGAGAGGTCCTGGTTCAGCTGCTCGCCCAGGCGACACAAGACGATCATCACATCGGCGATCTCGACGGTGATTTCTCCGATATCGCCGTCTGTCGCCGAGGCCCGCATTGCCTCCGCCATCTCCTCATTCGCCCGTGTGGCGATGCGGAACAATGTGCCTGACTCACCGAAAGTATCGGTGGCCCATTTGGAGATGGATGCCTGGGTCTCGATCACGCCGCCACCTCATCCCGCACAGGCCGCTGGTCATAGACCCGGTTCAGCGCTGCATCCCGCTTGGCATCCATCGCCAGCAGGCGGTCGCGCGCATGTGCCTCATGTTCGGCTGTGACCTCACCTGTCGGGCTGCCGTCCAGGTCAATCCGCACATCCTCACGGATGATGCCTTCCTGGTACCGCCGTCCGGCGCAATAATCGGCAACAGCCAGCTTGATCCGAACCATCGTGAACTCGTGGCCCTTGTCATCGACGACGCCGGCCCGTTCGATGGCATATTCAATGCCGATCCGGAGCGGCTTCTTCTGTGCCGCGGTCTTCGGCATGACGAAGCAAGCCGGGAAGGTGCGTGCCAGGATCTTGCGGTCCCGGCACGTGTTGTGGCGTCTCTCGAATGGGGTGTCGGTCATCGTGGATACTCCGGTAGCATTGAGCGTGCGACCTGTTTGCCGAGGTCAGTGAGATAGAAGAAGGCGCCCGACCATCTCGGGGATTCGCCATAAGCCTCCTCGCCGTGAGGCCCATCAAAGAGGCCGAATTCATGGGTGAGCCTCAGGATGTGCATGTCCCCGGGAGCTGTACAGTAGTGGTCTCGGTAGCCAGGCAGCCGGGAGCCGCCGCCATAGGCGTGTGAGATAATGTGCCGCTGCTTCTCGGTCAGCTCCGATACAAGTCGGTGTTCGTCAGGCAACTCAATGTCGTCATGCCGATTCCGCCTCACGATGATGTCCATAAACTCTATGTCTGGACACGGATCTGAAATGTCGATCTTGAACTGGTAGCGCGCCTTGCCGGCAGTCGGGGCGTAGACCGTCGTGACGCCATCCCCCCTACGAACACGGCAACTCCATGCCTTTTTAATCCTGGGCATTTCTCTTCTCCATCCTGATACGATGTGGAGATTGCCTCCAAAGCTTGGCGGCCTCAGCCAGCAGATCGACCGTGTATTTTCCTTCGAATGTCTCATGCCCGCGATGAACCTCATCATGGGCGACAGCGCAGAGCGGTACGGTGTAACAATCCGATGCTTTGACGCCTACGCCAGAATCGCCGCCAGCGCTGATGTGATGGGCGCAGATGTGGCCTTGGCACTCATGCTTGCCGGCGATCAGGCAATTGAACCCGCGAACAAACTTGAGGTGTCCGTCACTTCTGATCTGCGACGGCTCCCGCACGCCCATCTTCGGTCGCTTCCTGCGCTTCAACGGCATCACTGCTCACCCACAATCGTGAATCCACCGATCTTCAGTGCGTGCTCGATCTTCTTTGCCTTGCGCAGAGCAACACCTATCCGTTTGACGTCTGCCTGCTTCCAGTTGGTCATGTTTGCGTCCCGACGCTGGAAGGGCAGCGAGTCAATCTGTCTGGCGATGATCTCGCGCATGTCGGCCATCAGGGACGCCGCCTACCGTCAGCGAAGATCTCCTCGGTCGAGTAGAGGAAGAACCGGTTATGGACCCACTGCACGTTGTCGGGTGTCAGCCGGCGGACCTGGATCTCCCAGTTCTGGCCTTCGGAATTCGGTGGGCGCGCAACCGTAAATGTCCGGTTGAACGCCGACTTGCATTGACCCGATACCCCATCCGCATCGCCGCATTGGAGCCACTCTCCGCCCCACACGCGGCGATCGAAAGCAAAGGAGACACCGGCCTCCGTGCTGAAGTTCTCCCATGACCGCTTCTGAAACAGACCGAGGAACCGAAGCGTGACGATGGCACCCGTGGATTCCGGTCCGCCACCATCCCACCGCGCCGGATGATTGATGCTGATCTGGCCGACCAACTGGCGCGACATGCTCTTGTCGGTCTGGTCCTTCTGGCGCTCGCCGATGTATTTGCGGGCTCTCATTGGTTCCATCCCTGCAATCCGTCGGCGATCTCTGGCGTCCATTTCGGCCACACCGGATCGGGCGCCTTGTATGGGTGAAAATAGCTGGCGCTTGATGACCTATGGCGCGCCCTGAACAGTCGTCTAAGCCAGTTCATATCGCTGTTCCCTCAGGTCTCGATCATCGGCCGGTATTGATCGGCAGTGAGGCCATAACTCCATGCCAAGGCATCAAGAGCCTTGGTCTGGTCCGGCGGCACGCGGATGAAATAGTTCTTGAAGTGGCCATCGGGCTCAGCCGTCGAATTAATGAGCTTCATCATGACGATCGGCTCATCTCCATCCACCTCTTTGCGATAGAGTTCGACTGGATCTGCCGTTGCCGTTTCGTCTCGATCCAGAAGCTTGGCGCCGCCATCGACGAGATAGGCGCCCGCGCCGCTGACCTCGGCACCTGGACGATAGCGCTCTATCATCACGCGCCGGATCTCTGCGTTTGCCTCGGCATCGATCGCTTCCACCGTGATCAGATGCGGCTGATCGACGATGTAGCGTTTGTTAAATGGAATTTGGACTCCGTGAACGGAATAGACGCCGAACCCATCGGCCCAAGCCACCGCTGGCCCATCCTCGCGATGCAGCCGATGGGACCGCCAACCGCGTTGAACGTCTGGATTTGTCAGTTCGCGTTGAATGGTGGTCGGGCGTTCACAGACCATGATGAAATCGCGGTGCGGGTACCACCAGCAGGCCGATTCAATCGTGTCCTCATAGGCTTTCCCGCGCTCCCACAGATCGCCATCGAGTTCCAGATTGCAAATTTCGCGAAAAAAACTTGTATAGGCACCCGACCAATACCATCCACCAGTGCCTCTTCGATAGAGTGCGTGACGAACAGCAGCGTGAAACGCACCTCCTCCCAGAGCAGCAGCAATTCTTCCTGCATCTTGCGTCGGGTCAGGGCATCGAGCGCGGCAAAGGGTTCGTCCATCAACAGGATTTTCGGCTGCATCGCCGGCCCCCGAGCGATGGCGCCCCGTGCCTTCATCCCGCCTGACAAGGTGTGCGGATA
>LNAP01005531.1_pt1 | contig 11191 bp, 12 predicted proteins | sample 602601 | NCBI WGS metagenome assembly LNAP01 (sample SAMN02440304, study PRJNA202911) | soil metagenome | biome: Subtropical and temperate rainforests or woodlands; isolation source: soil samples (1 kg each in a 20% v/v slurry with milli Q water) were... ...
GTCAGACTCCGGCCAGCCACCGGCCGCGATGTATTCGGTGAGCCATTGGGTCAGGTCGTCGGCGTTGTCCGGATCGACGCTCATCCGCGCCGCATTGCCGTTGAGCGTATGGCCCAGTTCGACCGCGCTGTACGCCTCGCCCCGTCCCAGTTCGGCGCGGGGTTCGATCACCAGCACCTGGCGTTTGCCCGGCAAGCGCAGCAACTGCGCCGCCAGCATTGCGCCGCTGAGGCCGCCGCCGACGATCAGGATGTCCGCGTGGCGGATGGCGTCGGTTGCCTGTCCGCTTTGGGTTTCAGTCATGGCGTTCTCACTGCTCAGTGTTTACCTAAATAGAAGTCGTGCAGATCGCCCCGCGCCAACAGCGCCTCGCTCCCCCCGGACAGCACCACTCGGCCGGTGTCGAGAACGTAGGCCGTCGTTGCGTACTTGAGCGCCACATTAATGTTTTGCTCGGCAATCAGGAAGCTCACCTGCTCCTCGCGATTGAGCTGGGCGACGATCTCGAAAATCTCCTGGACGATAATAGGCGCCAAACCCATGGAAGGCTCATCAAGCAGTACCAAAGTAGGACGCGTCATTAAGGCCCGGCCTATGGCGACCATCTGCTGCTCGCCCCCGGACGTCAGCCCGGCCTGGGTTTTACGCTTGGTTTTCAGGCGTGGGAACCAGGCATAGATTCGCTCCAGATCACGGGCCATGTCCTGACGACTCAAGCGCCGGACAAACCCGCCGCTGCGCAGGTTGTCCTCGACCGTCAGTTGCGGGAACACATGCCGACCTTCCAGCACATGCACCATCCCTTGGCGCACTCGCAGGCTCGGATCGACGCCAGCCGTGTCATGCCCGAGAAACTTGATCGTCCCGCGACTGACCTCCGCCCGCTCGGCCCGAACCAACCCGGAAATCGCCTTGAGCGTGGTGCTTTTGCCCGCGCCGTTGGCGCCGAGCAACGCGACGATGCCGCCCTTGGGCACCGACAGCGACACTCCAGCGACGGCCAGGATCGCGCCGTCGTAGATCACTTCAATGTCGCTGACTTGCAACAGGTCATTGGCAGCAATGTCACTGGCGGCTTGGCTCATGGGTTATTCGTCCCCGTTGCAGGTGCGTGGCTTCAGGCCTTTTTCCTTGGCGAAGGCCGCGGATTTTTCATCGATCAAGGGACGCAACAACGCGCGATCCGCCGCAATCCAGTCGCTGATCAACGTCCAGTTGGCGCCGTCCCATTGCTGCACCCGCGCTGAACCGCCACCTTCGTGGTCACGGCAGGACAGCTTGAGGTTCTGCATCAGGCCGAGGTAGCCCATGTTCTTGAGGCGCGCGTCGTCGATATTCAGATGTTCCAGACCCCAGCGTCCCTCTTCGCCATTCAAAGGACGCTTGCCGAATTTGCCTTGGGCCGTGCGAATCGCTTCCACCATCACTGCCGCGTTCACCAGCCCGGAGTTGTAGTAGACGCTGCCAAAATTCTTCAGGTCCTTGAGGTCGCTTTTGCCCTTGTCGAGGATGGACTGCTTGAGGCGTTTGTGGATCTCGAAATCAGTGCCGGCCGGGTACGGCGTCAGCGCCAGATAACCTTTGGCAGCGGCGCCTGCGGGCAATACGTCTTCGCTGGAACTGGCCCAGATGTCGCCGACGATATGGTCCACCGGGAAGCCGAAACGCGCGGCCGTCTTGACCGCCACCGGCGTCGACACGCCCCAGGTGCGCAGGAACACCCAGTCCGGGTTGACCTGGCGAATCTGTCGCCATTGCGCCGATTGTTCGTTGCCCGGATCGGCCACCGGAATCTGGATGTTTTCGAAGCCGTACTTCTCGGCCAGCAGCTTCAGCGGGCCGAGGGTTTCACGCCCATACGCCGAGTCGTGATAGACCGTGGCGATCTTCTTGCCCTTGAGTTTGTCGAAGCCGCCCTCGCGCTGGGCGATGTAGTTGATCAGGCTGGAGGCCTCGCTGTAGAAGGTCAGCATCACCGGGAAGTTGTACGGGAACACCGTGCCGTCAGTAGCTTCGGTGCGACCGTAACCGAGGGTAATCAGCGGGATTTTGTCGACTTCCGCCCGCTCGCTCAGCGCATAGGCTGCCGGCGCGCCGTTGGGTGAATAGATCGCCACCGGGGCGCCATCCAAACCTTTTTTGAAGCGCTCGTAGCATTCGATGCCCTTCTCCGCCGTCCACTCGGTTTCGCATTCCTGCCAGACCAGTTTCACGCCGTTGATCCCGCCTTCCACATCGTTGATGTAGTTCAGGTAATCGAGCATGCCGGCCCACACTTGCACACCGCTGGAAGCGTAAGCGCCGACACGGTAAGTGGCCAACGGGAAGAATTGCTGGTCCGGCGAAGCCTGAACCATCGGCACCGCACTGCCGAAAACCGACAGCGTCAGGGCGGCGCCGGCCAGGGAACGTTTCAAGGATGCACGCATGTTGTCTCTCTAATCGTTGGGGAATTCAGAAGCGCAGCGGCCAGTGGCTCAGCCGCTCACGAAGGTTGCTCAACAGGCGGATCAGGCCTTCCGGTTCCTTGATCAGGAACAGGATGATCAGCACGCCGAAAATGATTTTTTGCAGGTTCTGCAATTGGCCGGCGTCCACCGAACCGCCGAACAACGCTTGCCCGGCGTGGCTGAGCAGGATCGGCAGCAGGCTGATAAACGCAGCGCCCACGAAGTTGCCGGCGATGCTGCCCATGCCACCAATAATGATGATGAAGAGGATCTGGAACGATCGATTGATATCGAAGCTGCTGGCGCTGGCGGTGCCCAGATAGGCGAAGGCCCACAGTGCCCCGGCGATGCCGAGGTAAAACGAGCTGACGGCGAACGCCAGGTGCTTGTAGCGCACCACCGGAATGCCGATCACAGCGGCGGCGGTGTCCATGTCGCGGATCGCCATCCAGTTGCGACCAATCTGGCTTTTCACCAGGTTCACCGCGACCCAGGTCAATAGCAGAACAGTGGTCAGGGTCAGCAGATAACGCCCCAACGGCGTGTTCAGGTCATGGCCGAACAGCGCCAGTTTGGGTGCGGAAATGGTCCCGGACGATCCGTAGTTGTAAAACCAGGGGAATTTGACGAACAACCACTCCAGAAAGAACTGTGCGGCCAGCGTGGTGACCATCAAGTAGAAGCCTTTGATCCGCGAACTCGGCAGGCCGAAGACAAAGCCCACCACGGCGCTGATCAGCCCGCCACCGAGCAAGGCGACCGGCAGGCCAAGTTCAGGCAACCGGAGCAAAAATCCATAGGTGGCAAACGCCCCGACCGCCATGAACCCGGCCGCACCGACCGAGGTCTGGCCGGTGTAACCCGTGAGCAAATTCAGGCCGAGCCCGGCCAGGGACAGCACCAGAAACGGAATCAGAATCGCGTTCAGCCAGTAGTCGTTACCGGTCAGCGGCACGACGACGAAAGCGATCAACAACAGGCCGAGCAGACCAAGTGGCACACGGCGCTGGATCAACACCGACGGTGCGGTTTCGCGGGTAAGGGAAATTGACATGGTTTCAGACTCGCTCGATGGCGCGTTCGCCGAACAGGCCGGCGGGACGGATGTACAAGAAGGCCAAAGCCAGGACGTAAGCGAACCACGGGGTGATGCCGCCGCCGATCAGCGGGCCGATGTAAACCTCGGCGAGGTTCTCCGCCGCGCCGACAATCAGGCCGCCGACAATCGCCCCGCCAATCGAGGTGAAACCGCCAATGATCAACACCGGCAAGGCCTTGAGCACCACCAGCGACAAGGAAAACTGCACACCTTGCCGCGCGCCCCAGAGCAATCCCGCCACCAACCCGACTACACCGGCCACCGCCCAGACGATCTGCCAGATGCGGTTGAGGTTGATACCGATCGACAACGCAGCCGTGGTGTCATCGGCCACGGCGCGCAGGGACACACCGATGCGGGTTTTGTTGAACAGCAGCGCCAATACCGTCACCAACACGATGGCCGTGGCGGCGGCGATCAGGTCGAACTGGCTGACCATCAGCCCGCCGATAAACAGCGGCACGTCGTCGATGCCCAGGTCCAGCGCCCGCACCTGCGAGCCCATCAAACCCTGAGCCAGGCCTTCGATGATGAACGACAGCCCGAGGGTGGCCATGAACAAGGTGATCTGCGAGCGATTGACCAAGGGCCGCAGCACCAACCGTTCGATCAGCAACGCGCCGATGATCATCACCGCCACCGTCAGCAACAACGCCAGAGCAAACGGCACGCCCTGATCGTGCAGGCTGACGAAGGTCAGCGCGGCGAACAGCAACATCGCGCCCTGGGCGAAATTGAACACACCGCTGGCCTTGTAGATCAGCACGAAGCCAATCGCGACCAGCGAATACATGGTCCCGGCGAGGAGGCCGCCGAGCAGGGTTTCCAAGAAGAACGTCATCAGTGAACCACTCCCAGATACGCCGCGATCACGTCGGGATTGGCCTGCACTTCGGCCGGTGTGCCGTCGCCGACTTTGCGTCCGTAATCGAGCACGACCACGTGGTCGGACAGGCCCATCACCACGCTCATGTCGTGCTCGATCAACACCACCGTGGTGCCGAGGTCGCGGTTGACGTCGGCAATAAAGCGCGCCATTTCCTGCTTCTCTTCGGCGTTCATCCCGGCCATCGGCTCGTCCAGCAGCAACAGGCGCGGCCCCGCGATCAAGGCACGACCGAGCTCTACGCGCTTTTGCAGGCCGTAAGACAGATTGCCCACCGGCACATCGCGGTGAGCCTGAAGTTCGAGGAATTCGAGAATGCCCTGAGCCTGTTGGCGAAAGTCTTCAGCCTCACGGCGGGCTCTTGGCAAGCCCAGCGCCTGTTCGATGAAACTGCTGCGCAGGTGCCGGGACAAGCCCGTGAGGATGTTGTCGATCCCACTCATCTTCTTGAACAGCGCGTTGTTCTGGAAGGTGCGGCCGATGCCGCGTCGTGCGGCGGTCAGCGGATCGATACGTTTAAACGGTTGCTGCTCAAAGACAATCGAGCCGGCATCGAAGCGGTACACGCCGTTCAGCACATTGAGCAGCGAACTCTTGCCCGCGCCGTTGGGGCCGATCAGTGCGCAGATCTCGCCACGACGTACGTCGAACGAGAGTTCGTTGATCGCCTTTACGCCTTTGAAGGACAGGGAAATACCGCTGACTTGCAGGATGGAATCGGTCGAGCTCATGCGATGTCCCGTTTGAATTCGGATAACCAGGCAGGCGTTGGTTGAGCGTCGGGGGCGCGCGTGGCTTGCCAGATGAAATGCAGGTTGTGAAAGCCCAGCAGTCGACGAACGCGGTTTTTGATCAGGCGTTGCAGGCCTTTTTCCGGGTGGGCGATGGCCCAGTCGCATAGGCGTCGGCGCCAGGTGCCAAGCGGCGCGAGACGACTTTCGATTTCTGCGGCCAGTAGATGCAGGCGCTCACCGGATAACAGCAATCCCGAGGGTGCCACTTCACGACGGTCGCGGCTGGCGCTGCCAGGGCTTTCCGGGAACGCCAGGGCGTGGCCGCTGGTCAGCCATTGTTCGAGCAAAACGCTGAGACCGGCCTGCCATTGGGTGCCTTCTTCGCTCCACAGTTGCGGGCGTTGCCACCAACGGCTGAGACGTTGCAGAGGTTCGACCGGGCCGAGCAGTTCGGGGAAATCCAGTAGCGATTGGCCTTGGCTGAGCCAGAGCTGTTGCGTCTGTCGTGCCTGGACAAACGCGTGAGTGGGGCGACTGCGCCATAGGGTTTTGTGCAGAGCTTCTGCATCGAGGTTGTCCGGTAGCGTCAGCAGTTCACCGCCGATGTGCTGCGCAGCCAGTGCCAGCAGCAATAGATTCGGCTCGAAGGCGCCGCTCAACGCCAGACGCGATGCTTCGGTGAATCCTTGCTGTCGCAAGCCGTCGGCCAAACGCTCGACATCGCGCAAGGCATCGATCCAGCGCCAGACGAACCACTGGCCATGGCGCTTGTGCCGCAAGGCCGGTTGCAAGGGGCTGACCTGAGCCCAGTGGCGCAATTGCTCCAAAGCCTTGGGCAGATCGACCCGCCACTCTGTGGTGTCCGCGATTGGCGGACGTTTGAGTTCGTGCACGCTCATTGGATTGACCTCCTGTTCATGGGCAAAAGCGTGCGGTGGTCCGCTGGGCTGAAGGGTTGGTACCGCCCTCTGTGGGAGCGGGCTTGCTCGCGAAAGCGGTCTTACAGGTGACATTGATGTTGGATGTTCTGGCCTCTTCGCGAGCAAGCCCGCTCCCACAGGGGATTTGTGTGGTGTTTGAGTCTTCTATGCGGACGCCACTTTCTTCTCTTGCTGCCGCAACGCCGCCAGGTCTCGATAACCCGCCCCCGGATGAATCTCCGGCAATCGCGGCCCTTCCCCAAACAACTTCTCGCGCAAGGTCCCCGGCGCGTATTCGGTTTTGTAGACCCCACGCTTCTGCAGCTCCGGCACCAGCAATTCCACAGCGTCGATGAAAGTTTCGTGAGTCAATGCATAGGCCAGGTTAAAGCCGTCCACGTCGGTCTCCTCAACCCACTCCTGCAACAAGTCGGCGACGGTCTCGGGGCTGCCGACAAACAACGGACCAAAACCGCCGATGCCCACCCAGTCAGCCAATTCGTTGGGGGTCCAGACCTTGTTCGGGTCCGCCGTGGAGAACGCTTCCACCGCCGATTGAATAGCATTGGTGTGCACATGCTTGAGCGGCTCATCAGGCTTGAACTGGCTGAAATCAATCCCGGTCCAGCCAGAGATCAACGCCATCGCGCCTTCGTAACTGACCCAGGTTTTGTATTCCTCAAACTTGGCCTTGGCCTTGGCGTCGGTCTCGCCAAGGATCACGGTTTGCAGGTTGAAGATCAGGATCTTCGACGGATCGCGTCCGGCTTCGGCAGCCCGACGGCGGATGTCGGCAACGGTTTTCTTCAGCAGCACTTTCGACGGCGCAGCAACAAACACGCACTCGGCATGCTCAGCAGCAAACTGCTTGCCGCGACTCGATGCCCCAGCCTGATAGAGAACCGGCGTGCGTTGCGGCGAGGGTTCGCAGAGGTGAATACCCGGCACCTGGAAGTGCTTACCGACATGCTGGATTTCGAGGATTTTGCTCGGGTCGCTGAAGATCCGTCGCTCGCGATCCCGCAGAATCGCCCCCTCTTCCCAACTGCCTTCCCAGAGTTTGTAGCAAACCTCCAGGTACTCTTCGGCGAAGTCGTAACGGGCGTCGTGTTCGGTCTGGTTTTTCAGGCCGAGGTTTTTCGCACCGCTTTCCAGATAAGAGGTGACGATGTTCCAGCCAGCGCGGCCCTTGGTCAGATGGTCGAGCGTCGACAGGCGTCGGGCGAATGGATACGGGTGTTCGAACGACAGCGATGCGGTCAGGCCGAAACCCAAATGCTCGGTGACCAGCGCCATCGGCGGAATCAATTGCAGCGGATCGTTGACCGGCACCTGCGTCGCCTGACGGATCGCCGCATCACCATTGCCGTTGTAGACGTCGTAGATGCCCAGAACATCGGCAATGAACAAGCCGTCGAACTTGCCGCGCTCGAGGATTTTCGCCAGATCGGTCCAGTACTCCAGATCCTTGTACTGCCAGGAGCGATCCCGCGGATGCGCCCACAAACCCGGCGACTGGTGACCGACGCAGTTCATGTCAAAGGCGTTGAGACGAATTTCACGGGCCATCAAACGACACTCCGAACGCTAGGGGGATGGATGCCGTTGAGGCGGAAGTTGCCGATGAGGTGGCGCTTCCAGCGCAGCGGATCATCCAGTGATCCGGGCAATGCGGTGCGTTGGCCGGTGAGTTCGAATTCAGCGTTGCTGACGGCATTTAACGCGTCGGCGCTGGCCAGGTGCGATTCGGCGATGGCGACGCTGATTTCCGTGTCGTCATCAACGCTGCTCCGAAAGTCTTCGGCGCGTTCGAGCAGCGCAGCGGCGACTTCGATGCGGATGTGCAAGTCGCCGAAGCGGCTGATGACGAAAGGATCATCCGTGGCTTGAGCCTGCTGGCGGACGAAACGCAACGTCGTATCAAGCACGCTGCGAGCGTTGTGCAGGTCGTGCTGACTTTTGGCCAGGGGCTGCCCGGCAACAATCGGTTGGGTCAAAGCATTCATGGTGGGCTCCTCAGTTCCAGGCGTGGCGCGCAGGCTTCACGCCGTTGAGCAGGTAGTTGCCGATCAGGTGGTATTTCCAGCGTGCCGGGTCGTGCAGGGTGTGCGTCCGGGCGTTGCGCCAGTGGCGGTCGAGGTTGTACTTGCCGAGCACCGAGCGAGTACCGGCCAGTTCGAAGAGTTTGCTGCTGGCAAGCAAGGCGATCTCGGCAGACAACACTTTGGCCTGGGCAACCACCACCGAAGCGCGGGCCACCGTGTCTTCGTTGGGGTCGAGCAAGGCGTGGTCGATTGCGCGGCCGGCCTTTTTGAGGATCGCTTCGGTGCCGTGGACCCGCCATTCGAGGTCGCCGATCGCAGCGATACTGAACGGGTCCTGCCAGCCGTGATCCTGTCCGCTGTCGATCCATGGCCGGGCTTCGCGGGCGTAGCGTTTGGTTTCTTCCAGGGCGCCGACGGCAATGCCGGTGTCCACGGCCGCCTGAATGATTTGTGAAATCGGGCCGTCGGCGGTGGGTTCATCAAAAGCCCTGTGGGCTGGGATCACAGCACTGAGCGGGACCTTCACCTCGTTCAGGGTGACACCACCGCTGGCCGTGGTGCGCTGGCCGAAACCGTCCCAGCTGTCGATAACGGTCAAGCCGGGAGTGTCGCGCTCGATGAAGGCAATGAAGGCCTTGTTCTCTTCATTGACCGCCACCGCTGGCACGATGTGCGCGAACAGAGCGCCGGTGCAGTAGAACTTTTCGCCGTCGATTTGCGCGGTGTCTTTATCGAAACGGATTCGGGTTTCGAAGGCCCCGGCGTTTTTGCTTTTGGATTCGGAGAAGGCGTTGCCGAAACGGTAGCCCTTCAGGACTTTGCCAAAGTAGTAACGCTTCTGCTCTTCGGTGGCGGTTTGCAGCAGGATGTCGAGCACGCCGAGGTGGTTTTGCGGGATCTGACCCAGGGACGAATCGGCAGAGGAAATGATCTTGATCACCTCAGCGACGGTCACATAGGAAACGCCAGCGCCGCCGTACTCCTTGGGAACGGTGATGCCCCAGAGGCCGCTGGCGGAAAACTCATCGAGCTCGGCGATTGGCAGGCGTCGCTCGCGATCCCGCACGCTGGCCTCGATGGCAAAGCGTGCAGCGAGCTTGTGGGCGACGGCGATGGCTTCGGCGTCAGAGCGGATTACATGGGCGGTGCTAGGGGGTTGGGCAGAGGCTGTCATGGGCCGACTCCGGGGTTTCAGGCAAGTACCAAACACCCGTTACACAAGTCGTGCCAACACACTTTTCTATTGTTTTTCAGTCAGTTACATTCAGAAAGAACATCAGTCGATTAGGAAAATCGAAACAAACTGTCCTCCTACTGTTGCTCAGGCAACAGCAGGAGGGTCCAACACCACATCAAGCCTTGAATGCTCAATTTAGCAATTCAACTACTTGACTTTGTATTTATTGACTGGCGACTCCAAGGAACTGCCGTCATTCTTCTTCACTGAGTACACAACCTCGACGGCGACGCCTGGCAAAGCGACTAGATTAGAGGTAAGTTGCCAAGTAATACCTTTAACCAATTGCTCTTCCGTCACCACAAAGGGCGTTCTGGAAAAGGTCCCCATCCGTTCAACATACAATTCCGGACGCACTGAGTCCCCAAGCCCGATGTCTGATGAAATAGCAATATGAACTGTGCAGTGTTTCAAAAATTCCCGTTTAACGAACTCATTCTCAGCTTGCACAATGGTAGGAGCGAGTAAGTTCCGGCCCAGTTTATGGAAAGTAACTGCTTCTTCCGTCGTCATGACATTCTTCCTTTTTCTGTTGATCGAGAGTAAGACACTGCGAGAGATGACCAGGCGGACGCCTCCAGTTTTTCAGTACGTCTTATTGCAAAGGCAACACTAAGGATTGGACCAATAACCGTCTACTGGCAGAAATAACAGGTAGCTCGTCATTTCCGATGAGCGGTATTAGCAGCTAGATCACCACATTATGCACAAACCCGCGTAGCCACCGGCCCATCGTTGGCCTCCATGGCAAAACGTGCGGCTAGCTTATGGGCGACGATAATCGCCTCGGCATCTGAGTGGATTACATGGGTGGTGATAGGTGAAGTTGTCATGGGCCGACTCCGTGGGTCCGGGTGAATACCCAGATCAGTTACAGAAGTCGTGCCAGTTATTAATAGGGTCATTAATCAGCATGACTTATTCAACGAAAAATGACTCACTAAAAAACGCAAGATATTCAATCGCTGTTGCCCTGCCAATAGCCAAGTCTGCCTCACAAGCGCGTCGACACACCTAAATCGAGCACTTCGCTTTGTTGGAATGGATCGTCGACCCAATACCGAATCCGCACTCCCACACTGTTAATAAACGCGCAAGCAGGAATCACAAATAATGCCCCACCTCCAGTAAGTGGGGTCGTTAATGTTTTGGAGGTGCCGTCATTGTTGTATTCGAGGGTCACCTGGATACCCGGATAGACACCCCGGCTCAATACAATTTTGACCTGAGCGCCGGCTACGACATCTTCGAGAAAGACAATGTCGCCGCAGGCCACCGGCAGTACGGGTGCAGGTAAAAGCGCTGACGGCTTTCTGTGATGAATAGACATTTATGAACCCAATGTTGAGGAGTGGACCGTCATCCACCGGTGCACTCATCAATATCTGGACCCGAGGCCAATCGTCTACTGTAAGAAGTAACAGGTATATATGTGTTAGACGTGCGAAATCAGCGCCGATCAAATCACCACATTTCGCACAAACCGCGCCGCCACCGCCCCATCGTTGCGATAGGCGTGTGGCTGGTTGCTGGCGAACATGTAGAACTCGCCGGCAGCGATCTCATGGGGTGTATCACCTAGCATCAGCGTCAGGCAGCCTTCGAACACGTAGATCTGCTCACTCCAACCCTCGGCGTCCGGTTGCGACGGGTAAATTTCCCCCGGTTGCAGGCACCATTCCCACTGTTCCACTTCGCGGACAGCCGTGGCTTTGGATAACAAAACGGCTTTGCTGCCAGGAATTTTCCCGGCCCAGGCCACTTCATTGATGCGACTCGGATCGCGTGCGTCCGGGGCCTGAATCAGGTCGCTGAATGCG
>LNAP01005532.1_pt1 | contig 11190 bp, 5 predicted proteins | sample 602601 | NCBI WGS metagenome assembly LNAP01 (sample SAMN02440304, study PRJNA202911) | soil metagenome | biome: Subtropical and temperate rainforests or woodlands; isolation source: soil samples (1 kg each in a 20% v/v slurry with milli Q water) were... ...
TCCAGGATGTCGACCACTTGCTTGTTCAGGAACTCGACCACTTGGGGCGGCGTGCCCGCGGGCGCCAGCAATACCGCCCAGCCTATGGCTTCGAATCCCGGATAGCCGGATTCGGCCACGGTAGGCACGTCGGGCAATTGGTCGACACGCTTGCTGGTGGTGACCGCAAGCGCATTGGCGCTCTTGTTGTTGATATGCGGCAGGCCCGCGGTGACGGAATCCACCATCAAAGGCACATGATTCCCCAAAAAGTCGGCCTGGGCGGGGCCGCTGCCCTTGTAGGGGATATGCCGAAGCGATATCCCGGCGGCGCTCTTGAACATCTCGGCCGAAAGATGCTGGGTTCCGCCTATGCCCGCGCTGGCGTAGGCCAGTTTGTCCGGGTCGGCCTTGGCCTGCTCCACCAATTGCTGCAGCGTCGCGATGCCGGACTGGGGGTTGGCCAGGAAGACCAGGGGCACCGAGAAAATCCCGCTGACCGGGATAAAGTCGCGGGCAAGCGAATAGCCCGCGTTCTTGTACAAGGTCTGATTCACCGCGGCGGCGCTGCCGCCCACCACCAGCGTATAGCCATCGGGCTTGGCGCGCGTCACGTACTGCATGCCGATATTGCTGCCGGCGCCGGCCTTGTTCTCGACCACGACCGGCTGCTTGACCGCCTCGGCGAGTTTCTGCGCCACTTCCCGGGCGAAGATATCGGTTGCCTGCCCGGGCGGGAAAGGCACCACGAGGGTGATAGGCCGGTCCGGATAGGCGGCGCAGGCCACCCCGCTGGCGCTGAGCAACGCCACGGAAAGCAGGGACTTCTTCAATGAGCATGGGAAAGACATGTAGGCAACCTCGGTGGGCATTTGGATAGGGCTGGGCGCTGTAAGGCAAGTATGTTCGGACGATACTATAGCAAGGCCAGGCGCCGTGATGGCGGCGCCTGGCTTCCCATTCCCTGCCGGACCGGAGCGGCCGCCTACCTGAAGCGCATCTTCAGGTACAGGCTGGCGGCATTGTCGGTGCTGCCGTCGCCGAACTGGCCGCTGTAGGCCAGGCCCATGGCCGTGTTCTTGCCGATGGCCATTTCAGCGCCCAGGTCCGCCACCGCGGCGTTCCTGGCTATCGGCGCGCCCGCCACCGTGAAGGCCGCGCCATTGCCCTGGATGAAGGACAAGCGGCGGTTGGGATCCACGTCGCCCGCCGCATGGCGCCAGCCCAGTCCGGCCGACAAGCTGGCCGTGCCGGTGCCGACATCTATGGTGGTGGCGCCGCGCAAGCCCAGTGTGAAAGTGGTGATGCTGTCGGTCTGGCTCTTGCCGGCCAGGGCCGCGGGACCGCCGCTTTCACTGAACGCCTGGGCGCGCAACTGGTTCCATGCCACGCCGAGATAAGGCTCCACGGTGCTGGCCTGCCCTACCGGCAGGGCGTAGCCCAATTCGGTAAACAATTGCGCGTTGTTGGCGTGGTAATCCGCTTTCAAGGTCTGGCTTGCGCCCAGCGCCACATTGCGCCGGCTGTCTATCTCGTGATGCGTATAGGCGGCGCCGGCCAGGAAGTTGACGCTGCCCGCGCCCGCGGCCCAGCTGTTGCCGCCATACAAGGCCGCCGTATAGCTGCGGACATCGGACTTGGAGTCACGGTCATCGATCTTGATATTGCCGTCGGTAAAGCCCAGGGCGGCGCCTGCGCGCCAGCCTTTGCCCAGCCCTGTGTCGCCGCCCACGAACAGGCCGGCCATATCGCTCTTGACCTTGGCGGCATTGCCGTCGCCGTCCAGGGAGTTCCAGCCGCCCACGACCTGCGCCCACAAGGGGTAGGCCGCGGAACGAGGCATGGATCCCGCCGTCGCACCATAGGCTTGCGCCGTAGGTGCGCCGTCCAGCATGCCTGCGCCAAGGTTGCCGCGCATGCGGTTCGATAGAGTCCGCACAACGAGACCGCCAGCGTTCATCAGCGCTGACTGCGTGCTGGCGTGCACTTCACCCGACAGCTGATTCAGCGCATCTTTGACATCCGGAGCCATCAGGGCTGCCGTCGCAAGCGTGTTGCCACCGGCCGCCGACATCAAGCCGTCGAATGTTGCGCTCTGGTTGGCCGACCATTCAGTACGCGCCGCCGCGACTTTGTCGCCATCAACCGAAATCCCGACCCTGACGTCAGAAGGATTGTCGTACTTGACGTCAAGCTTGGCGAGCGAATCGAAATTACCGGCCAGGGTTGGATCCGAGAACTGGTTTATGACCTGGCCTGCCTTCGTTTCGAGAATCGTGTAGTCATGATTCAACAAATACCCGCCATTGCCGTTCTCTTGGGCCACGGTAAGCTTGACGCCACCGATATCGATATTTCCCGTGGTAACGACAATCTTGTCGGACTGGCCGGCAGCATTGATTTCCGCAATGTATTCGGAATCGGTCAACGCACCGACGCTTTCAAACGTCTGTGTACCCACCGAATTGCCCGGGCTGAATATCCCGCCGCTGGATGCGACTGTTCCCAGCACATTCAAATTTCCACCAAGAGTCGAATTTTGCACTGCCACCGCACCGCCGATCTGAATCGGAGTTCCGACGGTACCACCGCCCAATGACGAGCCGCTGGTCAACAACACATCGCCCTGAATATTGGTCGGCTGGGTGCGGCTGAAGGTGAACTTCGCCCCTTCGCCCGCGATCGCTGTGCCAGTGCCGCTGCCGATGGTGGTAGCACCCGAAAAGGCAAAATTCGAACCCTGTACACCAGTAACCGCGTTACCGATGGTTGCCGGGCCGTTGAATACAACGCTTGAATTCTGCTGCCCCGTCAGATTGTTGTCGATCGTGGCTGCGCCCTGGAAAACGGAGCTTGAACCGACGCCCGTCGACACGCTGTCCTGGATCACGACATCATTATCAAACGTGATGGCAGAGCCAGCCCCGCTGGCAACGCTTCCGCTGATGTTGGCGTCGGCATAATTCTTCGATGCGCCATCCTCGACCACGTCGTCCCCATCATTCAAGATGATGCCGGCCCAATGAGCGCCATTGTTGGACACATTCGTTTTACCAGTGCCCGTGGCGCCTCTGTCGTCCACATTACCAGCCGTGAAAGCGTCGGCTTCCAAAGCCAGATTCACGTTACCACTCTGGCCATCGGCGTTGCGATCCACCAGCAGCAAGGTACCGTTATTGACAGCCAGCGTCGAGCCGTTGGTGATCGTGATGTTCTGCGTGGCGCCGCTGGTCCTCAGTTTGGAGACCAGCGATGCGCCTTTGGCTTCGACGGTCGTGTTATCCAACACAACGGTAGCACCGTCGGTCATGACTATGCCATCGCCTTGAGTCGAGACAAGCTTGGTGCCGTTCGTGGCGGTCAACGCGCTGCCGTAATTCACCATTGCAGCTGTGGCATTGTCCCCTGTGACGGTTATAGCCGTGTTGTCAAGGTTGATGGTGCCCGATGTCTTGAGTGAGCCTATGTCAGCACCCGCCAATGCGCCAACGCTGTCGATACCGGTGGTCGTGATCGTTGCGCCATGTATATTGATAACGCCATTGCCCACGCCTGCCGCACCGCCACTTGCCACCAACCCATTCGCCGTCTCGCCGGCCGTAGCGTTGGGACCGCCGCCAACCAAAATAATGCCGCCATTGATCGTGGCATTACCGCCGTTATACGCCCAGACTGCATCGCCCACGTCGCCGGTGGTGGAAATATCCACGTTGTGGGTGGTCACCTTGGATCCGGCGCCCGATGCGTAAACGCCGTAGGCCATGAAGCCGTGCGTTTCCACCGAGCCGCCATCCAGTTCGACGCGCCCGCCGTTCGTGGCATAGGCGCCATACGCGCGCTGCCCCTGGGTGCTTATCGCCGTGCCATTTTTCGTGCTGATGCTTGAATTGGCGCCGTCGGCGGCCAATGCATAGGCGCGTGAACCATCACCGTCCTGCGCATCGCGGCCAGTTGGATTATTTGTCGTGATCGAACCGCCATCCAGGCTGATGACGCCGCCGCCTTCGGCACGCGCGCCAAACCCGTACAAACCATTGGTTGCGATGAGTGCGCCGGTAGCGCTGATTGCGGAACCCGGATCCTTGGCGTACAGGCCGTATGACCGGTATCCGTCTGTCGCTACTGTGCCGCCGCTCAATGTGACCGAGCCGCCATCGTGCGCGTAGATGCCATGGGAGGAATCGCCCTGGGTAGACACGCTGGAGTTCGTGCTGGCAATGCTGCTGCCAAATGCCGATTCGATGCCTGCCGCATTGCTGCCCGCGGTCGCAATGATTGCGCCCGATAGATTGGCGATTCCACTCGTGGGTTCGGCGATGTCGCCGGCCAGGATGCCGGATGCGCCCGCGCCGCTGGTGGTGATATGTGTGCCCTCGACAGTCACGGTGCCTGATCCGAGACTCCCTCCATAGACCCGCAGGCCCGCGGCGCCGACTCCGCCAGTCGTTATGGACCCGTTGGAGAGCCTGGCCGCGGCACCATTGAACGACTCGACGCCAAAGCTGCCGATTCCTTCCGTGGTGATATCCGTATCGGTGGCGGTAACGCTGGCGCCCTTGTTCGCCGCTTGAATGCCGACGGAATAATTGGCGCCATGGGTCGTGATCGAAACGTGATCCAATTCTATATGGGTGGCAATCTCGTCTGCCGTGGGCGTCCGATATGCCTGGATCGCATGCCCGAAATTGCCGTTGGTGGTGATCTGAACATTGTTCGCGCTGATGGAGCCGCCGTCGTTCGCCTGCATACCGACGGTACGCTTGCTGCCCGAGGCGGTGATACTTCCCCCGGTGATATTGACATGGCCGCCATCCGCAGCCCCCACCCCTGCGGTGAACGCATGGGCATAGTCGGCGCCGGGATTGGTCGATTGCGCGCTGATTACGATTGTCGAGTTAGTCAAAGAGGCCGTGGCGCCGGAACCCTTGGCTGTGATTGTGCGGCCGTTTCTTCCTGTCGGATCGTCCAGATTATTCGATAGGGTGGCATTATCCAAGGCCAGGCTGCCGCCCGAATTGACCAGCACCAAGTCGTAGGCGGCGCCGCTGATTTTCGTGCCATCGCCCGTAGCCACGCCGCCCGCGTTCACTGTCACCGTACTGTTAGTCATACTAGAGGCACCCAAGTCATATGGGATCTCGATCGTCAAATTGACTGCGGCGGTACCGGGCGCGTAGCCATATATGGCCAGCAGCGCTGCGGTGAGCACTGTTTTCCGGAGTATGCCGCCGCGTGTGGCCGTCTCGCCCATTGCGGATTTCGCCGCGGCCAGCGTGGCGACCTGGAAAGCCCGCCGATTCCGATATGTGTATTGTGTGCCCATGAGTGCGTCCTTGATCTGAAACTTCCGGCTGGAAAAGTTGATATGAAAAATGCGGTCAGCCCGATGTGCTTGGATGGCCGGGCCCGAATGCGTCCCGGACCAGCGCCGGCGCGCGCAGCCAGTCGGCCATCACAGAGGGCTTTCCAAGGAAGAGCCCTTGCGCGGCATTCGCGCCTGAGCTGATGACGGCCTTCAAGTCGTCCTCGGTCTCGACCCCCTCGACGACGACGCAGGGGCTGTAGTCCGCGCATAGCCTGACCAGCTTGCGCAACAGTTCGGGAGAACGCGGGCGGCCTCCCGGGCCGCTGAGGAAAGACTGGTCGATCTTGACCACATCCGGACGTGACTTGGCCACGAAATCCAGCGTGCTGTAGCCGGCGCCCATATCGTCGATCGCGATCTTGCAGCCGTACAGGTGCAAGGAATGAATCAGGTTCACGGCCTCGTCCACGTGTGGAACCGCGCTGGTCTCGGTGATTTCCAGGGTCAGGCGCCGCGCCAGGCCTGGATCGCGCCACAACTGGGCGAACAACAAGCGCCACCAGGAATCGTGCTGCATGGACAGCGCGGAAACATTGCACCCCAGGTGTATGGCCTTGTTCGACTTGAGGATCTGGATGGCCGCCCACAGCACGCTGCGATCCAGCCTGTCGACCATGCGCAAGCGCTCCAGAGCCCCGACATCGTCGGCGCAGGAAACCGCCTCGCCCCCGCCCGGCGCAGCCAGCCTTCTGAGCAGGCATTCGTAGTACAGCACTGGCTTTGCCCCATAGACGGACAGGACCGGCTGGAAGGCCAATGCGATCCGGCCAGCGCCCAGGGCATGAAGAAAATCGCCGGCCAGCGACATATCCGCCCGATACGCGCGGCGGCGGTTTTCCTGGTCCTGGGGATCCGGCGGCGCCACCGCGCCGGGCGCAACCGGCCTGGCCTTGACGAGTTTGTCGAAACTCGGCGCGTTCCTGTCCGCGAACGCGACCAGGACTTCCAGGTAGACGCTGTGCCGGCCCTGGACTACCGGCTCATACGACAGGCTTGCCTTGATATGCTCCGCGAGCAGGTCATCGTAGCCCCGGCCGGGCGGCTTGGCGTCCTGGAAGTCGACGCAGATATATTCGCCGGCAAGCGTGACGGAGCGCCTCTGCACGCCATGCCGGGACAAGCGCTCCTGCATCGCCTCGAAGGCGGCGCGATAAAAATCCTGCCCGTAGGCATCGGACAGTTCCCATAAATTGTTTATGTAAATCAGCACGCAATCATGGCGTGCCGCGCGCGGCGCAGCATACCGCCCCAGCATATGCCGGCTTGCGTTCAGCATGGCCATGCCGGTCCCTTGCACAAGGGACCGCAGCGGCACGGCCGGCACGGTCCGCAGGAGGCCTTGCCACTGTTGCCTGGCCTCATTGCTTCCGCATGGAAAAGGACAAAAGGCTCCCCTTCTGTCACGATGCGACCGTATCAGACAAATGCCCTAAACAAGGTGGCCTATATGACATTTTTTGTTGCGTTATCGTTGACGCCAGAAGGGGACGCTTTTGTCAACATTTTGCAACGCTTGGTCCCAGGCCATTCGTGCTGCAATAGCCCCCGCCAGAATCAATGCGAAGAGCCGCCCATACTGTCTCGGCCATCAATCTTTAGCAATGCTGCCCACGCGCTCTGCCGCAAGCAGCCGGAATGATGCGCCTAGCATGGGCCTGAAATACGCGCAGCGTCCGCTTCTACCCAAGAAGGCCGCGAGGACGGCCCCCCAACAGACAATCGTCCCCCGTCGCTGCTTGCGGCTTAACCGGCGCGGCAACAGTCGGAGGTAGATACATTAAAGAGCATCATGGATACCAAATACGGATACGCAAGAGTTTCAACCGAAGACCAGAACCTCGATTTGCAGGTCGCGGCGCTCAAGAAGGCGCAGTGCGCCTACATATACACGGACAAGGGCATATCCGGCGCAATAGCCTCCCGGCCCGGCCTGGATGCCCTGCTCAAAAGGCTGAAACCCGGCAACACGCTGGTCGTCTGGCGTCTGGACCGGCTCGGGCGATCACTGCGCTACCTGGTGGACGCCATCGACAAACTGGGAAAAAAGAATGTCCATTTCGTCTCATTGACGGAAAACATCGACACGACCACTTCGGGGGGCCTGCTGCTGTTCCACATGATGGCGGCTCTGGCTGAATTCGAGCGTTCATTGATCAGTGAGCGCACCAAGGCAGGCATGGCTGCGGCGCGGGCCAATGGCAAGCACATGGGCAGAAGGCGCTCCTTGACGCCCAGCCAATGCGCCGAAGCCATATTGTCGATCCAGCGCAATACGCCCATCCAGGACGTCGCGGCCCGCTACTCTGTGCACCCGAGGACCCTGCGCAGGCTCATGGCCGCCAGCCCGGGCCGCATGCCGTAGCGGCGCCGGAAGGCGGTGGCGAAATTGGCGGGGCTGGAGTAGCCCGCCAGCCACGCGGCATACGCCACGCTGACGCCATCCTGCTCGAGCGCCCGGCGGGCCCGCGCCAGGCGCGATTCACGCAGATAGGCGACCACGGTCGTTCCCCACACCGCGCTGAAGTGGCGTTGCAGCGTATTGGCGCTGACGCAGACGTGCCGCGCGATCTCGTCCAGGCTCAGCGCATCGGCCTGGCCGCTGTCCAGCAGATCGCGCAACTGTTCCATGCGCTCCCGGTCGCGCCCGCGCAAGCCCGCAGCCGCGATGTCCGGCATCGCTCCTTCCAGGTTGGCGAGCGCCTCGACCGCCAGATCGAGCGCGCGCGACTCCTGGTACATGCGCCACAGGGAAGGCGTAAGGGCGGGCGGCCCCAGCATCTGTTCGACCAGGGCCACCGCCTGCGCCGAGATATGCCAGGGGCACACCGACAAATGGCGCCGCGCGAACGCCATGCAGGCCGCCGATTCGGCGCCCAGACGGCTCTCCAGCCAATCCGCGGCCATGGTGAGGCTGACGGTGCGCTCCACGTCGCCGCGGCGTGATTGCCGCGAGAAGGCGGCGGGTTCGACCACGGACACCACCACGCCGCGCAAGCCGCCGGCGGCCTGAGGCCCCAACAGTAATCGGCGCCCACCGATGCTGACCTCGACCTTGCCGCCCACCACCAGCCCAATCCGCAAGCCCGGTTTCACGACGCCTTGAACAGCCACCCCCTGCATATCGCGCGCATCGACGCGATGCAGGATCAGCCCCTCGGCAAGCTGCACCGTCTCGACCAAGCCATCGAACATGGCGTGGCCCGCCCCAGCCGGGTAGTACTGCGGCGACGCATGCTGCGCCTGCCGATATGCCGCCTGCGCTGGCGGCAAATCGGCGGGATGGCGGACGGACGAAGAAAAAGGCGGCACGACGGAAACCATGAAAGGAATGAGGATAGCGCAAAGGTTTTCGATGATCTGGAAGTGCCTGCCCCCGGAAGTAGCTGACATAATCCTGAATTATTAATGCTATTAGAAATCATTCTCAATAAACTCGCAAATGCGCCAGGAACGAATCCGCATGTCCGCTACCCTTTTCCCCTTGCAATACGCAAGCGCCGCCGTCGCTTTGGCTCTCTCCGGCGCCGCGCTGGCCCAAACCGGCGCGCAAGCCCAGAGCGCCTCCCAGATCCACGAAATGGAATCCATACAGGTGCTCGGCACCGCCGAGGAGGAAATCAAGGAATCATTGGGCGTGTCCGTCATCACTGCCGAAGAGATCATGCGCCGCCCGCCCGCCAATGACCTCGCGGATATTATCCGCCGCGAGCCAGGCGTGAACCTGACCGGCAACAGCGCCAGCGGCGCGCGCGGCAACAGCCGCCAGATCGACATACGCGGCATGGGTCCGGAAAACACCTTGATCCTCATCGACGGCAAGCCCACGACCTCGCGCAATGCGGTGCGCTACGGATGGAACGGCGACCGCGATACGCGCGGCGACACCAACTGGGTGCCTGCCGAAGAGGTCGAGCGCATCGAGGTCATACGCGGCCCCGCCGCCGCGCGCTATGGCTCGGGCGCGATGGGCGGCGTGGTGAACATCATCACCAAGCGCCCGACCGACAAGGCCAGCGGGTCCATCACCTATTATCACAACCAGCCGGAAGACAGCAAGGAAGGCAATACCAACCGCGTCAACATGAGTTTGTCCAGCCCCATCACGGACACGCTCAGCATGCGGGTCTACGGCAACTACAACAAGACCCAGGCCGATGCGCGCGACATCAACGCCGGCAGGGCGCCCGCCGGCGTCACCGGCGACCCCAGCACGTCGGGGCGCGAGGGCGTCGTCAACAAGGATATGAACGCGCTGTTCTCATGGCGGCCCGACCGCAGCAACACCGTGGACCTGGACCTCGGCTTCAGCCGCCAGGGCAATATCTTCGCGGGCGACACCATGAACAACGCCAATAGCGAATTCTCCGACAGCCTGTACGGGGAGGAAACCAACGTCATGTACCGCGAGAACTTCGCGCTGACGCACCGGGGCGATTACGAATGGGGCACATCGCGCGCATCGGTGGGGTATGACTACACGCGCAATGCGCGGCAGGCGGAAGGCCTGGCGGGCGGACCGGAAGGCGCGCCGACGGACCTGGGATGGGACACGGCAAGACTGAAAAACCTGCGGGCCGCCGGGGAAATCAACCTGCCCTTCGACCTGGGCTTCAAGCAGGTTGCCACCGTGGGCGCGGAATGGCTGCGCGAGACCCTGGACGACCCATCCGGCACGCGGCAAACTTATACCAGCGGCAGCATCGGCAACACGGGCCAGGGCAACCGCGACCCGAAAACAGAACAAGACAGCTATGCGATCTTCCTGGAAGACAACATCGAAGCCGGCGATCGCACCACATTGACGCCGGGTGTGCGCCTGGATCACAGCAGCGAATTCGGCAGCAACTGGAGCCCCAGCCTGAACGCGTCGTTCGACGCCACGGATACCTTGCGGCTCAAAGGCGGCATCGCGCGCGCCTACAAAGCGCCCAATCTGTACCAGTCCAACCCCAATTACCTGCTCTACAGCATGGGCAACGGCTGCCTGGCTTCCGAGACCAATTCGCAGGGCTGCTACCTGGTCGGCAACGAGGACCTGGCTCCCGAAATCAGCGTCAACAAGGAAATAGGCTTCGAGTACGACCCAGGAACCTGGCGCGCCAGCGCGGCCTATTTCCGCAATGACTACAAGAACAAGATCGTGGCCGACACCAGCGTGCTGTACCGCCTGCCCAACGGCGCGCGCGTGCTGCAGTGGTCCAACAGCGGCAAGGCCGTGGTCGAAGGCGTGGAAGGCAATCTGTTCCTGCCCCTCACGCCCAGCCTGGACTGGAACACCAACTTCACCTACATGATAGAGTCCAAGAACAAGTCCACGGGCGAACCGCTTAGCGTCATTCCCGAATACACCATCAACAGCACGCTGGACTGGATCTATAGCTCCAAGCTGTCGTTCCAGGCCAACGTCACTTATTACGGCAAGCAGACAGGCCCATCGTTCAATGTGCGCACCGGGGAAGCATTGACCGGCGAGGCGCTCGACACCATCAGCCCCTATGCGCTGGCCGGCTTGAGCGCGGGCTATGAAGTCAACAAGAACTTGCGCTTTCGCGTCGGCGTTGCCAATCTGTTCGACAAGAAATTATATCGGGAAGGCAATGCCAGTTCGGCGGGAGCGGCCACCTATAACGAACCAGGGCGGGCTTATTACGCTACCATGACGGCTTCGTTCTAAGCAGGGGCGGCACACCCCCTAACCGAGGCCCGCGCAGCGGCTTACCCAAGATGCAAGCTGACCTGGACGGCTATACCGGCGAAGTCGGCTATGCCGAACGCTTCCACCGCGGCACCGCGCCCGCCTGGCTGCACTTCGTGGCCGGCGGCCTGGGCCGCAGCGCCCCCGACCC